>VOFF01000161.1_pt1 | contig 320464 bp, 281 predicted proteins | sample 5384061 | NCBI WGS metagenome assembly VOFF01 (sample SAMN12384725, study PRJNA508395) | human gut metagenome | isolation source: healthy gut E | host: Homo sapiens | reverse complement strand
TTAATACTATCCGGGACTGTCCTTTTTGGCAGTGATTTCTTCCCGGAATGTCATCTTCTCAGACCTTGCAATGAGAGGAATTCATTGATACTCAAAGCCTTTTTCTTAAAGAAACTTCCAAATAAACAAGCGATTTTCTCACTTTTTCAGTGCAATTTTTATGTTATTTAGCATAAAAGGCGGGATTTTTCCTTACTTTTGTGGCTTGTTATCCTATTAATAGACAACTTATGAAACCATTAAGTACAGAACTTATCCTGATCCGCGTAACAGGTGAAGACCGTCCGGGACTGACGGCTTCGGTTACAGAAATTCTTGCCAAGTACGATGCAACCATCCTTGACATCGGACAAGCCGACATCCATAACACCCTGTCGTTAGGTATTTTATGTAAGACGGAAGAACAACATTCCGGCTTTATCATGAAAGAGTTGCTTTTCAAGGCATCGTCTTTGGGTGTCACCATCCGCTTCTACCCTATTACAGCAAAAGAATATGAGGACTGGGTGAGCATGCAGGGCAAGAACCGTTACATTCTCACGTTGCTCGGACGTAAGTTGTCTGCCCGTCAGATTTCGGCGGTGACCCGTATTCTGGCGGAGCAAGGAATGAACATTGATGCCATCAAACGTCTTACGGGGCGTATTCCGTTGGACGAATGCGATACAAAGACGCGTGCCTGCATTGAATTTTCCGTACGAGGCACCCCTAAAGACCGTATAGGCATGCAAGAAGAACTGATGCGGCTGGCCAGTGAGCTGGAAATGGATTTCTCTTTCCAGTTGGATAATATGTATCGCCGTATGCGCCGCCTTATCTGTTTTGATATGGACTCCACATTGATAGAGACCGAAGTTATCGACGAACTGGCCATTCGTGCAGGTGTCGGCGAGCAGGTAAAGGCTATCACGGAACGTGCCATGCGGGGAGAAATAGACTTTACGGAGAGCTTCCGCGAGCGGGTGGCATTATTGAAAGGGTTGGACGAATCTGTCATGCAGGAGATTGCCGAGAACCTGCCTATTACGGAGGGGGTCGACCGACTGATGTATGTTCTGAAGAAATATGGTTATAAAATAGCTATTCTTTCAGGTGGTTTCACTTACTTCGGACATTATCTCCAGCAGAAATACGGCATTGACTATGTATATGCCAATGAACTGGAAATAGAGAATGGCAAACTGACCGGACGTTATCTCGGCGATGTAGTGGACGGCAAACGCAAAGCGGAACTACTGCGTCTGATAGCGCAGGTTGAGAAAGTGGATATAGCACAGACCATTGCAGTAGGTGACGGAGCCAATGACTTGCCGATGCTGGGGATAGCCGGATTGGGCATTGCTTTTCATGCCAAGCCTAAAGTCGTGGCAAATGCCAAGCAGTCCATTAATACCATCGGCTTGGACGGAGTGCTTTATTTCTTGGGATTCAAGGATTCCTATATAGATATTCCGCGGTAAAATAAGTCCGTACGATAAAATTCACAGGCTCCTGCGATAATTAATTATCATAGGAGCCTGTTTTTTAAGCGAGCTTATTTTGTTCTGCCCCCGGTTTGCATTATCTTTGCAGCAAATATAAAGAAATACATGAAGTTTTCTGAACTAAATTTAAATGACAATGTGCTTGAAGCACTGGACGCAATGCGCTTTGACGAGTGCACTCCGATACAAGAAAAATCAATACCTGTTATACTCGAAGGCCGGGATTTGATAGCTGTTGCACAAACCGGGACCGGAAAAACAGCCGCCTATCTGTTACCTATATTGAACAAGCTTTCGGAAGGCGGGCATCCCGAAGATTCCATCAACTGTATAGTAATGGCCCCTACACGGGAACTGGCTCAACAGATAGACCAGCAGATGGAAGGTTTCTCCTATTTCATGCCGGTGAGCAGCGTGGCCGTGTACGGCGGTAATGACGGAGTGCTTTTCGAGCAGCAAAAAAAAGGCCTGACTTTGGGAGCGGATGTTGTAATCGCTACTCCGGGACGTCTGATAGCTCATCTCAGTCTGGGATATGTAGACCTTTCACGCGTCTCCTATTTCATTTTGGATGAAGCAGACCGTATGCTCGATATGGGATTTTATGATGACATTATGCAGATTGTGAAATTCCTGCCTAAGGAGCGTCAGACCATTATGTTTTCGGCTACGATGCCTGCCAAGATACAACAGTTGGCGCAAAACATTCTGCATAATCCGGCAGAAGTGAAACTTGCCGTTTCCAAACCTGCCGAGAAAATCGTACAGGCTGCCTATATATGCTATGAGAACCAGAAATTGGGTATCATCCGCAGTCTTTTCGCCGAGCAGACACCCGAACGTGTCATTATCTTCGCTTCCTCCAAGTTGAAGGTGAAAGAGGTGGCCAAAGCCCTGAAGCAAATGAAGCTGAATGTTGGGGAAATGCACTCCGACCTTGAGCAGGCGCAGCGTGAGGAAGTAATGTACGAGTTCAAGGCGGGACGAATCAATATTCTGGTTGCCACCGATATTGTGGCGCGCGGTATTGATATAGATGACATCCGTTTGGTTATCAATTATGATGTGCCGTATGATAGTGAAGATTACGTGCACCGCATCGGACGTACGGCACGTGCCAACAATGACGGTGTAGCCCTTACTTTCGTCAATGAAAAGGAACAGACGAATTTCAAGAGCATAGAGAATTTCCTGGAAAAAGAAATCTATAAGATACCTGTACCGGAAGAGTTGGGTGAAGCTCCCGAATACAAGCCGCGCTCCAATGACGGACGTAAACGCAGCAGCTTTAAAGGCGGCGGACGCCGGAACAACGGAACCGGCAAAGGCGGCAACAGAAATAATAACAAACGCAGGGACGGCAGCAAAAAGCCCACTCAGGCTAAGAAGCAGGAATAAGTAAAAAGCGGAATTTATTCCGCTTTTTTTATGTCTATCCGATTATCGAATCCGATGGTAATATCTGCCAGACTATATACGGAGCTTTCCGGCACGCGTAAGGTTGCCTGATATTGGTAGCCTTTATTATCAACTCCCATAAAATTCATATCGGCAAGAATCATCTGGCTCAGAATATCTTCGGGAAAGATGCCGGCAAATGCCTTCTTGGTAATGTCTTTGCCATACAACATTCGTCTGCCCTCATACACGCAGATATGTATGACATTGTCATAGTAGACATTGTCCACGCTGATGCCACCCTCTGAATAGGATGAGCGGACAACTTTCATTGTCGAAGGGTTGACGTACACATATCCCCGGTAGCGTGTGCCTTTGTACATCACTACGCTGTCCTTTTTCACCACTTCCGTGGTGGGTATGACTTCCACTTCCTTGTTATCAAAGGCGAGTATATCCTCCGGATTTTCCGATTTATGCAGTTTTATAATCTCATCCGCCAATGAATGAAACCAGAAGCTGTATTCTGTCTGTCGGTCAATCTTGTAAGTCACGGTATGATTGCCGTACACATACATCGTATCTCGTATAATCTTGAATGATACGGGGATATTCTGAGGATCGGCATAGTATATGGTATCTCCTTCTATACGCATCAGGGGCAGTTCGGTTTCATCATTTATCCAGACACCCTGAAGCAGAGCCTTGGCCATAGCGTCTTCTTCGACTGTTTTTTGCTCTTTACCATTACCGCATGCAGCCAACGCTATGACGCAGCACAACTCTATTACGAGTTTTTTCATGTCTATCTCCTTCCTTTATTTACCTATACAGTGGTAGGTAAATCCAAGTTCTTCTATTTCTTTCTTTTCGTAGATATTACGACCGTCCAGTAACACCGGGGTTCTCATGGCTTTTTTGATAACGACCCATGACGGCAGGCGGAATTCTTTCCATTCCGTCACCAGCATCAAGGCATCCGCATCGAGTGCGGCATCGTACATATCGGTGGCATAGCAGACGCTGTCGCCTATCCTGCGGCGGCACTCCGTCATGGCAGCCGGATCGTACACACGCACTTTACAACCGGCATTCAGCAACTTGTCAATCAGAATCAGCGAAGGCGCCTCGCGCATGTCGTCTGTTTCCGGCTTGAAAGCCAATCCCCACAAGGCAATTGTCTTATCGTGCAAATCGCCGTTGAAGTGCCGTTGCAGTTTTTCAAGCAAGATGCTTTTCTGCTTTTCATTGACTTCCTCTACAGCCTGGAGCACACGCATCCGGTAACCGTTCTGTTCGGCGGTCTTGATTAATGCCTTTACGTCTTTCGGGAAGCACGAACCGCCATATCCGATGCCCGGATAGAGGAACTTACGGCCGATACGCGTATCGGAACCGATGCCGCTGCGTACCATATTGACGTCGGCTCCCACCAGCTCGCACAGGTTGGCAATGTCGTTCATGAAGCTGATGCGGGTGGCAAGCATGGAGTTGGCTGCGTATTTGGTCATTTCGGCAGACGGAATATCCATGAAGATAACGCGGAAGTTGTTCAGCAGAAACGGTTTGTAGAGTTTGCTCATCAGTTTCTTTGCACGTTCGGACTCCACTCCCACCACTACCCGGTCGGGGCTCATGAAGTCTGCTACCGCATTTCCTTCTTTCAGGAATTCGGGATTGGAAGCTACATCGAAGTCTATCTGTACTCCCCGCTTATCCAATTCGTCCTGGATAGCCATGCGCACCTTTCCGGCGGTGCCTACGGGCACAGTGCTTTTGGTTACCACCAATACATATTTCGTCATGTTACGCCCGATGGTACGCGCCACTTCAAGCACATAACTCAGGTCTGCACTGCCATCCTCGTCGGGCGGAGTACCCACGGCGCTGAATATAACATCCACTTCGTTCAGGCAACTTTCCAGAGAAGTCGTGAATTGCAGGCGTCCTGCTTTCGCGTTCCGGTTTACCATTTCCTCCAATCCGTTTTCATAGATTGGGATAATACCCTGCTTCAATGCTTCTATCTTTTCGCTGTTTGTGTCGACGCAAATGACATTGACACCTATTTCAGCAAAACAAGTACCGGTTACCAAACCGACGTACCCCGTACCGACAATGGCTATCTTCATATCTTATTCAAAATATTCCGCATCTTTGAAAGATACGGCATGTCCGTCTTTCTCCGATAATATGAACTGAGATTCCGCAACCGGCCAGTCGATGCCTATGGTTTCATCATTGAAGCGAATCGATGCTTCCGCCTGCGGAGCATAACCGTTATCTACTTTGTAGGTAAAGATTGCCTCTTCGCTCAGTACCAGAAAGCCATGGGCAAAACCGCGGGGAATAAAGAACTGACGCTTGTTCTCTTCGCTCAGTTCCACGCTGACGTACTTGCCGAACGTAGGAGAAGAACGGCGTAAATCGACCGCAACATCCAAAACTTTACCTTTTATGACACGTACCAGTTTCGCCTGGCTGTATTCGCCTTTCTGATAATGCAACCCGCGCAGTACGCCGAAAGAGGATTTTGATTCGTTGTCCTGTACGAAATGTACATCGCCGATATTGGCACGGAATTCTTCTTCCTTAAAGGCTTCCATGAAGTAGCCGCGTGCATCATTGAACACTTTCGGTTCGATGATCCATACGCCGTCAATTTCTGTCTGTATGTAGTTCATTGCTTTAGAATGTTTTATGTATTTTCATTTGAAATCCGAAGTTGTCTCCGTATATATCTCCCATGTCCAAAGCGAGAGAGGCGTTGAAGTTCCAGCCTTTCCATCTTTCGGGAGAATAAGAGAACGAGGCATAGGCCGAAAAGTTCTCCAGAATATCCAGTGTGGGAGCACCGGGAGTACCCCATGTTCTGTTGTGGCTCATTTTGGCTATGTAGCTCCATTCGGAAGTTATTTGTCCGCTCCAGCCGATGTGCAGCGCTTTTATGCGGTTGTACTTGAACGTCATGTCACCGTCCCGGTTATAGATAGGCGAAGCAATCAACGGATTGGCTATCATCATGCCCCAATGCGCCCAGCCGGGGTAAAGACCGTTGTTGTAATAGTTGTCGGAACCGCCGGTCTTGTGTACGGGACCTTCTTCTGGTTCGTGCAAGCCGTGCAGCGGACCGCTCATATTGGTGGTCTGCAGGAACTCGAACACAACCGCATTGACGGGCTTGAAGTTGTTGAAGTTCATTTCAAGTCCCCACAATCCGTCCCAACCGTTCTGCTTGCCCATGGCGGAGAAGTCGTCAAAATGATTGCACAGGTATGCGCTGATAGAGAACTTATCGGAACGATGGGTCAGCTTTATCTGTTCGCTGCCCAGGAAGTTGCCCTGATAGAAATTGCTGTCATTCCAGGGTTTGTCTTCACCGCCGGAGCCGGGAATAAATACTCTGAAATAGTCTTTCAGCGTATTGCCCAGATTTACCGTGCTGCCGTCCGCATTCACCAGCGTTCCGCCGAACTGCGTATCGAGCGTCATGCCGATGTCGAGCTGCCATTTCCCGTTGGGCACGCCGACGCGGACAAATCCTTCTTTATGATGATACTTGATGTCTTTTGTGTACCAATGCCCTGCTCCTACCTTCCGTTCCTGGTAGTTGTTGTCGGTGAACCATCCGTAAGAGATTTCACCTTTAATGGCGAAACGCGGAAGGACATACAAGTATTCGGGGATGCCTATCATTATTTGCGGAATCGGCCTCGCGTTGCCCGACCATGTCATGTCGCCGCTACTCAAGGCATTATTCAGCAATGGAGCACCTTTCTCGCGGCTTCCGGCAAAAATTCCCAGCCACTTGTAGCGTGCATCTATATAGGCCTGCTGGATAAAAATATCCTTGTCGCCCTTGAAGTTCATGCCCACGGCAGCTACCATGTCCAGCTTTTCTTCGAACTTCCACTTGCCGAGCCGGTGTTTGTAGCCCAGTCCGCCCCGTATATACGTATTGTCGTAAATAGAGCCGAGCCCCTGTTGGTTGCTTACTTGCCACAAAGGAGTATTGTCGCCCGTGTGCACGGTGGCTCCGTATTCCACAAAAGGCGAAACCTGTGCCGTTGCCATACCGCTACCTGCAAGAATAATGGCCAACAAACAGATAGGAATACGCATTATGGCAAATAGTCTGTATTTGGTTAAGTGCTGACAGTTATCTGTGTTCATTATCGAATATATAATATAGTTTATAGTCCTAATTAAAGAGAAACGTAGAAAACGGTGCAAAAGTAGGAAAAAAATCTAATATATCGGTCATGGGCGATATAGGAGTTTCCAAAGTTTGCCGTGTTTATAAATTCTTAGTAAGAAAAGCAGCCCGAAAGTGGCATATATCCGATAAAACCGCTACTTTTGTAGCATGATTGAATTAGCACAGCACATAGAAGCATTATTATTGGAGAATGATTGTGTCATTGTTCCGGGGTTGGGCGGATTTGTCGCTCACTACACTCCGGCAATGAGAGTGGCGGAAGAAAATACGTTTTTGCCCCCTACCCGCATTATCGGCTTCAATCCGCAACTGAAGATGAACGACGGGCTGTTGGTGCAATCCTACATGGCTGTGTATGATACGGATTTTTCCGATGCTACCAGGATTGTAGGCAAATCGGTGAAAGAACTGCTGGCTCTTCTTCATGAGAATGGAAAAGTGGATTTGCCCAATATCGGCGAATTGCGCTATAACATTCATGATTCCTACGATTTCATACCTTACGACGATAAGCTTACCACTCCTTATTTATACGGGCTTGGCAGTTTTGAAATGCAGGAACTGGCAGTCTTGCGCAAGTCCAGTTGGAATGGAAGCAAGACTATTCCTTTCGCACCGGTTGTCCGGGAAGAAAAGAAGCGTAAGTATGGAATGCGAATCAACACTTCTTATCTGGCAAATGCCGTTGCCATGATTGCCGTTGCGGCTCTGTTCTTTTTTCTTCCCGCACCCGTAGAAAATACCGAAGTGATGGAAGCCAACTATGCGCGGCTGCTGCCCGGTGATTTGTTCGGGCAGATAGAAAAGCAATCATTGGCTATCACTCCGATTGTCATCCATCAGCAGGAGACGGGTAAAAAAGGCGAAAAACACCCGTACCGCCCTGTCGAGTACTGCCGGCAAGAAACCGGTTGCTCCCGTTGCCGTAAAGAAGTAAAAGTCCGTCAGCAGGCTGCAACAATTGCGGCTCAGCCTAAAGCAGCGCCTACAGTTGCCGCTCCTGCCGTTCAAGCCGTAAAGACACCTTATCATATTATCATAGCCAGCGTGGGTTCTGAAAAAGACGCCGACGCCATGGCGCAGCAGTTGGTTGCCAAAGGTTATGCAGGAGCTAAAGCGATTATCGGTGACGGCAAAATGCGCGTCAGCATTCAGTCCTGTGCCACGGAGAAAGAGGCATACCGCGCTTTGAACCTGATTCGCCAGAATGAAGCATACAAGAGTGCCTGGGTTCTGAAAAGATAATTTTCCACAGTCAATCATTAATCATCAACTATTCCGACAATTCAATGAAACGTATCCGTTGCCCCAAATGTGAGAACTATCTGACTTTCGACGAAACAAAATATACGGAAGGCCAATCCCTGGTATTTGTCTGCGAGAACTGTAAGAAGCAGTTCAGCATACGTTTGGGCAAGACAAAGATGAAAGCTCCGCAGAAAGAGGAGAATCCGGACGAAACCGAATACAAGGAAGCCTTCGGAAGCATTACGGTCATTGAGAATGTTTTCGGATTCAAACAAGTGCTGCCGCTACAGGAGGGAGACAATAAAATCGGCCGCCGCTGCGTAGGAACGGTTGTCAATGTCCCGATAGAAACCTCGGACATGAGCATGGACCGTACGCACTGCATTATCAATGTAAAGCGCAACAAGCAAGGCAACCTTGTCTATACCCTGCGCGACGCCCCCAGCCTGACGGGCACTTTCCTGAACAATGAAATTCTGGGTGACAAAGACCGTATCCGCATTGAGGACGGAGCCATTGTAACCATCGGCGCCACCACTTTCATTCTTCGGGCGGCGGAGTAAAGAGATTGCCTTTCCGGTTTATCCACCAATAGCGTATAAACAATACTCCGGTGAACATAAGCGCAAGCGACAGTCCGGTATAGAACACCGAAATAAACGCGTCCGGCAATATATGGAACGAGCGCATCGTAATGCCGAACGTTATCATGAAGACCATTACAATCCAGCCTTTTACATCAAAGAAAGAAAAAGGGCAGTTCTTCTCTTTCTTTTTTTCTCCGATACGTTTGGTGTGCTTGTAATAAAGCCTTTTGAAAACAAACAAAAAGAAGAGAAGGAATACGACTGTGGCCTCTCCTATCTTGAAAAGCCAGTATTGGGAATCTGTCAGCCATGTCATTATCCCTATCCTGAGGATATTGGCCCCGGCTATAATCCACACCACTCCGGCGGTAATAAGCAATACTTTTCTGTTTACTCCGTATTTCATGTTTCCGTTTTATACAATCCTGCTGATACAGGGAACAAAGATAATGAAAATATGTTCGTAAATTCATATTGTATACCTTGCTGGTGGTCAGTTGTATGCATGTACCAATAAATTTCCTTGCTTGGTACTGTCCGTACCACAGCTTGGTACGAGAAGTACCTTACTAAGGTACGGCACGTACCACTGCATGGTACAAGAGCTACCAACGGTTGGTATTCCTTGTACCACCTGCCGGTAGTTGAGGTATCCTGTGGTGGAATGCCGGCTACCCTGCGGTGGAATACCGACAAAGTGCTTACCAGTCGTATTCCTCGGTGTACCGGTCGAACTGTATCTCCTCTTTCCAGCCATGCTTCCGGCATACCTGACGGATGCACTCCTGCTGCTTCGGAGTAAGCCCCAGCTTCTGGTTGCGATACCGGTAATAGGGCGAATGGTTGAATATGGCTTCCAGATTGAGGTGAATGGCACGGGAGATGCGTGCGGGCATATCATCGTAAAGCTTCTTGAAGCCCCATGCCACCCGTATTTTCTTGTTGCTGCGGAAGTGCGGGCACTCCTTCCCTGCCGCCGGATAGCAGAGGGGGTTGATGACGGACAGCCGGATGTTTTGCGCCGTGGTGTACTGTGTCATACTGTGCCGCAGGCAGTTTTCGGCTTTCGGACATCGGGTGTTGAAGCACAATGTGTATTGGGCTGCTTGATTGTTTAAGTCGGAGTTGTTTTCCATTAGTTATCAGAATTTTGATGAATATCGCTTTATCCGGTAAAGATACGCGAAAAAATCCGGCCGGCACCATATAACGGCTGTTTTATTGGGTAGGTCGGGCATAAAAAAACAAGGCAAAGCCGAAGCCCTGCCCTGTTTTTCTTTTGTCATACCGGTTTTTTATCAGAGAATGCTTTTTACTGTTTCCAGCATACCCTTCTCCTGGATAGAGTTCAGGAAGCCGGTTACCATATCCGTCAGTCCCGGAATGGCGTTCAAGTCTCCGTGCTCGCCCCAGATGAGGTCTTTGGCTGCCAATACGCCTTCCGCTACTTTGCGGGTATCGCCTGTTGCCCAAAGGTCTTTCAGCAGTTGCATGATTTCGGGAGCGTCGTTCGGAGTGATTTCAGCGCCGTCGGCACGCACGCCGCCCTTGTAGTATGTGATGATGGCGGCAAGACCGAGTACGAGGCCTTTCGGAAGTTCGCCCTTGCGTTCCAGATAAGTCTTCAAGCCCGGCAGGTCGCGGGTCTGGTATTTCGGGAAGGAATTCAGCATGATGCTGGTTACCTGGTGCTCTACGTAAGGATTGTCGAAACGTTCCAATACATCGGCTGCGAACTTCTTCAATTCGTCCATAGACAGGTTCAGTGTCTGCATCAGTTCGTCGAACTGTACTTTACGGACATACTTGCCGATAACGGGATGGTTGCAGGCATCGCGCACGATGTTTACACCGCTCAGGTAAGCCACCGGAGAAAGCACGGTGTGAGGACCGTTCAGCAAAGTAACCTTTCTTTCGTGGTAAGGGGCTTCGGACTTCACGAAGAGTACGTTCAATCCCGCCTTGTTTGCAGGGAATTCCTCTGCCAACTGGCGGAGAGAGAGATTCTCGGCTGCCTCGATAACCCACAGGTGGAAGATTTCGGCCTGTACAACCAGGTTGTCGGCATAACAGATTTTCTTCTGAATCTGCGCAATCTCCTTGCGCGGGAAGCCCGGAACGATGCGGTCTACCAGTGTGGCGCATACATAGCAGTACTTTGTAAACCAGGTCTTGAACTTCTCGTAATCTGCGCCGAAGTCGTCTTTCCACAGTTCGATGTACTGGTAGATACATTCTTTCAGGTGATGTCCGTTCAGGAAAATCAATTCGCAAGGCATGATGATAAGACCTTTGCTCTTATCGCCCTTGAACGTCTTGAAGCGACGGAAAAGCAACTGGGTCAGCTTGCCCGGATAAGAAGATGCGGGGGCGTCGCTGAACTTGCAGTTCGGGTCGAACGCAATGCCGGCTTCCGTGGTGTTGGAGATAACGAAACGGATTTCGGGCTGGTCGGCAAGCGCCATGAATGCAGAGTTCTGAGAATAGGGATTCAATGCGCGGCTGATGCAGTCGATACGCGTGAGGCTGTTTACCGCTTCACCGTTCAAACGACCCTGCAGGTTGACATGGTAAAGGCAATCCTGGCCGTTCAGCCATTCCGCCATTCCTTTTTCGATAGGCTGAACCACTACAACACTGCCGTTGAAGTCGGTCTTTTGGTTCATGTTGTAAACAATCCAGTCTACAAATGCACGAAGGAAGTTACCTTCGCCGAACTGGATGATTCGTTCGGGAGCAACGGACTTGGGAGCCGTCTGTTTGTTTAATGCTTTCATCTTGAAAATGATTTTAATTATGATTGTTGGATTATGATTGATAGTCTTTCTTATATATGCAGGATTATTCAAACTCAAAATAGAAGTCGATGTTTTCCTTCATCAGGATGTCGATAGGCATATATTTTACGGCTGTGACCGGCTTCTTGAATACCACGTGATTGCACAGCGCTTTGATGCCGCAATAGCCTTGCAGTCCCGGCCGCTGCCCGATGAGGTAATTCACTTCGCCGTTTTTCAGGTATTCCACATTCTTCTGAAGCAGGTCGTAGCCGACCAGTGCATCCAGCTTCAGATTCTTTTTCTGCAAGTAGTCCGCCACTTGATACACGCGTGAGTTGAACACGACCCCTAAAGTGGCTTTGGGATGTCCGGAGAAGAAAGCATCCAGCACTTCCTCGTTGGCGGCGGTGTCTTCCTTGTGGAGAACGACATCGTGTATAGTCAGGTTCTTGTGCTCGGCCGCAAGATACTGCATAAAGCCTTCCAGGCGACGTTGCATCTGAACCTCGGCGGGGCTGTTCTTCTGATTGTTCAGGAAAAGCGCCAGCTCCTGCCCTTCCCGGTAGCGGCGCATCAGTATTTTGGCGGCGATGTATCCGCTGACTTTGGAGTCCTGGCCTATATAGCATAGCGCATGAGTCTGCTCCATATTGAAGTCGATGAAGGCATAAGGTATCTTTTTATCTTCCAGATACGATGTCAGCTTCAGGGTATCATCCTGAAAATTCGGAGCTATCAACACCCCGTCGGCAACAACGGATTGAAGTTGCGCACATGCCGTTTCATAGGACGCTTTATCCGCATGGCTGTAAAAAAGATAGTCCACCCCTACGTTGAACGGCCGCAGCTCTTGCGCGGCACGGTCTATGCCCGCCGCAACGGAGTGCCAGTAATCATGCTCTATATAATAAGGTATGATACATACTATATGGTAGCGCTTCTTTGCCGCCAGGCCTATGGCAAACATGTTGGGATGATAATCGATTTCATCAAGGACTTTTTGAACCTTATCTCTGCTTGCACGGGATACGTCGCCCCGGTTATGAAGCACGCGGTCTACGGTTCCGGCAGAGACGCCGGCCATGCGTGCAATGTCTTTTATCGTATAATTCTTGTTTTCCATCTTCTCCCGCCCTAAGGTGTTTAAAGGTCTTACGTTTAAAACTTAAATATTATAAATATTTGCCGCAAAGATACGAATTATTTTGTTTCTCCAAGTAAAATTTCTACTTTTGTGTTCGATAACGGTTAATAAAAGCAAAAAGCGTTATCGAGCCTATTAGCTTTACAATCAATACTATATAGGTGTAATGACAAGAAAGTAAAATTTTTAGATACTTAAAACACAAGAAGATGAAAAACTTTATGGATGAAAACTTCCTGTTGCAGACTGAAACCGCTCAGAAGTTGTACCACGAACATGCGGCTAAAATGCCGATTATCGACTATCACTGTCATTTAATTCCACAAATGGTAGCAGACGACTACCAATTCAAGTCACTGACGGAAATCTGGCTGGGCGGCGACCACTACAAGTGGCGTGCCATGCGCACCAACGGTGTGGACGAACGTTTCTGTACCGGCAAAGACACCACCGATTGGGAAAAGTTTGAGAAATGGGCGGAAACCGTACCTTATACTTTCCGCAATCCTTTGTATCATTGGACGCACCTGGAGTTGAAGACGGCATTCGGCATCGACAAGATTCTGAATCCCAAGACCGCACGTGAAATCTACGACGAATGTAACGAGAAACTGAAACAACCCGAATATTCTGCCCGCGGCATGATGCGTCGTTATCACGTGGAAACCGTGTGTACTACGGACGACCCCATTGACTCGCTGGAGTATCATATCAAGACCCGTGAGAGCGGATTTGAGATAAAGATGCTTCCTACCTGGCGCCCCGACAAGGCGATGGCGGTGGAAGTTCCCGGTGATTTCCGTGCTTACGTAGAGAAGCTGGCGGAAGTAAGCGGTATGACTATTTCTACTTTCGACGATATGATTGCCGCTTTGCGCAAGCGTCATGACTTCTTCGCCGCTCAGGGATGTAAGTTGTCTGACCACGGCATCGAAGAATTCTATGCGGAAGACTATACGGATGCGGAAATTAAGGCTATCTTCAATAAGGTATATGGCGGTACTGCACTGACTAAGGAAGAAATCCTGAAGTTCAAGTCGGCTATGCTGGTTGCCTTTGGCGAGATGGATTGGGAAAAGGGCTGGACACAGCAATTCCACTACGGAGCTATCCGCAACAACAACAGCAAGATGTTCAAACTGCTCGGCCCGGACACCGGTTTCGACTCTATCGGCGAGTTTACAACCGCCAAGGCGATGGCTAAATTCCTCGACCGTCTGAATTCGGAAGGCAAGCTGGCAAAGACCATTCTGTATAACCTGAATCCATGTGCCAATGAGGTAATCGCTACCATGCTGGGTAACTTCCAGGACGGTACTGTTGCCGGCAAGATTCAATTCGGTTCGGGATGGTGGTTCCTCGACCAGAAAGACGGCATGGAAAAACAGATGAATGCACTCTCCGTACTCGGCCTGCTGAGCCGTTTCGTAGGTATGCTGACAGACTCGCGTTCTTTCCTCTCCTATCCGCGTCATGAATATTTCCGCCGTACGTTGTGTAACCTCGTAGGCCGTGATGTGGAAAACGGTGAAATTCCTGTTTCCGAAATGGAACGCGTCAATCAGATGATTGAGGACATCAGTTATTACAACGCCAAGAAGTTCTTCCAGTTCTAAAGACGGGAATGAGATAATTAAAAATCAGCCCTTCCATGCTTGATACCTTATGGCAAGCGTGGAAGGGCTTTTTATTGGATACCGCTGAATTAAGCTTTCCTGTGCAGCAGATACCTTACAGGAGATATTCCATTATATCCGTGATGTTTTTTAACCGGATGAAGTTGGGATGCGCAATGTCCCCTTCATAGGTTTCATACTGCCAGGTGACGTGGTAAGGAATGTGGGCGGCATATCCGCCCAGCTCCAAAACCGGCAGTATGTCCGAATTGACGGAGTTTCCCAACATCAGGAAATTCTGCGGGGCGCATTCCACGGCGGTAAGGAGTTTCCGATAATCGGCTTCTTTCTTGTCACTCATTATCTCGATGTGGCAGAAGTAGTGCATCAATCCCGACTCCCGGACTTTTCTTCTTTGGTCGAACAGGTCTCCTTTGGTCGCCAGTACCAGCCTGTATTTTCCTTGCAGGCGGAGCAGCACCTCTTCCACCCCGTCCAGAAGCGTTACGGGTCTTTGAAGAAGCTCCTGCCCCAGCCTGACGATTTCTTTCACGCAATGCATGTTACCTTCTCCATTGGTAATCCGGCAGGCTGTTTCAATCATGCTGAGCATCATGCTTTTCAAACCGTAGCCATACATGTGCAGGTTTTTCATCTCTGTCTTGAACAGTTCCTGCGAAACGGCACTCTGCGGTTGGTATGCTTTCAGTAAATCACAGAACTGATGCTCAAACTCCTGAAAATAAACCTCGTTTTCCCAAAGGGTATCGTCTGCATCGAATGCTACTACTTCTATTTTATCTTTCATACGTTGTCCGTTTTATTGTTATTGAGTATATTTGCTGCAAATATAAGTAATTAAAACATAACTATTAATCAGTAAAGGATGACTCAATCACCCCAAACTAACGCCAAAGGTTTCAGCAAAGCCTTTTGGGTAAGCAACACAGTAGAACTTTTGAACGCATGGCATATTATGCCGTATTTATTGTTCTTACCATTTATCTGTCCAACATTTTAGGTTTTAACGATTTTGAAGCGAGTATGATTTCCGGTCTGTTTTCGGGCGGACTGTATCTGCTTCCCATTTTTACCGGAGCTTATGCCGACAAGATAGGTTTCCGTAAATCAATGATTATCGCATTTTCCTTACTGTCTGCAGGATATTTGGGTCTGGGCGTGCTGCCTACACTGCTGGAAGCTGCCGGACTGGTGGAATATGGCGAAGTAACGCGCTTTTCAGGGCTGGCCGACAGTAGCGAACGGTGGATGATTGTTCCCGTTTTGTTTGTCATCATGCTCGGCGGTTCGTTCATCAAATCTATCATATCCGCATCGGTTGCGAAAGAAACCACCGAAGCAACCCGCGCCCGTGGTTATTCAATCTTTTATATGATGGTGAACTTCGGTGCTTTTACCGGAAAGACCATTATCGACCCCTTGCGCAACGCTATCGGTGAGCAGGCCTATATCTATATCAACTTCTTCTCTGCCACAATGACTATTCTGGCGTTGTTGTCCGTTGTCCTTCTGTATAAATCGGCACATACGGCAGGCGAAGGTAAAAGTATGCGCGAAATAGGCCAAGGTTTTCTGCGCATCATCACCAACTGGCGTTTATTGATTCTTATCCTTATCGTAACTGGATTCTGGATAGTACAGCAACAATTATATGCCACAATGCCCAAGTATGTTATCCGTATGGCGGGCGAAACGGCCAAGCCGGGCTGGATAGCCAATGTAAATCCTTTTGTTGTGGTTTGCTGTGTAAGTTTCATCACCAGGTGGATGGCAAAGCGTACGGCTATTACATCCATGAACATCGGTATGTTCCTGATTCCTGTTTCCGCGTTACTGATGGCGTGTGGAAACCTGCTGGGCAACGAGATTATTTCCGGCATGAGCAATATTACATTGATGATGATACTCGGTATTGTTGTACAGGCTTTGGCGGAATGCTTTATTTCTCCGCGCTATCTGGAATATTTCTCTTTACAGGCTCCTGAGGGAGAAGAAGGCATGTATCTCGGATTCAGCCATCTCCATTCTTTCCTGTCCTCTATTTTCGGTTTTGGCATAGCGGGTGTATTGCTTACCAAATATTGTCCCGACCCGGCTTTATTTGCAACTCGGGAAGCTTGGGAAGCTGCCAGCGCCAATGCGCATTACATCTGGTATTACTTTGCGGGAATAGGTTTGGTGGCTGCCATAGCATTGCTGATTTTTGCCAAAACCACCGAATCCATCGACAAAAAGAAGAAAGTATAATCTTTTATATTGCATATTTTCGCTATATTTGTCGCCCGATGTAAAGACAGGTCGCATCCGGCATAAATTAAGCATGCTTAATTCTGTCCTCATGGCACTGTCTTTGAGGGGTGTCGAAATACACTTGATGATTTTTTTAGGCACGGATTTCACGGAAAAAAGAATAAAGAAAATCTGTGCTTTCCATGTAATCCGTGCCTAAAAAGAAACAAATAATAAGCGAATTTGAACATACCCTCTTTTTAATTAAGGAGATTAGAATGAAAGTAAGATTTATAAGCCTTGCAAGTGGTAGCAGTGGCAACTGCTATTATATAGGCACAGAAAAATACGGAATACTTATTGATGCCGGTATCGCTGTCCGTACCATAAAAAAAGGATTAAAAGAGGCAGGTATCAACATGGAAATGATACGTGCGGTGTTTGTTACCCATGACCATGCCGACCATATAAGCGGTAGACGGATTGGGAGAAAAACTGAATATACCTATTTATACAACGGCACGCATTCACGAAGGTATTAATAAGAGTTATTGCATGACGGAGAAGTTGCATTCATCCGTCCGCTATCTGGAGAAACAACAGCCTATGCAACTGGAAGATTTCCGTATCGAATCTTTTGAAGTTCCTCATGACGGTACGGACAATGTGGGATATTGCATCGAGATAGACGGAAAGGTATTCTCTTTTCTTACCGACCTCGGAGAAATAACTCCTACCGCAGCACATTATATCTGCAAAGCCAACTATTTGATACTGGAAGCCAATTACGATGATGAAATGCTGCGTATGGGTACTTATCCCCAATACCTGAAAGAGCGCATAACCGGTCGTACCGGACACATGAGTAACATTGATACCGCAGAATTCCTTGCAGAAAATTTCACAGAACATCTGCAATACATCTGGCTTTGCCATCTAAGTAAAGATAACAATCACCCGGAACTGGCCTATAAAACCGTTGAATGGAAATTAAGAGAAAAAGGTATCATCGTAGGTAAAGACGTACAACTCTGCGCTTTAAAGAGAACTACGCCTTCCGAACTATATGAGTTTGAATAAAAATATGCCGATTTCATCGAAAAAAACTCCTGGAATTGTTTGCAAAATAAAATAAAAGGACTACCTTTGCACCCGCAAATGAGACATTGGCGATGCACTCTTAGCTCAGTTGGTAGAGCAACTGACTCTTAATCAGTGGGTCCAGGGTTCGAATCCCTGAGGGTGTACGAAGCAAAAAAGTAAATTGAAGAAAAACTCCAAAAATCAATGATTTTTGGAGTTTTTCTTTTATGAATCCCTACAAAATATAGAACTCACTGAAAACTTTTTATCTTTCATGATATTATAAATTCCGACTAAACAAAATGTAATTTTACTATATTATAAAAACAGCTTTGCTTATCAGTTTCACGTTAGTTCACTTATAACATGCAGTGAAAATGTTCTGGAACAACATGGTTGAGCATCACAGAGTATTTCTGGAGCAGGAAATCATGAAAGTAATCCGATAGGAATATACTTATAAAGAATGAGCAGTTTTACGGAAAATTAAACAGAAAACGTAAAAGCACAAATAAAAAAATCCCTAACTTTGAAAAATAACAGTACCCGAATTGCTGCTATATCGAAAAACAGACTATCTTTGTAGAGTCGTGCAAACGACAGACATATATAGTTGATGTGTTTCGCTAACACCTTGTATTAGAAATCTGGTAAATTTCAAAATGGAAGCAGGGCTGAGCAGTAACACTTGTCACATGTATCCGTATGCGAATGACATGCGATATAGGTGTGGGGTACTGTTTTCATTTATTTGCTTCCGGGTTTTACCAGAACCTCTAATACAAATAAGTAAACCGGCTCCACACTTTCTTGTTAGATAGTGTGGCATTCAAGTCCGGTGGCGAAAATGGGGTCAGTCCGAAATGTTGATTTTCAATAATGGAATCCATGTGTGTTGGATAATTGTCGGATAATTGGTCATGAATGAATAGAAATCCGTAAAACTTATCAGCATTCATAAGAAACCATGCGTAGGATCTGGCTATTTTTACGCAGAAAAAACGGATAAGATTATGAAAAACGTAATTGCCATAATAAAAAACGCTTGGGGTGACAGTCCGCCACCGAAAGTCAAAACCGGCTTTATTCCCAACCCCTGTGATTGGGAGAAGAAAAATTATCTGACGAACCCCGGCTCTTACTACCGGCAAAAGGAATCGGTCGGATTCATAGCCATGAAAGGATGGCTTTTCACTATTTTGCGTTTGCCGAACTCTACCTTTGCTAACCAAGCGTTTTCCTACTTTCCTTTTCTATTCTCTATCTTGAATAATCAGATTCTCGCAATATATAAATTATACAATCACTTTTGGAATGATATGAAGGTGTCTTATCCTGTAAAAGTTGCTGTGAAAAAAACGGCATTCATAGCATTGTTCTCAGGCATGGTATTGTCAGCCGGAGCTCAGAATACGAACCTGATAACCGAAGAGGAGCCTGATATAAAGGTGACAAAGGATACGGTATGGAATATGGCGATTGAAAAGAAAGCGACACCCAAGGTACAATTCCCCCAACCGGGAGACACAATTGATGTACTGGATCCTATCGTGTACAGTTTATGCTATACCACCGCCTATGATAGGTTCGCCCGGAAATCCGTCAAGGTGAAAACTTACAGAAAAGAGTACGCTCCGTATATCCACGCCGGCTATGACTTTGGCGTAAAGCATTGGAAAGAAATCGTTCTAAAAAACTTCTCCTCGCTCCGGAAACAATTGCAGGGCATTGCAGAGAGTACCGGAATGGAAAGGGCCTGCTTCCGCACCGGAGCCCTTATGGGAGCATACTCAACAAATCCCTATCCGGAACTGGATTATATCGATGCCGCAATTTCCAATGTGCTGAAACAGGTAAGGAAGCATATCGCTTCTGAAAATGAGATGTCCCGGCAATATTACACCTTATCCGATAAATGGTTTTCTTTTTTCAATAAAGAGAAAGAACGCTATTACGACATCGCAAATCACAACAGACCTTATTTCCTGTGTCAAGAGCATGCCGACGATGCCCTTATTCTTCCAGAGTGGATAGATACCGCCACAGCAAGCAATGACCTCACCCAATCGGAAGCCCTGGCTTCGGCAATTGCAAAATTTGACTCCCCTGCCGCTCCGGACGGAATCCGCAAACTGAAAGACAACATGAGGCTCACACCCGACGAACGGAATGCCTTGCTGGCACCTAACGATATGATTTCGTATGCCGTAGGCGTAGCACAAGCTAACTGGATCATGGAATATAAATGGTTTATAGGAGAAACTCATAGAAAGGAGTTTGATGCAATGCTCCTTTCCATGGGAAACCGTCCTGCTATCATTTCCGCTTTTGAAGACGGACTGAGAAGTGCCATGACTATAACAGGATGTTTTAAAAATGCGATTCTGCGTCAGGACTGCGACTCGATATGTCTTATGAACAAAGCCATCAAAGCAGAATTGAACAAAGCATACAGACAAGACGTAGTTTATGGTTATGTCTTTATGAACGGAATGGACGCCGTTGAAATATACAGGGTCGGTGCCGAGTGGGATATTCCTGAAAAACAAACGGCCAGCGGATTGCGGCTTGATAAGGACCGGGTGCTTGAAGGTTTCAGGGATTATCTGGAGGGACATTTGAAAATGGGAGTCGAATATGCCCGGACACTGACTAAGGGGCGCAATGCCATTGACTGGCATTTGTATGAGAAAGACACGGAAACAATAGACTTGTCTGAAAACGGATTCCAGCCTGCCATTCCGCTACATATCACGACAGGCACATCAAGCGAGTGGAGCGCCGAACTGTCGCAGATGATTACGCTCCCACAGGAAGTTGTCGGGCAGAACATTACGGGCAAGGTGATGGCTACGGTGGTAATTGAGGCCGATGGTGCTGTCAGCAAAGTGGAAATTACAAGTTCGCCGCATCCGGCTTTGAGCGAAACTGTAACGGATTGCATCTACCGCATGAGGTTCATGCCGGCAAAATATGACGGCGAATGCGTTGCATCGGTTGCCATTATTCCTGTATTATTCTAATGAAAACACAATATCACCATTCATCATGAAAAGATTATTATCAACCGTCCTGCTTACATGTCTCGTACTGGGAGCATGGGCACAAAACAAAAAGAAGATGACAGAAGAAGAGAAAAGAGGCCATGGAGCAACTTGAAGTGTTCTATCAGTTCGAGACAGGGACGGCATTCAGCGGGCTTGATTCATTGGCAGAAAACCAAGAGTTCAAACAGGATATGCTCCCTTGGGAAAAATGGGCGGACAAATTCAAGCACAAGAGCTTTAAAAACGGCCTGTCAAGATTGTTCATGTGCTTTGACAAGGCATTCATAGAGCCGAACAAGGATTCTTCTATCTTCTGCAACCTCATGCTAAGAGGCAAAGAAGAAGATGTATCTTCATATTTCGGCGGTCGGCAAGGATCCGGCCTGTGGGAAAAGTATTATCACGAGGATGAGAACGGGAACTTCACGGGGTTCTGCAAAGAACTTTTCTTCGACCTGGAGACTGATTTGCAGCTTCATCTGACGGATAAGCAGGGCAAACCGGCCTATATACACCCGGAAAAAGACATCTATTTGCTTGAGGGCGGCGACTATGCCAAGAACAAAGACATGTTGAATATATGGTTCGGATTACAGATACCACTGACTGTTCCTTATCAGGAAATTGCAGGCGGACACATCTCCTTGTCTTTCTATATGCCTCAGGAATACGACCGCATCACAGTGCCCATAAAGGATTTTGGAGACAAACCGGTGCAGGTGACTTGGGGCAGCAAGACTTTTTCCATAGAAAAGGTTGACAACAACGGCTTCATCATTTCCGCAGACGCAGAGACTCTCGACAAACTGAAAGGCATGAAGCGCCTCTATCACAGGGACGGGAACTGGTACGAGCCGTCCTCTTCAACAGCCACAACAGGAGATTTGGATAAGATTCTGAAAAATAGTACAAGGAAAATCACGTTTGAAGAGTGGTTGAAAGAAAATGGCATCGACCCTAACAACCTGGAAGAGACCCTGAAATACTTTATGGAAGACGAAGTTTCAGAAGAAGATACCGGTACGGATGATGCAGGAGTGACGGGAAAACACTACAGGATTGCCTTGCAGGGGGACAGCCTGCTGCTCTACATGCCGGTCGAAAAGAGACGGAAAATTGCCGAGATAACTGTATTTGCCCCATCGGAAGGCGAAGCATCCCGGTTAATAATCAACCGCGAACGATGCAACGAACTTATCGAATGGTTGTGCACCGAAAAATCACCGGACAATAAAAAGCAGGCCGAACCGGAAGAGATGGAGGAAGTGGATTATTTCAGTCCTGATTTCCAGCCAGCCAAGCCCATCAACCCGCAGACAGGAATGCCGGACGAATGGAACATGGTCTTGACACAATTGCTCAGGAAGCCGGAAGAGGCAGTCGAGCAAGGAATTACAGGAAGAATGATGGCGGAAATAACCATCGGGGCTGATGGCGTTGCCAGCAACGTAAAAATAAACGGAGACCCCCACCCGCTATTGGAAAAAGCGGTCTGCGACTGCCTCTACGGCATAAAGTATGTCCCGGCGACATGGAAGGGAAAAGCTATCTCCTTTGTCGCTTCGCTTCCGGTCATCTTTTACTGAATGAAGCCATGGAAGGATATATCCTGATTGTACTACAGGTCCTGATAACTGGGCTGATTATTTGGAGAAGGAAGCAGGACTCCAAAGAGCCATTAGGCTGTCTGGCGGTAGGTCTGTACGGAAGTGACTATCAGGCAGCACCGCCGGAAGCATGGATAAAAAAGTTCCGGCATACCACCCCTTCCCTGGTCTTTATCGTGTTTGCCCTGATGCTGATACTTATAAACTGGCTTGTCTGGAAATCAGCGGTAAGCAGGATGACACCCAAAGACGAAGGGACGGAAGCCGCATTGGCCTTGCTGGCGACCCGAAAACCCTTTACTGTACGCACCCTGCTCGGACTGTGCTGGCTGGTACCGGTGTGGCCCGCCATTCTTGGTATTGCCTGCTGGTATTTCGGCATACAGAAACAAAAGACCTTCAGGCGCAGCCGGACATGTCCGAAATGCAACCGGGAAACCCTCCGGGAGATTCCTTTGCACGAATTGGTAAAGGATACGAAACGGCTGATTGAAAGCGAACGTAAAGAAACAGAACTGAAGACGGCATACATCCGCATCTACCGGTGCTCCGCTTGCAGCGAAGAGGTGAAAATCCGAATACCGCTTGAAAAGGACGGCTATGAATGCTGCCCCTCCTGTAGGCACATGACGCTGCACAAGGAAGAAAAATATCGGACTATTATTAAAGCCACCACTTTATCAGAAGGACTGATGGAGGCTCGCCATCGATGTATGCATTGCGATGCCGAATACATTGTAGGCTATACAATACCGAAAATCAGCACCTCTTCCAGACGTTCGGGAGGCTCAGGCGGTGGCGGAGGCGGCAGTTTCGGAGGAGGATCGTCCGGAGGCGGAGGTTTATCCAGCCGTTTCGAATACAGTATATCAATATTAACAAAAAATTGCAAAGCATGAAAACGATTTTTATCATGGGAATCTTGAGTTTCTTTTGCGGCATCAGTGCCGCACAGCCTCAATACTGGGGTGAGGGTGCATACGATTTGGAAAATGTGGTGTTCGGAATGAACGTGGACAAGTATTATTCCAAGGCAAGGCTATACGACGGGGATTATGACGAATCATTCCGCTATTTCATGAAGAAAAAAGTGAAATGTAAAACCCAGGAAGGCAAAAAGGCGGTCATTCAGGAATACAGCTCGGTAGAAACAAATTACGGAGAGGTTCTTGCCCGCTTCGGGAAATTTGAATTCCCGTATACCGGCATGGTGGCGGACAAATCAGGAAAACTGATCGGCATTCTGGCACTGGGAAGGCTGGACGGAGCGGCGGCAGTGGATTCGCTGCTATATGCCATTGCAGGAAAGTACGGTCCCCAATGCATTGTCACAGAAGAGTATTTCGGATATCGGAATTATGGATGGCATGTGAATGACCGGACTATCCAACTATATGTACGCAAGCCGAATCCGGAGCACAAGGATGCCGTGATTTACCTTGAAGAGAACGAAAAGGGAGAACGGAAAATTGTCGGCGGAGGCAGCCAGCCACACACCTGGTATGAAGTGTGCCTGATGGTGACAAAGACGAAATATGATCCGTTCATCGACTGCATCAGCGTCGGTAACTGGTGCAATTTCAATGATCTCTCATCAGATGTCCGGAGCATGGAAATCAATCCGGCAGCAGGCGTATACGACACCGGCGAGCTCTTTACGGAGGAAGATCTTGTCCCAGACACCATCAAAGGATATATGAACATCCCGGACGGAGAACTTCCCAAGTTCAAGGAAGGACCGTTCGCGAAATTCCCGGATTTCAGGCTTGCCGTGCGCCATTGGATGGCCTATAATGCCGGCCTCGGGAACCAGGGAAATCCCGAAGGGAATGTAAGCGTATCCTTCACAGTGGGAAAGGACGGCAAAGCGAAGGATGCCAAGGTGGAAAACCGGGAGACCACATCGTCCGAACTGGAAGCTGCAGCACTATATACCATCCAACGACTTCCCGAATTTATACCTGCCACCCAAAACGGAAAACCCGTGGCATTCCGCATGACGGTGGCCCTCAGGTTTGAAAACCGATAAATTTTCTCTGCTATGGACAAAGGCTTTTCAATAAGCGGTTATCTCCTTTCACGCCTGCAACCGGACGATCCCCAGGAAGCACGTTTACGTATGCTTTGTGTGACCATATCCAAGGATATGCCGGAGGAGAGAAGAGAGCGGCAACTGCGTCCCTTTGCATCGGACATGGAATTCATGAATATGATTGCCGGATGGATGAACGGGCTTCCCGAAGCAATTAGCCATGAACAGCCGGACTTTGCGAGATGGCTGGAGCTGTTCATGACTGCCGGTGAAGCAGAATCCACCCGCTATGTCATGCGTTTGCAAATATGGTACACGCATTATTGCTGCGTAGAAGAGTTACTGACCTTATGCCGATTGCTGCAAAGACATTGTGAAGAACATCTGGAAGCCATCTATCACAGAATGCTCTACTACTTCCGCGAAGCGAGAATACAATGCGGAATGCCTTCCACTTCCGAGCCGGCAGAAGGCATTGAGGTATCATTCAAACTGCTCGATGCCTCCTACGAACATATCAACCGTAAAATCATTTTGCAAGCGGAAGAACTGCTCGGTATCCATACCGACCATTCTTTCATTCAGAAAGTGATGGAATGCCATACTGAAGCAAAGACAGCAGAAGAACTGGCGGAACTATGCGGAGCAAACAGCACCGTTACCTTCCGTCGGACATTCCTGAGATTGTTTAACTGTCCGGTAGCCCAGTGGCTTCGGCAAAAACGTGCCGAGCAGGTGCTGAAACTGTTGAGGACTACACACCTTCCATTACCGGAAATTGCCGAACAATGCGGCTTTGCGAACCAGTCTTACCTGTCTGATTTCTGCAAGCGGAATCTCGGTGATACCCCGGTGAATATCCGAAGAAACAGGAGCTGACCATTTATTATAAAATGAACGAATATGAAAATTAAAACACTTATCATTATGGGACTGACAGCATTTTTATGCTTATCCAGCGCAACAGCCCATGCACAATCAGACAAACAGATTATCAACATGGATAACCCGGACTATGACATCGATGTGGAACGTTTATGTTCTCCATATATTGATTTCGATAATCCCAAAGAGACCAGCAAAGAAGTAAACTATCGCTATGTGAAATACACACAAAACATGAACGTTTCGTTTTCTGAGAGATATCCGATTTTAATACATTATATAAGTATGGACAGTCTCGTTACCAGGAAAGCAACTTTTTGTGATACCGACTTCGGGAAACTGAATTTAGTAACCAATGCACAAGGCAAATTAATATCGATGGCCTGCGAAACGAAGATGAACAAAACAAGCTTCAAGGAACTGGTAAAGGCTGTTAGACAGAAATATGGCAAACCTGCCCTGAAGAAAGCAGAAACAGGTAAAGACGAACTTAAAAAGATTCTGATAAACTCGATGGTATCAAAGGGCAAGAACATACCCGTGTATCTTTGGAAGCTGGATGACGAATATATCGGACTGTTCATGGAAGGCGAGGACATCGTAAAGCTCTTCCGGGCAAAAAAAGAATTTGAAGATTTACTCATCAAAGTAAATGGTCCTTACATTGAAGCAACAATAGAGTTGCAAAAATGGAAGAAGAAAATATTCAAGAGATAAGAAACAGGCTATAATAAGCTAATTTTAAATCACATGAAAATGGCAAAAATGTGGGATACGAGAACACCGCGAGAAAGCATGTTCAAACATATTCTACAACACATTCCGGTGAAAAAAATCCATCTATAAGCATACTGAAGAATCATTTTCTATATTTGCTGTATTACAAATAGATAACAAGCCATTAAAAAAGCATTCTATGTGACAGTGAAACGGATGAGGTAAAATATATCAAGTAAATTAAAATTCAACAGAAATGAAGCTAAAAACATTCATCATTATGGGATTTATCAGTGCATCATGTTTGGGCGGCTGCGACCAACGTCCCGGCCCTTTGGGTGAAAAGACAATCGAACTCGACGATTTCGATTTCTCTACCCCCATTACGGACATTTTTCCCGACCGCTATATAAGCACCGAGTGGGGAGAGGATTGGTATCAGGTGCCCACCCCCCCCAGCACCAAGGACGGAGAGGATGGATATCTATATCAAAAAGAAACCTGCATAGACTTTTATGGTAATCCCTTTTGGATTACTTATAGCCAGCATGGTTCCTGCGATGCCGACGAACTTCTTAGCATGGGCGGGCATACGTTCAGCACAGCCAATTTTGCCGTTACGCTCGACGGACGACGCATCGCCGCGGCCGGCGGCTGTAATCGCGACATCACAAAGGAAGACTGCGACCGTTTCATCGCCCTTCTCACCAAGCGTTACGGAGAGCCTGAGCAGGGAGACGGAGAGTGGTTCCCCTGCCGCCTTTACAAATGGAAGCTGAAAGACCGGACGCTGACGTTTGCCATACACGAAACTGACGAGCACAATGAATTGAAGCTCGAAAGAGTCTATCATGAAGAAGACAATACCATCGAAATACGTGAAGGCAAGCGCAGAAACCGTACCGAAGGCTATTTCTTTGTATTCGACGGCGAATGGTACGACCGCTTTGTCCGCACACAGGGCGTGGCAAAAGGCGATATTTGCTATACTTACTGACATTAACTTCACAGCAAAAATCATGAAACAGAACAGAAACAGCGATAAGAAGCGACACCACGAAGAGACCATCCATGACAGACAGTATCGAAGCATGGTAAAGCGATACAAATGGAAAAACCATGCCATCATAGCGGGTGCTCTTCTGGGATTCAGCGTGCTGATATTATTCATCATAGTTAGCGACATTCCGCTCACCGCAGCCAATGTGGCGGTTGGGCTGGCGGTCCTCAATGGTGCATGCTGGCTGCTTCTGCGGCTACTCTGCAGACCCGCCTATAACCTCAGCATCCAAATACCGATGAAGAACGACGGACACTGGCTGTGGCGGGGCGGAGAACTGATATACAGAGAACTGACGCACGATGATGCTACCTGCCCGATACCACCGGAATGTCTGGTCCGGGTAGATGACCGGCAAATCATTATCGACAACGACAGCACGAGTGGAAGAATCCTCGTTTTTCTATTATTTTCCTTCATGTTTGGCCTTTTCATCTATTGGTCATTCCTATCAGACTCTACTGTTCCGCCAGAAGATTACGGCTCCGCATTGCTTTTTGCAGAAATGGGCGTTATATTGGCATGGGGAATGGCCTATGCCTTGCTGAATCCCCGGCAACGCATTGTCTTCGACCGTACTGCCAAAACCGTAACCATTCCCGGCAGTCTGCTGATGAACAAGACAGAGATCATTCCCTACGACCAAGCGGAGCTTTCATATTACCACGACATGAAAAGCAAGATTGACGAGGTGAAAATCTATAATCCCTCAGGACTACCGCATGGAATCTCCGTGATGCCGGGCCGCACCGACGAAGCCTTGCGCCTTGCACGCTTCATACATCGCTATATGGAGGAAGAAGTAGTAGATAAGGCAGAACTTGAGAAATTCAAGAACAGGGAAAAGCCACAACAGGAAGAAATGAGAATAAATATATTTCACTTATAATTAGAAACATAGCGATAAAAGTATTAAATTTATAGTGCTGAATTATAACATTTAAACGATTACCACTATGTTTCCAGAGTCTAAAGTTACAGAGATTTATTGTATGGCCGATGATTTTTGCAAGGAATTTACATTGCAACAGGAAAAATATATGATTAAGGATATGAAGACCATGCATCGTAACAAACCCAACCGTATGAGTGATGCAGAGATTATGGTTATTCTAATCCTGTTTCACTCCGGTGGTTTCCGTTGTTTCAAGCATTACTACAAGGAGTATGTCTGTAAACATCTGAAACACCTTTTTCCTCGTCAGGTTTCTTATAACCGTTTTGTGGAACTGGAGAAGGAAGTATTGCTTCCCATGACCATATTCATCAAAAGAGTACTGCTGGGAACTTGTACCGGCATCAGTTTCGTTGATTCCACTCCCTTATGTGTATGTCGTAACCAAAGAATCTTGATTCATAAGACATTTGAAGGGCTTGCCGAGCGTGGAAGATGTTCTATGGGATGGTTCTTCGGATTCAAGCTGCATCTGATAATCAATGACAAAGGGAGAGATCCTCAATTTCATGTTCACGCCTGGAAACGTGGATGACCGGGAACCGTTGAAACAGGGTAAGGTTTCTGGAAAACATCAAAGGAAAACTATGTGCAGACAAGGGATATATAGGTCAGGCTCTGTTTGAAAACCTTTTCCTTAATGGCATACAGCTTGTTACTAAAGTTAAAAATAATATGAGGAACTCACTGATGAGTATTGCCGACAAGATTTTGCTAAGAAAAAGAGCCTTGATTGAAACGGTCAATGACGAACTGAAGAACATCGCACAAATTGAACACTCAAGACATCGTTCATTCAGTAACTTTATAGCCAACTCCTTGTCGGCTATCGCGGCATACTGCTTTTTTGAAAAGAAGCCCGCCATTGACGTAAATTTTGTCAATGACGGACAACTTGCTATTTTTTGATTTTATTTCGAACTCACGTTTTGTTGTGCTTGTTGATAAATTCCACAAAATCGAATACAATGTGTTTGATATTTTGGAAACATACAAGGCTTTGAAATACTTCTTCATACTGGGAGTAACGGCTTTTACGGCTTCGGTAGCATACAGCATAGGAATTGCCGCCTTGTTCTCCTTTAACAAACTGAAAGTACAGACATGGAAAGAATTTGTCCGTAAACTGGCAGCCGGGCTACTGCTTGTCATTCCGCTGTCCGCTATGGTCTATTATTGCGACTGGTTCGTCTATCCCCAAATGAAGAAGGAGTATGTCTGCTTGAAACTGGAAATGACGGACAATGTTCCAAGAGATATTGACGATAACAGCACATATCATGCTTACTTTAATAGCATCAAAAACGATATGCCCATGCTCATATCCAAAGCCAGACTTACATACAAACTGGACTCCCTGAAAAACGCTTTCGATGCCGCTACGGACACTTGCAGTATGTACCTCTCCATGCTGCCCGATACGATGGCAGCGGAAGCATCCAACAAATATCGGTTGGGCAGCATGGGAGTAGAACTTACCTGCGCATCACAACCGACAACAAGCAAGGACAGCCTGATATATATACAAAAAGTATTGCTGTACCAATATGCAGACGAGGCATGGGACACGCAAGCAGAGATACGTGAACTCGCCAATGAATACAGTATCAGGACACGCTACACGGCCGGTCTGTATATATCCTATATCCTCTCCGCACTTGTCATATTCCTGTTTAGACGCTATAACCCGATAAAAAAGATATTGGCAGTATTGGCTATACTGATTGTGCTGTCTTATATGTACAAGGTGTTCGGCGAAGTGGTAGAAGAATACATAGAAGATACCCGGTCAATACCCCGAAAAATAAGCAATGCAACAGACAGAGCCATTTTAAATGAGCGATTGAAAGTAGAAACAAGCAATGACACGATAAAAGAAAACAGAAAATAATATGAAATCAATGATTCTTGCCCTGCTCATTGCAACAATCAGCTTCAACAGCTATGCACAAGTAAAAACAGAAAAAGATATGAAACAGGAAATAAAGAAAATGGAAGAACTGATACAGGAGAGATTAGGAATGGTGAAGACCTACCCGGAGAAACCTGCCTACTATCTACAGGTAAACAAGACAGGATGCAGACTGCTTGTCAGGGTAAATGACATTCCGGTGGGGTATCATTTTGTAGAAGATAAAGGTGAGTCTATGCTATATCCTATCAATGATTTGCTATTAGGAAGCGGTAAACATACCGTAAGTATACAGGTCTATCCTCGAACGGGAGAAACGGAAGTCACCAAAGATGCCGGTGTAAATATTAAGGTTGTGCATTATAAAGAAAAACTGGTTGGTATGCCTGAAACATTGGTGGAATTAGACACTCCGACAGATATTGGGATGAAAAAAATCCCGCTCTACACTGATTCCATAAGCTTCAATGCCACACTCCCCTTTAACCATAAAAGAATACTTGCAGAAGCAACGGATTTGCGGACAATACCCGATTTGGAAGAGAAGGTTCTTGCCCATTACAATATGGTGCGTCAAATGATGATTGATGGAAATTGTTATGAGTATAATAAAATGCGCCTTGCCAGTACATGGGTTTTGACGGATATGAATTATTTGGGAAAAGAGGCTTTGGAGAAAGTATATATCGATTCAGACTATTTATTCCGTTTTTTCTGCAATCCTATAGATTGGATTGCAGAACCAATACAAAACTATGAGATGGTCGTTTGTGGAAATGGAAAATTGGTTTATCTAAGAAGAAAACTTGAGCTCGATGATGTTTTACGGGTTGGTTTCTATGACACAGAGGAGGAGAAAAGACTATCACCTGAAGAGCGTACTGTTACAGCATATAAGTTCATCCTCCTTCATATGCCACAAGGCAGTGATGAATTAGTGGAGTTGTATTAGCGAAATAATTTTGAGAATAAGAATCACTAAATATCAGGTATTATGAAATGGTTTATACTATCGTTTATGGGTGTATTGCTGTTGTCCTGTCAGGGAAAGACTTCTTCTGGAACTGACGGCGACAAGCAGGTATCTGTTCCTGATACTGTGCTGGCTTATAAGTATAAGGAATCAGGGGAAAAAACAGATAAATTTGAGCTAAAGATTAGAGGAAATAATAAAACAAAACAAGGTAATTTAACAGGTGGTATAGAAGATTATACAATGGCTATTCTTATTGATACATTATACGATACTGCATATTTTAATAGGGCGAATAATTTGATGAAGTTAGGTGCAAATAATGAGGCTTTAGCTGATTATAATAAATCTATAAGAATAAATCCACACTTTTTGGAAGCCTACATAAACCGAGGTCTTCTTAAATCTAAAATGGGTGATATTGAAGGTGAACTTTCTGATTATCGTTTAGCTATAAAAATCTGCAAACCAAATGCTGATTTATACAACAACTTAGGTCGTGCTTTATACGATTTGGATCGTTTTAAAGAATCGGCTGAAGCCTATGGTGAAGGAATAAAGCATTTTCCAAAGGACTACAGATTGTATTATGGGCGTGGGCTGGCACGTAAAAGAATAGGAGATAAAAAAGGAGCCTGTGAGGACTGGATGAAAAGCAGCGAATTGGGATGTGTACAGGCAAATATCCTGCTGCCTCTGTGTGATGAATATATGAAGGAAAGAACTGATTCCCTGAAAAGACAAAATGAGGGGGAAAGAACCTTGAACAAGAGCGTTTCGGAACTGGTACAGGAAACATCCAGGGCAAAGTATTCAGCACCCATATACGCAACGCAATTGCGCTGGCCGAAGCCCCGACACAAGGGCAGGATATTTTTCACTACGCCCCCAAATCTGCCGGGGCAGAGGACTACGAGGGTGTATGTAACGAACTGCTAACAGAAATAAAGTAACCATATGGCAAAGAAGAACGATTTAAAAAACAGTATGTCGGCCGGACTGACCGGGGGGTTAGACAGCCTGATCCAATCCACGGCCGGGCAAAAAGAGGCTCAAAAGCCGAAGAAGGCGAAAACCGTGCATTGTAATTTTGTCATGGACGAAACCTATCACCAGAACTTAAAGCTGATTGCGATCCGCAAAGGCGATTCGCTAAAATCGGTATTGCAAGAGGCCATATCTGATTATCTGGATAAGAACAAAGCCCTATTATAACAGGGCTTCATGTAACTGTGCCGGATACGTGATGAACAAGAATTTCGAAAAATAGTTCTATATGAAAATCAAAGTTATATTACTTACTTTTTTTATTTACATCAGTTATTTTTCTCCATTATGGGGGCAAACGACAGGGAAAATAACAAATACAAAACAACAACCGATAGAAGGTGCTACAATTGTCATGCAGTTGCCGGATTCCACCTATCTGGGTGCAGCCATATCTGCGGCTGACGGTACGTTTACGCTGGAGCAGGAACCGGACAGTTATCTGCTCATAATCCAACACCTACTTTATCAGACCAGACTGATAAAGGGGAAGACAACAGATGCAGGTATTATTACTTTGGAAGCAAAAGACTACAATCTGGAAGAAGTGGTAATCAAGGGAGAAAAACCATTGGTTAAAGTTGAAGACGGACGGCTTGGCTATGACCTTTCCGTACTGTCGGAAAAGCAAGCTGTAAGCAATGCCTACGAAGCCATAACCAAACTGCCGGGCGTACAGAAAAAGAACGGAACGCTTTCTCTTGCCGGAGCTAATTCTCTCACAATAGTGGTAAACGGCAAACCTACTACCATGACCTCTGAACAACTGGAAACATTGCTTCGCAATACCCCAGTAAACCGCATAGAAAAAGCAGAGGTAATGTACAGTGCCCCTCCGGAACTTCATGTACGCGGAGCTGTTATTAATGTGGTGATGAAACGCTCTCATGACTATTTCTTTCAGGGTGAAGTGAGTACCAATTATCAGAACAGATATTTCAGCAGTGGTGGCGCAAACGGAAATTTCCGCCTCTCCACTCCAAAACTCACTTTAGATGTAATGTATGGAGCAGACAATATCCAAACTATGGAATATACAGAACTGTTCTCCAGACACACCTTGAACGACAATGTATATGAAATAACACAGGACGAGAAACTGAGTTCCAAAAGCTGGATGCACAATGTGAGAACTGCTTTGGAATATAACATCAACGAAAAGAATCATCTGAATGTAGCCTACACGGGAAGTTTTACACCTGACGGGCATAACCGCAGCATAGCAGACGGAAGTTTTCAGCAGTCCAGCCTTGATAAGTTCACGGACAATAAGATGAACAATATAACGGTGCTGTACAGTTCTGGTATCGGTTTGGAAGTAGGCGGCGATTACACACGCTACACATCAGACAATAACCAGACCATGTTCACCCAACTATCTGATAAAAACAAAAGTTCATACACACTAACTGGTGGCCAGCGAATAGACCGCTATTCAATTTATGCAGACCAGAAACATAATCTAACAAACAACTGGGGTATCGGTTACGGAGTAGCCTACCGTTATGCAAAAGATTATGATTTTCAAACATATAATAATGTAACAGGTAATATACAAACCGAAAATACAGAAGCCAAACTTAATGAACAGACAGCCAGTTTTTATTTTTCACTGAATAAAAACTGGGCAACCGGAACTTCGTTTTCTGTTTCTGCTACAGGAGAATATTACACTATTGGCAACTATCACAAATGGGCTGTCTATCCGCAAGCCTCACTGACATACCTGAAAAGCCCGAAACATATCTTCCAACTGTCTTTATCAACAGATAAGACTTATCCGGGCTACTGGGATATGCAGTCATCCGTTACATATCTGAACGGATATTCCGAACTTCAGGGAACACCGGGATTGCGCCCCATGACCAACTATAACCTGAACGGTACATACATACTGAAACAAAAATACATTTTCGGACTGTTCTACACACATACGTCCGATTACTTTGCCCAATCTCCCTACCAAGCGACCGACCCGTCTGGCATTAATATACAAGAACACCAACTGGAATTATATGCGTATGATAGGTGCAAATGTCATCCTGCCTTTCAGCATAGGGAACTGGTACGACGCAAGGCTCACGCTTGTAGGTATGCAGGCACGGCAAAAATGCGACCAGTTTTTCGATGTGCCTTTTGACCGCAAGAAATGGATGTTTGTCGGAACACTTGACAATACCTTCAAAGTAGGCAAGAATCTATCCTTGGAATTGACAGGAAACATACAGACACCTTTCATTCAGGGAACACTGGACCTCGCCAGTTCATTCAATCTTACAGCAGGAGTGAAATGGAACTTTGCCAAAGATAAATTCTCGCTTACAGCACGTTGCAGCGATATATTCAACTCCAGTATGCCGGATATGAAAGTTCGCTTCAAGGGACAATATTTGGATATGAACAGTTCTTTCTACACCCGTACCGTATCTCTGAACCTCACATACCGTTTCGGAGGATATAAAAAACAGGAAGTGAAAGGAGTGGATACATCACGATTCGGACATTAAAAAAACAATATGAAACTAAATACAGTTATATTACTAACGTACAGTCTTGCAATGATTGGTTGTGCTTCTTCATTAAAGGGGAAAAGCATGTATCCCGATTCCTCTATCACTTATCGAAATGGTTATATATTGAATAAAAAAGGTGAAATTATAGGGAATTATGCCAATGGGCATATATTCGATAAAGGACGGAATATTAAAGGATTTTATTCTAATGGATTCATATACGACAAAAATCACAATATCATAGGTAATTACAACAATGGATTTGTAACGTTTAAGGAGAAATAAACAAGCCTCCGGCGGGGTAACTTGCCAGGGGCTTCTGACCTTTGCACATATAAAAAGCAAAAAGAAAGCTATATCGGAGCGTTACAATACAAAAACAGCCCTTATCAGTTTATTACAGACACACTTTCGTGGCCAATTCGTGACCTGTCCATCCTCTAAGATTTTAGGTTACGGAATGTCCAAAATTGGCGGTTCGTTGTCTTGATTTATCCATACTGCAAATATCTCATTTTCAGTCTGTCAATTTAAATTTGTAACTAAAAAAAAGAGATTTCTTCCGTTTCATCAGCAAACTGATAAGCTAATATGTATTTTCTCAATTCATTATATAAAGGCTGAATAAAACGCATCATATACAAAGCACTGCCCATGCCCATACAATCATCTATACCGAGCTTTTCTATCTCTGTATTGATTGGGACAATATCTTATCTACAAATTGCATAGAATATCTTTGAGTTGATTATAAAGATCTAATACTATCTCTATATCGCCTTAATTCTTTTTCTCCGGCATTTTTTATAGCCGAATCCAGTTCATTAAGAATTCTAACTCTATCATTAGGTATCATTCCGACAAACGGAACAGTGTTTGATACCGTATTTCCTAATAAAGTTGTTTTTATATGAAGTCTTGAAATAAAAGTCCGTAGCTCCAACAACCTTTCGTGTTCGGTAGCTTCTACAAAAGAGCCACGTTGTATTTCCTCGTATAATTCTGATTCGGAAAATACAGTCAGTGATACAAAGTTTACGGTAAAGGGGGATAGCTGATTGAACACATTGGCAGTATTAATAGCGTTCCGCTTTCCCTTGCCTTTTCCTGCAAGCCCTGTCAGATACACGAGGTTATATCTGATATTTGCTTCTTCCAGCTTCTTGCATTGCTCGATAATATCATTAGCCGTATATCCCTTGTTCATTGCTGCCAATGTATCATCATCTCCCGATTCTGTTCCGATACTGATACCGTCAAAGCCCAAATGACGCAGGTTCTTCAATTCCTCTACCGTTTTCGGCTTAATATCTGAAATCCGGGCAAACATACCGATGCTTTCACAATGGCGAAGGTACTTCCTGATCAGAAGACCTAAATCCAATAGTCTGTTATAACTTAAAGCAAAAGGATTAGCTCCGGTTAAAAATACTCGCCGTGCCCTCGGTTGATAGTCTTGTATCACCTTCAAGTCTTCCTCTACCTCTGCAATAGGAGATAGACGAAACTTTGTTCCGTGATATAAGCTACAAAATTTGCACTTGTTATGTGTGCATCCGGCTGTAACCTGTAATAGTTGAGAACTTGCCTCGTAAGGCGGTCGCCACACTTGTCCTGTAAAATGTAATAGTTCCATATAATTATCAATTAAGCTCTTGAAATCGGCTATTTTCCGTATTTTTGTGTTGCGAAGTTAGGATGTTCTTTTGGAATAAAGAAGAACTATACTATCTGTCAGCCACTTACGTTTGGGTTAGTATTTCTCAATATCAATGATTTTAAGAATAAAAAAAATGCGAAAAAAATTAGATTATGAATATTGTTCTGCTTCCCCTATATTAGAATGGTTAGGCGACAAGTGGGCTTTAGTTGTCTTGTTGAAGCTACACGAGAATGGGGTAATACGTTTTAATGAACTATATAAAACAATTCCCTCTATATCGGAAAAAATGCTCTCTACTGTTTTGCGCTCATTGGTAACGGACGGATTAGTGAGTAGAAAAATATACCCCTCAGTGCCACCCAAAGTGGAATATTGTGTATCTGAGTTTGGAGAAACCTTGATTCCTCATTTAGAGCGATTGAAACAATGGGGGCAAGAAAACTTTGAAACAATAATGGAGAATAGACAAAAAAATAAGTATTGAAATAGCTGAATGTGCTTTTTTGCGATTCTGTATTTTTTTCTTTTCATTAGGTTTCATTCTTTGCACTTGGTTGCACAATAAGTACCTCTCAAAGATTTTCTATCCTTTACTCTCCTATCATGCGTAAAGCCATAGAATACGATTTAGAACAGGAACGCTCGTTCGATTATTCTAAAGTGGACAGGAATGGACTTGTAAACCATATCGCCCAATTCGTATCGGGATTATGGCAAATCCATCCATTCGGTGAAGGAAATACTCGAACGACTGCCATGTTTACAATTCTCTATCTCCGTTCTATGGGCTTCGATGTAACGAATGATTTATTCGCCAAACATTCGTGGTACTTTCGCAATGCCTTGGTACGAGCCAACTACCAGAATGTACAAAAGGGTATTATGCGTAATTCCGAATATTTAGAGCGTTTCTTTCGCAATCTTATATTGGGTGAAACTAATGAATTGCGGAATTGATATATGGTGGTTAATGCTCCGGAAGGACTAGTCGCAGAGCCGGTAAGACCTGTCAACCGAACAAGTACCGAACAACTTGCCGTACAAGTGACCGAACAAGTTCGCTCGGTTGGCATTATATAACGAAATCAAGTCAAAGTCATAATCTTGATGGTTGCTTTTGTCGTGGCATCTTTGCTAGAGGGCTTTCGTTGTTTGGCTTCATAACTGATATTAAGCGTTTGCCAAAGCCGTTTTTATTTGAGTTTGCTCATGCGCCACGAAAAAAGTCTACTTTTTATATATTTTATTGCTTTTCAATAAATTATCCGGTTTTATATGGAATTTGGAGTATAGTCTGAATGTGCGACAGATTAATAATCGCAAAGAAAAATATGGGGTTCTTTTAGAGTATCAGCGATGAATATGGTTTGATCTTAAAAGGATTTCTTTTAAAATCCGTATATTTGAAACCGAAAACCAAAGAATAAAAAAATATGTTTACCAACAGGGATGAAGTATTGGAAAAAGCTTTGAGAATATTCGCTAAGATGAATTACGAGAAAGCAAGCCAAATGGAAATTGCCAAGACCTGCGGATTGTCTAAAGCAGGACTAGTTTATTATTTTCCATTCAAATTGGACTTGTTCAAGGCTGTAGTGGACAAGTATGTATTCGATACCCAGCATTCGAAAAACAAGTTTAACTTCACTGCAAACTCACTGTCGGAGTTTATCGACCAGTATGTAGCCGGAGTGGAAAACACGATGCAGCGGTTCGTACACTTGTTGGATGATGGGAATAATCCCAGCGGTTGTAGCTTCAATTTTTACTATTATCACCTATTGATGCAACGTGAGTTCGAAATAAGAATAAATATATTTCACTTATAATTAGAAACATAGCGATAAAAGTATTAAATTTATAGTGCTGAATTATAACATTTAAACGATTACCACTATGTTTCCAGAGTCTAAAGTTACAGAGATTTATTGTATGGCCGATGATTTTTTATAAGGAATTTACATTGCAACAGGAAAAATATATGATTAAGGATATGAAGACCATGCATCCATGCACAAAAACCCAACCGTATGAGTGATGATCCTGTTTCACTCCGGTGGTTTCCGTTGTTTCAAGCATTACTACAAGGAGTATGTCTGTAAACATCTGAAACACCTTTTTCCTCGTCAGGTTTCTTATAACCGTTTTGTGGAACTGGAGAAGGAAGTATTGCTTCCCATGACCATATTCATCAAAAGAGTACTGCTGGGAACTTGTACCGGCATCAGTTTCGTTGATTCCACTCCCTTATGTGTATGTCGTAACCAAAGAATCTTGATTCATAAGACATTTGAAGGGCTTGCCGAGCGTGGAAGATGTTCTATGGGATGGTTCTTCGGATTCAAGCTGCATCTGATAATCAATGACAAAGGAGAGATCCTCAATTTCATGTTCACGCCTGGAAACGTGGATGACCGGGAACCGTTGAAACAGGGTAAGTTTCTGGAAAACATCAAAGGAAAACTATGTGCAGACAAGGGATATATAGGTCAGGCTCTGTTTGAAAACCTTTTTCTTAATGGCATACAGCTTGTTACTAAAGTTAAAAATAATATGAGGAACTCACTGATGAGTATTGCCGACAAGATTTTGCTAAGAAAAAGAGCCTTGATTGAAACGGTCAATGACGAACTGAAGAACATCGCACAAATTGAACACTCAAGACATCGTTCATTCAGTAACTTTATAGCCAACTCCTTGTCGGCTATCGCGGCATACTGCTTGACGTTTTTGTCAATGACGGACAACTTGCTATTTTTTGATTTTATTTCGAACTCACGTTATGTTATCAATTTATTAGAAGAGAGGGGCTGGAGCAGAGAGGATTTGCAACGATTTGGTTATTTAACAAACAATAATTACGATGAAGCAGAAAAACAGTACAAAGCATACAAAAGAAATTCATTAATAGGAATTTGTACACTTGTATTTAGTGGGGGAATTTTGATTATTGTCTATTTAATCTTTTTGATTATGGCTTATAGAAATGTTGCAAGATTTTATAAGGCATTGGGGCGTAATGAAGATGAAACCGCGTTGTTCAATGCTTTGGGCGTGTTGGCTTATTTTCATCTGAAAGAAAAAATGAAAGAGGAATTGAAAGGAATAAGATAGGTTTATAACAGGGAAAGGTAATAGCTGAACGCTATTCTTTACCAAACAGTTACCGATAATCGTGCAATGAATAAAACAGTCCAGTCCATAATATACTTGATATTTTTCAGTATTATACTGATAATCATAACATTATTTTGTGGCGGTTTAGGCTTTGGTCGTCTGTTCGGAATATATGGTATTATGGAATATTGTTTTTTAAGTATGCTTGCAGTTATAGATATACTGGTAATCTGCAAGGTCTATAAATTATATGTAACGCAACCTAAAGTTATAATATTATGGTTGGGGTTGGAATCTTGTTCTATTCTTTTGTGGCTTGCTTTTATCTGTATAGACCAAAGTTTGTTGGAGTGGCAAATTACAAACTTCATATTGCAAGCTGTCGGTTTGGAGGGTTTCGAAGGAGATGAGCAGGGATTGAATATGCTTGCGGTCTTATGTGGCATTATTTATCCTTTTATTGGGATTGGGTGTTTATTCACCGGATTGGGAATTATAAACAAATCAGCAACAAGGAAAGAGTCATTTATAAACTAAAAAAGAAATAGAACTGCCTGTAAACGCCGGTTTCACCTTATGGCTGCAAACTGCCACCCATTACCCAAAGCAACGTACAATTACGTAAGTTTGATATAATGTCTATCGTAATGACAGATTGATAATGAACAAGATACATAACTTGGTAAATATGAATATAGTAAACAGAATGTTACTTTCCCTTGCAATGTTTTGTTGTTGTTTGAATGGCGTAAAAGCAACCCCATTGCTACAAGATACTATACAGGATAAAACCTACCGACTTTATCCGTTGGGAATTGCTTGTCGCAACGGCGACATAACAACCATAAAACAGTTGCTGGCAGGAAAAGATGAACCGATGGCAATGAGTAGCGATTGTTACGAATTTGATATACTCTATACAGCAATCTACTTTAACAAAGAAGACGTGCTGAAGTATGCCCTTACCCGATACAAGGACATTAACGATAGAGTATATAGCGATGAATACGGACTTACGCTCCTGACATATGCCTGTAGATTGTCCAACGTAAAGTTAGCCCGTATTTTGTTGGAGCATGGTATTCACGTAAATGGCTGTCAAAGTCCATACGACACCTACAAGGTATATCCGATTATGGAAGCCATTGCCAATAAGAACATAGAACTGGTACAGTTGCTTTTAGAGTATCGTGCAGACCTTGAAATAAAGGATAGTAACGGCAACACTCCTTTCACTTTAGCAAAAGAAGCAGGTTCACAAGAGATTGAAAATTTACTTTTACAATGGATGAGATAACAAAAGGAATACTGACAATGCAGGATAACACACAAGCCATTCTCTGCTAAACCATTAGATATAACAGATGAAAGCATTTCTATTATATTGCTTATTTCTTTTTCCATTTAGCTATGCCATAACAAAAGATAGCTATATGGAACAAAATTCAACAAGGTGTCATTCTTCAGCTGAACAAGATACCCTCTATATTGAAACAGAAAAAGCAGAGTTTGAAATTATATATAGGCTATGCTTGAATCAACAAGGTAGAAAGAATGTTGTCTACGAGTTGAAAACATCAGATGATAGCAGCATTGATTTTGTACAAAGCTATATGGTCAATGGAATAAGAAAGTTGGATTGTTTTGTTGTGTATGATAATGTGGCAGATGGAAATCGATTTTTATTCTATGATTATGAAAGTAGGGTTATTCACATGACACCAGCTTGCTTTTCCGATTTCTATCCGATCTACAGTTCTGCAGATTTTTCAAAAGGGGAAGTTTTGTTAATAAATGGGCACTCTCATTTAAAACAGCCGAACGACACAGTAAGTATTGATAGTAAGGTGACTTATGTACCATTTAACCGTAATAATCGAATTATAAAGGCAAAGTTGGTTCCATATACCCAAGTTGAAAAGGACAAAATATATCAAACAACGGAAGATCACATCTGACAGTAACCCACTCTATTCCAGTTAAAATATTAACAATACCCAACAATGACAGTAATCAATTTATACTGTTTTTCGCATCTTTCAGTTTAAACTTATACTTATTCGGCAAATGAAGATGGAGAGGCTGTGCAGGACAGTAATAGATTGTATTGACTTAGGCAACAGCAGGAGTAAGATTGCAATATTTTTTCATTGGAGAGACTTTAACAAAATAAAACAAACCACTCGGTTGGTTTTTATATTTCTTTTCATATATTTGCGACCATATGATATTATTTCAGTCACATGGGCAATGTTTATAAACAGAAAGGAAGCATCGTTCTGTACAAGGAAGAAAGGAACGGTACGGACTATATACGGATAGAGTATGCAAATAGTCCGACTGTTGCGCTTTTGCTTGCTTATGATGAGGGCATAGAAACAACGGGCAGCGGCTGGGCTTATATGGAAGCTGCCTCTTTCAAACCAGTCGATTTCCATAAACGCTACTCTCCCTATGCTTTCATTGATTATAATAAGGTCTATTCCCTACATTTCCTACAGCAACAGAATTTTATTCCTCCTATTGAACCGGAAAAAACTATTGAAACTCCGGATTTTCCGAGAAATTTGATAACAGAAGGATTGATGGAAATTACCTTATCTGCACAAGGGCATCTGTCCCGCCCGTCACGACATAAAATTTTACGGTCACTCCGCTCCTTACGCATGGTAGGAAGAATAGGCATATTATGTGCTTTTAAGGTTTTGCCGACTTGGAGAAAATGGTCAGGGAACAGCTATGAAATTATAGAATTGCTCCGAAAGGCAGAATATTATTTATGGGGAAAAACAAATGAAAAGGATGTGATAGAAGCGGCAGACCGTATATCTGCCCTCGTACAAGGATATGATTATGGAACCAATTCCGTTCCATTTATGGCTGGTATGTCGGCAGTGCGGGCAGCTTATGCCGTAACGGCTTCCAGCCTCAGTGAAGAAGTTTTTGAAAATGACGGGCAAACTGACTCCGACAAATGGGATGCAGCATTTTTGGCAAGTCTTTCCTATAATAAAAGAACAGCAGATATAGAGGAAATCGACCCCGAATTGAACAGAAAATTTTGGACGTGGTATCTTACAGACTGTATTCCATTCGTTTACGAAAGTGAAAAACATCCCCGATATTATACCGATAACAGAATTAGTATCCCGATACCGGCAAATTGCAATGCAATATTGTATGACGGCATCAACCGATTCAACTCTGCACTCGACTCATATGTTCATGCTCCTACTAACAGAAAAGAGATATTGCGTATGCAGCCGTATGCAACAGACGAAAAGCTTGTCCGCACAGTAGCCGGTTTTCTGCAAGGTTATTGTTGCATTCCTTCCAATGCTCAAGAACTGGAAAATTATTGTATGATAGGACATTTCTATTATGACATTATAAGATTCTGGTATTGTGTGGCTTTATTGGCTCTATCTTCAGATTCTGCAGCTCTTGACTGTCTGACAAGACTTGCCCGTACCCTGATGGAACAAGGTCCGGGAGATCTACATGTTTTATACCGCATACTGTTGCTGCTACCGGAACAGAGTTCTTTAAACGGACTACGCCAAGGACTGTCTGATTATTATAAGAATACGATTCCAACTCTTATAGCTGCCCAATGGCTGGCAGAAGCAGAGATACCTTATCCTGATGATTTTGAATGGAACCTATCTTTTCATTTTACTTCTAACGGGGAAATGTTTCTCACATCAAATAATCAAGAAGAAAAGAAAGCATGGTATATCCTAAGAGTTGATATGTTTGGTCCAAGAACGCTTTTCAATGACTACACGCGTTTCACAAGTTATCAAATTTATCTGCGCAATGGTGACCACAGTATTCATGGAAGTTGGAATGAAAAAGACGGTTTCCTTATACGAGATGGAGAATCATTGATGGAGAATGAACTTCATACTCCTACCCTTCTTGTACTCCTAATGCACAGGCTGGCTGAGTATGGTATACGGTTTTCGAAAGTTCCGGCAAGGCTGTATACTAGCAAAGGAATATCACGGAAATCTGTAGAAAGTTGGATAAAGAACGTAATGAAAGCATATGAGGATGATAAGATGCAAGAAACTCGTGACAATGCCCTCGATATTCTCAAATACGAAGGAGATATAGAAGATACGGTAGTAGAATTGAGAAAGAAGTGGGGAGATGTTGTTTCCGTATTGAAGGATAAACGTTTTGATGAAATCGTAAACCAATATTCCTGTTTTTCACATGAGATTGGTATATCTGCCTTAGGACAAGAACTTACAGCTTGCGGATATGCTCTTTACAATTTAGATGAAGATGATATTTATCTGTTGGAACTGATTCCGCAGGCAGAAATGGGAGCTTTTGAGAAGAAATGTCACAAATACGGCCAATATTGCAAACTACTCAAACAGCCGCATCGTGATTTCGGCATACAAGCCAGGCATATTGCTCCACGCAAGCAGATGCCGCGTATGCAAATGGTATGGCCCAATGACAATATCTGCTATATTACAAGAGGCTTTGCCGGTTACTTCGCCTATGGGGAATGGAAACAAGAAAGCAAGACAGAATGGCAAGGAACATTTATAGTAGATTTGCGCGTTGTCCCTCTTCAACCGGTAAAATTTAAAACGAAGAAAATCCATAGTTTTATATATTCGAAAGAACTGGACTTTTATGCTGCATTGTATTCTACCTCTTTAGGAGAAATGCCCGTTGCCGGAAAGAATCCTTTGGAAGCAGAGAAATGGCCGCGTGTGTGTGATTTGAGTGTTTACGATAAATATGAATTCCAGTGGTGCGGACATTATCTTTGTTTGGGGGATGTCCATAGTGCTATTGTTCACACAATGACAGAACAAGGAGTAAAATATGTAAGTCGAATTATTTTACCGGAAGGTTTGATATATGCTCCCAGCTTCGGGATAGATGGAAAGGGAACGTTATATATAGTAATGGGGGAATACAGCCAATCAAAAATTATCCGATATGATGATAATGGGAAATATATAACTATGCCATTTTCCATGTCCGGCTATGAAACATTCTATACTGGCAGCAGCCCTGTACCGAATACAACACGCCTTCTTTTGCTGCATGAATATACAGTAAGTAACAATAGCGGAATATGGCTGGAACCGGGATTGCTCGACCTTGATATGGCAACACAAAGATGCCGTATCGCTCCATTGCATCACATCGGTGACGGTTTATTCAGATTGCGTATATTTTACGAGGACTGGATACTGATAGAGGGAGACCACTACACGAACGGAAACCGTTCCGATTATGCACGCCTTTGGAACTGGAGCACGGATGAAGTTTTGCGTATCCGCCCCGGCGTGTTTGGCAGCGAATCATTCAAGGCCCTTCATGCGTTGCCTGACGGTACTATTGTAGTAAATACACACCAACACACTGATGACATACTCAGCTTGCCGGAAGATTTATGGAATTTTCTTCGTATGGCAAGCCGTCCGAAAAAATTAGGATATTGGCTTAATTACCCGAATCCCTATCCAAACATAGACTATTTATTGCCACCTGTATCGGAAGATGTTAGCCTAATGCTTGCTCCACCATATGTGAAAACACAGATTACCGGGCAACAGCCGGTGGAGAAAATTACTCCAAAGGAGTGTTCCACTCTGTCGGTAACAGATGGAGTGGAAATAACCGAAGGCATATTAAAAATTAACGGTCAAAAAATCAGCCTGCCCTTGTCATATACAACAATGGTGAATATTTTCGGCAGAGAGAAAGTCGTATTTACCCATCGGAATATGCAGGACGATAACGGTAAGATGGTACAATATGATAAACGAAGTTTTCTTATTTGGGACAAAGCAGGAGTAACAGCTATCCGAAACGAAGAAAATGTTTATAATATTTCTGTCATATATTTATGGGTGGCTAAGAACAAAAAGTCTATCTCTTCCTTGCCTGCTCCCACCGGACTGTTCGACTATAAAATTACGATAGACGGAACCTTATGGTCCCAAAAGGCGGATATGACTACCCGCAGTGGAGAGATGGAAATCGTAGCATCCGCATCGGGCGGTTATATGGAAATTACATTTGCCCGTACCCGCGACCAGAAAATCACTTGGCAGAACTATCGGAAGATAATGGTTGAAAACTTCCAGTATGCACTTATAAAAAGAGATTGCATCAAACAATTGGAGAAGAATATCCGCATAGGTAAACCGACTAAAAATCTGACGGAAAACGTACACCTGTTGGAAGAAATGAGCGAAACATTTCTGGTTTGCATGATTCAGGCTCTTCATGCCGGATATGCTATGGGACGAGGTGAACGTTATCTGAAAAGCAATATGCTTTTGCCTCTGACAGAAGCAGCAATCAAATGCATTGAACATGGTACAATTAAATCTTCCGATATGCTCTCCGTATATTCGGGCTGCGTGCTTCTCAATTGCGAAAAAATGACTATGAAGCGGTTGAGTGAAATTATGATGAAAAACGGTGTTCGTGATTTTGTATTTGACACACTTATCCGATATCGTATTCCAGATTGGGAAGTTACGGAATATACCGTATTTCCGGAGGTAAAGAAATGGATAACTTCACAAACGAAAAGCCGGAACATGACAGAAGCAAGAGCCACATTACAGAAAATTTCTTGTATTTCAGAAAATATCCTGATAGCAGATGCGCTGATTACATCAACATTTTAAATATAAATAGTATGGAAACAACAAAAACAACCGAAAAATTTCAGAGTGTGCATAAAACTTTTAGTTACACTCCCAAAAGTGCATTAACCAATCAATGGTCAAGCCTGGCATTTGGAATAGGTATGGTTATCGTGCCCTTGATTTATCCTTTTGGATTACGTATCAGACGGGGGCTGTCATCCTCTCTCCGGAAGTCTTGTCTACGATTTTGATTATTTGTGGGGCGCTGCTGCTTTTAATGACATTCTTCAGTATACGCAAGGCACGGGTATTGGCTGCACAGGGAGGAACCGTTACTGTAGATAAAGGACGGGTAACATATCCTGAGGTAAATAAAAACAAAATCGAATATAACTCTTTCCTTATTTCCGACATCAACTATATAAAAGACGATGATGAAGAAAATCAATTTAAAGTAAGTCTTCCTGATAAATACATCGTATTCGAGATCAAATATTTTGCTTCGCAGGAAGATTTTGATGAGTTCCGTTCTTTATTTAATTAATCAATTCTTTATAGCCTATAACGATTTGATGATTATGAAAAACAAACAATGCCGGTGAAATTAAAATAAAACAATAACTTTTATAGCTTATGACACTATTTGTGGATAAACAAAAAATAACCGGCAAAGAAACGGAGCAATTGTTCTCAGCCGGAATATCGCTTTTGCTCAGCAAGGCATATCCGGCTGCTTATTCATGCTTCAACCGTATTTCTGATGAAGATTTCAGTGTGCTATACAACAAGGCATTGTGTTGCTTCATGGTAAAGTGGCATGACGAATGTTACAGATTGCTTTGTGAGTCGGAACAGCTTATGTCCGGAAGAAATATTACCCGTGAAGCAGAGTTACCCGAAGCATTTCTCCGTTATGACCATGCCGAAGGGCATCCTTTTCATCCCATGCCGCAAGGTATTCCGGTATGTTTGGCATACAGACAGTTGCTGCTGTTAAAGGCAGAAACGGCTTTCAGACTACATCTGTATAGTGAAGTCAAGTCTATATCCGCTTGTTTGGGAGGCAAATACAAGCATATTGAGAAACTGATAAATAATATAACTGACAATGATAACTTGTGAAGAAATATATGGCTTGCATACTACTGGTGCATTGAAATCCGCTTTATACGAGGCATATAGGGAGATTCCGCTTGACAGCAGAAACAGCATGCGGAAAAATGATACTCCTTTGCATATGGCTTGTGCATTTGCCGATGAGAATGCGGTGCGCATACTGCTGGAACGTGGAGCAGATGTAAATGTAAGGAATGATGATGGAGACACACCATTATGTGTATTGGCCAGATGTAAGTGTTGCGGGAAAGAAACCACGATTGCCGGTATCGCCGGACTGCTGGTTTCTAAAGAAGCGAGAGTTCCGCGCTCCGGAAAAAATACGACCGCCCTGATTGAAACTGTGGGCAACCGGCATTTTCTGATGGCGGATATTCTTTTAATGTCCGGTTGCCGCATTGATTCGACCAATTCAAACGGCGACAATGTACTTCACGTCATTTGCCAATCGGCCGGAGGCATTGCATACGACATCAAGCGTACAAAAGAAAGGATAGCAGACTTCTCCGAACGGTGGTATTCGGAAAAGGATAAACGGGAAGCATATGAAAACATGGAATATCTGGAAGAGGCAGGCAGACAATGCTTTCTAACTGCAAAACGTATTTTAGAAAATGGGCAAATAGATACGGAGGACAAGAATAACATCGGAAAAACCGCTCTTGATATTGCTTGGGAAACAGGAGCACGCAGAATCGGAGCACTACTGTCCGGACAAGATCCTGATACAGATGAACTTTCTGCGCTCATCGGAGGCTTGGATGTTTTTCAGGCATTATGGTACAAAGATATGATAGCTTTGGATGCTATTTTGCGATCCGGAACAGAATTGCAAACCGTTTGCGAGGATAAAAAGCTACACGATTTCAAAGGCAGATCACCTTTGGCCTGCGCCCTTTTATGGGACAATGCCGAAGCTGCGGAAATGTTGTTGAGAAGCGGGGCAGACCCGGACTTCAAGGATTTGGAAGAGCAGACAGCTTTTGCCGTATGGCTTAAAAAAAGAAAACACGGCAGTGAAAAGAAAGAAGACTGCCTGCATCTTCTTCAGTACTTGATGCAATGCGGATGGAACCCGGAAAAGTCTGCTGATAAGGAAGGTAACACAGCATTGTCTCTTGCCTGCCGGGAAGCTGGATGCGAATTAGGAATTTGGGCTGCCCGATATCTCATAGAGAACGGGGCAGATGTCAATACTGTTAATTTGCAGGGGCAGACTCCGGCAATGAATCTCTACGGAGGATGCTTTTGGAATGGGAACATTCCGCGCATTGCCATCCTGCCGAGGTCATATCCCTATGAAGGACGTTATTGCACGGAAAAAGATGTCGATATGCTTGAAACCCTGCTTGAAGCCGGTGCAGATGTAAATGCAAAGGACAAATGGGGCAATACTTTGTTGCATTACATTGCAGGAAGTTCTCAAAGAGGAGCAAAAGAAGCGGTCGGCTTGGTCATGGACTTTGGGAAACCGGATGTGAATGCCGTGAACAATGAAGGAAAGACCGTTTTAGACATTGCAACGGAAAAAAATGACGAAGCTCTTATAAAATTTTTATTGAAATATTATTGAGAAAAGTATGGATAATAACATGACTTTTTTAAATGCATGCCGTAACGGACAGAAAAGCATCGTACAGATATTCTTGAAAAAAGGAGGCATTGATGTAAACAAGCGGGATGCTGAGGGTAATACACCGTTATATTATGCTTGTTTGAAGGGACTTAGAGACATTGTAGGCCTTTTGCTTGACAGCGATGCAGATGTCTCCATTGCAAACAACTGTTCGGAAACTCCTTTACATGCAGCTGCCAGAAGCGGAAACAAGGAAATAATAGGAAAACTGGTACAATATGGAGCGGATTTGGATGCAACAGATAAGGAAGGATGTACACCTCTAATACGTCTTCTCGACAATAAACGTTCTGATGCAGCTTTGTTCTTGATAGAACAGGGCGCAGATACGGAAATAGCGGATAACTCAGGACACAGAGCAATAGATTATGCCACTACTCACGGGTTGCGGGAAATCGTGATATGCCTGTCCGTAGACGGAACAAGCGATGCACACGGAAACACACCTCTTCACCAGGCTGTTTTCAACGGGCAGTCTGAAACAGTCCGTGCATTACTTACCGCTTCGAACGACATGTTGAACACACCCAACGATGAGGGGGAAACGCCGCTGATTATTGCTTGTATGAAAGGAAACCTTACAGTAGCGAAACTATTGATTGCTGCCGGTGCGAACGTGAATAAGTCTCTTTTGAACGGGAATACTCCCCTACACTTTGCAGCCTGGTCGGGAAACAAATTTATTGGCCGGGACTTGATAACGGCAAATGCACAAGTGGATATGCAGAACGAACATGGAGAAACTCCGCTCATTCTTGCAGCCAGAGAAGGAAATAACGAGTTTGTCGCATTTCTTGTGGAGCATCAGGCAAATGTGAATCTGGCAGATAATCTTCAACGGACGGCATTGTATTATGCCAGTGAGCGCGGATACAACGAAATTACAGAAATTTTATTGGCGGCAGGAGCCGAAGGATAATTTATAAACATCATTAAGAAGTAAACGGATATGACAAAAGAAAGAACAGCCCCTCAAAGTCCTGAGGATATGGCAAAAGCGGCACAGGAAGCCGCGGTAAAGGCAGCAATGGAACAGGCCCAATCTATGTTCGGGAGCATTCCGGGATTTCAGATGCCGGAGGGTATGCAGGAACAGATAATGACGCAAATGACAGCCGGTATTCCCAATATGGCAGAAATACAGGCACAGCAGGAAGCGATGCTGAAAGCAGCCGGAATCGGTATGGAAACAGTAGCGGAAGCAGGACGGCAAAACATGGCATTTGCCCAACAGATGATGCAGGGCTTTTATGATATGGAGAATCTGGATGAGGAATGGACTATCAGCAAAGCCGGTGACGGTAAACTAGATGCAGGTCAGCTTCGTCTGTTGGCTTTCGGTGCGCCTATGTTGGTGTATAATGACGAAAATGTAGACACTATTGATTGCGAAAACGATATTGACAGTATCAAATGTACACTTCGGGAATGGTGGAATGTGACAGACCGGGAAAGTACACTGGATATTGTGCGATGGCTGCTTGAGGAGGGGCATCATGCCGAAGCAGACCGGGCATTGGCAAAAATTCGCAAACGCGGATTGGAAAACATATCGGCAGAGGAACACTGTAATGGGAATGACAAGATGGAAGATGTTTGTTTGATTGCAGAGGAAATGCAGAAGAACGGCTGGTGTCCTGCCGGGCAAATGCCTCAGAGTGTCATCGCTTGGGATTTGGTGCGTTTGGTGAACCTGGGACGTTGGGCATATCTTTGCGATTATATCCGTGAAGATGAGATGTGGCATATCATGCAGGTAGCGGCAGATACTGCACTCGAACACTTTTCTTCATGGGAAGAATACGGACGGAGTTTCATCATGGGGCGTGGAGTATGGCATGGCGATCCGACAGACAGCGAAACAGCATACGAGATAGTAGAGCTCTTGCTGAAGAACAGTAAATCACCCTGGAAACAGTCTATGTGGAAAGAATAACGGCAGAAACCTTTATAAGTATGAAATAATATGGACAACAATTTTTGGATATCCGCTGCAATAGCTGCTGTTGTGGGTGGGGCCTGGCTTTTCAAGAAAGGGAAAAGTGCATATTCATTTATCAGAAAAATACGCAGGTCTTTTAAAGGCGTATGTCTGAACCCTAAATCAAGATTGACCGACGAGCAATGCAAGAAGATTGCCATCGGTGCTATGTATGCTTCTCAGCAAGGAGCATATCAAAACTCGATAGAAACCGGTATTCCCGATATGCTTCCCAAAATACTTGGAGAATGGTGGAGAATTGAGACTACGGAAGATGCCCGGAAAGAACTGGACTATCTTTGCCAAAAAGGATACCGGTATTATTTTCCCTTTGTCTACCAAGCATTCCTGCTGGACAAACCGGAAGAACAAGATGAAATCTTTCAGCAGAACATGACTTCTCAAGAAGATTACGACAAGATTGTCATGCAATTTCAGAATTTGCAGAAAACCTATGAGGAACTGCTTTCCTGCAAAGTGATTGTGAGCAAAGAAGATTTAAAGCGTTATGGCGTTGCCGGTTGGGATGCGGGACGAATCTGCTTCCTTGCCCGTGCTTGCTGCGAAATGGACTACATCTCCGAAGCGGATGCCTGGAGATACATAGATGTGGCATACGACATGGCACATTCGGCATTCTCTTCGTGGAATGATATGGCTATGAGCTATGTTATCGGACGTTCTTTGTGGGGAGGAAAAAGTGCATACAATTCTGTAATGAAAAGTACTGCCGATGAATTGCTGACACATGAAAACAGCCCGTGGAGAAAATACGTTTGGTAAACAACTTTTTTACAACTCTACTTTAGTAAGAAACCGGCTTTTCACAGATACCGCATTATCTGTCTTGTCTGTATGAAATGCGGTTTCTTCTATTTATAATTTCAATTATAGGACATATATCATATATGTAGCACAAGAAAAAGAATAACACAAGCAATATATATTATAACTTGTGTTTACATTTATTTTATATAATTTAATTATGGTAACAGGATTCAGACCGAAATATGAGCGGACAATAGAGTTAGCCGGATATTCATCCGAAGAGCTGATGCTTCTTGCCATTGAAGCATCCAAATCTCTCGGTTGGCAAGCGGGCAGTATAAAACGTGATAAATCAGATTTTTATACGCCTACAAGTTTTAGATCGTGGCAAGAAAAGGTTATTCTTTCTGCAATAGACGGGAAGGACGGACAACTTCTTGCTACAAGCATATGCACATCCATGCAGTTCATGGACTGGGGAAAGAACAAGCAGAACCTTAATAAGCTTACAGCTACCATGCAGCAGTTGCAAAATGTTCATAATATCTCTCCGACGGAAGCCGATACTGCAAATAAAACCACGAGTGCATATACTCCGGAAGAAAAGAATACTGTCATTGCTCATATCCGTCACTTCTATGGAGGTATTAAAGGCATCACAAAAAACATTGTTTCACCGTCAGGAGTGGAAATCCTCATTGTTGAACCAACAAGCAGGTTTGACTGCTATACATTGGTAACATGTGGAGCAGGTGCTTCTGTTATGCCGGTGCCGGATAAAGCAACTCCTTCGAGGTGTGAATTCTGTATGTGTATGCCACCAACATGGAATACAGAAGACTCATGGCCGATTGACTGGCTTTTGCAATGTGTCTCATGGCTTCAACAAGGGAATTCCTGGCTTGCATGTGGGCATTCGCTGTCCGATGGTACACCGTTGCAGGATGATACTCTCATGACATCCATGTTGCTTACCATTCCCGAAGAACGGGACAAAGGTGCGGAAAACTGTCAACTGCCCAATGGAGATTCTGTGGCTATTTACCAACTGGTTCCTGTATATACGGAAGAAGTTCTGTTCAAACAAGCCAATGGCATCATTCCTTTATTGGACAAGATGAAGAATGTATCATATATTGTCGATACACACAGAGAAAACACATGTAGAAATTTTTCTGCTTTTGAAGAAAACGGGGATAGTTCCATAAGCATGGATGAAAAAGCGAATGCTTCCTTACGTTCAATACTGACAATCCGTAAAGGGAATATGGCAACACCCCTGCTTGTTTATATCAATATTGCCCTATTTGTCATCATGTCGATATGCGGAGTGAGTCTGCTTGCTCCCACAGGAATATCCATCATAAAATGGGGAGCGGATTTCGGTCCCCTTACACTTACCGGTGACTGGTGGAGGACCATTACCTGTAATTTCATTCATATAGGAGTGATTCATGTTCTTATGAATATGTACGCACTGCTGTATATCGGAATATTCCTGGAACAGCTTATCGGCGGAAGGAGACTTATAAGCGCATATTTTCTGACAGGATTGTTTTCGGCTCTTGCCAGCTTGGCAATGCACCCTGAAAGCATAAGCGCCGGAGCTTCCGGTTCGATATTCGGACTTTATGGAATATTCCTTTCTTATCTGGTGTTCCATCACAGGATAGAAAAAGGGCAACGCAAGTCCTTGTTATACAGTATCGGTTTCTTTGTATTCTATAACCTTATGTCCGGTGCAAGAGCAGAGGGCATAGATAATGCCGCCCATATTGGCGGACTTGTGTCCGGAATCATATTAGGCATCATATACTTGCTGACTGACCGGTTTGCAACGAAGAAAACCTCTACCCTCTTTATATCGATTACGGAAATTTCTTTTGTGCTGATCTTTACGGTACTTTTTGCAGGACAGACATCCAACCTGCCGGCAGATTTTATAGAAATCAGGGAGATGTGGGAAAATGGTACACTTGAAGAATATGCACAAAGCGTTTCTTCTGAAAAAGATACTATTGAAACAGATCCCAACACCTCGTACTATATGCCGCAAAATACAACGGATGTTTCCACTTTCACCGGAAGTGAAACAGATCTGGGCAATGGAATGAAAGAATACATAAATAATAGCTGTGGCTTCAGTTGCCAATATCCGTCAACTTGGGAAACAATAGGAAAATCCGATACGGAACAGATATTGCAACTTCGAGGACATGGTGTCAGCAGTTTAACCGTCAGCTACATTAAAGCTCCTTCTAAGGGAGCAATGGAACATATGTATGATTTATTGATTAATTCCATGAAAGAGTCCCGGTCAGAAAACATAAATATTCATGGAAAAACATTCGAAAGGATTTCGGGAAAGATGGAATGCGCTGTAGCAGGCGGTGGAAGTATCCATATAAATCAGAATATTGTTATCCATATGAATGAGGAGACACTGGAAAACTTCATCATTACTTCCACAACATCTGATGACAGTTCTGAATCCGAAGTTCAGGAGATTATAAAAACCATAAGAATAAATTAGACTGTGAAAAATATAAAGTATTCAACGCTTATGAGGAAAAGACTATTATCTCTGCTGTTCCTTTCACTTTACGGGAGTATGCTCTTTGCACAAGAGCCACTGGATATTAACGATGTGGAACGAGTTCCATTGGGAGATTTTACATACCAATGGCGGAATATATATGACCGTACTCCACTACATGGAAAGTGCCGGATTATATTAAGCTATAGGTCTTACACGATAGCACATTTCAACAAGGATGGCATTCTCGATGGATTATATGAAAAATATGAAGACAATCATCTTGTACAGAAGCTGACCTATGTAAAAGGTATACTAAGGGGAAAAGGATATGAATATTACACAGACGGCACTGTGAAGAAAGAATGTGTCTGGAACGAACAAGGAAAGATAGACGGGTTGATGATAGAATACAACCGGATAGGAAGAACGGAATGGGACTACAAGAATGGCGAAGTGGACGGACAACAACGAACATTTGACAATAACGGTCGATTAATCACGTTCGTTTCGTACAGCAAAGGTATGCAGCATGGTCCTTTCCGCATCTATGAAGAAGGCGGTACTGATATGCCGCCTTTTATAAGAGAGGGGTATGCTTGGGGATGGCGCGGCAAGAAAGGCGAATATAAGGAAACCTGGGCACTGAGCGGAAAGCCGAAATGTATAGAGCATTACACAGAGAAAGGCGAGAAAACCGGCCGGTGGCAGGAATGGGATGAAAACGAGAAACTTGTCCGAGAGGAAAATTATACGGAAATGCCATATTATTCTGTGAAATTTGACAAGAATAGCTATCCGTTAGAACGGTACTACTATAATGAGGACCTGTCGGTGAAGAGCATACAGGAGTTCTATCCCGGAACGGACAAGATAATGAAAGAAGAATATAATCTTGATTTCAAAAACTTCAAGCGTGACTATCGTCAGTTTTATGAAGACGGTACAATACAGGAAGAAGGGCATATGAAAGGCGGAGAAGTAGTATTTGCCAAAGAATACTATAAAAACAGGCAACTGAAATGCGTCAAAAAGATACAGAATGTATATGGATATAAAATTCTCACCGTTACGGAACTATATGATGAATCCGGGAAGCCGTTACCTATTCCCTCCGGTACATTCTAACTAAAAAGCAGATTTGGATTATTCTGCTTGTTTCAAATTAAGGATAATGCCGGTATCGTGAAAAGGCGTCAAAACACTGGCACAACTTTTTTGTTATATATCTATGTTTTAGTATTTTTGTAATCAATAGGCAGCTATTTCTAATTTATAAAAAATATACTCTATATGGATAAAGGTATAAAACAAGTTGTGATTCTTTTGGCACATCCCGACATTAAAAGTTCGCAAGCCAATAAGGCATTAATGGATGCTGTTAAAGAAATGGAAGAAGTGGCAATATACAATTTATATGAAATGCGTCCGGAAGATGCCTATAATATTGATTTATGGAGCAAGATTATATCGCAGGCATCTGCTCTTGTGTTTCAATTCCCGTTATATTGGATGTCGGCTCCTTCCTTATTGAAGAAATGGCAGGATGAGGTATTTACTTATTTGGCTAAAACTCCGGCAGTGGCAGGAAAGGCATTATTGGTAGCGGTCACTACCGGTTCCGAATACAGTGCATATCGCAGTGGGGGAAGAAACAACTTTACAATGGATGAACTGTTAAGACCTTATCAGGCAAGTGCCCTACATGCCGGAATGGTATGGCAGACACCTGTTGTCGCATACGGAATGGGAACGGCAGATGCCGGGAAAAACATTGCAGAGGGAGTTAATGACTACAAACTGAAAATAGAGTCCCTAATAGGAAAGAGTCACGTAAGCGGTGATTGGTGATACTCCAACGGCAATGCCCATAAAATAACAGAACCAAGCATCATTCGTCTGAGATTTCGAATGGTGCTTGGCTGTTTTAGTAATCGGCATATTGATTTTACCGGTATACTATCCCTTTCATTTGCAGCATGGTAAAATCCTCTTCACGCATTCCTATATCGTTCAATGAACGGGCTTCGTTATGGTCATTGAGGTATACTCTGTTTTTTTCGGTATATGAAGCATTTATTACAGACAATGAATCGTTTCGGCTGGGTGTGTCTATGCCACCTAATTCCAGCATCGTCTGGAAGAAAGATGCACTGGATGAAATATTTTTCTGTCGGTTTATCTCTGCATTTTTAAAAAGATCCGGATAATTCTTCCGATAATTGTCGGACATCCATATCAGAAAAGGCACGTGTATCTGATAATAGGACGGAACGGGTGAAGCATGCAGGAAAAGGTGACGGTCATCATCAAAAATATCCTCTCCATGATCTGAAGTATAAAGCATTGCCGCATCTATGTCCTGTTCCTGTAACATCCGGATGAGACGAGCCAGAAAATTATCTGTATACCGGATAGAATTATCATAAGCATTTATCAGATTATCCTTATATTTCAATTCTGCATCCACCGGAAAATCAGGCAAAAAGAAAGCGTTGTCCGCCGGATAGCGTTCTCGATAATTAAAATGGGAACCATAGGTGTGGAGAACGATAAATTGCTTGGAAGCATTTTCTGCCAACTCGGTGGCTACCAGCTTCAAAAGTTCATCGTCCGAAGGGTTGTAACCGCCATCTCCTGTATCTTCTTTAATGAAATCGCATATATCGGCTTCTTTTCCAAAGAAATCGATGAAAGAATGGTTATAGCGTTGATTGGAAAAGAAAGCGGTCCGGTAGCCCGCTTCCTTAAATGCTGTGATAATTCCTTTTTGCCGATAGATGGAATTGAAGTCGTGCGCCGTAACCGAAGACATCAGCATAGGGACACTTTTGTGCGTAGTATTGGATTCTGTCAGTACATGAGAGAAGGCTGTCAATCCTTTTATTTTGGTAAGTTCCGGATTCGTATTGCGGTTATACCCGTAAATGGACCAGTTAGCGGCACGGGATGTCTCTCCGATTACCATAACATAAACTTCCCTATTCTTCTCCGGACGGGTGGTTTTTGCCTGAAAAGTAAAATCTTTAGAGGTTTCCGCATAGTGTTGTGTCTGTGCAGTACGTTGGAAGGCAAGTGCAATATTATAACATACGTTTGCCGGATACAAATCCGATTTCAATTCATAACGGGCATCAAACAGATAAGCAGCTACTAATGAGAGGATTCCTGCAATGACTGTTATCCGGGCACGTTTACGTTCTCTGCGAACGAACGTTTCCGATAGTCTCCGTTTCTTGCTGACGGCCACCGCAGCCAAAACCAGTGCCGGTATATATAGCAGCACAACAATAATAATGGCGGGAATCAGGTTATCCAGCAATTCCAAAGCCTCACCAGGATTTGTTGTCACCAGATTGAGAAACATATCTACTGCAATAACAGACTGGCCAAAAAGATATAACAATACAATCTGGAATGCTCCAAAAAACAGGAAAGGAAACAATATCCAAAAAGTCTTGCCACAATTTCCCGACCAACTCATTATCATATGATATATGGAGAATGGAAGCAATACATTGCACACCTTCGCCACAAGTGGCATAGGCTCAGTAAAACATAGTACGATATTGGGTACTATCAGAATTATCAGGAACAAGTAATACAAGTTCTCTTGGTTTTCAAACCATTTTTGAATTTTTCTAAAAAGCTTCATTGATATTAAATATAAATCCGGTCTGATGTTTGCCAAACCCTAAATCCAAACGTACATTCACCCTCTTTTTAAATTCCCAGCGATAGCCAAAGCCATAATTAGGAAGAATATGCTTCACGTCAAACTCGGAAAACTTTGGGAAAGCAGTCCCCGCTCCTACCCATACAGCCACTCCGTTTCGTTTCCATACATGCTGACGAAGCTCAATCTGAGCATCCATGGCACATTTGTCACGATAACGTCCTTCATAATAGCCACGCATGGAATACGAACTGCCTAAAGTTGCCAACAGTCCCCAAGGTGGATTTCCGTAATTGAGCAGTGTATGAAACTGTCCCGCCAGAACGCCGCCTTTCCATATGGTATGATAATACCTCGTATCCAGTTCTGTATTGCTGAAAGCATATTTATTTCCCAAAAATGCCGGACTGAAACGTTGGTCTATCCTCAAATAGTATCCTTTATGCGCATTTGTCAGGAAGTCGCGCGAATCATAAAGCAACGATAAACCTAAACTTAGATTCGTAGTACGCGTGCTCATGCCTTCCCACAGTTCCGGTTTTTCAAAATCATGTCCGTATACATAATCGAATACAGCCATGGGACCTACGTAGAAATTACGTGCCAACCGGAACATAAAGTCCACTTTCATCTGTGCTTGAAAGCGGTCATAATCGCTCTCATTGTCACTGTTGGCACCATTGTCGTATCCTGCACCCCAATACAGACTGGGAAAAGAATAGAAATACAGATTGTAGTTTAACCGATATTTATCATGAGGAAACAAATGCGTTCCGCGTACTCCCAACAGATAGAAGCCTACCGTAGAAACATCTCCGTACAATGAAACATTGGAAGGCGGCAGAATCGTATCGTTTCGGTCCGAACGGTAAAGCCCCGCAGCCACCAATCCCAACCCTAATTTGGTATCGCTGGAGTAGTGCGGTCCGCCGATAATACTAAAATCGAATTTCTTATTTTTCTTTTCTTTATTGGCATCGTTAAAGTAATCCAGAAATTTTCTAAAAAGTTCCGCTTTACAGGAACAGAATCAAGAATGATGGCAGAATCCATATCTGCCGAAGTATTTGCTTCTGCCAAACGTGTTTGTGCATGCACAGCAGTTACAGTCACCAACAAGATTAAAGATAACAGACATCCTTTTAATTTTGTGTTCATCCTCTATTATTAAGAAAACCTCGAAACAAAGTTAGTTGTAAATAGTTCATGTTACAACAACGTTACGGGGCTTTTTGTTTCCGTTTCTTCCTATTTAATGTCTGTTATTTCCTTAAAGTATTGTGGGCGTAAAGAAGCGTTTGTTTATATTTGCAGACTGGATGTGGAGTTACTTTACCTACGATCTGTCATTACGGATAATCACCGCACCATTAAAACGGAAATAAACATTTTTTCATTCTTATTTGTTAAGAGTATATATCAACTTAAAAAAACGAATGATTATGTTAAAACGATTTTTATTTCCTACCAATCCGAATGGCGTTTTTATATCTGTTATATTATTAGCAGTCAGAATTGTATTCGGTATTCTGATGATGAATCACGGTATTGATAAATGGGCAAACTATCAGGAACTTTCTACGGTGTTCCCCGATCCTCTCGGCATCGGCAGTCCCCTTTCTCTGGGATTGGCCATCTTTGGCGAACTGGCATGCTCAATGGCATTCATCATAGGCTTCTTATACAGATTGGCAATGATTCCTATGATATTTACGATGTGTGTGGCATTCTTCATTATTCATGGCAATGATCCGTTTGCGGTAAAAGAACTTGCATTTGTTTATTTGGTGGTATTTGTATTGATGTATATTATAGGACCGGGAAAATTTGCCGTAGACCGCTGGATTTCCCAATCTCTTTCTCGCAAATAGAAATAAATAAGGCTCTTTTATTTTACAGAATACTGTTTTTTGCAGCTTTTTTAATGTCTATGTTATAAAAATGGTTATATTTGCACTAGTATATATAAATATTGAGATTTTATCTCAATAAAATACAGTAAAATAAAAGAAAGTTATTATGAAAAAGTTCAATTTGAAATTGGCTGCAACTGTAATGGTATGCGGTGCTTTTCTTTTCAGTTCATGTATCGGTTCTTTCGGATTGCATAGCAAGCTGTTGAGTTGGAACGAAAGTATTGGAAATAAATTTGTCAATGAGCTTGTTTACCTGGCGTTCAATATCATTCCGGTATATGGTATATGCTATTTGGCAGATGCTTTGGTTATCAATTCTATTGAATTCTGGAGCGGAAGCAACCCTATGGCGAGCATTGGTGAGGTAAAGAAAGTAAAAGGCGAAAACGGAAACTATCTGGTAGAAACTCTTGAGAACGGTTATTCCATTACAAAAGAAGGCGAAACCGCATCTATGGAATTAATTTACGATAAAGATTTGAATACCTGGAATGTAGTTGCAGACGGCGTCAGCACTGAACTTTTGCAGATTAACAATGACGGTACTGCACAGATGACTTTACCAAACGGTGAAGACCTGACCGTTACTTTGGATGCACAGGGAGTATCTGCTGCACGTCAGGCAACTATGGTCAATACCTATTACGCTGCACGTTAAGAGTTGAAACAAGATAAAACAGAAAGGCTGCGCAATGTTCGTCAAAGAACCGCGCAGCCTTTAGTTTTTTCAGACGGATATCCGCTTGGCATCAGAATGGATATCCTACCGCAAAATGAAATGCAAAATCGCGGCTGAATTTAGGATGTATAATAGGGAAATGCTCCTTTTTAGTGTTGTACACCGGATTGACAGCTTTCATACCACCGTCAAAGCGCAGGACAAAGAAGTCCAGATCCAACCGTAGGCCCAAGCCGTAGGCTACGGCTATCTGCTTATAGAACTTATTGAATTCAAACTTCCCGCCCGGCTGGTCTTTGTAATCGCGCAAGGTCCAGATGTTGCCCGCATCCACAAAAACCGCTCCTCTGAACTTCCAGAAAAGGCGTGTGCGGTATTCGATACTTGCATCCAACTTAACATCTCCCGACTGATTCATGAAGTTTCCATCACCGGGAAACACACCGGGTCCCAAATCACGTACCGACCAACCGCGTACACTGTTTGCACCACCGGAGAAATAACGCTTTTCAAAAGGCACAATCGTTGCATTGCCGTAAGGGACGGCTATGCCGGCTCCCACATGAAATGCAATGGAATTGCGGTTGTCTATAACGATATTCTTGGCAAAATCGAAATCCCCTTTGACATATTGTGCGAATGGGATACTCAGCAATGAATACTCCCCGTCTTCATTCTTCTTCATGTTTGTCATTCTGGCAAAAGCATACAGAAGATTACCGGCAGACTCAAAATTAAAGCGAATAGAATATGAGTTGCCGATGATTGCATTATTCATCAGGGCTTGCCCTGCGCTATTGTATGTATAGCTGTATCCTGTGCGGACAATCAGACGGTCGTCGTAGTTGTATTTTAAAATATAGTTCTGTTATTCAAATATTTGTCGCGGAACTCCTGCGAAATGGAAGGCATATACAGGTAGTTTATATCCAGCAAATCAATGCGATGCTGAGCACGCTGACGTTGCAATCCCCATTTATAACTCCAATTGGCAGAAGCAATGATGCGTGAAAACTCCGGACGTATCTGATAATTATACTGTACGCCAAATTCCGTAGTAGCACGTATCTTCCTCCGGAAGTCGTTGGAAAGAAACGGAAAGAGAAACCGCGGAAAGTTGATCGTTGCTTCCGCTCCTAATTCCGTGTAGTCCTCGTGGTTATATCCGCCTTGCAAACCAGATACCGCTTCGTAAGCCCCCCGTAGCTTTATCATAAAAGTCTCGGAACCCTTGAACATATTCCGGTTCTGAAATGATACGGATGCGGCAGCTCCCAAATCTCCTGCGGAGTTGGTTCCTTCCAATTCAAATGATACGGACTGGTATTTGCTCTTTGTCAGCATTACGTAGGCATTCAATTTGGCTGTATCGCCTACCTGCGTTTCAAAGAAACGGATATTGGTATATTTCAATGCCTGCAAACGTCCGAAATTGGAATAGGTACGTTGCACATCCGGTTCGTTGTACAAACTGCCCGGCACAATACTCAGATTATTGGTCAGCACCTTCGGGCGCAAATAAAGTTTATCCTTATAATATATGGGAAAACCCTTGTAATGTACGGAGTCGTTGATTTCTATGCTGCTCAAAGCAGATGATTCCAACACATTATAATCCGTTATAAAATTTACCTTGTTGATGTAGTACTGCCGATGATTTTGCGGGCTATCGTCATTGTGCTGCCGAAAAGGCGCCAGATGCATGGTTACATCCACCTGGTAGGTATTCCTCACCGTATCTGCCGTATAAGAAATATATTCCTTATTGAATTTATAATATCCGTTACGGAGAAGATTGTCAGTAATGCGCTGACGTTCTGCATCCAAGCGGTTTACATCGAAATACATTCCTTCCGTCAGATAAGTACCTGCCGAATCCTGCCGCATATATTCTCTGATTTTCTCGTCTCTGATATCGTATTTAAGAGAGCGAATCTTATAAGGTTTCCCACTGGACACCTTATAGGTCAGCTTCAGCTTCTTCTTCTTTATTTGTACAACCGGCTCTACGGTGGCGCTCATATAGCCCATATTTTGTACGGCTTTTTTCATTTCCTCACCGGAGCGCTTCGTTTCTTCTTCCTTATAAATGACCGGAGCGTCCCCTATGCGCCGCAAAGTACGGTTTATCCAACGTGCAGAATCTCTGCCCGACCAGTTATAGACATACAACTGTGTCTTTATCAAGCTGAACCATTTGGCATTCGGATTCTGGCGGACATACATCGATAGGCCTGAAGGCTTGATTTCCCTGTTGTCCGTCTGTATGCGCACCTCGTCCAACAAATATGAACCTTCCGGCACATATTTCGTGGCAGAACATGAAGCTAATAAGAGTACGGCGGTAGCAAATAGTGCGTAGCGAAAGCCTTTCTTCATACTAAGTTATTAATTGCGCATAAAATACTGCAAATATAGAAATAATCATGTACTTTTGCCAAATAAAACCGAACAACTTATGGCACTGAGCAAGAATCGTATTAAATATATCCGTTCACTGGAATTGAAAAAGAATCGCAAAGCCGATAAAGTATTTCTGGCAGAAGGTCCGAAACTGGTAGGAGATTTGCTGGGGCACTTCCGTTGCCGTTTCCTGATTGCAACTGCCGAATGGCTTTCCGCCCACAGGCATTTGGCTGTGGAAGATGTGACCGAAGTTTCCGAAGAGGAACTTTCGCGCGCCAGCCTGCTGAAAACTCCCCAACAGGTACTCGCCGTGTTCGAACAGCCGGACGAATTTGTGGATGTTTCCGTCATAAGCCGCTCCCTTTGCCTGGCATTGGACGATGTGCAGGACCCCGGCAATTTGGGAACAATCATCCGCCTTGCCGACTGGTTTGGAATCGAACATATCTTCTGTTCGCCCAACACGGTGGATGCCTATAATCCTAAAACCATACAGGCTACCATGGGTGGCATCGCACGGGTGAAACTGCATTATACTTCCCTGCCCGAACTGATTGCTTCACTGGAAGACATACCGGTATACGGCACTTTCCTGGACGGAGAAAACATGTATACACAACCGCTTTCGGCGTACGGACTGATAGTAATGGGGAATGAGGGCAACGGCATAGGAGATGAAGTGGAACGGCTCATCAACCGGAAACTGTACATTCCCAATTATCCGGCAGAACGCGAAACTTCCGAATCTTTGAATGTTGCCATTGCTACCGCAGTAGTTTGTGCCGAGTTCCGGCGGCAGGCAGCAATGTTGCAGTGTCAAAATTAGGGAAATAGACAGGCATTAGTCCGCAACTTCCGTCAATAAAGGATGGCGGAGTTATTAATAAATTCCGAGAAGCGTTTGTCAAGGAGAAAATTGTGTCAGGTTCTTTTAACTCGTTTTGCGTTAAAAGAACGATTGCTCCCCGGCAGCCATTCCACATTTTCCATCTCTTCGGTTAATGGAAATAAGCGTACAACTATCCCCTCTTCCGTCTCTATCGCATATTGTTTGAGATAACCGTATGCGGGCAGGAATAAAAAATGTGAAGCGAAACGTTTCATTGTTTTTCTGTGGTTTGGAGCAATCTTGGACGCGGACGCCTTTCAGAGCGATGACGGACAGTATCTTTCTTTTCACTCTGCCGCTTCAGTTCTGCCGGTTTGCCCGGAACGGGTTCTTTCTTCAGTTCTTTGTCGCCTGCCTCAAGGCTATCTGCCGGGGCCTTGAACAAGGTATCCTTTGCGTGGTAGCGCATCAGGCTGATGCGGTCTGCCAACACATCCCGTGTGGATTGCTGTGCAGGATAATAGATAAAGCCTCGTATTTCTTTTATTTCTCCCAATGTGTCGGCAAATAAAGAAATAGTCTCCGTACCCGATTGCTTTACCTTGAGCATATCGTTCAGCGTATCTTTGGCATAAAGAACCTGCATTGCCATTAAAGGTGCGTGCAGACTGTCGGGTGTTCCGTTCAGGAAACGGAAACGGACTGTCCAACGCAGCGTATCTCTGTCCTTGAAATTGGTGTCCGAAGGAAGTGTGAAAGTCAGTTTGTTGTCCATCGGAGTTCCGGTAAGATAATAGATGTGCCGACCTCTCCATACGTCTATACTGTCGCCCGGAGAAGATTCTTTGGGCTTGTTGTCGCGCAAGGCTATTAAATGATTGATGCCGTCCCTCTCGGCTTTCAACCGCTGGTTTACTTTTTCGTAGACTTTTGTAAGGGCATCCGGATGGCGGGCATACCACACCATGGAAGTATCGAAATCGGCCTGGGTAATGCCGTGTTTCCTGTAAACCGATTCAATGTACAGCACACGCTTATAACTTTCGCTGTAAGGAACCTCCTCTCCCATTGCCTTTGCTATGTGGAAGTCATAAAGTACGTTTTCCATTTTGGCGTCCGATATAACCGTATCAGGTCTTTTAACCTGACATGCCGTCAGACCGAACGCCAGAAGGATTACGCTATAATACCATTGAATCCGTCTTTTCCTTTTCATGATTTCTTTATAACATGATAGGAATCATTCAAATACTTACTGTAGAAGAGCAACAGCGCTATGATACCGCAACTGATTGCCGCATCGGCAAAGTTGAAAATCGGGCTGAAGAAGATGAAATGGTCTCCACCTATGAACGGCATCCACGCAGGCCAGTTTGTTTCGATAATAGGGAAATAGAACATATCGACCACCTTACCGTAGAGCAGCGGAGCGTATCCGCCGCCTTCGGGCATAAAGGTTGCCAGTTGCGAATAGGTGCTTTCATTAAACAGCACTCCGTAGAATACGCTGTCGATGATATTGCCCAGCGCACCCGTCAGGATGAGCGAGACACAGACAATAAACCCTGTTTTCATTCCATGCTTTATGAACTTGTACAGGAACCAGCCTATCACTCCTACCGCAACGATTCGAAATGAAGTAAGGAACAATTTCCCGAATATCTCCAAACCGAAAGCCATACCATTGTTTTCGGTAAAATAAATGTAAAACCAATCGGTGATGCGTATGCTCTCATGCCAATACATGTGTGTCTTAACAATCACTTTGATTACCTGATCGATAATCAATACCGAGAAAATAACGAGTAAGGCTATCCGCCCTTTCGTGAAAAAATTCTTCATCCTTATTTCTTGCCGTTGTTTTTAGCTTCGATGCTCAATGTAGCATGAGGCACTGCACGCAGACGTTCGGCAGGAATCAACTTACCTGTTTCGCGGCAAATACCATACGTTTTGTTCTCGATGCGTACCAAAGCGGCCTGCAAACCTTGGATAAACTTCAACTGGCGTTGTGCCAGACGGGTCGTTTCTTCCTTGGACAAGGTGTTTGCCCCTTCTTCCAGCACTTTGTACGTTGGAGATGTGTCGTCGGTGTCATTACCGTCCGCACCTGTCAGGCTGGCTTTCAGCAACTCATAGTCGCGTTGCGCCAACTCCAACTTTTCCAGAATAATGGCGCGGAATTCTTCCAATTCCGCATCCGAGTATCTTGTCTTTTCTGCCATAACTTTACGTGTTTAATCGTTAGTATTAATAATTCATTCTTTCACAACGCTTACATACAGTCTGAAATCGTCGAATTCGAGTTCCGTTCCGTCTTCCACATGGTCCGTCAGCGTCAGTGAGGTTCCTAAAACCTGGTTACAAATATAGTCTTTATATTCATTTACCGCATCATCCGTTTGCGGATTTTTTGATAATGTAATCTTTATTTTGTCCGTTATCTCAAAGCCGCTCGACTTGCGGATATTCTGGATACGATTCACCAATTCGCGGGCAATACCCTCGCGGCGAAGCTCTTCGGTGATGGTAACTTCCAGAGCTACAGTCAGCTTGCCTTCATTGGCAACCAGCCATCCCGGAATGTCTTCACTGAAGATTTCCACATCGGATGTCTCGATTACGGCTTCCGCACCGTCCAGATTCAGCGTATAAGAACCGTTCTTTTCCAGCTCGGCAATGGCTTCCTGCGGCATTCCGGCAACGGCTGCGGCAACGGCTTTCATCTGCTTGCCGAATTTCGGGCCCAGCTTCTTGAAGTCGCACTTCACTTTCTTCACAAGCACACCGGCTGCACCGTCCACAAACTTGATTTCCTTTACGTTCACCTCGTTCATGATAAGTGTTTTTACGGCTTCGATGTGGGCGCGTTGCTCTTCGTCCACTACCGGAACCATGATGCACTGTAGCGGTTGGCGGACTTTGATGTTCACCTTACGGCGCAACGCCAATACCATAGAAGTAACGTCCTGTGCCATTTGCATGCGTGCTTCCAGCTCCTTGTCTATCATCTCTTCCTTGCATTCGGGGAATTTTGCCAGATGAACGGAAACAACGTTGTCGCGTCCGGTAGCTGCCGTCAGGTCCGAATAGAGCATATCGGCATAGAACGGAGCAATAGGCGCCATTAGTTTGGCTACGGTTTCCAGACACGTATAGAGCGTTTGGAATGCGGACAGCTTATCCTGCGTCATGCCGCCGCCCCAGAAACGTTTGCGGTTCAGGCGGACGTACCAGTTGGAGAGGTTGTCGTTCACGAAGTCCGAAATCAGTCGTCCGGCTTTGGTAGGCTCATATTCGTTGTAGCAGTTATCCACATCCTTCACCAATGTGTTCAGCACGGAGATAATCCAGCGGTCTATTTCCGGACGTTCCGCCATGGGCACATCGGCTTCCTTGTATTCAAATCCGTCCACGTTGGCATAGAGGGCGAAGAAAGAATACGTATTATACAGGGTTCCGAAGAATTTGCGGCGCACCTCTTCCACTCCGTCTACGTCGAACTTCAGGTTGTCCCACGGAGAAGAATTGGTAATCATGTACCAGCGCAAGGGGTCGGAACCGTATTTCTCGATGGTAGAGAACGGGTCTACGGCATTGCCCAAACGCTTGGACATCTTATTGCCATTCTTGTCGAGCACCAGACCGTTCGATATGACGGCTTTATAGGATATGCTGTCGAACACCATTGTGGCGATGGCATGCAGGGTAAAGAACCAGCCGCGTGTCTGGTCCACACCTTCTGCGATGAAATCGGCGGGATATACCTGGTGGCTGTCCAACAGTTCCTTGTTCTCGAACGGATAGTGTATCTGCGCATACGGCATGGAGCCGGAGTCGAACCATACGTCAATCAAATCCGATTCGCGCTTCATGGGTTTGCCGGCTTTGGAAACAAGGACAATATCATCTACATAAGGACGGTGAAGGTCTATCTTGTCGTAGTTTTCCTGCGTGTACACGCCCGGCTGGAAACCTTTGTCCTTATAAGGATTGGATGCCATCAGTCCGGCGGCTACGGATTTCTCTATCTCGTTGTAAAGTTCCTCTACGGATTCGATACATTTTTCCTCGTCACCGTCTTCCGTGCGCCAGATAGGCAACGGAGTACCCCAATAGCGCGAACGGCTCAGGTTCCAGTCGTTCAAGTTCTCCAGCCACTTGCCGAAGCGTCCCGTACCGGTACTTTCCGGTTTCCAGTTGATGGTCTTGTTCAACTCTATCATACGCTCCTTGCAGGCGGTACTGCGGATAAACCAGCTATCCAGCGGGTAGTACAACACCGGTTTGTCCGTACGCCAGCAATGCGGATAGTTGTGCACGTGCTTCTCTATCTTGAATGCCTGGTTGGCAGCCTTCATCATCATACATATATATATGTCGAGAGTCTCGGCGGCCTGAGCGGCTTTTTCGTCATACTTGCCGTCGACGGTGAATTGCGGGTCGTAGGCATTCTTCACCCAGCGTCCCTGGTATTCTTTGTAGGCATCTACATCGACACACTCTTTTACGAATCTTTCGTCCAGCTCGTCCAGCAGATAGAACTTACCGGTAAGGTCCACCATGGGACGGGTCTCGCCGCGCTTGTTAATCATGAACAGAGAAGGAATGCCTGCCGCACGGGCTACGAAAGCATCGTCCGCACCGAATGTGGGAGCGATGTGTACGATACCCGTACCGTCTTCCGTGGTTACATAATCGCCGAGGATTACACGGAAGCCTTTGTCGCTGACGCTCCAGTTGCCGTCGTTGTCCACCTCTACCGGTTTCACCCACGGAATGAGTTGTTCGTATTCCATTCCTGCCAAGTCCGGACCTTTGTACTCGCCTACAATCTTGAACGGGATAAGTTTGTCTCCCGGCTTATAATCCTCTAATGCAAGCTCTTCCGCTTTTTTATTGAAGTGAGTATAGAGCAATGCTTTGGCAAGTACCACGGTCATCTTCTCGCCCGTATAGCCGTTGTAGGTCTGTACGGCCACGTAATCTATTTTCGGACCTACGCAAAGAGCGGTGTTCGAGGGCAGTGTCCACGGAGTCGTAGTCCATGCCAAGAAATAAGGAGTACCCCACTCCGCCATTTCGGGTTTCGGGTTCTTCATCTTGAACTGTCCCACTACGGTTGTATCCTTTACATCGCGGTAGCAACCGGGCTGGTTCAGCTCGTGCGAGCTCAAGCCTGTTCCCGCAGCCGGTGAATACGGCTGTATGGTATATCCTTTATAAAGGAGTCCTTTCTTGTGAAGTTGCTTCAACAGCCACCACAACGTTTCGATGTAACGGTTGTCATAGGTGATGTAGGGATTCTGCATATCCACCCAATAACCCATTTTGTGGGTAAGGTCTTCCCACTCCTTGGTAAATTTCATTACATCCTTGCGGCAAGCGGCATTGTATTCGGCAACGGAAATAGTCTTGCCGATATCTTCTTTGGTGATGCCGAGCGCCTTTTCCACACCCAGTTCCACAGGAAGCCCGTGTGTGTCCCATCCGGCTTTGCGCTTCACCTGGAAGCCCTTCATGGTTTTTTGTAGCGGCAGAAAATATCCTTAATGGAGCGCGCCATTACATGGTGAATACCCGGCATGCCATTGGCCGAGGGCGGTCCTTCGAAAAACACGAAAGAAGGACAACCTTCACGTTCTGTCATACTCTTGGCGAAAACCTGGTTTTCGTCCCATTTCTTCAACACTTCCTTGTTTATTTCCGAAAGGTCAAACTTTGAATATTCGGCAAACTTCTTACCCATCTTGATATTTACGATTTGACTATTTACGATTTACTATTTTTCCTGAAGATAGCCCGGAAAGGCTTTTCCGGTGCTTTCCGATGCTATCCTCTTTATTTTAAGGGTGCAAATTTACAAAAAAGTTAGAGAAAAGAGATTTTTGAGCGGATAATTTTAAGATGAGCCGCCCGCACCTCTCGCTTTACTTCTTCATTTTCACTTCATACAAGTCGTTTCTGCGGTCTTTCAGGTTGCGGACGCTGCCATAGGTATGCAGTTCGTTGAGCAAGTCCAGATCCACATCGGACACCAGAATCATTTCGGTGTTCGGAGTTGCCTCGGCACGCTTTCCGTCGGTAGGGAAAGCGAAGTCGCAGGGGGTGAACACACCCGACTGGGCATACTGTATGTCCATGTTGTGTACACGGGGAAGGTTGCCCACACTGCCTGCTATGACCACAAAACACTCGTTCTCGATGGCGCGGGCATGGGCACACACCTTAACGCGCGAATAGGCGTTCTGCGTATCGGTAAGGAAAGGAACGAACAGTATCTGCATGCCCTGGTCTGCCATGATGCGCGAAAGCTCCGGGAACTCCACGTCATAACATATCAGCACACCGATTTTGGCGCAGTCCGTATCGAATGTCTGCAAGGATTTGCCGCCACTCAATCCCCAGCTCTTGATTTCGTCGGGAGTGACGTGTATCTTTTCGTACATTTCGTACGTTCCGTCGCGGCGGCAAAGGAAACCTACGTTGTACAAACGTCCGTCCTCTTCCTTGATAAGCGGCATGCTGCCCGTAATGATATTGATGTTGTAGCTGATGGCCAGCTTCACAAACCGCTCTCTGATTTCGTTGGTGTAAGCCGCCAGTCCGCGGATGGCTTCCGACTCTCCCTCGTCATTGAATTTGGCCATCAGCGGCGCATTGAAGTATTCGGGGAAGAGAACGAAGTCGCTCTTGTAGTCGGAAACGGCATCTACGAAGAACTCCACCTGCTCGAACAAATCGTCCAGCGTCTTGTAAGTACGCATTTGCCACTGCACCAGACCGACGCGCACCGTCGTTTTCGGACTTACATACTCCTGTGTAGGCGCCTGGTAATAGATATTGTCCCATTGGAGCAGGCAGGCATAGTGCTTGGATTCCTCATCATTGGGAAGATAGTTGCGCATCACCTTGCGCACATGGAAGTCGTTGCTCAGCTGGAACGTCAGCACCGGGTCGTATATCTCCTTCTGCTTTACCTTATCTATATATTCCTTAGGACGCAACTGGTCGGCATACTTATGATAGTTGGGGATGCGCCCGCCAAACATGATGGCTTTCAAATTCAGTGTTTCGCAGATTTCCTTGCGGTATTCGTACATACGGCGTGCCAGGCGCAGTCCGCGGTATTGCGGATGGATAAATACCTCGATGCCGTAAAGGATATTTCCTTTGGGATTGTGCGTATTGAAAGTTTCCTTGCCCGTAACCTGGGCATAGGTGTGGTCGTTCTTCACATCGTCGTAATTCACGATAATGGAAAGTGCACACCCCACTATCTTTTCATCGACCACCGTTACAATCTGCCCTTCCGGAAAGATGCGGATGAGTTTCTCTATCTGCTTGTGCGTCCAGAAAACATCGCTTCCATCCGAATAAACGCGTGTGAATGATTGTGCCAACTGGTCGTAATCTTCTATCTGCAGGTTACGTATCTGTACCTTATTAATTTTAATTTCGTCCATAATTTTCGTGTTATACCTGAGTTTAAAACGGTGCAAAGTTACAGTTTTACTTATACATTAATCCCTATAGGATATGATTTTTTCCTACCTTTGCTGCCAAAACAACATTTATCTCTGTAAACGTTAAATATAGATTGAGATATGCAAAGATTTATCACACTGGCATTCAGCGCCTTGCTTTTGCTATCGCTGAATGCGGCAACTCCCGAAACACATTACACCGTTATTGTTTCACTCGACGGTTTCCGCTGGGACTATCCCGACATGTATAAGACTCCCAACCTGGACCGTATGGCGGCAGACGGGGTAAAGGCCGTGATGCTTCCCTCCTATCCTGCCTCTACGTTTCCCAATCACTATACGCTGGCCACAGGATTGGTTCCCGACCATCACGGCATAATCAACAATACTTTTTGGGATGTAAAGAACAGACGCCAGTATTCCATGGGCGACTCCGCCACCCGCAACAACCCGGAATACTACTTGGGGGAACCGATATGGATAACGGCCCAGAAACAAGGCGTAAAAACCGGCAATATGTACTGGGTAGGCTCGGACATTGCGATTAAAAAATCTCATCCCACTTATTACAGACCTTGGAACGCCAAGCCTTTTCTGACTTTTGAACAACGGATAGACACGGTGCTCACCTGGTTGCAAAAGCCCGAGCCGGAGCGTCCCAGACTCATCATGCTATATTTTGAAGAGCCCGACGGAAGCGGACATCACAACGGCCCGTGCAGTTTGCCTACCGGTGCGGTGGTCCAACACATGGACAGCCTTGTGGGGGTATTAAGAAAAAAGATAGAAGCTCTTCCTTTCGGCAAGGACATCAATCTTATCGTCACGTCGGACCACGGCATGACCGACATCAGTCCCGAACGGGTTGTCAACATAAACGATTATGTAAAACCGGAATGGTGCGAAGTGATAGACGGACGTACACCAACTTCCATATTCTCGAAACCGGAATACCGCGATTCTATCTGCAATGCTCTGAAAAAAGCAGCTCACATCCGTGTGTGGAAAAAAGAAGAGATTCCCGCCGAACTGCATTATGGCAGCAGCGACCGTATAGGCGATATCGTAGTGGCTCCTGAACTGGGCTGGCAGTTTACGGACGTGGCACGCGACACCAAAGGCGCTCACGGATATTTTCCCCAAAGCCCCGACATGCAGGTTATGTTTCGGGCCATCGGACCTGATTTCAAGAGAGGTTACATATCCGGAGGATTTGTGAATGTGGACATCTACCCGCTATTGTCGCATCTTCTGCAAATTGTTCCGGAAAAGACGGACGGACAGTTCGAACGGATAAAGGAGATATTACGGTGACAAACAGTTTGCTTATAATCAAACAGATACGTGTACCAGCTTATTCCACGCTTTGGTACGAGCCGTACCTTAGTAAGGTACACGCCGTACCATTAGGTGAAAGTCGTCGTACCACCTAATGGTATGAGCCGTACCACCGGGTGGTAGGCACCAAAAGTCCGGGACTTCAGACACAAAAGGCTGTGCAATTCCTTTCAGATGAACTGCACAGCCTTTTATATTTTGCCGGATTGAAGTTCCTGCGGACTTATTTCTTTTTCTTCCAAAGTTTGGTCATATCTTCCAGCGTCTTGCCTTTCGTTTCGGGTACAAGCTTCCACACGAAGAGGGCGGCTGCCACGCAGATAATCCCGTAAAGGGCATATGCAAACATATGGCCGAACTTATCGCCCATCTCCCCGAGACGCATATTGTACATCGGCAGGAAAGTAGACGAAACAATAAAGTTGAAAATCCATTGGAATGCCACCGCAATGGCTACCGCAGCGCCACGGATGGTGTTCGGGAAGATTTCGGCAATCAGTACCCAGCAGATAGGTCCCCAACTGAACATGAACGAAGCGCTGTAAACCATGATGCTGATAACGGATATTATTGCCGGCAGTCCGGTTACAATGTTGCACATAGCCACACCGAAAGCTCCTATCGCCATACCGACAGAGCCGGAAATAAGCAGCGGCTTGCGTCCCCATTTCTCAACCGTGAACACAGCCAGCAAGGTAAAGAGGATATTGACAACGCCCATGAGCACGGTTTGTACCATTGGATTGGCCATGCCCATTGTCTCGAATATGCGCGGAGCGAAATAAAGCACGGCATTGATGCCGACAGCCTGCTGGAATACGCTCAGCATGATACCGATAAAGATAACCATCCAGCCGTAAGTAAAGAGTCTTTCTGTTTTTTCTTCGGTGGTTGCCTTGATTTCCGCAAGGATTACCTTTGCCTGAGAAGCGCCGTTGATACGGCTCAACACATTCAGCGCCCTTTCGTCCTTACCGCACATGGCAAGATAACGCGGCGTTTCCGGCACCAGCAACACCAACAGAGCAAACAATCCGGCAGGAACGGCTTCGCTGACGAACATCAGACGCCACCCCGTCTCCGTGGTCCATGCGGCAGCTTCGGGATTCATTATCTGATTTACTCCGTTAACGAGGTCTATCACCGGATTGGCATGACTGCCCAGAATAAGGAAGTTGACAAAGTAAACCACCAACTGACCGAAGATAATGGCAAACTGATTCCACGACACCAGTGTTCCGCGAATGTTGCTCGGAGCGATTTCGGCAATGTACATCGGACAAATGGCGGAAGCCAGCCCCACACCTATACCGCCCAAGACACGGTAGAAATTGAAAGCCACCAGAAGAGAATAGGAAGGAACGCCATGCTCAAAGAACAGGAATTCGGGGTAATAGGAACCCAGCGCCGACAAGAAGAACAGGATACCTGCCAAAAAGAGAGAGTTTTTACGGCCCAATCCGGATGCAAAAAATCCGGAAACGGCGCTACCTATGATACAGCCTATCAATGCGCTGGATGATGTGATGCCGTGTATCGCGTCTGTGTATTCAAAATCGGCTCCCATGAAGAAAGCTTGAAGTCCCTTTTCTGCGCCGGAGATAACTGCCGTATCGTAACCGAAAAGCAGACCGCCAATGACAGCCACGAGCACAATCGAAAAGAGATAGAGCTTGCTGCCTTTTTCTGTATAATTCATGATAATAGTGGTTAGGAGTTAGTGATTAGCGGTTAGTGATTAGTGATGAGCGATGAGTGATTAATGGTCAGTAATTTAGTGATAATTGCTTATTCCCCATCTTTTATCACTAACCAATAATCGCTAATCACTCATCGCTAACCACTAACCGCTATTTATCAGCAATACATATTTACGATTGCTTCGTACAATTCTTGTTTGCCGCTGGTCTGTTTCGGTTCGCCGTTAGCTTTTGCGTAGGCTACGACATCTTCCAGTGTCAGCTTGCCTTCCTCGAATTCCTTACCCTTGCCGCTGTCGAAAGAAGCGTAGCGGTCGGCAAGCATCTTCTTGTAAGGAGACTCTTCGAGCAGTTTGGCTGCGCTTTCCAATGCACGTGCCATTACGTCCATACCTGCGATGTGAGCAATGAAGATGTCCTCAAGGTCGGTAGAGTTACGGCGTGTCTTGGCGTCGAAGTTTGTACCGCCATCGCCGAAACCGCCGTTGCGGATGATTTGCATCATGGCTTGTGTCAGCTCGTAGTTGTCAATAGGGAACTGGTCTGTATCCCAGCCGTTCTGGTAGTCACCGCGGTTGGCATCGATAGAACCCAGCATACCGTTGTCTACTGCTACGGCAAGTTCGTGTTCGAAAGTATGGCCTGCCAGTGTGGCGTGGTTCACTTCGATGTTCACTTTGAAGTCTTTGTCCAGACCATGGGCCTTCAGGAAGCCGATAACCGTTTCCGTGTCTACGTCATATTGATGCTTGGTCGGTTCCATCGGCTTCGGCTCAATCAGGAACGTACCCTTGAAGCCGCGTGCACGGGCATAGTCGCGTGCAATGGTCAGCATCTGTGCAAGGTGTTCCTTTTCGCGCTTCTGGTCGGTATTCAGCAAAGACATATAGCCTTCGCGTCCACCCCAGAACACGTAGTTCGAACCGCCCAGTTCGATTGTTGCGTCAATGGCATTCTTGATTTGAACGGCAGCGCGGGCCACAACGTCAAAGTCGGGATTGGTAGCGGCACCGTTCATGTAACGTGCATGGCCGAATACGTTGGCAGTACCCCACAACAGCTTGATGCCTGTTTCCTCCTGCTTTTGCTTGGCGTATGCAACGATGGCTTTCAGGTTTGCTTCGTACTCTTCGATTGTATCGGCCTCGTCGCAGAGGTCAACATCGTGGAAGCAGTAATATTCGATGCCCATTTTCTGCATGAACTCGAAACCAGCATCCATTTTGTTCTTGGCAGCCTGCAGTTTATCGGCATCACCGTTCCAGGGGAAATGTTTCGTTCCGCCGCCGAACTGGTCACCACCCTCTGCACAGAGTGTATGCCACCATGCCATAGAGAACTTCAACCAATCTTTCATCTTCTTGCCCATGATTACTTTTTCCGCATCGTAGTAGCGGAATGCCATAGGATTCTTACTTTCTTTACCTTCGAATTTGATTTTTCCTATTCCGGGAAAATACTCTTTTGTTGCCATAATGATTAAATGTGTTAATGCGGTAATGCGCCGATGTGCTGACAACGGGCACATTACCCGCGGGTTAATTATTACTGTTGTTTTATTCTTGTTTACTTTTTTACTTTCAATGTCTGTTTCAATCTTCTTCAAGAAGCCTTTTATTCAGTTTCTCTGGAATTTCTTTCCGGTCTGTTTTCCTTTTTATTCGTTGCGTAGACGCTCTCATAAAAAACAGCAACCCAATCTCAAAAAGGACTTTCCGAAGAATGCAGAACAAAACTTAAGCAGGCCGTAAGCTCTGCATCAGATATTGTTTCCAGCGCGCATAGGCATCGGCATATGCCTGACTGTCGGCTTGTCCGGGCTCGATGATTTCGAGTTTCTCAAGCGTAGCAAAGGCTTCGTTGTTGTCTTTATAGATGCCCGCACCGATACCTGCACCTTTGGCTGCACCTACCGAACCGTCGGTGTCGTACAGTTCGATAACGGCACCCGTTACGCCTGCCAGCGTTTCGCGGAACAGCGGACTGAGGAACATATTGGCTTTGCCCGCATGGATTTTCTGTACGGGAATACCCATCTGCTCCATAATGTCGATACCATACTTGAAAGAGAATACGATACCTTCCTGTGCCGCACGGATAATATGTTGCTTGCCGTGCTGGTTGAAGTTGATTCCTTGAATGGAACAGCCCGTTTCCCTGTTCTCCAGCATACGTTCGGCACCGTTGCCGAAAGGCAGGATGCTGATACCGGCGCTTCCGATAGGCGCCTGGGCGGCAAGAACATTCATGTCACTGTAAGAAATGCCTTCGGGAGCAACGGTGCGTTTCACCCACGAGTTGAGGATACCCGTACCGTTGATGCACAAAAGTACACCGAGGCGGGTTTGTTCCGCCGTGTGATTGACGTGCGCAAAGGTATTGACGCGTGATTTCGGGTCGTAGTTCACCTCACCGTTCACACCGTAAACCACCCCCGAAGTACCCGCTGTGGATGCTATTTCACCGGGGTTGAACACGTTCAGCGACAATGCGTTGTTGGGTTGGTCGCCGGCACGGTATGTGACAGGCGTTCCCTCTTTCAGACCCAACTCCTGTGCGGCAGCGGCATTTACACGGCCTTGTTCGGAGAATGTAGGTCTGATGTCGGCTATCAGCGAGGAATCGAAACCGTAATATTTCATCAGGAAGTCTGCTACCCGGTTGTTCTTGAAATCCCAGAACATGCCTTCGGACAGTCCGGAGACTGTAGTGCAGATTGTGCCGCTCAGTTTCATGGCAATATAATCGCCCGGCAGCATAATCTTGTATATCTTTTCATAGACAGCCGGTTCATTCTCCTTTATCCAGGCAAGTTTGGACGCGGTGAAGTTACCCGGAGAGTTGAGCAGATGCGAGAGGCATAACTCCTCTCCCAGCGTTTCAAATGCTTTTTGTCCGTAAGGAACGGCTCTGGAATCGCACCAGATGATTGCAGGACGCAATACCTTTTGGTCTTTGTCCACGCACACCAATCCGTGCATCTGGTAAGAGATACCGATGGCTTTGATGTCTGCCGCATCCACACGCGCATCCGCCAATACGGCTTGCGTTGCCAGCTTCAGGTTTTCCCACCAGTTTTCAGGGTTCTGTTCCGCCCATCCCGGCTTCACGGCTATGATTTCCGCTTCCGTCTTCGGGAAGAACGCGGAAGATACGCACTTACCGCTTTCTGCATTTACCAAGCTCGCTTTAACGGACGAGCTGCCGATGTCATATCCTAATAAATACATGTCTTTGAGTTTATATTGTTAAATTTTCGATTTATTCCGTATCAGGTTTTGAATTCAGGCGTTTTTGTCTACCGCCTTACCTTATTATATATCTTCTTGTCGAACCGGTAATACCGTGCCGCACGATGGGCAACTCCCTGCTGCTTCTCTTCCAAAGGAACCACATACTCCATAAGAGCTATCTTTTTGTGGAAATTGCGCACATCTATCTGTTTCCCGTACAAGAGTTCATACAGCGTACGGAGCTGGGATGCGGTGAACTTACGCGGAAGCAGGTCGAAAAGAGAGGACGGGTTGAACTCGATATACTGGCGGATGTAGGTTATCGCCTCTTTTATGATAAGGTTGTGGTCGAAAGCCAGTGCCTTGATATCCGGCAAGGCAACCCAATTTGCCATATACTCGTCCAGACCGCGGTTGAGCGTACGGTCTATCTTTACGAGAGAAAGATAAGCGATGGTCACGATACGCTCTACTTTGGACTGCATGGCACGTTCCAGCCAATGCACGTCTCTGGGGTCTTTGGTGCGGTTCTTGGAGCCGAACGCCTTGAACTGCATCAGATTTACGTTCTTAAGTCCCGTCAGTTCATTCAGAACCCGCTGGGCGGCTTCGTCCAAATCTTCGTCCATATAGATCAAACTGCCGGGCAACTTCATATCATGGAAGACTTCACCCTCTTCTTCTCCGGCACGTTTAACCAGCAAGACTTTCAACTGCTCTCCGTCAAAACCAATCACCACACAGTCTACCGAAATATGATTGTTTGCCAACGGCGTATTTTGTTCCACGTTTTGCATAATATTTTCGTTTAAGCGCTGCAAATATAATAAGGTTTTTCAAATAAACAATAAGTAAAAATGATATTTTTATTATGTTATAAAGCATTATTTTTCAAATATATACATATCGTATATCTTACAATATCATCTTATTGTGTTATCGTATAAAATACAATATGTAATTTAAATCCGTCGCAGTAAGGGGTAATTGTAGCAGATACAATAACTATGAAGTACCTAATTCTTAAGGATTTCTATATCCGTACATTTACCTTGCCAGAGGGATACATATTGTATTGCAGATGTATGTAAAAAAAGGTACATTGCACAAAAAACGCCCTTTTGTGCGGTGATTATCAGAAAAACCTATACCTTTGCACCACTTTTATTAAACACTAAAAATTAATGAAGATGAAAGCATTTGTATTTCCGGGTCAAGGCGCCCAATTCGTAGGAATGGGTAAAGACCTGTACGAAAATTCGGCTTTGGCCAAAGAACTTTTTGAAAAAGCAAATGATATCCTCGGATATCGTATTACAGATATCATGTTCAACGGTACAGACGAAGATTTGCGCCAGACCAAAGTAACACAGCCTGCCGTATTCCTTCACTCCGTAATCTCCGCACTCTGCATGGGCGATGACTTTAAACCCGAAATGACCGCCGGTCACTCACTCGGTGAGTTCTCCGCATTGGTTGCTGCTGGTGCGTTAAGCTTTGAAGACGGCTTGAAGCTGGTTTATGCCCGTGCCATGGCTATGCAGAAAGCCTGTGAGGCACAGCCTTCTACAATGGCTGCCATTATCGCTTTGCCGGATGAAAAAGTGGAAGAAATCTGTGCACAGGTTAGTGCCGAAGGTGAAGTTTGCGTAGCTGCCAACTACAACTGTCCGGGACAAATCGTTATTTCCGGTTCTATCGAAGGCATCAACAAAGCTTGCGAACTGATGAAAGCTGCCGGAGCAAAACGTGCTTTGCCTTTGAAAGTAGGCGGCGCATTCCACTCTCCGTTGATGAACCCTGCCAAAGTTGAACTGGAAGCGGCTATCAACGCAACCGAGTTCCACACTCCGAAGTGCCCTGTATATCAGAATGTGGATGCCCTTCCTCATACCGACCCAGCTGAAATCAAGAAAAATCTTGTTGCACAACTGACAGCTTCCGTACGCTGGACTCAAACAGTCAAGAATATGGTTGCCGATGGTGCTACCGACTTTACGGAATGCGGTCCGGGTGCAGTATTGCAAGGACTTATCAAGAAAATCGACGGCAATGTATCGGCTCACGGCATTGCATAACCGATAAAAGACAGTTAAACGCGAAAGGGGGGCTATTCAAAAAAACGATAGTCCCTTTTTCATTTTTTCAGGATATACTTATGTCGAAATTGGAAGAATTCAGAAAAGCTTTGGACGTTCCCATCCGTAATCTGTCGGTAGACGTATTGGTACGGGAAATTTGTCATCAGCCGGAATGCTTCGAAGCTATGTATCGGCTGATGTCGGACGAAAAACAAAGTGTTGCGTGGCGGGCGACATGGGTATGCGAGAAGCTGAGCGAAATACATCCAGCCTGGTTTATCCCGCTGTACGATGACCTCGTCTACCGTTTATCGGATTGCAAACATCAGGGCTCCAAACGCCTGTTGCTGTCTATATTATACAACCTGCCGGTAACCGCTCCCGTTTCCGTTGAACTGCTTAATTATTCTCTGGACCATATGTTATCCCTGCAGGAAAGCATCGGCGTACAATCCCTTTCCATACGCATGGCTTACCGGCTTTGTAAACACGAACCGGAGCTGTTAAGTGAATTAAAACTTATATTGGAGCATGCCAATACCGAATTTTATTCGACTGGTGTCAAAACTGCCATTCGGAACATCCTGAAGAAAATAAAGAAATAACAGTTCTACCGCCCTTGATAACAACTTAATAAATAAAAAATCCCCTTCTTTTCTTTTTTATCTCCTATTTTCCCTTACCTTTGTCACCGTAAAGACAAAGGGGTGCCCCGACGGGCTGAGATTATACCCTCGAACCTGATGCAGTTAGTACTGCCGTAGGAATTGGATATTTTTTTCTTCTTAGAACTTACCTTAACGGTACTTCTTTGTATTTACTTCCATTGTTTTATTTAACAGAAACAGAAACATGAAAGTATCAATCAACAACAAGGAAGTGGAAACCGATGCCGTTACCCTCTTACAACTCACAACCGAGCTTTCCTTACCGGCGCAGGGCGTGGCCGTTGCTGCCAATAACCGTATGATTCCACGTACGGAATGGGCGGATTATGCTCTGTCCGAAGGAATATCCATCGTAATAATAAAAGCTGCCTGCGGCGGATAGGCTATGGAAAAGGTTCAGTTCATTACACATTATACCGAAAGGTATTCTTACCTCGACTCCGCCCGCATGGCTTTGGAAGGCGGTTGCCGCTGGATACAGCTACGTATGAAAGATGCGACGGAAAACGAAATACTGCCCGTAGCCGCGGAAGTGCGAAAACTCTGCAACGATTATGGCGCCATATTCATCATCGACGACCACGTGGAACTGGTAAAGGAAATCCGGGCGGATGGCGTACATCTCGGCAAGAACGATATGCCTGTTGCCGAAGCGCGGCGCATACTCGGAGAGGAATATATCATAGGCGGTACAGCCAACACGTACGAAGACGTAAAGAAACATTGGCTCGACGGAGTAAATTACATCGGCTGCGGACCGTTCAGATATACCACCACCAAGCAGAAACTCAGCCCTATTCTGGGTTTGGAAGGATATAAAGAAATTATCCGTCAAATGCGGGCAGATAATATCAACCTGCCTATCGTTGCTATCGGCGGGATTACTTTTGCCGATATTCCGTCTGTCATGCAGACAGGCGTCACGGGCATCGCCCTTTCGGGCACGGTGCTGCGGGCGGATAATCCGGTGGAAGAGATGCAAAGAATTCTTACGGAAACCAATCAGGCAGGCAAAATCAACCAAACAGCCAATTACTGAAATAACAAATAAAAAAAGATATGGAGAAATTAATCATTGCGGGACGCGAATTCAACTCCCGTCTGTTTTTGGGAACAGGAAAATTCAATTCCAATGAAATCATGGAACAGTCCATTCTGGCATCCGGTACGGAAATGGTAACGGTAGCCATGAAGCGTATAGAACTGGATAATGAAGAAGACGATATGCTGAAACATATCCGTCATCCGCATATCCAGCTTCTGCCCAATACTTCCGGCGTGCGCACTGCCGAAGAAGCCGTATTTGCCGCGCAAATGGCACGCGAAGCATTCGGAACGAACTGGCTGAAACTGGAAATCCACCCCGACCCGCGTTACCTTCTTCCCGACTCCACCGAAACCTTGAAAGCTACGGAAGAGCTGGTGAAACTGGGGTTCATAGTCCTTCCTTATTGCCAGGCAGACCCCACGCTTTGCAAACGTCTGGAAGAAGCCGGAGCCGCTACCGTCATGCCACTGGGTGCACCTATCGGCACGAATAAAGGGTTACAGACCCGTGACTTCCTTCGGATTATCATCGAGCAGGCAAACGTTCCGGTGGTGGTAGATGCCGGTATCGGTGCTCCCAGCCATGCCGCCGAAGCAATGGAGATGGGCGCTTCTGCCTGCCTGGTCAACACTGCCATTGCCGTAGCGGGCAATCCCGTAACTATGGCCGAAGCTTTCAAGCAAGCCGTAGAAGCCGGACGCACGGCCTATGAAGCCGGATTGGGACTGCAAGCCGACAATTTTGTGGCGGAAGCCAGTTCGCCTCTCACTGCATTTCTCGATGAATGACACACATTATATAATATAAGCTATGAAATCAAGAATAAAATATCCCCGCTCGGAGAAAGTATATCTGCCGGGAACAATCTATCCGGAACTTCGCGTAGGTATGCGCAAAGTAGAGCAAGTGCCCAGTACAACCTTTGCAGGCGAAGAAAAAGTCATTACTCCCAATCCGGACATTTACATTTATGATACCAGCGGTCCGTTCAGCGACCCCGATATAGAAATCGACCTTAAGAAAGGGCTGCCCCGTCTGCGCGAACCCTGGATTCTGCACCGCAACGATGTGGAGCAACTGCCGGAGATTACCTCGGAATACGGCCGCATGCGCCGTGACGACAAGTCGCTCGACCACCTGCGCTTTGAACATATCTCACTGCCCTATCGTGCCAAACAGGGCAAATGCTGCACGCAGATGTATTACGCCAAGCAGGGCATCATCACTCCCGAAATGGAATATGTGGCAATCCGCGAGAACATGAATTGTGCCGAATTGGGGATAGAAACGCATATCACTCCCGAATTTGTCCGCCGGGAAATAGCGGAAGGCCGTGCCCTTCTTCCCGCCAACATCAATCACCCCGAAGCCGAGCCCATGATTATCGGCCGTAACTTCCTGGTAAAAATCAATACGAATATCGGTAATTCCGCCACCACTTCAAGCATCGACGAAGAAGTGGAAAAGGCCCTTTGGAGCTGCAAATGGGGCGGTGACACCCTGATGGATTTATCTACCGGAGAAAATATCCACGAAACCCGCGAATGGATTATCCGCAACTGTCCGGTTCCCGTAGGTACGGTTCCCATTTATCAGGCATTGGAGAAAGTGAACGGCAAAGTGGAAGACCTCACGTGGGAGCTCTACCGCGATACCTTGATTGAACAGTGCGAACAAGGCGTGGACTACTTCACCATACACGCTGGTATCCGCCGCCACAACGTACACCTGGCCGACAAACGTCTGTGCGGCATCGTGAGCCGCGGCGGAAGCATCATGAGCAAATGGTGTCTGGTGCACGACCGCGAAAGCTTTCTGTACGAACATTTCGACGACATCTGCGATATATTGGCGCAATACGATGTAGCCGTTTCCTTGGGCGACGGCCTGCGTCCCGGCTCTACATACGACGCCAATGACGAAGCGCAGTTTGCCGAACTCGATACCATGGGCGAACTTGTGCTCCGCGCCTGGGCAAAGAACGTGCAGGCTTTTATCGAAGGACCCGGACACGTGCCCATGCACAAGATTAAGGAGAATATGGAACGCCAGATAGAGAAATGCCACAATGCGCCGTTCTACACGCTCGGCCCGTTGGTTACGGACATTGCACCGGGCTACGACCATATCACTTCGGCTATCGGTGCGGCGCAAATCGGCTGGCTGGGCACGGCCATGCTGTGCTACGTCACCCCGAAGGAGCACCTTGCACTGCCCGACAAAGAAGATGTGCGCACAGGTGTCATCACCTATAAGATAGCCGCCCATGCCGCCGACCTTGCCAAAGGACACCCCGGCGCACAAGTACGCGACAACGCCCTAAGCAAGGCACGCTATGAGTTCCGCTGGAAAGACCAGTTCGACCTGTCGCTCGACCCCGAACGGGCACAGACTTATTTCCGGGCCGGACATCACATCGACGGAGAATACTGCACGATGTGCGGGCCTAACTTCTGCGCAATGCGGTTGTCAAGGGAACTGGGAAAGAAAAAGGAATAACTTGTCAGGCTGGAATACAGAGACAACAGATTTATTTTCATGTCTTTGTATTCTATCCGTTTCATTAGCGAATTGTTTTTATCATAGAATAAAATGTTTTCAGACGAATTAGAAAAAATATCCTGGGAAGAAACGACCCGGCGCATCAATGCCAAAACAGATGCGGACGTGCGTCGTGCCCTATCCAAAGAACATTGTGACGTAGAGGATTTTATGGCGCTCATCTCACCGGCTGCCGTCCCCTATCTGGAAACAATGGCACGTTTAAGCAAGAAGTACACGGAAGAGCGTTTCGGAAAAACGATTTCCATGTTTGTGCCGTTGTATATTACGAACTCCTGTACCAACTCGTGCGTGTACTGCGGTTTCCACATCAGCAATCCCATGCCCCGCACCATACTGACGGAAGAGGAGATTGTAAACGAATACAAGGCTATCAAGAAGCTCGCGCCTTTTGAAAACCTGCTGCTGGTTACGGGTGAAAATCCTGCCAAAGCCGGTGTTCCGTACATCGCCCGCGCGCTCGACTTGGCAAAACCTTATTTCAGCAACCTGAAAATTGAGGTAATGCCCCTGAAAGCCGAAGAGTATGCCGAACTGAAAGAGCATGGCATGAACGGTGTTATCTGTTTCCAGGAAACCTACCACAAGGCAAACTATAACATCTATCACCCGCGCGGCATGAAGTCCAGATTCGAATGGCGTGTCAACGGTTTCGACCGCATGGGGCAGGCAGGCGTACATTCCATCGGCATGGGTGTGCTGATAGGTCTGGAGAAAGAATGGAGAACGGATATCTGTATGATGGCGTATCACCTGCGCTATCTCCAGAAGCATTACTGGAAAACGAAATACAGCGTCAACTTCCCGCGTATGCGCCCTTCCGAAAACGGCGGCTTCCAACCCAATGTGGTAATGAGCGACCGCGAACTGGCACAAGTTACATTTGCCATGCGGATATTCGACCATGATGTGGACATATCCTACTCTACCCGCGAACCGGCTTTCATACGCGACCACATGGCCACTCTGGGAGTCACTACCATGAGCGCGGAAAGCAAAACGGAACCGGGCGGATATTACAGCTATCCGCAGACTTTGGAGCAATTCCACGTCAGCGACGAGCGCAAGGCCGTAGAAGTAGACAAAGCCTTAAAGAGTTTAGGACGCGAACCCGTATGGAAAGACTGGGATGCCAGTTTCGACCTGAAACGGGTTTGAATCCCTTTTTCATAGTTTATAATTCTCATCATGACCCGATACAGCAGACAAATTTCCCTTCCCGAAATCGGAGAAGGCGGACAGAAAAAACTGCATAAGGCAAGAGTTCTGATAGTAGGCGCAGGCGGACTTGGTTCCCCTGCCGCCCTCTACCTTGCAGGTGCAGGAGTAGGTACAATAGGTTTGGCGGACGATGATACGGTCGGTATCAGCAACCTGCAACGCCAGGTATTGTATACGGAGAACGAAGTAGGACAGCTTAAGGTACACTGTGCCGCCCAAAGATTGCGGGCTTTGAACGGTAATATAGAAGTGAACGTCTACCCTTTTCGCCTCAACCGGGAGAATGCCCGCCGTCTGATTGCCGATTATGACATCGTTGTAGACGGATGCGACAACTTCTCCACCCGTTATCTGATTAGCGACAGTTGCAGCGCACTGCACAAACCGTATGTGTACGGCGCCATCCAGGGCTTTGAAGGGCAAGTCTCCGTATTCTGTTACGGTGATCGGCCCAAGACATACAGGGATTTGTTTCCCGACGAAACCGCAACATTGCAGATGCCCGCTCCCGACAATTCCGTCATAGGCGTTACTCCTGCCGTGGTAGGCAGTGTGGAAGCAAGCGAAACGCTGAAGCTCATTTGCGGCTACGGCGAGGTTTTGGCCGGAAAGTTATGGACTGTCGATTTAAGAACCATGCAATCGTTCGTCCTTTTACTGTAAAATACCTCGGAAAACATGAAACTGATAACAATTACCCAGCCTGCATTCTTTGAGGGAGAAGCCGAAGCAATCACTTCCCTGTTCGATGCAGGACTTGAGATACTGCATCTCCGGAAACCCGGCGCTTCTTATGAAGACATGGAACAATTATTGAACCGGCTTCCGCCTGAATATCTGAAACGCATCGTCACACACGAGCATTTCCAACTGGCGTCTTTCCGAAATTTGAAAGGCATTCATCTGAACGGACGCAACCCGACAGCACCGGCAGGCTTCACCGGACACATCAGCCGTTCCTGCCATTCGCTGGAAGAAGTCGCCAAATACAAAGCAGCATGCGATTACGTATTTCTCAGTCCCATATACGACAGCATTTCCAAAGAAGGATATTCCTCTGCCTATACTACCGGCAGCTTGCAAAAGGCGCGGCAGGCGAGCATTATAGACGCTAAAGTAATGGCATTGGGCGGAGTTACGGCAGCTCATTTCCCTGAAATCAGCTCATTGGGCTTCGGCGGTGCGGTCCTTTTGGGAGATATATGGAAACGGACGGGAACGGATTTTATCGGACATTTCAAGGAATTGCTCCGTGCGGCGTCTTTATTTTAACTATCAAATATTTTATTATCATGTCGACTATTCCGGTCATTCTCACCATTGCCGGCTCCGACTGCTCCGGCGGTGCAGGCATACAAGCGGATATTAAAACGATTTCCGCGCTCAAAGGATATGCTGCCTCTGTCATTACTGCCGTTACGGCACAAAACACAATGGGGGTTCAGGCAGTATGCCCTATCCCACCGGACATTGTCCGTGCACAGATAACATCCGTCATGGATGATTTGCAGCCTGCCGCTATCAAGATAGGAATGGTGCACAATGCCGCTATCGTGCACACCGTAGCGGAGTGTTTGCAAAAATTCCGGCCTCGTTTTGTCGTTTATGACCCCGTTATGGTATCCACCAGCGGGCGAAAGCTAATGACGGAAGATACCGTGCGCACCATTCAAGCGGAGTTGTTTCCTCTCTGTTCCCTGATAACCCCCAATTTGGGCGAAGCGTCCCTGCTCCTTTCAAATCCCGTTACGGATATAGAGGAGATGAAACTGGCCGCCTGTGAATTAGCAAACCGCTATCACTGCGCCGTACTGGTAAAGGGCGGTCACTTATCCGGCAATACAATGTGCGATGTACTGTACAACAACGGCCGTTTCAGCCTGTTCGAACAGCAAAAAATAGAGAGCGGCAACCTTCACGGTACGGGATGCACGCTTTCTTCCGCCATCGCTGCCTTTGCCGCCCGCAACAACGGACTTGAAGAAGCTGTCCGTCAAGCCAAAGTTTATATAAGCAAAGCAATTTGTCATGGTAAAGACCTGCATATAGGACATGGAAACGGACCTTTGTGCCATTTCTTTTCCGGGGAAATTAATTTTGTTCCCTTAAATTCCACCGAAGAAGTTATCAGAAAATTCCCCCACAAACAACAAGCGGAATATAGAGAGGAAAACTTTCAAGGAGAAACTTCATAATTAAAGCCCGAAATACTTGACAAGGGGTATCTTGATTTCGTATATTTGCATATCGGACAATTGATAACATTAACCTAAAACTTAGCAAATGGCAAAATCTACTTCTTCCTTTTCTGAATTGGCGCAAATGTATTTCCCCGGTTGCGCTACTCCCAAAAATGCAGTGCGATGTCTGCAACGCAGCATCAAAAGATGTACAAAATTGGCAACATTGTTGGCAGAAACCGGCTATCTTCCTTACAATCACCGCTGGCTTTCGCCCAAGCAGCAAATGCTTATATTCGAGAATTTGGGTGACCCATACCCTGATTAAGTTCCTAAAACGACATAAAAAAACGGCATTTCACACAGTGATTTGCCGTTTTTTTTGTACTTATATTTCTATAATCTTATTAATAGGTTTAAAACGCCTATTAATAAATTACGAAACAATTTATTAATAAATTTTCAAAAATTGTAGTAAAATTCAAAATACATTCGTTTATAGGGATGTATTGACTGTATAATCGTTTTACTTTTCTACATAACAATGCTTTGTTTAAATCCTTTATTTATATGGAATTGTATAAAAAACAACCACATATTATTTATTTTCGCCCTATGAAAACGAGGACATTGCAAATGTAACCATTTTAGGCATTTATCCGGAAAAAACTATTAACATATAAATCTGTAATAGAGTTTATTTTATCTGTAATTCATCTACCGAAAGCTACCTCTTATCTCCCTACCTTTGTATCCGAAAAGAATGTCTAATCCAATCAAACTGCATTAAAAATGAAAAATGTTCTGATTTTATCATCCAGTCCGCACCGTAACGGAAACTCCGATACGACGTGCAATGAATTTATGCGCAAGGCCATGAAACGTACAATCATTTTAACCGCAATTTTTCTCTTTCTCGCCAATGCAGCAAAGAGCTATGCCCAAAAAGATGCCGATAACTTCTATAAGAATCCGGCAATACGTACCGAATCCGTCTCTTTCCAAAATCTTTATAAGATGAAAGTCGGCGCTGCGCTTTTTCTGCCCCAAGACATGAAAGCAGATATAAAATATCCCGCTATCATCGTCGGTCACCCAATGGGTGCGGTGAAGGAGCAGAGTGCTAACCTCTATGCTACGAAAATGGCGGAACGGGGGTTCGTAACCCTTTCCATAGACCTTACTTATTGGGGAGAAAGCGGTGGAGAAGCACGTAATGCGGTTTCTCCCGACATGTACGCGGAAACGTTCAGCGCCGCTGTTGATTTTCTGGGAACAAGAACTTTTGTCGACCGTGAACGTATCGGGGCTATCGGCATTTGCGGCAGCGGAAGTTTTGCCGTCAGTGCAGCCAAGATAGCCCCCCGTTTGAAAGCTATCGCTACGGTAAGCATGTACGACATGGGGAGTGCCGCCCGCAACGGACTGAAAAAAGCACTTATGCCGGAACAGCGCAAACAGATTCTTTCTGAAGCCGCCGAACAGCGCTACGTGGAATTTCAGGGAGGAGAAGTGAAATACACAGGTGGCACGATGCACGAACGTCCGGATGCATCCAATCCCATACAACAAGAATTTTATGATTTCTATCGTACCGAACGTGGCGAATACACCCCGAAAGGTGCATCTCCCGAAACTACCACCCACCCTACACTGACCAGTAACGTGAAGTTCATGAACTTCTATCCTTTTAATGACATCGAAACGATTTCTCCCCGCGCACTGCTTTTCATCACTGGCGATACGGCACACTCTCGTGAATTCAGCGAAGATGCATATGCCCGTGCTGCCGAACCCAAAGAACTATACATCGTACCCGGTGCAGGACACGTGGAACCTTTACGACCGTACCGGCCTGATTCCTTTTGATAAGCTGGAGGATTTCTTCCGGAAAAACCTGAAATAAAAAAACGGCCATAAGTCTTTTCAGCAACAATAGCAATTTATTATTGGAAAAACATTTCTAAAGGGTTTAAAAGGGGACTGCGGCGACGGACGCCCGTTGTATCTTTGCATAGTCATTAAAAATAAATGGCATTAGTAAACCTTATTTTTTTAACCTTTTAAACTTTAACAATTATGGCTTTACAGTATGTAGTAACCAAAAGAGTATTCGGCTTTGACAAGACGAACACAGAAAAGTATGTAGCGAAATCTGTCGGTTCGGGTAAAATGAACTTCGACAAAATGTGTGAAAAGGTCAGTCGTTTGTGCGGCATTCACCGCAAAGTGGTAGATTTGGTGGTAAGCGGTTTGGTAGATATGATGGCGGAAGATATCGACGACGGCAAGACCATACAAATGGGCGAATTCGGATTGTTCCGTCCCACAATTAAAACCAAAAGCGCGAGTACGGAAGATGCCGTTAAGGCAAGCAATATCCTTTCAAAACGTATCGTGTTTACACCGGGAAAGATATTCAACCGCATGTTGAATGAGATGAGCGTTACCCGTTCCGTACCTGTAGACACCGACTATACGGACGGCAGCAGCAGTAGCGGGAACAATGGCAGTGGCGGTTCCGGCAACGGCGGCGAAGAAGAAAACCCGTTAGGCTGATTGTCATAGAGACAGCAAATTGCCTTTTCTTGAAAACAAAGTTGAAGCAGCGGTATCCACTCCGCTGCTTTTTTTGTTGCATATACCTGCCATTATTTAATATTATCTATTATTTTTGCAGAAACAATCATAATAAACAGCTATCTATCATGGAAAAAGCCAAAGTATATTTTTCAGACTTACGCACCTCTCCCACCTCTAACCTTTTAGATAAGATGGAACGTCTGCTTAAACGTGCAGGCATCGGACAGCTTCCTTTAAAAGACAGTTTTACCGCTATCAAGATACATTTCGGCGAACCGGGCAATCTGGCATATATCCGTCCTAATTATGCCGCCCGCATGGCAAATCTGCTCCGCAGTTTCGGAGCCAAACCTTTTCTGACGGATTGCAATACGTTGTATTCCGGGCGTCGCTCCAATGCGGTAGACCATTTGCAGAGCGCCATGGAGAACGGCTTCAATCCTATATCCGCCCAATGCCAGGTGATTATTGCCGACGGACTAAAAGGTACGGACTACAGAGAAATACCGGTAGACGGAGAATACTGCCCTGCTCCCAAGATAGGTACTGCCATTGCCGATGCGGACATAATCATCAGCATGAACCATTTTAAAGGCCATGAACAGGCCGGATTTGGCGGCGCTCTGAAAAACCTCGGGATGGGATGCGCCAGCGTAGGCGGTAAGCTGGAACTGCATGCTTCCTCACAGCCCAAAGTTGCCACCGAAAATACTGCCCTGCTCCCAAGATAGGTACTGCCATTGCCGATGCGGACATAATCATCAGCATGAACCATTTTAAAGGCCATGAACAGGCCGGATTTGGCGGCGCTCTGAAAAACCTCGGGATGGGATGCGCCAGCGTAGGCGGTAAGCTGGAACTGCATGCTTCCTCACAGCCCAAAGTTGCCACCGAAAATTGTATCGGATGCAATATCTGCGTAAAACACTGCGCCCACGATGCCATTCATCTGAATGCCGAACGCAAAGCGGAAATAGACTATACCAAATGTGTGGGATGCGGACAATGCGTAGCTCTGTGCCAGCACGACGCCGCCGTAGTGAGCGACTGGGATACGTCCGAACGGCTGAACTACAAGATTGCAGAATATTCCGTTGCCGTGCTGAAAGACAAGCCGCACTTCCATATCAGTTTCATTATGAACGTATCGCCGGAGTGCGACTGCTGGAACCATAATGATGCCGCCATCATTCCCGACCTCGGCATGCTGGCATCGGCAGACCCCGTAGCGCTGGATAAGGCGTGTGCAGACCTGGTGATTCAGGCTCCCGTACTGCACAGCGATAATGTGCTTGCCAAAAAGCACGAACACGAAGACTTGTGCGGCTGCGACAAATTCCACATGATACATCCTGATACGGACTGGCTTGCCGGATTGCGTCACGCCGAAAAAATAGGCTTGGGAACAATGGATTACGAGTTGATAAAAATATAAACCGCATTACTCTTATGGCAAAGACAATGGAAGAAGTGCTGGAACGCTTCCGTACGATTGAGTTTCACGATGATTTTGATATGATTGTAGCCATTGCCAATGGCGGCATCGTTCCGGCAGGCATCATCAATCAGCGTTTACAAAAAGAAGTGCATCTGCTGCGTATCAATCTGAGGGACGAATATCAGCATCCTAAGTACGATGCTCCGCAACTGCTGGCTCCTGTCGATTTTAATTTCAAGGGAAAAAGCATCCTGCTGGTGGACGACCGTATAAAAACAGGAGCTACCATAAAGTTGGCACGCGAACTGCTGAAAGAGGCACGCTGCATCAAAACCTTTGCAGTAAACGGTACGGCCGACTATGCGCTGTTTGATGAGACATGTTTCAAATTTCCGTGGATATTATGAATAAATGAACATTTTTCTGCTATTTTCCTTTCTTACTTCGATAAAATAACTAATTTCGTACCGAACAAAAAATAGTAGATTTCAACAACATGGAAGGAGCAACGAACAATTGGTTCTCTAATAAATACTCTATCGGTTATGCCTTGAGCGGCGGTTTCATTAAAGGTTTTGCCCATTTAGGAGCCATGCAGGCTTTATTGGAACACGATATAAAGCCCAATATCATTTCCGGTGTCAGCGCAGGTGCGCTGGCAGGTGTTTTCTATGCGGACGGCAACGAACCTCATAAAGTTCTGGATTATTTTGCCGGGCATAAATTCCAGGATTTAACGAAGCTGGTAATTCCCAAAGTGGGCTTGTTTGAACTTAGTGAATTCAAAGACTTCCTGAAAAGCAACCTGAAAGCGAAGAAACTGGAAGAATTGCAGCTGCCGCTGATTATCACCGCCACGGATTTGGACCACGGACGCCTTGCGCATTTTCATAAAGGGGATATTGCAGAACGCGTAGCCGCATCCTGCTGTATGCCTGTACTGTTTGCACCCGTAAAAATAGACGAGACGTACTACGTAGACGGCGGACTGCTGATGAACCTGCCCGTATCTACCATCCGGCGGGTATGCGAGAAAGTTGTGGCAATCAATGTCAGCCCATTAATGGCGCCTAAGTACAAAATGAATATTGTAAGTGTTGCCTTACGTTCGTACAACTTCATGTTCCGTTCCAATTCATTTCCCGAACGGGAAAAAGCCGACCTGTTGATAGAGCCTTACAACCTGGACGGTTACAGCAACAGGGAACTGGAAAAGGCAGAGGAGATATTTATGCAAGGATATAATGCCACTAATGATATACTGGAGCGCCTGCAAATAGAAAAAGGCACTATATGGAAAGAATAAAAATAACCATTCTCTAAATAGAAAGAAATGAGCGACGAAAATAAACTGATTATTTATCAAGTGTTTACCCGATTATTCGGAAATAACAATAACCACTGCATCAATAACGGCAGTATTACCGAAAACGGATGTGGCAAGATGGCGGATTTTACCGCCAAGGCATTAGGAGAAATCAAAAAGCTGGGTGCTACCCATATTTGGTATACCGGCATTATTGAACATGCAACACAAACGGATTATCGTCGCTACAACATCCGCCCCGATCATCCGGCTATCGTAAAAGGCAAAGCCGGTTCGCCATACGCAATAAAAGACTATTATGATGTAGACCCAGATTTGGCGAAAGACGTTCCCGAACGCATGAGAGAATTTGAAAATCTGGTGCAACGCACTCATCGCAGTGGGTTGAAGGTTATCATCGACTTCGTTCCCAACCACGTAGCGCGTCAGTATCATTCGGATATGCAGCCGGACGGGACTTCTCAACTGGGAGCAAATGACGATACGGATTATGCGTTCAGCCCTTATAACAACTTCTATTATATTCCGCAATCGGAACTGCATGGACAATTTGATATGAAAGGCGCTGCTGCCGAACCTTATAAAGAGTTCCCGGCCAAAGCTACCGGAAATAACCGCTTTGACGCATATCCCAACATCAACGACTGGTATGAGACGGTCAAGCTGAATTATGGCGTGGATTACCAGAATGGCGGTACCTGCCATTTCAACCCCATTCCCGATACATGGAATAAAATGCTGGACATTCTGATGTTTTGGGCGGAGAAGCATATCGACGGTTTCCGTTGCGACATGGCGGAAATGGTTCCTGTCGAGTTTTGGGAATGGGCTATTCCGCAAGTGAAAGCCAAATACCCTGCCCTACTCTTTATTGCCGAAGTGTATAATCCGAAAGAATACGGTAATTATCTGTTTCGTGGAAAATTTGATTATCTCTATGATAAAGTGGGATTGTATGACACACTTCGTGCAATAGTTTGCGGCAACGAATCCGCTACCGCCATTACACGGGCATGGCAAAGCCTGGGCGGGATAGAAAAGCGAATGCTGAATTTTCTGGAAAACCACGATGAACAGCGTATCGCTTCCGATTTCTTTGCAAGCAATCCGCGTAAAGCCATTCCCGCCCTCATCGTATCGGCTTGTATGAATGTAAATCCCATGATGATTTATTTCGGACAGGAGTTCGGCGAGCTGGGGATGGACAGCGAAGGATTCAGCGGCAGAGACGGACGTACCACGATCTTTGACTATTGGAGCGTCGACACTATTCGCCGCTGGCGCAACGGCGGAAAATTTGACGGGAAGATGCTGACGGACAATCAGAAGCATTTGTATGGCATCTATCAACGTATATTAACATTGTGCAATGAAGAAAAAGCGATTTCACAAGGAGATTTCTTTGACCTGATGTATGCCAACATCAATGGTTGGCGCTTCAACGAACATAAACAATATACTTTCTTGCGCAAGTACGGACGGGATTTATTGCTGTTTGTCGTGAACTTCGACCATATATCGGCAGACCTTGCAATCAATATTCCTTCCCACGCTTTCGATTTTCTGCAAATACCGCAAATGGAACAATACCGAGCCGTAGATTTATTGACCGGTAAAGAAGAAAATATAAGCTTATTGCCTTATAAGGCGACGGAAATATCTGTAGAAGGATACAGTGGCAAGATTCTCAAAATAAAGCTATGAAAAAGATAATGCAGGGTGACCAAATCACTCTGCATTATCTTTACCTTCCATTTTATCTTTTAATCTATATAGGCGGGTAATGGCCGGATTATAGAATTCGTCAGGGTAATGGGCGGCTATATCGCTCAAATTAGCCCGTACATACCTTTTTACATCAAATATATTTTCAGCATCGCTTAACATGACCTGTTCAGGAAATGTTGCCGTTTCAGCCCAATTAACCAGTGCATTAACACTTTCTTCATCGTATTTATACTCTTCCATCTTTTATTTATTTTTCCGGCAAAGATATAACAAATACTAAAGTTATCCTTACCCTTATGAACAAAATCTGAAAGTGTAACGTTATATAGATGTGTTTTTCATAGTATTAGATATAAGATTAATTAAAGGAGACGTACCTGCTTGTGATAAGTAAGTACATCAAAAAACAGAAGCGTCTGTTTGATTGATAAATGTGTAAGGAGCATCGGTTTACCCAAGCCGATGCTTTTTTTATGCCTATTTGTAGCATGTTAGAAATATTATCCGTAAATTTGGCAGAAATAAGGATATATACGATATGAACATCCCTGTTATATTTCAATTTCTGAAAGAACTATCCGCCAACAACAATCGTGAATGGTTCAACGCCCATCGGGAGCAGTATGAAAATGCCCGGAACGAGTTTGAGAACTTGCTGACAGTAATTATCTCCCGTATCTCATTGTTTGACGAAAGCATTCGCGGAATTGAAGCCAGAGACTGTACATACCGTATCTACCGAGACACACGGTTTTCCGAAGATAAAACGCCCTATAAAAATCATTTTGGCGGCTATATCAATGCCAAAGGAAAGAAATCAGACCATTGCGGATACTATGTTCATTTACAACCGGGCAACTGCCTTTTGGCAGGTGGCAGTTATTGCCCGCCCTCTCCCCTGCTGAAAGCTTTGAGGCAAGCGGTTTATGATAACATGGATGAGTTTCGAGGAATTGTCGAAGACCCGGCTTTCAAACAATATTTTCCCGTTGTCGGCGAGAATTTCCTAAAAACAGCTCCAAAAGGTTTCTCTAAAGACTATCCGTATTTGAAATATCTGCAATGTAAAGAATATACAGTTTCCTGTCATCAGCCTGACAGTTTCTTTTTGGCTCCTGATTTTCTGGAACGTACAGATGATATTTTCAGGCAACTGAAACGTTTTTCCGATTTTGTGAATTACACGATAGACGACTTTGAATAAATTTAAAAACTAATTTAAAAACAATTGAATTATGGTAGTAGACAGACTTGAAAACATAGAGAAATATGCTTCGCTGAATCCTTTATTCGCACAGGCTATTGAGTTTTTGAAATCACACGATTTAAACGCTCTGGAAGTGGGAAAAACCGAACTTAAAGGTAAGGATTTGCTTGTAAACGTAGCGCAAACCAAACCTAAAACAAAGGAAGATGCCAAACTGGAAACGCATAAAGACTTTATTGATATCCAAATACCTCTGTCAGGTACTGAAATAATGGGTTATACCGCAGCAAAAGATTGTATGCCGGAAGATGCTCCTTATAACGCAGAAAAGGATATTACTTTCTTTACCGGTCTGGCAGAAAGTTATATCGAAGTAAAACCGGGTATGTTTGCCATTTTCTTCCCACAAGACGGACATGCTCCCGGAATCACTCCGGACGGCGTGAAAAAAGTTATTGTGAAAGTTAAAGCATAATACAAATACCCAAAAACAATCCTCTATGGAAACACTGAATTTGATTAAGAACGATCCTTGGCTGGAACCATATGCAGATGCCATAAACGGCCGCCATAAACATGCCGCTGAAAAAGAGGCAGAGTTAACCAATAAAGGGAAACAGACATTGTCGGATTTTGCATCCGGCTACCTTTATTTTGGTTTGCATCGTACTGATAACGGCTGGGTTTTCCGCGAATGGGCTCCCAATGCCACCCAGATTTTCCTGATTGGTACATTCAACGATTGGAAAGAAGAGAAAAAATACAGTCTGAAACGAAAAGCAAACGGTAATTGGGAAATAAAGCTCCCGGCTGATGCCATGAAACACGGTGACTTGTATAAGTTAATGGTACATTGGGACGGCGGTTGCGGCGAACGTATCCCGGCATGGGCCAACCGGGTTGTCCAAGATGAGCAAACCAAAATATTCAGTGCGCAGGTATGGTCTCCGGAGAAACCGTACAAGATGAAGAAAAAAACTTTCAAAGCTGCTACAGACCCGCTGCTGATTTATGAATGCCATATCGGTATGGCACAAGAGGAGGAAAAAGTAGGCAGTTACAGAGAGTTTCAGGAAAAGATTCTTCCACGCATAGCCAAAGACGGATATAATTGTATTCAGATTATGGCAATCCAGGAACATCCGTATTATGGAAGTTTCGGCTATCATGTTTCCAGTTTCTTTGCGGCTTCTTCCCGTTTCGGTACTCCGGAAGAGCTGAAGGAATTAATTGACACTGCCCACAGCATGGGTATTGCCGTTATCATGGATATTGTTCATTCTCATGCAGTGAAGAACGAGGTTGAAGGCTTGGGTAACTTTGCCGGTGATCCGAATCAATATTTCTATCCGGGTGCCCGTCGTGAACACCCGGCATGGGATTCGCTTTGCTTTGATTATGGAAAGAATGAAGTAATCCATTTCTTACTATCCAACTGCAAGTATTGGATGGAAGAATATCACTTCGACGGTTTCCGTTTTGACGGCGTGACTTCTATGTTGTATTACAGCCACGGTTTAGGCGAAGCATTCTGTAATTATGGGGATTACTTCAACGGTCACCAAGATGATAATGCGATCTGTTATCTGACACTTGCCAACCGCTTGATTCATCAAGTTAACCCCAAGGCAATCACCATTGCGGAAGAAGTATCGGGGATGCCCGGTCTGGCAGCCAAATTTGAAGATGGCGGCTATGGCTTTGATTATCGCATGGCTATGAATATTCCCGATTATTGGATTAAGACTATCAAGGAAAAGATAGATGAAGATTGGAAACCGTCCAGCATGTTTTGGGAAGTAACCAATCGTCGCCAGGACGAAAAAACAATATCTTATGCAGAAAGTCATGACCAGGCGTTGGTAGGCGACAAAACCATTGTTTTCCGTTTGATAGATGCCGATATGTATTGGCATATGCAAAAAGGCGATGAAAATTATACGGTACATCGCGGTATTGCTTTGCACAAAATGATACGTTTACTCACAGCATCGACTATCAATGGCGGTTATCTTAATTTCATGGGTAATGAATTCGGTCATCCCGAATGGATAGACTTCCCTCCGTGAAGGTAATGGCTGGTCGTGCAAATATGCCCGTCGTCAATGGAATCTGGTAGATAATAAGAATCTGGCATATCATTATCTGGGCGATTTTGATTGCGCCATGTTGGAAGTTATTAAAAGCGTAAAAAACTTCCAAACTACACCAATTCAGGAAATCTGGCATAATGACGGTGATCAGATATTGGCGTATATGCGTAAGGATTTGATATTTGTATTCAACTTCAACCCCAAACAGTCTTTCACTGACTATGGATTTTTAGTTCCTGCCGGTAAGTACGAAGTCATTTTAAATACAGATAATCCTGATTATGGCGGCCATGGACTGACTGATGATACAGTGAAGCATTTTACTCTTTCAGACCCTTTATATAAAAAAGAGAAAAAAGAGTGGCTTAAACTTTACATTCCGGCACGTACGGCAATGGTATTGAAGAGAGGCAAATAAAATTAAAGCAGAAAATATAACCATGAGAACTAAAAAAGAGGCAGATCTTTATCGGTCTGCCTCTTTTCTGTATTATATATGAATCTTATAATTGAGTATTTATAAAATTCAACATAGTATTGGCATTGTCTATCATCTTTTTCTGAGCCGGTTTACTCGGAGAAAGCAGAGGAATAAGTTTTTCCAAATATTCTTTTGCTTCTTTAAATTCTACTTTTGCCTTTTCAGCGTCAGTTTTCAATGTAGTAGCACCCTGACTGTAAAGTAATGTACCTAAACTATTGAGAGCATTAACATTATTCGGCTGAATCTCAAGAGCTTGTTTAAAAGCATCTTCTGCTGCACTATTTTTCTTAGCTCTCTGTGCTAAAATACCTTGGTTCACATAATATGTGGCATACAACTTAGTCAATGTCTTATTACCGGGTACAGCTTCCAGACCTTCTTTCAAAGTGGCAACATATTCATCATTTTTCTTCAAATCTTTCAACGCACCTGCCTTGCCTATATAAGCATTTGCCAAGTTATACTCTTTCTGTACAGCTATATCAAAATATTTCAAAGCTTCAGCCGGTTTCTTAATTTTATCAGCGCAAACGCCGCAGTTAAAAGCAATTACCGAATCTTGATTGTTGGTTTGTGTCAGATAGGTGCTGAATTTTGTAAATGCAACCTGATAATTTTTAGATTCAAGTGCAGCTTTACCTTCGTTAACCAATTGTGCCGGATCAGCATTCTGCGCAAAGAAATTAGTAGCTGCACAACAAAGTGCAAGAGATAAGATTAATTTTTTCATATGCTTTTATTATTTTAAATATTGATATTTCAAAGTTAGTTGCCTAAAGCGTAGAAGCAAAACCTTTTTACCTTTTTTGAGTTTTTTACGAGAGTAGTAACAAGTGTTATTTTACGTAAACAAAGAGGGATGAAATTTTAGACTGACCCGATTATGAAGTAGAGAGGCTATAATTATTTCAGTTATAAGATTTAAACAAGATTACCTTCTTTTATTAAGGCTATAGCTTAAATTGTATAGTTTCTTGTTAATTGTAACATTGACAGATACCTTATCTTCATTACCTGTATTGACAAACTGTCCCTTAATTACAGGACTTGTGGCTGAGTCTACGGGATATAGTACCGTAATATATCGTACGGGATTATTGTCCGGTTTCCGCATGACAACTGCATAGGACTTTCTGTGTTCATATTTCCTGTCTGTTTGGTAGGATATCCGACCATCAAACTCTTTAAAGATAAGATTCCTGCTCGCCTCTCCGAATGTACGAATTAACAGGTTATTGCTATTATCAAAGGTGGTATGTGCACCAAATTCTTCCTTATCCAGAAGAACATTATCAACAGACTTTCCATCACAAAGATGGAAATATAATTTTGCATATCCGGTAGCAGTCCCGAATCCTTCATCTACCAGCACAAAAAAATCCTGTGGCTGTTTGACGTAAAAGATGGATCGACGATGCTTGAAGTTGTTATATCCTTGATTCTCTGTTACAATAAGTTGATATTCATCTTTTTCCTCGAATAATAATAAAGTACCGGCGGCTTTATTGATATTTTCCGTTCCGGTTTCTTCATGGTCTGTGGTTTTGCCTAAAACCATTGTGTTATGTGCTTTGGTCTGACGAAACCATCTGCGTAGCTCCATAATCTTCTCATTATCCTCTGCCATATATGCACAAACACCGGAATCGGGAAAGAAGTTACGTCCGTTACGATATAACTCAAATGTACCGTTATCAAGTTGGTTATGGCTTGAGTCTCCCAATTTTAAAGAAACATTATTACTGTGAATCAGCACTGTAGATTGTGGGTCCCAACCACTACGTAGTACATAAAAACCAGAAGAAGGGAATGTTTTTATTTGTGTACTCGGACAAGTGCCACTTTTACCATACGTGGACATATATTCAAACTCGGAATCTTCAGGAAACATTTCCCTATATTTCTTAAAGTTTTTATTTAGCACACTTCGGGTTTTAACCCATGAATCATTGAAAGCAGGAGTACAATCTTTGCTGTTTTTTGTAAAATAACTGGGGTAGGTAAAATGCATCACTACTTTGGCGGCTTTTAAAAGTACCTCATTTAGATTTGGCGACAGCAAATTCTCCGGAACTTCATTCTGAAGGAGCAGCCGTTTGAGATCGTATAGTCCATCTAATATACCTATATGATAATGCAAAGACAAATCATTTGTCATACCATCATCCAAAAATAACTTTGAAGTTTGGTCATTAATGATATCATAACCTGTTTTTTGCCATTGCGAGGCATTCTTCAGCTCTGGAAATAAAGTTCCTGCAAACACTAATGCTACAGCTTGGCTTAACAAGATATTATTTCCACCGGCATATTTGTATTGAGATAAATAATCGGCATGCTCCGCAAAATGTATCAAGAAAAAAGAAAGCCATTCCGATGTAAAGTTAGGAGAACTTTTAAAATATTCGAATAACTCCGTTTGTCCCATAATACGTGTGGATACTTGAAGTTGATACCATTTGAACTTGTCAGGGCTACCTTCGGGTAGAGGGTGCTTGGCAATCCAATCGGTATACACTTCTTTCCATGAAAGCATATATTTCTCATCATGAGACTCTTGATAGGATTTTCCTTGAAGCGGCATCCAATTGTGGCGATGTAATTGCTTTTGATATTCATTATCTGCACCTTTAGGTGTAAATTTCCAATTTATTGTTTTATCACTGTTTTGTAGTGAATAAGGCTTCTTCAAAATCTTATCTTCCAAATAATTATCGTTTACATAGAAACGATATTCATCTATGGCATAGTCTGCATAACCACGCTCTACATCACTGGGAGGGTCTGATGTGACATTGGGATTCTTTATGTTTCTGTAGTAAGCTAACAGTTCTTTTAAAGCAGTAGTAGCATCACCTGCTTCATGTAGCGCTTTAACAGTAGCCAATCCGGGATAGTTTAGATTAAGAATATTGAATAGGGCTACTTCTGTATTTTCATTTGGCGACAGAGGCGGGTTTTCTTCATCTGTGATAGGTGGTTTTTCTTCTTTATCTTTTATGGGCATGTCATTATCTGCACATCCAATCAACATAATGATAGAGGATAAGAAAGCATAAATGTAAAAATGACTTTTGAATATCATCATATTAAGTATTTGGTTTAGTGCTACAAATATAATAAGCTTATCACTGAGTGTCGTTTAGTAATGTGTATATCCTGTTTGAAAATAGAAGTTAATTATTAATTTGGTTGAAAATATTATTAGAATTGTCTTTTATGAAGAGAAAAGAAATACCAAAATAAAAAACTTATCTAATCGTTGGTATCAGTTTGAAAAAAAGATTTAGAAAAACATAGACAATTATTAATAGTGAATTGAATAAGCTGTAACGAGTTGAATCATATTCATATTGCAGCTATCAGAGGTAAAATCCCGATAACAAATATGTCTGTTATAATATATTGTAATGGTAAATATTATTTGCAAATAATAGCTAAGAAGTCATGGCGATATATTATTTTTGCAAAAAAAGGCATTAATAATGATACTATAATAATCATTGAGTAGATATGAAAACTGAGTTAATAGAAAGTTTAGACTTCACCGAGGAAGATTATAATGAAAAAATAGCAGGTGAAGATGTTGCTTCTTTCAACGAGTTTATAGATGCCATTATCGTATTTGTAGAACAAAATGGCGGTACTTTAGAAGATGCAATCATTATGGCTAACGATACTTATTACCAATTATAATATACTATAAGTAATATCAGCCGAGGAGAATTTCTGTAAAGCAAAGTTTTATTGAGATTTAGCTGATAAGATTTTGAATTTATACAGATTCTTTTGAAATGTGGGTTGATTTAGTTCTCTTTTAAAATAAAAATGTTATGCTATCTAAAGCATTGTATTTCAATAGAACAACTATTTACTTTTCATATATAGGTCTATTATTTTAATATAAATAATAAATATTTTGGGTGTAAAATTTGTAGTTTTCATAAAAAAACGTACCTTTGCACCGCAATTAAGGATGGTTCCGTAGCTCAGCTGGATAGAGCAACGCCCTTCTAAGGCGTGGGTCTTGCGTTCGAATCGCAACGGAATCACAAAAGAAGATGCTAATAGGTTTATTTATAACTTGTTAGCATTTTCTTTTTTTTATGATAGTTGCACATTATAATCCCAGCGGTAGTTTACAGAGATACCAAAGCACAAACAAAGCAGTCCAGGCAATAAGAATAACCAATGAATACCTCCACGTATATTTAAGCAACGAACCATAGGTAGACTGCTTATCATATTGCTGCATATACGTCAGAACAAGCGGCATATAAAACATAAAAGGAGTAATCGCATTCGTTGCACTGTCACCGATACGATATGCACACAGTGCCATATCCGGAGAAATCCCCATACCCGCCAATACCGGAACGAAAATGAACGACATAAACGCCCACTTCGATGTGGAAGAAACCATAATGAGGTTAATAAGAGCAGTAAACAAGATAAATAATATCAATATCCACAAACTATCCGAACGAACGGGGGAAAGCACATTCGCTCCCATTATTGCGATACACTTATCCAAATGGGAATACTCAAAACAAGCAAACATCTGGGAAGCAAAAAAAGCGATTACGAAATAAACCCCCAATAACCTCATCGGTTGGGTCAGCCCCTCTATCACATCACTGTCCGTACGATAACGTCCGGAAACGAATCCATACACCATTCCCATTAAACCTATCCCCAAAGATAACAAGAACAGAATACCAATAATAAACGGCGAACGGGTCAATCCGCCATTAACACCTCTCAATATACCCCATGAAGAGAATGTAGCCCATAGAACAAACGCCGCATAGAGCAAGCCGACAATGACAGCTCCCCACAAAGCTCTCTGCTCCTTTCTAGACAGTTGCTTATAACCGCAGAAGGTATTACTCCCATTGTATTCTCCTAATCCCGGCAATAGTTTTCTACAAGTTATATGGTAAATAATGAATACCAACAAGAAAGTGGATACACAAAAGAAATAATAATTGCACAGAGGTCCGATCCGTCCGCCCAACACATCCGTCATATCGGCAGCCTCCTGTGTTGTGGCAGCAAGCATAGGATCGAGTGTGCTTAAAAGTATATTGGCACTATAACCGCACGACACCGATACATAAGCTGCTATGATTCCGCCTATGGGATGTAATCCTACCGAATGGAATAACGTTGCAGCGATAGGCAGCAATATGATGTATCCGGCATCACCCACTACATTGGACAGTAATCCCAGAACAATAACACTGAGTATGATACGCCACGGATTACGTACCCGTCTGCGTATGCCTTTGCGTATACACGCATCTATAAACCCGGAATGTTGTGCAACCCCTATCCCGAACATCGCCACGATAACCAGCCCCAACGGGGCAAAACCCGTAAAATTCGTTACTACATGACGCAGCAGCCATCGAATGCCTTCCGGACTCAATAAACTCTGTACACGTATCTCTTCGCCTGTATGAGGCAGACGCACACTCAATCCGTAGACATCAAATATCCACGACAGAAAGATAACTCCCAGTGTCAGCAGGAAGAACATCGTTGCGGGATGGGGCATTCGCCATTTATTCCTCATAATTACTCGGTATTCGGAATTATTCCTCGTCCGCTTCCAGATTGTCAATATCAAGAATACGCAGTTCCAGTGCACGCACCACAAGGCGCGTAGCATTTACTCCCACTCGTTCGCACTCTCCAAAAAGGCGCCCTATCAAATCATTCTGCCGTTTCTCCAAAGATTTCACGCCAAACGGCATTCCTTTCAGGTTGGCAATCATTTCCTTTGTGTACCCCAAAGCAAGATGACGGAGAAAACGTTCGTCATATTCGTCTATGTCATAACTGATAACAGCTTCCTGCCGTTTCGTATCATTCCGGACGGAAGTTTTAAAACGTTCTACAATCTTTTCCAATATGGGATAATTGAAAACAAGTTTTTTCCCGTCCATAACAGCTTGTACGTCTGTCTTGGTCAACAATTCTCCAGTCTTCAGAATAATACCATCAGCTCCCGCTTCAAGGACATCCACCCATAATTTTTCGTTTAAAATCTCTCCGGTGAATATCAACACATGTACATCCGGATAGCGCTTAAATATATTGCGGCAAATATCCACACCGATAGTAGTGGAGCCACCCAAACCCAAATCCAGTAAAACAAGGTCCGGCACACCGGCTTCCATCAAACTCCAGAATTCTTGTTCCGTCATGGCGGTACCGATAACTTCCGCATCCGGTATTTCGTGACGGAATATCTCTTCCGTTCCTTTTAATTCCAGCTTTACGTCCTCTACAATAATGACTTTAAACTTCTTAGCTTCCATATTTCATATTTTTTTATCCTTACTTATTCTAATTTGCTCCGAGAAAAGCCATTATCTTCTCGGCTGAATTCTTTTTAGATAACGGGGCAGCGTAAAGTATACGGAAAATCCCCTTTCTCTGCAGGTTCTGCATTAATGCGGCATCCTCTTCTTCCGGCAAATTCGTCATGGTCGCGAATAATCTGTTTGCATAACAAGTACTCCGTACCACACAACTTTCCCTTTTCACCGGCCGTCATACGTACCAGATTCGGGTAAAACAGTTGATTCAACTCTTCCCTTGTTTTCTCCCGCCGCATATCTGTAAAAAGAAAACGCACAAAATCATCTTCTACTGCACAAGTCAGGCGAATTTTTCCCGCAACCGGCACAGACAAAGCTTCATCAATCAAATTCTCCAATAAAAAATGCAATTGATTTACATCTCCGATAACCGATTCACTTACTGTTTCTATACTGAAAACAACAGAAGCTGCAACTCCCCTGCTCACCTTACGGAAATACTTCTCCGCAGCTTCCAACAGCTCGGGCACAGGAATCACCGTACGCCTGAAAGTAACCTCTTCCAACTGACGGGATGCACATTGGCTCAAAATGTAGAATACCCCTTTATAATACTCTATCAATTCGCTGATAGCCGCTACCGTTTCCCGCTCCTCTGTTTCCGACAGCTTACCGGAGCGAAGTTTGCCTATCAATTGCTTTATTCTATTTGGATAATAAATCGTTTCATGTTTGATGGTAGACAAACAGTTATCAAGCACCATATTCTGCACATGTAGCAAACTGTCCTCCCACGACGCACGACGCGCTTCATCCTGAGCTGTCTCAATATCCCGGTATTTCATTGCCAGCTTCACTACCGCATTGAATATCACAATAGCAATGTAACGGGCTATCAACTCCAGCAATAACCGGTCGGACTCCTGCTGCATCCTGCTTCTCACCAAACACAACACTCCTATACACTGAGTGGAGTTTCCGGCTTTCACAATGAGAGGCAATGCCTGCATTCCATTTTCCGACAGATACCTCTGTTCTTCAAAACAACGTTGCATCAAGTCTTCCCACACAAGTTTGTTCTCTGCTACTCCTTCCAGAGGATTAGACGCGTACTCCAACCTATGGGCAGCCTCGTTATAAACCGCAATGCTCAACCGCTCTATACTCAACAACTCATTAACCGCATCGAATGCATTATCTGCGATTTGTTGCGGAATATCTTTCAACATATCTTCTTCACGTTTTAGCATCTCCTCGTCTTCGGATGCAGATATTACAGATGCGGTAAACACCTGCTTGTTGATTTCCAATACTTGCTCCAAGTTCCAACGGTTTACCAATCTCCTGCGGAAATACAAAACATAATACCCCAAGCATAGCGTAACCAATAAAATAATCACCAACAAGATACTCACCGTCTTATTATTCGTAGAACGCTCCAGTTCGCGGCAGAAATCTTCCAAAGACTGGTCCTCACCCAGCAACTTGTACAAAGTAGTATAAGCAGCATTATTATAGCCATACTCATCCCACTGTTTCAAAGCAAGAAATGCAACCGCCGCCTCATTTCTAATGTCCAGAATCACATGAAAATCGGAATTAAACATCTCATTCCACCAGTCCAGCTCAGCAGGTATGTCATCCCCGACCAAAGTCATATAACGATGCGGTTCTTCGGCATACTTCCCGTAATGTTCATTCAGGCAAACCATTGCGGAGTCTATATATTGCAAAGCCAGCGCATATTCACCGTCTACATTACAGTAATAGGCTTCATTGGCATAATCGGAAGCCTTATTCAGTAAAAGTTCATATTCTGTCTGCAAGGCCAATGTCAGAGAGTCAGTAAGTGTTTCTTTCAGCACATCGTTATCAGTTGCCTTGCTGCAAGAAACCATACCTAAAGAGAATACAAGTAGTATTGCGGTCAAAACCTTACGTACTCCTGCCGGCAGTCTGAAGTAGAAACGACTCCCCTGCCCTAACGTACTCTTCACATTGAACAGGCACACATTAAAAACAGGATTTGTTTTCTTATATTTCTCAATAATGCCCTTACAATTCATTAAGCCGAAGCCGTTGCCCTTATTTTTCCGCAATGCTTCCCGGTCGGGTGCATCATTCATGCCGATAATTTTGGAATCATACACCTTCTCGCCTATGATATGGTTAACATCTTCCGGAGACAGACCGCATCCGTTATCCTCAACGGATATTTCCACAAAATCATTCTCCTGCCGGGCATAGATTCTCACCTTCCCCCCCTTGGGAGTGTACTTACGTGCATTTTCTGCCAATGTATTTATCATAAAGAGAGTCAATGCCCTGTCTGCCTTCACGCAAGCATCGGTAGGCTCTACTTCCAAATCCAGCTGTTTCATTTCAAAAGCCCGGCTTCCTTTCCTCAACAATTCAAAAAGCTCATTCAGTTCAAAAACTTCGATGCTCAGACTCAGTGTACCTTGCTTCATCTTAATCCACAAAGCCAGAATATCATTATACTCGTTAATGGTGGTAACAAACTCATCAATATACTGATACTTTTCTTTTTTGATAGTTTCATCATGGATATATCCCATGCGTATCAATTTATGCACCTCGTTCAGAATACGGTCAATGTAAGGATGAATACCATCAACAATAGAAAGGCAAGCCTTCTTAATCAGATTCTGTCGTTTGTTTCCGGCAATATGTCGTTCATGAATATAGCGTTGTTTCTCCAGTCTGCGCTGTTCCTCACCAAGGGAAATGGAAGTCATTCCGTTGTCTAACGCCCATTGGATATAAGGATTGATTACTTGCACCATAGCCTGTTCATCTTTCCTCATATGCCGTGCGAATATCAATTCCCTATTTTTGATACATACGTCTTCTGTTCCAAATAAGCATTTCATTTTGGGACGTACAGCCACCAGAATCGCATCCGTGATGTCTTTCTCGGTCTGTGCATCGGCGGGAATGGATACAGTTATTTCCTGACAAATATCCAGCATAGATTGCAAACGGTGCAGATGCAATCTGTTGCGCTGTTTAGAACGTTTATTAAAGAACCAGAAGAACACCACCACTACAATAAGCCCCGTAATCACACAGAAAAGCAACAGATTAAGCTGTCCCGCCTCTCTTTCCAATGCTTGATAACGACTTTCCAATTCCTTATCCTGACGGGTATCTTCCAGAATATCCAGATATATATTCCTGTTATAATCCGAATACTCTTTCATTTCCAGTCCTGCATAAGTGACACTCAACTGCTCACGTATCCTTGAAATCCATTCGGGAACGGTTTTTAATTTCTGCCGAATCCAGGATTTCTCCGCACATATCGTATCACGACGGTCGTAAGCCTTCAACCAATCCAGACTGTCGTGGCAATCGTAAAAACGGCGATGATGATCGTTTACACACTCTAAGGCACGTTTCAGAGTATCGAGTGCCTGCTCATATTCTCCATGCGCATTCAAATATTTCCCGATAGAAACGTATGCACCCGCAATTTGGTAAATGTCATTATACTGCCGGAATTTCTCCAAAGCCTGTTGTCCCAACCGCATAGGCAGTAAAGAATCCACCGGCTCGCCGAATTGTTTCAACGCATGCGTCCGTCGTCCTTGATAAAAATCATAATTATCCGGAGAAGCCATCAAATTAGCCAACCCCTGTATACCGTTTCCTTCAAAATACAGAAACCCTTTCCTGGAAGCTAATTTCCAAGTAGTGTAAAGTTCATCAAACTCCCTTAAACGACGCTCATCGGGCGTTTCTCCTTCGCACAAAGAAGCCGACCCTTTTATATAGTGATAATACAATAACTGATTTGTGTCTGTTGCCAACTCCTCATTCTCCGGCACCTCATTGATAGATGCCAAAGCTTCCGGCCGTTGCTGCAAATAATAGTAATATATGGCAGACACAATATAAAACTCCGACCGAGCATAGGCCAGCCGCATTCGCTCATGCCTGTCTACAAACAAATTGTTATCTTCTGCGATGCGTTTCATGCGGCGTACAGCACTATTGCGGTAATCATAGAACTCTTTGTTCAGTGCCGTCCGCTGATAAATTTTCATCAAGCCTATATCGGCAATCAGAAGTTCCAATTCATTCTTTGTCAGGCTGTACACTTCCTGATAGTATTTCTCCGCCTGTTCAAAGTCCATTCGCATAAAAGCGCAGAATCCCAGATTGTTACAAGCTTCCGCCTTTCCTTGCCTGTAAAGTTTCACTTCCCGGTAAGCCTTTGAAGCCGCATGACACGATGAGTCCAAATTTTTATAACGATAAGCATATGCCGCCTGATTTAAGGAGTCAATCAGATGCACCTCTTTTGTAGGAGCTGTACCCACGCACGAAACAAATGCCGTACCTATCAGGCATAGCATTCCTATTAATAATATAGATGAAAGGTATTTCACAAAGCAAAGCTACAAATAAATCCGGTAAAGAAAAATATTTTTTCTACAATAAGTCTTGTATTATGTAGCGGGAAATTCATACCTTTGCATGCAAATTAATAAATAGGTAATATCTATTACAAAATGAGCGAAAAAGCACCTTTTATGGTATTCTCAGGAACAAACTCGAGATACCTTGCAGAAAAAATCTGCGCCAGCCTTAATTGCCCTCTAGGAAAGATGAATATCACCCACTTTGCCGATGGTGAATTCGCTGTTTCTTATGAAGAGTCTATCCGTGGCGCAAATGTATTCCTGGTTCAATCCACTTTCCCTAATTCCGACAATTTGATGGAACTTCTGCTGATGGTTGATGCGGCCAAAAGAGCATCTGCCAAAAGTGTTATTGCAGTAATTCCTTATTTTGGTTGGGCACGTCAGGACAGAAAAGACAAACCGCGTGTATCCATCGGCGCCAAGTTGGTAGCTGACCTGCTTTCAGTTGCAGGCATCGACCGTTTGATTACTATGGACCTTCATGCTGACCAAATTCAAGGTTTCTTCAACATTCCGGTTGACCATTTGTATGCATCGGCAGTATTCCTTCCTTATATCGAATCATTAAAGTTGGATGACCTTGTTATTGCAACTCCCGACGTAGGCGGTTCAAAACGTGCCAGCACATTCTCCAAATACCTCGGTGTACCTTTGGTATTGTGCAACAAGACCCGTGAGAAGGCAAACGTTGTTGCCACCATGCAGATTATCGGTGACGTAAAAGACAAGAATGTAGTATTGGTAGATGATATAGTAGATACCGCAGGTACTATCACCAAAGCAGCCAACATCATGATGGAAGCCGGTGCTAAATCCGTACGTGCCATTGCCAGTCACTGTGTCATGTCCGATCCGGCATCATTCCGCGTACAGGAATCAGGCTTGACTGAAATGGTATTTACAGACAGCATTCCTTACTCCAAGAAATGCGATAAGGTTAAACAATTAAGCATTGCCGATATGTTTGCCGAAACTATCAGAAGAGTCGTAAGCAACGAATCTATCAGTTCTCAATATATTATTTGAAAATTGAGAATTAAGAAATAAAAAATAAGGGCTGCGCAATATTCATTCAGAATCGCGCAGCCCTCTCTATTTTTTTAGGGACATTTTACCGAATGCCCCTTTTCATTCCCTGATTTCAATTACTCAACCTTCCCATTTTATAGGTTCCTTTCCGCACCAGCTTTCCATTTTTATCCGTTTCCACAAACGGACCGTCTTTTTTGCCTTGTTTGAAGAAACCTTCATAGCGGTTTCCGTTCTTATCTTCCTGCACGCCGCTCCCCTCTTCCAGACCATTTACAAAACCGCCTTTGTATTTTGTACCATCGGTAAGAATCAGAGTTCCCTGACCGTTGAATTTATTATCTTTCCATTCGCCTTCGTAGGAGTCACCGACGTTCCATTTGTAAACGCCATAGCCATTGCGCTGGTTGTCTTTCCATTGTCCGTCATATACAGCACCGTTCGCCCATGTAAACGTACCGTGTCCGTCCTGCATACCGTTCTTGAAGTTTCCTACATATTTATTGCCGCTGGCATGATAGTAAATACCTTCACCGGTACGTTCACCCTGCACATAAGAACCTTCGTAACGGTCGCCCGTATGAAAGAAGTAAATGCCCTTGCCATGCTGCATATCCTCTTTCCAATCACCCACATACTTATCGCCATTGGCATATTCAAACGTGCCTTTACCGTCACGCACATCATTCTTCCATTGACCGTCGTATTTGCAACCGTCATTCCAGACTAACGTGCCTTCACCGTTTTTCTTATCGTCTTTCCACGAACCGATGTATTTGGAACCGTTCTTCCAAATGTAAGTACCCTGACCTTCACGCTTGTCATTTATCCAATCGCCTTCATAAAGGTCTCCGTTATAGTAGTACATAGTACCTTTGCCATGCTGGTAATCCTGATACCACATACCGTCATAACGGTTATTATTCATAAAATAATAGATACCTCTGCCGTGCTGTTGGTCTTGAAACCACTGACCGTCATACTTTTCACCGTCGGGAAAAGTGTAAATGCCATACCCTTCACGCTTTCCTTTAACGTACTCGCCTTCATAGACATCGCCGTTTTTAAAAACCGTCTTTCCCTTTCCGTTGGGTTTGCGTCCTTTCATCTCACCGGTATATACGGAGCCGTCCTTAAACGTATGTGTCCCTATTTTTATTTCCGACGAGAAAGTTCCCTTTATTTTATCGAAGAAGCCGCCTTTTCCTGGGCTGCGACACTGCCCTGTGACAAGTATAACAGAAAAATTGCAGTATATAGATATTTCATCTTGGATTACAAGTTACTTAATTAGGATTTTGACAAAGATACGATTAATCTGCCAAAACCACGAGGCGGTTCCCGCTTTTTATGACATTTTTTTTGCCGGATATGACTTCTTTAATTTCTCTTTGCACAAATGCTTTCCGGCAAGTTCGCGTATATCTTCAGGAGTAATATCTCTGACTGCGTTCAGAGCATCTTCAAAGTGTGTATCGCCAAAACCCGAAACCTGAACGAACATCCACGCATCTGCCAGTGAGAATGCCGATTCATAACTGCGGCACATTTCGCCCAGCATATAATTCTTTACCATTGCCAATTCTTCCTCCGGCACCAGATCATTCTGCAAGCAATCTATTTCATGGTAAACCTCCCGGATAAGAGGCTCCACAAACTCGTTTGCCGTTTCCGTATTGATAACCAGCATTTCCGGTCCCGGACAAGAAACGATGCCTGCAGAAATACCATAGGTATATCCCTTTTCTTCACGGATATTGGACATCAGACGGCTTCCGAAATATCCGCCAAACAGCGTTACCATCACTCTGGTCTTCAAATAATCGGGATGATGGCGTTCCAAAGAAAGCATCCCCATGCGAACCGCACTCTGCATGGCATCCGCATGTTCTACAAAAATTCGTTTATCCATGGAAGAAACCGGAATAAACTCCCGCCTTTCCGGTTTGCGGAAGTCTTTGCCGAACGCTTCCTTACCAAACATATCTTCTATCCGCCGTACACAATCATCGCCCACCTTTCCGGAAACGTAAATCGTGCAGTTCCGGGAATGATAATGCCGGTCGTAAAACTCTCTGAGTACAGCAGGATTTATCCTGCCATAATCCTCTTTCTGCACCAGCCGTCCGCAAGGATGCACCTCACCATATACAGCTTTCATCAGCGCCCGATGCGCCAGAAAATCCACTTTGGACGAGTTGACCATGAACTGCTGGATATTATTTTCTATTATAACACCCAGCTCCTTCTCCGGAAACACAGGCTCTTTTACGATGGATTCCAGTATTTCCAATGTCTGCGGCAAATATTTGTTCAGCGAATAAAGAGTAACATACGCATATTCCGATGCACTGGACAACTCCAGCCAAGCGCCGTAATAGTCCAACTTCTCCGCTATTTCCCCCGCACTGTACCGAAGCGTCCCTTCGCGCAGCATACGGTTCGTAAACAAAGCCTGTAACGGTTGCGACTGTTGCCAACGCCCGCCTTCCATCAGCAGGTCTATGCGCACAACTTCATTATCGCCAGAGTCAAGCACATTCAAAGACACACCATTGGGCATAGTGCACCGTTGGGGCATCTGTACGGCCAAGTGCTCAATGTCCCTCACCTTAGGCTGGATGGTCCTGTCCAAAATCATCCCCGAACCGATATTCATTGAGCGTTTCGTGCTTGCAGGAAACGTTCCGCATGTTCCAAATCCTGCGGTGTATCAATGCCGATTGTCTCCACTTCGGTAATACCGGCTTTAATGGTATAACCGTTTTCCAACCAGCGCAACTGCTCCAGTGATTCCGCCAGTTCAAGAGAAGACTGCGGAAGCGAGGTTATCTCTTTCAACACTTCCACCCGATAGGCATATAATCCGATATGCTTGTAATATGTATGGTTTTTCAGCCACTCCCGCTTCTCCGCATTACGTTGGTACGGAATGATAGAACGGCTGAAATAAAGAGCATTCATGTTCTTGTTGAGCACTACTTTGGGAGAGTTTACGTTCTCCAGTGCCTCAAAACCGTTATCTGCAGCAAAGGGTTTTACTAAAGTGGCAATCTGTGTGGACGGATCATCAAAACAGGCCTTTACGGTCTCCAGTTGAGACGGCTGTATAAAAGGTTCATCGCCCTGAATGTTTACCACCACATCAAAGCCTTCCCCCACTTTAGTACAAGCCTCATAACAACGGTCTGTACCGCTTTTATGATGCACGGACGTCATTACAACTTTTCCGCCGAATGCTTTTACGGCAGCTTCAATGCGCTCGTCGTCGGTAGCTACATAAGCATCATCCAAAACACCGGCCACTTGTTCATATACCCGTTGAATAACGGTCTTTCCACCCAACAAAGCCAAAGGTTTGGCAGGAAAACGCGTAGATGCGTAACGGGCAGGAATTATTCCCAGGAATTTCATATCTTTAAAACTTAAATTACCACATTATTATAAAGAAACGTTTCAATGGCATTTGTCGCCTCAGACTTTCCATCATTCAATTCTTTCAGTCCGCGGATGATATAGTCCCGCTTTAAATCTTCGGGTTTATACACCCTGCTGTCACAAGACAGCAAGTCTATATCAAGACGTACAATCTCCTGTTTCTTTTCTTCGGGAGTCCTTCCGGCTTCCCGTTCTATATCCTTCAAATGGAGTATGACTTCACCTGCATCAGAATCGGACGTGAAGCGCGCCACCTGATTGGCAAACAACGCCTGCCGCCGGAAAAACAACGGCTCTGTGTCCGCTTCTGCAGAAAAACGGATATTCGGAAAAAGTTCGGACAGCCTCTTGCGTGCCAACGCCAGATTCTCTTTCCTGTTCACGTTACTGCCGATGCAGATTGTGTACACCATTTCCCAATTCTTAATTAAACAAATCGTCCAGTCCCATTTCCGATGCCGGTTCCGCATCCGCATCCTCATATCCGCTGTCCTTGCAGGGGTCAAAACCTTCAGGCAACTGGAACGTTTCGTTTTCATCATACCCCAAAGACTTGTCGCCAAGCACTTTTACCATATACTTCGCCCAAATAGGCAATGCCATGGAAGCGCCTTGTCCGTGCAACATCGTATCGAAGTGAATATCACGGTCTTCACCGCCCACCCAGCAGCCGGACACCAGCGAAGGCGTAAAGCCCATGAACCAGCCGTCGGCATTATAGTTGGTCGTACCGGTCTTGCCACCCATATCGGCTTTTACACCCAGACGGCGGACACGTCCGCCCGTACCTTCATTGACAACTGCACGCAGCATTACCAGCATCTTATAGGCACTGGATGCGCTGATTACTTCCTGCATTTCCGGCGAGAATGTAGCCAGCACATTACCGTCGTTATCCTCAATACGGGTTACAAACAGCGGCGCAACACGAATACCCTTGTTCGGGAATGCGGTATAGGCGCTTACCATCTCTCCTACGGAGACTTCGCAAGGACCGAGACAGAGGGACACCGAAGGCACAATCTCACGGTTGCGCACACCGAAGCTGTGCACCAACCGCTTCAACTCATACGGGTTCAGTTTGCTCATCAGGTATGCTGTGATCCAGTTGTCCGAATTGGCCAATCCCCACTTCACCGTCACCATGTCGCCGTAACGTTTTTTGTTGGCATTGCGCGGTGTCCAGGGTTTTCCGTTTTCGTCTATCAATGTATATTCCACATGACGAGCCTGGTCGCAAGGAGAAAAACCGTTCTCCATAGCCAGCGAATACACATACGGTTTCATGGTAGAACCGATTTGGCGACGTCCCACCATTGCCATGTCATATTTAAAGTAGTGATGGTTCGGGCCGCCTACATACGCTTTTACATGACCGTTACGCGGATCCATCGACATGAAGCCGGCACGCAGGAAGAACTTATAATAACGTATGGAATCCATCGGAGTCATTACGGTATCTTTCTCACCGCTCCAACTGAATACAGACATTTGTTCGGGCGTATCGAACGCTTTCCTGATTTCCGCTTCGGAAGCTCCGGCTCTCTTCATGATGCGGTAGCGGTCGGACAGTCTCATGGCACGGTCCAGAATCTCGTCTACCTGTTCTTGCGTCAAACGGAAAGTATAAGGCGCTTTCTTCGCACCTTTTTTCTCTTTGAAGAAGTACCCCTGCAATTCTTTCAGATGCTCGGTCACGGCATCCTCTGCATATTTCTGCATGCGGGAGTCTATTGTAGTATAGATTTTCAACCCGTCCGTATAAAGATTATATTTGCTTCCGTCCTTCTTCGTATTCTTTTCGCACCAGCCGAACAGAGGGTTTGTTTCCCAGTCGAGCGAATCCTCGTAATACTTCTGCATCTGCCAGCCGCGATAGTCCGATTTATCGGGCTTCTTGGCATTTAGCACACCACGCAGGTATTCACGGAAATACGTTGCAAGACCTTCGTTATGGTCTACGCGATGATAGGACAGCTTCAATGGCAATGCCTGCAACGAATCCCGTTCCTCAACGGTGATATATCCGGCCTTGCGCATCTGGTCGAGCACCACATTGCGGCGTCCGCGCGAACGTTCGTTATAGCGTACCGGATTATAAAGGGAAGGATTCTTGCACATACCCACCAGTGTGGCGGCTTCCTCAATTTTCAAATCCTTCGGTTCGCAACCGAAATAGGTATAGGCGGCAGTCTTTATACCAACTGCATTATTCAGGAAGTCAAACTTATTAAGATACATCGTAAGAATTTCCTCTTTGGTATAATAGCGTTCCAGCTTTACGGCTATAACCCACTCAATGGGCTTCTGGAACAGACGTTCCACTATGTTGTCGGCGCTTGGCGAATAAAGTTGCTTGGAAAGCTGCTGGCTGATTGTACTGCCGCCGCCCGCATTCTTCTGCATCAGAATACCACGCTTCACCACGGCACGGAACAGCGCGATGGCATCAATGCCCGAATGTTCGGCAAAGCGTACATCTTCCGTTGCAATCAGCGCATTGATAATATGGGGTGACAAATCATTGTATCCCACAAACACGCGGTTCTCCTTGCTATAAGAATAAGTTCCCAGAACTTTCCCGTCTTCCGAGAATATTTCCGTTGCAAATTTATAATTGGGATTTTCCAAATCTTCCACAGGGGGCATATAGCCAATCCAGCCTTTTGCTATCGAGAAGAAAATAACAACGCATGTCAATGTTATCAGCGCGATGAAAATCCAAAGGACTTTTACGACTTTCTTTATCATGTCCGGTTCCTAAAATTCGTTGGTTCAATATTCAATAATGGGGCAAAGATACGGAAATATATCAAAACAACTCTCACAATTTTAATAGAAAACTCTAAATACCCCAAAAACGGCAGAAGCTCCGGAAACCTGCAAAAGCACAGGTCTCCGGAGCTTCCTAACTCATTGCGGACTTTGACAGTCAGCGAAGAGACATTATTTCCCTCGCCAGCTTATCTGTCAGCCTCACATTTCCTATCCATTTTCCGAAAGTATCCAGATTATGCAAATCCGTCCCTACCATGTCGTACATACCTTTTTCCAGCAATGTTTCAGCATTTTTCATCACCTGTTTTCCATAATAACCGGAGAGCGAAAGCAAGTTCAGCTGCAACAGATAGCCCTTGTCCTTCAATTCGCAATAATCACCGTACCTCATATAAAGATAACGTTCGGGATGCGCAATCACCGGCGTATATCCGGCGAGCGATACATTATACAACAGTTCGTCCAGATTGTTTGGTGGAGAAAAATAAGATGTCTCTACCAATACACAATCCCCGCACAAAGGCTGCAATCCCTTCTCCAACCTCTCCCTGAAGCCGGAGTCCAGCATATATTCAGCTCCCAGTTCAAGTACGGTTTCTCCGGTATAGCGCTTGCACAACGTATCGAAAGCCTGCAACACATCTTCCCAGTGTTCCACGCCATTCATCACATGAGGCGTCAGCCTCACCTTCTTCACTCCGAGCGAGTCGAAGTACGCCAACACTGTCAAGGATTCCTCTATCGTCCTTATACCATCGTCCACACCCGAAAGGATATGGCTGTGACTATCCACAAAATCCCTGAAGAAACCGGTATCCGCCAACTTTGTTTTATGTCGTAAGAAAAACATACCCTTAGCGTTTAAATTCCAAATATCCTTTTGTACAGCGGCTTCTTGTTCTTCCGGTTTTCATCGTTCCCGTAATTGCCGTAACCATACCCGTAGCCATACCCATAACCTGTCTTTACATAATCTATTCCGTTCAGCAGAATACTCATATTCTTCATCTTTCCCGAATCATACAGTTCCTGCAACTCCGGTAACATCCGCTTGTCGAACAAGCCCGAGCGGACTACATACACCGTCTGGTCCGCCAACCGTCCGCACAACTGCGTATCCACCACAACACCATAAGGCGGGTTATCCAATAAGATATAATCATAGCTCTTTTTCAGCTCCTCCAGCAGCCGGTCGAGTCTGCCGCTCTTCAGCAATTCCGCAGGATTGGGCGGCAGCGCTCCCGATGTAATGATATGCAGCCGGTTATCATCTCCACACACCTGCACCAGTTCTTTCACATCATCCACCTTGCCGCTCAGGTAGTTCGATACGCCGGTCTTTTTCATACCTATCCCTACGCTTTTGCTCAAAGAACCCTTCCGCAGGTCAAGGTCGAGAATTACTACCTTTACATTCGCCAGCGCCATGCTCATGCCCAGATTAAGCGTAATAAAGGTTTTTCCGGAATCAGGATTTGCCGAAGTCACCAGCACTACCTTTCCTACCGTTTTCTTTTCCGTATCCATAAAGTCCAGATTATCGCGCACTATCTTGAAGGCCTCACAAATGCTTTCCCTGCTGCCTTCCTGTACCACGATATTTTTCTCATGCTTATTCTTTTCAAGCGGCACTTCTCCCAAGAAAGGAATGTTCACACCCGCTTTCAGTTCTTTCTTCGTATGCACGCTGGTATTGAGCAGCGAGCGGATATAAATCCACAAGGCAGGCAGCATAATCCCCGCCAGCAAAGCAATCAGCGCTACCTGCACCTTCTTGGGTGCTACCGGCAGGTCCACACCTTCTGCCGGGTCTATGATGCGGCAATTGCTCTCCGTAATGGAAAGCTGGAGCTCATTCTCCTCTTTTTTATTCAACAGAAACAGATACAGTTCTTCCTTTATCTTCTGTTGCCGTTCTATGCTTACCACATACTTCAACTGAGTAGGCACGAATGCTATCTTATTGCTGTTCTCCCGCTCCTTGTTCTTCATATTCGCCACCTGTATCTCCAGACTTGCTATCAGGTTATCCACAGCTTTTGCGATAGACAGGCGCATGGACATCAGCGTACCGTTCAGGTCACGCACGAGCGGATTATTGGCACTACTGTTGGCTATCAGCTTGTTCCTACGCGTCAGCACCGTGTTGTACTCCATAATCAGGTTCTGCACTCCCATATCATCTATCCCGATACTTGCAGGGACAGGCTCTGTCGTCTTCGAGTTATCCTGCAAGTATTCCTTCATATATTGCGCCATATTAAGCTGATTTTCCACGCTTAACCCTTCCGTATCAAGCATGCTCGAACTTTGCAGATACAAGGCACTTTCCGAAGCAATATCCGTCAGTCTGTTCTTTTTCTTATAATTCTCAATTTCCGCATCCACGGCAGCCAGGTCGGCTTCGATTATCTCCAACCGCTCGCCGATAAATCTGGCGGTATTTATCACAATCCTGTTTTTATCCTCGATGGCATCGTTCTTATAAACCTCAATCAGTGTATTCAGTAAATCTTCCGCCCGCTGCACATTCTCGTCCTCGATGCTCAGGGCTATCAGTGACGACTGCTTGTTTGCCACCCCTACATTCAAAGCCTTGTTATATGACTCCGCTACTTCTTTCATATTTCCCTTTGTCACGTAGACCGTCTTGCCTATGCTGTTTTCGTCCGTAAACAGTGTCGATGCCACCACCATTTTTCCCACCGGAGTATTCACCGTATCTCCCGGCTGCACGGTCAGGATTTCGTCAAATTCCTCTTCTTCCTCTTCATTTTGCAGGGTCATATCCGCCAGCGTCACCTTTCCATTGTCCGACATCGTAACAGTAAGGCTTATCTGTTGTGAAGGAGTTGCATCAAGGAAAGTAACGGCAAACGGCGTGGACGTATAGAGTTCCTTCTTTCTCAGCCCGTCCCACTCCTTGTAACTTATATCCAGATGCAGTGTTTCGACTACCGTCCGCATCAGCCGCTTACTTTTAAAGATACCCACTTCGTTATCTACCGTGCTACCGCCTAACGAAAACAAATCCTGAAAAGCAGCCGCACCATTGACACCCCCGCCTTTTTGCTCATCCTTCACCAATACCGTGGCGGTACGCAAAAATATCTTCGGAGAACTTTTCAGATACAGAAAACCAATCAGGACACACACCGCTACGGAGAGGATAAACCATTTCCGGTTGCGATACACTGCCGACAGCATATCGGCAATCACCGTGCCCTCCTGCCGACGGCTGTCATTAAAATCTATGAAGTCCAAATCTTCAAACCTGTCTTTTCCCATAAACTTTTTCTTTACTGTTTTTTATTTGAATATAAGCACCGCCAAGGATACCATTACCGATAGTATGGAAGCAAACGTACCTATGGTTCTGTTCTGGTTTATCTCCCGCTGTCCTGCCTTTACCTTATTAGGTTCTACGTACACTACGTCATTCTGTTGCAGATAATAATAAGGAGACGACAATAAATCTTTGTTCCGCAAATCCAGCGAAACCACTACCCGCTCTCCATTTTTTTCCCGGATAACCTTTATATTCTCGCGCTGCCCGTAAATGGTCAGGTCGCCAGCAAGGCTCAATGCGTCCAGCAAGGTGATGCGGTCGCTGGTTATCTCGAATGTTCCCGGCCGGTTCACTTCCCCCAATACCGATACTTTGAAGTTCAGGAACTGGATGGTTACGATGGGATCTTTCACCAGTCCTTTTTCTATCAACTGTTTTTTGATGTATTTTGTCAGTTCTGCACGTGTCATTCCCTGTACTTTGATAACTCCCAACTGCGGAAAGTCGATATTTCCCTCTTTGTCCACCAGATACCCCAATACCCGGTTCTGTCCTCCTGCATATCCGGTATTGCTGTTAGCTATCTGATAACTTACCATCGGCAGATTGAACATCTGTGCCAGTTCGGGGTCTTTACTGTTCACCATAATGGAAAGCAAATCATCCGGATGAATCCTGAGGTCATAATCCTGGGTTATCTTTTGCCGATAGTCATCCGGCACATCTTGCAGGTACGAAATCTGTTTTTGCGATGCACAACCCGCCAGGACACATAGTACAAAGGCTATGTATCCATACTTCTTCATGTTCTTTATCATATTATTTTATCGATTGTTTTTTAGATTAGTGCATAAAAGCTACAAGTGCTTTTTTTACTGCGTTCTTTATATGCTGACAAATAAACTCATTCATCCATCCCCAACCAAAATCAAACCAACGTTGCGGATGGGTATTGATAATCAGCTTTTCAGGAAGCTTGTCATTACCGATTAAAGTAATCAGTCGGCGGGTATTTTTGACTTTCAGTTCCAAGCCGCCTTCTACTTTATCCCTTACACTCGCACCTGTCTTATTCCATGCCCGCCCCGTATCTGTGATATAGAGTACTTTCGTATAATCCACATCAAAATACGGTTCTCCGATAATCCCCGCTTCTCTATAATTATATTTCTCCCACAGTTTCCGGTTATCCCACCTGCTGAGCGGACTTCCGTGCATGCAAACAGTCTTGGCCGGATAAAAACGGCGTATTTCGGCAAGATGCTTCTTGAAATATTCAAAAGCCTTTTCGTGGTTGCCTTTGGCAATTGTCAGGTCTTCGTAATGATAAGACACTTCATGTCCCAGAGTCACTATCCGTTCTATTATCTCCTCATTCCAAGTTCCTTTTACAACCCTTATATAATAAGAAGCTTTGATACCCGAAGCATGTTCCATTTGTGCCATCCGTAGGGCGTTCTCCGGTCTTTTGTCGATGTCATGCCTCAATACTACGACTTTGCCGCCGACAGGAACAGACAGAAACTCCTCGAATGTCCGGAAGGCATAACCGGACTGCTCCAGTGCGGATAAAAGAGACCGGTAAGTTTTAAGAGTGAAATCCATTATTGCTTTTTCTGTTATCAAGTTCATCCACAAACGAATACATGTACTCATTTACATCTATAAATAAATGATTGATGGTATCCCTGGCTCTCTCCTGCTCTCCGGCATAATCCTGTTTTGCTTTAAAGCGGCCTATCCATTCCTCAAAATCCATGCTTTTCCGGTTATGCAAAATTCCCAGCCTTGATGCAGCACGATTTGCCGGCATATCATATCTGATTCCTAAATAATACGACGGCACTCCCAATAAAGCAGCCTCACGCGCCATGCTGTCTCCCGAAGATATCAAAGCACAACTATAATAAATAAGAGAATGGATGCCCTCGACCGGCTCTTCCAGCAGAATCCAATCTTCTGGATACCTCTCTTTCATGGATTTATCTTCCAAAGAAAGCAACACTTTCCTACCATGAGGTATTTTCGAAGCAATACCCATAACGGCACCCGCATGTTGTCCCGTATAGTTAACCGTACCTACCGACACCTCCCTCACAAAGAAATACTCTTTGGGATGCAATTTATATTTATCCAGGAATATTCTGTCGGGTGTAAACACATTCGGTGCCAGATATGCCCATTCCTTAAGGGCCGGCAACACTTTTACCTTAGAAGACAAGACATAACCGGGCGGCAGTTCGTAAAGGCAGTAATGAGATATTTTCGAAAACCATATTTTGGGCCTGAAATCAAAAGTCTGCGGGTCATCATCAAAAGTGTAGGAATGAAAGCCTCTCACTCTACCTATGACACTGCTTAAGAAAGCATTGGAATAAGCTATATCTATCCGCTTATCCAATGACCATAAAAATAGTTTGACAATCCGTATCAAATTGGCATCTACGATAGCCGACCATTTTGCAAGTCTGTGCCTGCCTATCACATAAATCTTTATTGCAGGATACGCAGCCAGTTCTTTCCGAACAATCAAAGGCATTTTCCCTCTGTCCAATACGGTGAGATACACAACATGCCCTTCTTCTGCCAGACGGATGATGAAATTCTTATAGAAATTATATTGCGGAGTATGGCAAATATCAAACCATACACTCTTCCTGCTCCTACCAGCAGATTCCCCTGTAACCATTTTCTTTCTCCAGCTCCTTTATCCTGACCAAATCAATTACCGCCTGTCCATCTCTGACCCTTACCGATTTGAAAATCTCGTCATTGTTGCTAATGATAATCGTTTCCGCCCAATCCAGCAAAGAGTCCATATCATCCTGCAACATACAGTTCAAATGCGGCAACTTCTCTTCAATCACGCTTTTATTCTTTCCTATCAGCCGTGCCAAAGAAACGCTTCTGTCATATATCCTTATTTCATACCCCTTACCATACAATGTTTCTATCACATGTATAATAGGGCTGTTTCTCATATCATCCGTTCCTGCCTTGAAGCTCAATCCCAATACACCGATTTTCTTATATCCCACTGCCTGAATCCACTCAATGGCGTTTTCCATGTGGTGCTGGTTGCTGCTTTCTATGGCATTCAGAACCGGCGTTTCCACATACAGGTCATGCGCCATTGTTTTCAGGGCTTTCAGGTCTTTAGGCAGGCAACTGCCGCCATACGCAAATCCCGGTTTAAAATAATAAGGGGAAATATTAAGCTGTTTGTCCATGCAGAAAATACGCATCACTTCGTGCGAGTCAATGCCGTATGCCTTGCACACCCTTCCTATTTCATTGGCAAAAGTCACCTTGAGAGCATGATAGGAATTGTTTACATACTTAATCATTTCCGCCACTTCTATAGAAACCGTCTCAATGGGTGCACCCATCGGTGCATACAGTTCCGTCATAATATCCCGTGCCTTTTCACAGTCCGTACCTATTACCGTCAGTGGCGGATTCATATAGTCATTTACAGCCGTTCCCTCTCTCAGGAACTCCGGATTAGATACAACGGCAAAGTGCACATTCCGCGTCTTTCCGGACATTTCCTCTATTATCTTACCCACTGCTTTATTCGTACCGGGAAATACGGTCGATCTGATGACGATAATATGAAAACTGTTTTTCTCCTTCAATGCCTCTCCTATCTCTTCGGCGGTCTGATAAATATAATTTAAGTTCAAATGTCCGTTATTCGTAGAAGGAGTACCTACGCACACAAAAGAAATATCACTTTCTCTCACAGCCTCCATGTAGTCGTGTGTAGCTCTGATTCTTCCTTGCAGATGCTGTTCCCTGATTATTTCGTCTATACCTGCCTCTACAATTGTAGGCATCCCCTCGTTTATTTTTTTAATCTTTTCGGAAGAAATGTCTATCCCTATAACTTTATGACCGTTCTGTGCCAAACATCCCATGCCTACACATCCTACATAACCTAATCCAAAAAACGAAATGTTCATTGTTTTATTCTTTTTAAAATTTTTACTCCTATTTTCCCGATATGATATAATACCGGATTCAAGATGCATAAAAAACGTCCGTACTCTACCAGCTTTCCGCCGAATGCCGCTTTAAAGTCCCGTACTCCATAATTCTCATCGGCTTTTCCTGCTCCCATCATGTCGGATATAGGAATCCGCTCCTTTAAAGACCGGTCTATAGCAGCCCATGTAGCCAATGTGGAAGGGCGTATTGACTTAAAACGTTCATCCAAACCAGCTACAAACCAATGATATAAAGTCTTATTTTTTAAGATAGAACATGTCACTCCACCTATTATTTGATTTTGATATTTTATCAATAAAATCCTTCCCCAATCCGATTGGTATAATTTCTCAAAAAAAATCGAATGGAAATAGAGGAGTCTTTACTTTATTTCTATATAAATCGACTAAAATCCGATAATATTCACGAACTTCATCCAAAGACGGAGAGTCCACTAATATTGCGCCCTTTCTAAAACCGGCTTTTATGTCGCGTTTTTTACTACTGTGCAAATTTTTTTGTATAACTTCTTCGCTGCTGCAATCTATATGAAAATTCAAATGAGGTATATACTCAAAATCATTCTCACGAAACACATCTCTATACAAACTGTAATCTTTAAAATTACGGAACTCTATATAAATTGCTTTCTTATTCAATTTATTCCTGCAATAGGTCAAAAGTGCGGACAAAGCTTTGTCACTGATATCATCTGCCAGCAAGGCTCCACCTGTCACAATTGCTCTTCGCGAGAAATATTGTTTTAGTTTTCCTCCATCCTTTTGTATATAGCCAACCACTATTCCTTTCAAACATCCGTTCTCGGTAACCCCAAATACAAAAGCTTCCAAAAAAGACAAACCCGAATAAAAATCATAACATTCCTTTGTCTGGAAAAAATTGGCTGTCGAAGACTGTGCAATCAGCTCTTCCCAAGCTGTTACATCTATTCTTTCACTTACAAATATCATCAGTTCTATGTATGTTAAATATTGCGGAAAATCACGGTATTTGGCTCAAAACTCCTTTCAAGACCCTCTTTTCGGTTCACATTGAGCCGTATCCATTTAATATACTGTACATCTATAAAAACGTACTTTTCATTGCCTGTATTTCATCACTTTAGCCGGATTACCGGCTACAACAGCAAAATCCGGTACATCCTTGGTTACCACGGCACAAGCACCGATAATCGCGCCACGTCCTATATGTCTGCAACCGGGCAAAACCATAATAAAGTAAAAGGCACAATTTGTATCGTATATTCATAATATCCTTATTACTCGCTGATAATGAAATGGCGTTTGTTATTGTGCAGAACTGGAAGTTCTGCTAAAAGCTCAATAGTAACCGGTACACCGAATTCCTGTTGCCAGAAACGAATAATATAGTTCCCTACTTCCGTATCATAGTTTTCGTTCACCACTAACCGAAACACTACGCAACCACTCTTTTGCTTTACTACTTGGAATTGGTCGATAGACCTTTTCAGTTCGGGAATATCCGTCTGGAAGAAGGCGGTAAAATTGTGTACAATGAACCGTCTGCCCGACGGCATTACCAGTACATCATTATCCCGACCTAAAATCCGTACTATCTTTAGATGCTCCCTGCCGCATTCGCAAGGCGTATCGTCCACTTCAACAAAGTCCTGTGTATCATAACGGATAAAAGGCTGTGCCATGTTCCACAAACTCGTTGATACAAGTCTCCCAACCCCTTTTTTAACAGGATTTCCCTGTTCGTCCACTACTTCCGATATTCCATACTCCTCTGTTGAATGATAGCAGGTATGCGTAGGACATTCAAAAACGCACGAATTGCCCTCACAGCTATATGAGTCGAACACTTTACATCCCCAGGCCTCTTCTATTTCTTTTCTCGTTTCCGGAAACAAGGTATTGCCGGTGGTTGTTATCGCCACAGGCGACCAGGTAAATTCCGGATGCACACGTTTATAACGTGCCAGTAAAAGAAGCGGGTCGGGATAACAACGGATTACCCGGGGTTTATAACTTTCTATCCGCCGCAACACATTGGCAAAATTCTCATCCGTCAACGGGTTGGTAGCCAGATAAAGATTGTTAGTCATATAATCCTGCAACCGTTTCACGGGATTATTTCTCGGATTCTGACTCAGCTTGACATACCTGTCACCCAGTCGCCACCCCATATCATACCAGCCGCGTAGATTGGCTGCAATATTCACCGAGTAATCTTCTTTCGTGGTCAGATAACGAAACGGCTCACCGGTCGAACCCGATGACGCACCTTGGACAATACTTTTTTCAGGAATACCGGCTGCCTTAAACCGTTCAATACCTTCTTTTTTTATCATGGCTTTTGTTACAATCGGCAACAGGCGTAAATCTTCTTTTGTCCGAATATCCGCAGGTGTCAACTGCAACTTATCCATTTCTTCCCTATAAAAAGGAACATGCCCGTAAGCATGAGTAATCAGCAGCCGTAGCCGTTCGTTCTGAAACCTGTCGATTTCCTCCCTACTCCAATACCGGCTCTTTTGCAGAAAACGCAGATATTTGCTTACCGACTGCCCGGTCAATATATCACCCAAAGGCAGGATAACCCGTTCCTGAACACAATGATTAGATATCATATTTTAAAATAATAGTTTATCAGATTATTAATAAGCATCCTTTTTTCTTTGAAAGAAACAAAGAAGAAAGTCTGTATCAGCGATAGTTTCATCAAGATACGCTCTATCATACGCCTTTTCGAAAGTTCTTCGGAATAGCCGGTATCATAGGTCGTGTCGCATTTCGAGCGTTCATACTTGTTTTGTATTCCGGCAAAATAAGGTTTGAAACTGTCTGCCGGCATTCTATGCATCAGATGCCTGAAAGAAAGTTTTATGCCGAAAAATTCTATCTTTTCTATCTCTTTGCTATCCGTATCGAAATACAGGTCAACTCCCATTCCTTTGGAGAACTGTTGTGACTGGAAAGGCTTGTCAAAGCAAAAATTACCCAATGAGTAGAAAATATGCCCCGCTTTATATTTTTCATAAGGCTGAATGACATGAGAGTGGTGTCCTACTATAATATCCGCTCCGGCATCAATCAATCTGTAAGCCATATTCCTCTGCATCATCGAGGGACGGTGAATGTATTCATTTCCCCAATGCAGAGTAAGGATTTTCAAATCCGCTTTCCTGTCCGCCATCTCATTTAAAGCCGCCATTGCATTCACCTCATCCAGCACAGAAAAACAGCCGTCGTTGTCAAACTTGTCCAAATCTACATTGCAAAAGCCCGCAATGCCTATCAGGCAATTATCCCGATGAATATATAATACACGATTATCGTTCCCCGCAACTGCAATGCCGGACTCTTCCAATATTTGCAATGTTCTCTCATATCCGCCTTTCCCATGCTCCAGTATATGATTGTTTGCCACATTGAGCACTCCGATACCGCATTCTCTCAGAAAACGTGCAAACTCCGGACTGCCGTAGAAATCCGGTTTTCCGGCAGCAAGCGAAGGTTCCAGAAGAGGGCTTTCAAGATTGCCTATTACAATATCCGAATCTTGCGTGATACCTTGAATATTATCCTTCCACCTTTCTCCTTTTGTAGCTTCAAATTGCGATCTGATACCAAATCCTACACTCAAAAATTCATCTGCCGGAAAAATATCGCCAACCAGTGTTATTTTCATTGTCTTGCTGTTATACGTGCAAATACATTGTCCCATATTCCTGCATTACTCTCTACCGATATGCTTTCCACGATTTTCCGTGCCTCTCTACTCGTTTTATCCACAAGTTCCTTGTCAGAAAGCAGACGCATCAAACAGCCGGCAAGTTCCATTTCACTGTCCACATCATTGAATACAAATCCGTTTGTGCCATGCCTTATCACATCTACAATATCACCTACGTTCGACACGACAGGTACACATCCGCAAGACATCGCTTCAAGCAACGACACTGGAAAGCCCTCTCCCTTGGAGCAGGAAACAAAAATCCTGCTGTTCCGGTATATCCGCAATTTGTCTTCCAAATCGGAGATATAGCCGACAAAGTCTATATACTCCCCGATGGCCAGTTCTTTTGCCATTCTTTTCAGGTTGTCAAGTTCCTCACCGTCACCGGCAACAATCAGTTTCACGCTGCATTCATTCTTTATTCGGGATACGGCTCTCAACAGCAACCCGATGTTTTTATTTTTATCTATCCGCGAAAAAGACACGATGTCATACTTCCGCTCACCCTCTTCCTGCATATTACTATCCATAAATGCCTGATTGGGCAAGTTGGGCAGCACAACAATCCTGTCCGCATCGAAGCCCTTGGACACCAGGTAGGCAAGCGTTTGTTGTCCTGTAACCGTAATTATCCGGGCTTTCCTGAATACTGCCAGGTTTACCCTTTCCCTGATTTTCCCACCCAGCCAAAACTCGCGATGCCCTGCAATGGTGATATGAATATAAGGAATATTCGTCATGGCACCGATAGCTTTTCCGATATAGCCATGCGGAGTATTCAGTACCCCTATTATTACATCTATCTTATATTTTGAGCAGTAGCGGACTCCTGCCACCACCTTCCTGATATGACGGATTCTGCTTTCCGATACCTTTTTGGGAGACAGGTAAGTAACTTTACCGTCAATCATATCACCGGGAAAGTCACGCAAGACATAGACATGGTCTACATACGATGATTTCAATAAAGGAGAAAGAATATTCTCTGTTAAAGTCTGGTTTGATAATTTGGCTACTAATAAGACATTCATTTGTCCAATCCCTCAATTTTTATAATGAACGATTCTTTGGTACGATTTACATACACTGCTGTCAGCAACATCATGTATATGGCGGGAGAAAACATAAGGTAAGCCCTGTGGGCAACAATCAACAGCGCTATTGCGGCCAATAAGAATCCATACTTCATGCTACCTTTTCGGGCAATTGAAAAAATCAGTAGCAACATAATGACAGTTCCTATTATCCCGAACCGGTAGACTACCCCTCTCCAGTTTGTTCCTACCATTTCGTCATTATCGTATCCCAATCCCACCAAAGCATCATGAGAGTGAATAAAACTCTCATATCATTGATATTTGTAATTTTGAAACAGGCACATTAATTATCCAACAAGTTTTTTCAGAAAACTGAATCCGGGAACTTCCATAAGCCATATGACAATACAGCTGAAAAAGAATGTCGACACAGATGCCAATGCAAATTGCGGCAGACCGGCATATACTTCCGGAAACAGATATACTAAAGTGGCAACAAAAAACATGTGAGAAAAATAAATCAACGTACTCATCCGTCTGAACCATAGAAACAGCTTTCTGTCTGCCAACCTTATCCGGATTACAAACAGCAGAATACAGAAGCAAAGTAAATGAGTGGAAAATGGTAAATCATACAAAAATGCAGCAACGGATAATGCTGCCACCCAACAACCCCACACAGTATGCCTCAAAAAATAATCCTGCCATTTACCCAAAAACATCCCGACAGAGACAAAGCCAAACCCCACGAACAAACCGTTTCTCGTACCAACGAATGTCTTTTTGTAAACATAAACAATTTTCTCCAAACAATCATCTGCATGTTCCGTTTCCAAAACGTATTTTATCCCCCAACCTATCAAGGTAAGACAAAGTCCGCTTATCAGAATCCACTCGACTTTCATTTTCCATTTTAACATTATCTTCACAAGAAACGATGCCCAAATTAAAGCCAATAAGTACCACAGAGGCCAGCTCATATGGTTTTCACCTGTAAATATCACATTCCGGCAAAACAACGCGAATGCCCTGAGCAAACTGTTGCTCTCAACTATACACGAACCGTAAAAAGTCAGTGGCAAGTAAAGCAGTGTCCATAAGATGTAGAGCTTTACCAACTTTATTATGTAACTATTTATTGTCGCTAATACATTTTCCACATGTTTACCGCACACTTCTACGGGGCGCTGCATGCTTATTCTGCGCTGCAATAGAAAACCCGAAATGACAAAGAACATCGGTACTATCCACGGACAGATAAGCCGCATTAAGAGAACTTGGTCATACGCAGTGTGTATCGCTATGACAAAGAAACTCATGAGGAACTTCAAAAGGTCTATACTGTTATAATGTTTCATCTGCTATCCCGTTTTCTGTTTGAAATAGACTTTAGCAGTTGTTTTTCGCGAAACCTATTCAGGATGCTATCTGTATATCGTAAATGAACCAATCCTACTCTTCCGTTTTTACATACAGGAACCGATACCGGCACGTATTGCATTAATCCGATACATATAATCACAAAAAACAGTGGGTCTTTAAACTCTATACTCGAAAATGACCAAGCACAGGTCATCATGAGTAATAACATACGACTAAATAAAGACAAGTCATATTTTAAAGTTCTCCAAAATCGCCCAATAAGTATAGGAAAAAAGATTAAAAAAGAGACTCCCCAATGAATACAATTATTTAGTAACGAACCTGATCCCTTTATTACAACTCCACTACTTGTTTTCAATAAACCGTTATCATTCAGACCATATCCCCAAGGCCATTTGTAAACATTACTTTTAGTAACTAAAAAATTAGGTATTCGGCTAACATTTTGCCCTTCAACGAGAAAATCATAATCGGAAATCTCTTTTGTTTTTACATCATCCACAATTAGATTTATTTTCTTCATTCCAAATGATGATGCATAGAAGGAAAACAAGAAAATGCCTACTCCCTAATATACTTAAAATCTTATAAGACACCTTTTTCTGATTGAATGCGACAAATGCAAATATCATAATCAGACTAATCAAATAGGTTGTTGAAAGTGTTGACAGTCCGATAATCATTACTATCCACATTTTCCTATCTATTTTTATATTATTCCTCGTTAGGCGTAAGCATATCCAAAAAGATAGTATAAAGCCGAAGAATGAGGGTTCGGAAGTAAATCCACTGTTCCTCAATAAACCATCTGTCACCCACGAGGGATATGCTGTATAAATAAGGAAACTCCAACGTTCCCTTGAATCATCATCTACTGTTAAATTTATAAAGTCCAGATAATCATGAAAAAAGGAAAAATCAAATAACTGTACCAACCAAAACGGAACGCTTATTAAAGCAAGAATGTATACGGTCTTATCATAAAAAGAAAAGAAATTGGCGATGACATATTTTAAAAAGAAATAAGCTGTTAGGAATCGGATATTATATCCTACATAATTACTTAAGAACTCCGTGGACAAACCTCCCCATTTCAGTACTGATATAAAATTTATCAAAGCAAATACCAAAATAGGAATTAATATGATAGCATCGAACCTTTGTTTGCTTTCAATCGCAATAGTAAGCCCATAAAAAAAGAAAAATAGCAGAACAATGGCATTCCCCGCAAAGATGTTAGGGTTCGCCCCGATATAAATGAGTACATAGGCAATATTTATTACATTCTTTAGAACCGTATTATTCATACAATTTTATCTTAATTTATCTGCTCCTATTGTTTTCCTCAGAAAGTCTTTTATCCTAAAATACGGCTCTGCAAAAAGTGAGTAATAGATGCTATCACCAACAACACGTTTTAGTAAATACGGAAAAGTTTTTTTCTCTTTTGCAGTCCAACTCCCTTCAAAATGATGAACTGAATATGTTTGGGGGGTAATCCGAATTTTATTGGTTCTATTATCCTTCGGAGAAAAATAATAATGCGGAAATACCGACACAACTTTATCAGAAAAATCAAATTGCGTTATATCCTTGATTCTTTTTACCTGATAATTATATTCTTTAAAGCATTTCATTATTATGACCGGCAATGGCGTAGTATCCATTTCTCCATTATTTGATATAAAAGACCGTTGTTCATAATATCTCAACAACATAGAAAAAAGAGGATGATTTTTTTCAGTCCCCAATACTGCCGCCTCCACTGCATTCGTTAATTCATATCTTTCTATACCCATAAAATATGGCAGTTCTAATAAATCATCGAACTTTTTTAGAACCTCCACGTCTAAATCCAAATATATACCTCCGTAATTCTTTAATGCCCATATTCGAATATAATCTGCTGCAAAGGCATATTTTTTTCTTTCAAAGGCTTGTTTAGTCCAAGTTACAGAATCAATATCAAAGCTATCCCTATTCCATAGAATAAATTTGTAATCCGGCAAGTATCGATGCCAGCTTTCCAGGCACTTCCTTATTTTATCCGGGTAAGGATCATTACTAAGCCAACAGTAGTGAATAATTTTAGGTATCATATAAATAAATAGGATTACATTTTTTTATAATCAATCTCTTTAACTTCGAGCAGTAAAAGTCAAACTCTTTAATTTTGAACAGTTTAGAAAAAAGAACGTACATGACAATATAAACAAAAGCCTGAATAATAACCTGCCAAACAGGTGCAACAATGAAAAAGGAAGATGCCCAATAAACAAAAATTGCTGGCAATACCGCAATGAATAGTGTAAGAAAAATGTCTCCGAATTGGGTTCTGAAATCATAGTGAATCAGTTTTCCCACATACATGGAAGCTCCGATATAAAACAAGAACTGAGACAACGTATATCCTATAAGTAGGCCAATCATGTCAAACTTAATGCTGATAACAATAATAATCAGCCCTATCGTCCTAAGTACAAATTCTAAAATAAAGACTCCCTTACTTTTTCCTAAAGATTTGATGACATTCGTATGAGTTTCGAACAGAGTAGTCAGTAAACCGGCGACAGTAAGAAGTTGAAAATAGGGAATCATCGGAAGCCACTTACTCGTAAACAAAACGGTAATCAATGGTCGTGCTACTACAATCAGAATTATCGCCATTGGAAAATAAACGAATGCTATCGACCTGATACATTTTGAAAAAGCATTTTTTAGTCTTGCTATGTCATCTTGGATACCCGAAAAGATAGGGAAAGTCACATTTATAACAGCCGAAGAAATACAGTTCCGCGGTACATCCTGCAACTTTCCGGCTTGAGTATAATACCCCAATTCCATAGGTGAGAAACAATTCCCGATAATCAATGAAAGTACGTTATAATAAAGGCGATTCAATATCGAATTGAAAAACATGAAACTCCCGAAATTCAGTAAGCTGGTAATAGACTGCCAGTCAAATACCCACAACGGTCTCCAACGATTATATCTCCAATATGCCAAACACTGTACTATTCCTGTAACAAGTAATTTTGCAACTAAGCTCCATACTCCTGCCCCCCAATAAGCGAATAAAATTCCTACCGAAGTACCGAAGATAACGGAACTCAAATTAATTTTTGCGATTCGTCCGAATGCCAGTTGCTTTCTCAATACATTCTGCTGTACCAGCATTAAAGCATTTATTACGAGAATAATACCTTGTATCTTCAATATATCGCTCAGCAAAGGAATCTCATAAAAGTCTGCTATCAAAGGAGCTGTTAAAAACAACATTGCATACAATACAAATGATAAACTCAGATTCCAATAAAACACTGTCGAGTAATCTGTTGCGGTTGGATTTTTCTTTTGAATCAACGCACTTCCGAAGCCACCGTCGACGATAGCGTCGGATATGCTGATAAAGACCAACAGCATACCGATACATCCGAAATCATCCGGAGACAGTAAACGGGCTAATACAAGGTTGGAAACAAATAAGAAAAATGACGAGCCAAAGCGTTCTACCGCATTCCATATCATTCCTGATATGGCTTTTTGCTTCAATGATTCGGGCATTGAAAAATATATAAGGATATGGTTAAAGGAGTTAAATGAACCTATCTCCTTTTTATTTATTACACGTTCAAAATTTATAGCATTCTCTTAAAACGCCTTTTTGTCATCTTCGATCCTTTCAGGCAATCTTTTAAGGCAGAGAACTGTTCCTCGGTCAGTCTACCCATTAATTCGACTTTGGTTTCTCCGTTCTCAATCTGTTCTTGGAAAACTGTAACGGGATAACTGTCTATATCTGCACCGTAAATGAAAGTATTCAAATTAAAAGAGAACGGAAGCTGCGTATCGGGATGTATAGCTATATTTTGCTTGGCAAGAAAAATATAAATGTTTATCTGACGGTCGGGAATTTCCATACATCCCTCCTGTAACTGCATATCGGCAGGTACATGGTCTTTAGAAGTGGGTAAGGATGCCAGTATCATCGCATTCTCCGCTTCTTTAAGCACAACGAAAAATTTATTTTTAGGACAAGCTCCGTTTTTAAATATAAAAGGAGAAAATTTCAGTAAGTTACCCTCCTTAAACATGTTCCTGAGCTTTTAGGATATTGGCAGTCTGATGAATGGCAAGGCTCTCCTTGTAATCTTCCCGCGCACAATCGGACAATTCCTCAGAGAAATCTATGGTATAATCGGAATTATTGCATAAACCTTTGTTGAAGGCAGTCAGCAATCCATGCTTTTTAGCGGCATTGAACCATAAAGAGCCCTCTTTATGCACTTCCGCCACTAACTGTTTGGCTGTTTTCTTGCCATACTTCCGGATGATTTCATCCATCATCTCCATTTCGCAGTCCGAGAACTCATCATCACAGAAAGGCTTGATTGCCCTAATATACGTAGCATCTTTTTGTACCTCTGTTTTTACAAAATCTTTCAACAGGAAAGGGCCGTCGGACAAATCGATAAAAATATCTTTGGCAACGGGCCCGGCTTGCCATATCTCAAAAGGCAACCCCATGAAAGGTACATGGTAACGTTTCACCATATATTCCTCCATTAAAAACAGCAGTTTTAGTAATTTCGTTTTACTGAGCTGTTCCGTATGATTGGCAATATAGATGACGGCATTACCCAATTTTTGTCTGCTGTCTTCTGAGAATTTACACATAAGTTTACCTTTTTCTCGTACAAAGAACGACATTTAAATTGATGACAACAAATATTTCAGTGAATATTTGCCGAACGTACCGGCTTCTTACTCAATAATCCACCTCTCGACATTCCTCGCCTCATTACTGAAATTGACCCCGATTTTAATAAGAAGCTATCTTCTTGTTTATTCGTCCGTTTTCTCCCCGCACCCGGCGCTGTTCCGGATACGGCTCACGATAAAGTCCGGTTCCTCAATCATCACGAAGCGCTTGCCGTCCGTCAGGCAGAAAACCGAGATGTTGCCGATATGGAACTCCGGATATGACAGGTTGCCACCCTCTTTTATAACTTTTCGTTACGCGCGCGAGAAATTATTGATAAATGTAACGATTACATTTATCATTTATAAAACACATACCCCTGTAAAAGTTGGAAATATGGCTGGCAACCTGTCAACTACGGGCGGGAGACATGCAGTCGCATATAGTCCGCCTCAAGCCGTAAGCCCAACTCTGTCAATACATTATACAGTTCCGCAGGGCGGTTTTTCAGCTCTTCCCGGTAGATGCGGAACACACTGTAATACTGGCTCAGCTTTAAACTTTCGCCCTTTTTACCTTGCCATAGGTCTGGGGACTCATCGAGATTTTACGGCAAATCTCCTTGTCGTTCAGGCGTTTGCCACCTACCAGAATCGTGTTTTGGAGCAGTTCCAGGTAGTCGCCAAGCTCCAAGTGGACGAATTCCTGATTCAGATTTTGAGTCATCTATAAATGTTTTTTAAAGTTAATAATGTTAATATATCATCTGTCCGGTTCCCACATGCGGGAACCGCTGTTTTCCGTATCCGGCGCTTTATTCGGAACTTCACTCCGTAAAACCCTAATAACGATAATAATGAAAGAAACTTCAATCAGCCTTTTCAAAGGTTACTCGGATACACATCCGCAGGACAGCACGTTACAGGAAATCGTAAACCTTATCCGCAACGATGCACTGGTGCGCGACCGTACCGAGAAACACCGCTATTACAGTCATAACGGGCAAAAGGCTGCCGCTGCATGGGAGAAAGCCGCCTGCCCGTGTTTTGCCGTTGCCGTGTGCTTCGGAGGCGGCAAGCAGGCAGAGAACATCATGGGCTGGACTTCGCTGGCGCTGGCAGACATCGACCATATCGACGCCGACCGCCTGCCGGAACTTATCGGACGTGTCCGCGCCGACAAGCATACGCTGCTGTCCTACACCACTATCAGCGGTACGGGGCTTCGCATTATCTACCGTACGGACTGCCTGACGGCCACTCCGGAGAAGAACCGGAAAGTCTATTCCAAAATCTTCGAGCAGGGCAACCGCTATTATGCCGACCTGCTGGGATGCGAATGCGACCTGAAATGCAAGAATATCACGAGGCTCAGCGGACTGGCACACGACCCCGACGTCTACTTCAATCCCGACGCCGCCGCCATGCCCGTCGAACTGAAAGGCGACAAGAAAGAGCAGCCCGCCAAACCCTCTATCCGTAACAGGCGGCTGGAGAAAGCGGTTGCTGCCGCTGCCGGCGAACTGGCAGAACAGGGCATCGTTTACGAAGCACACCAGCGCAACCAATACATCATGCGCATGGGGTATCTGCTCAATGCCTACGGAGTGGCGCAAGCCAGCGCTACCCAGTGGGCGGTGAAACGCTTTGCCGACTACGACGGGGATGTAGCCGCCGTTTTCCGGTCGTGCTACCAGCGCACCGAAGAGCATGGGCGGCGTCCGTTGCAAGGGCGGACGCCGAATGCCGGCGGCAACGACGGATTTGCCAGTGTCGAGGACATCGAACGCTTCCTCGACACGCAGGCCCGTTTCCGGTACAATGAGGCCACCGGGAAGTGCGAGACGGCCGTTGCCGGAACAGACGGCGCCGAAGGGGAATATACCGAAATAGACGACCGTTTCGTCAACACCCTATGGAGCCGTATGAGCAAGCAGGGAAAAACCGTGCGCATCAATGACATCCGTGCAATACTGCACTCGGAATATACTGTTCTGTTCAATCCTTTTACCGACTACTTCGAAGGGCTGAAGCCCTGGGACGGTGTGACCGACCATATCGGGCGGCTTGCCGCCACGGTGCATGTAAAGAGCGAACAGTCCGTATTCGAAGGTTACTTCAAGAAATGGCTCGTAGCCTCCATTGCCTCCCTTTTCGACCGGGAAACGGTGAACCACGAGATTTTCGTACTGATCGGACCTCAGGGCAGCTACAAGACTACCTGGCTCAACAAGCTGCTGCCCCCTGTGCTGCAACGCTATTTTTACATCAAGTCCAACAATAACCGCATTACCAAAGACGATATGTTTTCGCTGGCGGAATTCGTCTTTATCTGCATGGAGGAAATAGACGAACTGGGGGCGTCGGAGCTGAACCAGATAAAGGCGATGACCACCCAGAAGGTGGTGAACGAGCGAATGGCTTATGCGCATTATAAAGAGCACCGCGCCCACATTGCCAGCCTGTGCGGAACGACCAATAACGTGCAGTTCCTGACAGACCTCACGGGTAACCGCCGCTGGCTGCCGTTCGAAATCAGCAGCATCGACAATCCTTATACGCATCCCGTGGATTACGAGGGGGTGTACTCACAGGCGTATGCACTTTGGAAAGGCGGCATGCGCTATTGGTTTGAGGACGAGGAGATAAAGCTCGTAAACCTGCACAACCGTAATTTTGAAGTGCCCAGCATGGAGCGCGAACTGATACAGGCTTATTACCGTTGCCCCCTGCCGGGCGAAGAAGGTACGTTCGTATCTACCACCGATATACTGAGCCGCATCAACTCTGCCGTAAAGCACTACCTTAGCCCCGTAAAGATAGGGCTTGTGATGAAGCAGGCGGGCTTCGAACTGACGAGGTCGAACGGCAAGCGGGGGTATCGCGTGGTGGAGCTGCCGAGAAACTAAAGGGCTACACTACGGCGCTAAAGAGCTATACTGTGCGGCTAAAGGGCTATGTTACGATGCTAAAGTCGAGGGTAGTTTACGGTTCGCCCAACGCCTCGACTATGAGCCGTACTTGCGCCGGCGTGTATGTCCGCGTTTTGTCCGAGGCGACCAGTGCATGAAGGCTGCTCCGCAGTGTGGGGTGGAAATCTATCCACTGGTTCAGCTTGCGGAAGGCGGCTTGCGGGCAAAGTCCCGGACTGTAGAGCTGGGCAAGTTCCGTGCGCCCGTATGTACGTATCTTGAAAGTTTCCATATCTTTTGAATTCTTTGTTTTTATATAAGCCAAAGATACGTAAATATCTCCACATCACAGCCGTTATATCTGTATATAACGTACAGTAACGAACCGTAACGGACAAATAGTGATAAATGCCCTTAGGCTATGTCGTATCTTCGTATTGTTGCAACAAGGATATAGAATTTTTTAATTTGAAAACTAAAAAAACAAAAGAGTATGATTCGTTACAAAAAGTATCAAATGACCGGCGAAAAAAGCCCATTGAAAGTAAGTTTCCAATTTTAGGGTGTCACCTTTTAGACGGGTGCCTGCTGGCACCCGTCTAAAAAAGAGTCCATAAATTTAACGATTATTATTTGCATATTGTCATGGGAAGAAGGTTTTCGTAATCAGTTCTCCCCTTTTTTAATTCTCTAAGCAGCTTGCAGAAGTAATCCCTGAAGGAGACTCCTACCTGTTTGCAAGTTTCTATAAAGGTATTATAGATTGCGGAGTTTTGTATTCCTTTCACGCTTCCGAAGAACAGGCTGTTCTTTCTTTGGACAGTGATTGGTCTTATCGCCCTTTCTGCCGCCATATTGTCTATGGAGTATTCTCCGTCATTTCTGTAGGAGAAGATCTGATTCCAGAAGTTCTTCAGATAGTTAAGGGCCTTGCTCATAAGTTCGCTTCGGCTCTCATCCGGATTTGCCAGCAAATCATAAAGCTCCGTCCTTAACTTCCCGATGATTTCCGTCGTTTCCTTACCGTTCCTTCTGCTGTAAATCTCGTCCGCAGTAAGTTTTTCCCGACGGTAAGCCTCTTCCATGCCGTATAGCTTTGCTATCAGCTCAAGGAAGATTCTTGCCTGCAGACTTCCCTGGTCGTAGGCGTACTTGAACTTGGCTCTTGCATGAGCCAGACAGCAGAGATGCTCTATATCCATAAGTTCATTGTCTAGATACATATATACGTTGTAACCGTCACTCTGCAGTGATTTGATTTTTGCATCACCAAGGAACTCCTTCAACACGTTTCTGTTCCTGCCTCCATGTTTCTGTACACCTTCATCGTCCGTTGTGTCCTCATAAAAGAAGATGACTATACGGGCTTTCCGGTTTACCAGACACCACATATACGTCTTACGTTTCTTATTGCAAGCGTGGTAACGAAGCCATGTCTCGTCCACATTCACATTGGCACTTTCCTGAAGGGCAATCTTTTTGAGGGCAGGTATCAGCTTGTTGAGCTGTATCGCACCCTTGTCTGCCCAGTTCAGCAGGTTCTGAACAGAAGTGTTCCAGTCCATATCCGACAGACGGTTCTTTGCCTCCCTGTATGCAGGCGTTGACATCTGGTAGCGGTTGAACATAAGATACGAGAGCATGCTTGCCGTAATGCTTGTACCCGGTACTATCTCGTCATAAAGACTTGCCTGTACGTCATCCTTCATAGGAAGGAACATGCTTTCAATCCTGCCGTCGGCATGTTTTACCTTGAGAACTTCAAAGTGATGTTCCTCAATGTGGCTCACGATATTTCTTATTTTACGGTAGCTTGATGATATCACTACAGAACCCTTAGGGAGCATTGTATAATCGGACTTGTGTATTATCGGAGTGCCTACACAATCCTTGTTGTATCTCATTCCTTTTCTATACGGTCTTTCCTTGGAAAGAGGAGCGACCGGAGTATCCTGAGTGTCGCATGATGCGGCAGAGTCTGCCAGTGGTACTTCTATTGTCGGAGCAGTGGGAGTTCCGTCAAAATCATCCTTGTCATCATGCTTTCCCTTCAGAACCTTCTTGCGTTCTATGCCCTTCAGACTTTTGGATGAAGCGTATGTTTGAGCGTTCATAAGGGAAAGACGTTCGACAAGGACGTTATGCTTCTTCTCAAGCTTTTTGTATTCCTTGTCGCGGAGCTTGTATTCAATAGCAGCCTTCTCAGCCTTGCTGTTTGCCTTAAGCAGTTCATCTGTTAGGGAGTCAATCTTACGGTTGGCTTCCTTCAGGTCTTTTCCTATTTCATCAAGTCGTGCTATCATTTCGTCAAGCTGCTTACTTTTGTTCTGATTCTCCTCAAACAGGAACAGGGCGAACCTCTTTATCTGCTCATTATCCATACCTTCAAGGGGTGTATGCTCCTTTTCGGGTCTGCCCATCATCTCTTCAAGATGCTTGCGTCTGAGTGTATTTTCTATGAGTTCTTCCAGTTCCATGTTCTCTAATATTTTATGTAAAGATACTCATTTTCAATGAGATATACAAATATTTAGAAAAACTTTTATCGCTGATTTTCAGAGTTTTATCATTAAATCTTTATGCTCGTTATTACCGGAGTTTCAAGTATTGTGACCAGGTCTTTCCAGTCTATCTTATACACTGTCACATCGTCCTTACGCTCTATTTTCATGAACTTGTACCCCTTAATGAAGGACTTCTCATGAAGGTAGTAGGCATTACGCTCATAGTGTATCATACGGACCTTGCGCTGGTCTTTCGACATGAACATGTAAACATCACCATTCAATGGATCACGATGGTATCGACCACGGATTATCTCACATATACGCTGAGCCTTGCATCTCATGTCGTGAAGTTCAGGAAGATAATAGAAGTTATGCAGTCCGTTTATACTTAGCATAAGCCCTCCAGTTTCTCTACCAGTGTTTTCAGCCCCTGATAGTCTAAGCCTTTCTTCTGTATGCACAAGCCTTCACGGGTTCTTATCGTCACCATGATGCTTCCTTTATGGGGAGTTGTACGTTTGGGCTTGTCTTTAGCAACATCCTGCTGCTCTTCATTGCCTGTCTGGATCAACTCTTCCGGAATCCCTTCAACCTCTACAGGTACAACCTTCTTCTGTGTCTTCTTGAACCAGTCATAGAATGCCGTGTATGGAATGTTGTTGCTAATGCAGAATGAGTTGATGGAAACTCCTTGGGGCTCACCCTCGGTTTTGTAGAGGAACCACAGTCTTTCAAAATCTTTTTCGCTAAACATAATCTTTCAAGTTTTAAGTTTAGCACGAAGGTATGGGAAAGAAACATGATAGTCAATACGCCAATTTTGGATGGTTACCCATTGAAAGGACTGTGGTATGCACGTCCGCTGATTGAGGACACTTTCGATACCGAAAGGCTTGCCAAGCATATGGCCAACCACAACACGCCCTATTCGGAGGGGCTGATTAAGGGGGTGCTGACCGACATGATTTCCTGCACCAAAGAGCTCATCCTGGACGGCAAGAACGTAAAGCTGGACGACCTCGCCATTTTCTCCGTAGGCATCGTAAGCAGAAAGGGTGCCGCCTCGGCTGCCGACTTTACGCTGGCGGACAATGTAAAGGGCCTGAAGCTCCGTGCACGCGCCACGGGCGAATTGAGCAACGCCCAGATTAATTTGGAAGGCCAACTGAAAGAGGCTTACAAATACAATGTGGACGGCAGCGAACCCGGCAGTGAAAACAAACCCGGCGGCGACGGCGGCGAGGAGGAAAATCCGTTAGGATAATGCCTTGAACACTTGTTTTTACATTAAAACCAAACAACATGAGCACAAAATCAAAATCGGTATGGGGCATCGTCCTCAAAGTAATCATTACAGTAGCCACTGCATTGGCAGGTGTTTTCGGTATCACGTCTTGCATAAGCTGACCTGATGAAAGCCGGAAGTTTCCTTTACCGGCTTCTCTTTCCCCGGAACACTATATTGCGGAAAGCTTTCCAAAAATAGCGCCAGTCGGTAAGGAAAGGGCTTCTGAGATACTGTTCCAGGTAGCGGCGTTCGCTTTCCTGTATTTCATCCAACGTACCGGGCATATCCGCATAAAAAGGCGGGATAAGGCCCGGTTTCGTCCGGATGCGCAGCGCACGGAGCTCTTCGGAGTAAAGGCTGAAATAATGGCTGCTCAGCGGACGCACACCTACCAGTTTCAAATCGCCCTTCATCCAGTTTATCAGCATGGGCAGTTCATCCAGCCAGGTTTTCCGGAGAAACCGTCCGGCAGCGTTCACACGGTAGTCACCGGCAATCTTGCCGCCGCTGCACAGTCCCGCCTGTTTATAGATATACGGTTGCAGGTATTCCGAATAGGCATACATCGTCCTGAACTTGTACACACCGATGATTTTACCGCCTTTGCCCTTCCGCTTCAGACGGATGAGCAGTCCGCCCGAAGGCTTGTCGTCGCGCACCGGTTCTTTCACCTTCGCGGCAATGACGTAGAACTCTCCGTGTACAATCTCCTCGTGAAGCACATCAAACCCGGCACGGTACAGCCTCCCCAGAACCTCGACACGCGTAAGCGCACGGTTCTGCCCTTTCGTCAGCCCGAAATAGAAATCCCTGGTGAAAGAGAGCTTGGGGATTATCCTGTGCCAGCAATAATCCAGGAAGAAGAGGACACGGTTGATGACTACCGGATTCTGCCGCATTATCTTCTCGCGGCGGATGCCCGCTGTGGTACAGTGGCAGGCAATGAGTCCCCCTCTCTCCATGCAATAGTTGGTATAGGAAAAGAGGGTGTTGATATGCCGCACACGGTTGAGCGGACACCGGTGGATAACGAGCCGGGGCAGGCGCACTTTATGCGCAAGCACGGCTTCGGGTTCCGGCGAGTCCATGAGCATTGTTACCGACGAAAACGCCTCACGGCTTTCCTGCATCCGGCGGAGCAGCTCCGAGGAGTTCTCCGCTTCGTGCACGAGCCTCAGCAGCAGCGTCACGTCACGGTTCTCCAATAGCTCCGTGTGTTCGATGCCTGTGTTTATCCCCACTTCCGTCACATCGTCCAGCAGAGGCTCTTCGTAGAAGAAAGGGATTTTCCGGTAAACCAGCCGTCTGACGGCACAGTACAACGCCCATTCGAGCACAATGATGATGCCGGTGGCAAGAATAATGGAATAGTCGTATTCGTAGCCGGGCACGCAATGCCGGTACAGGGTGCAGAGGAACAGCCCCGAAAGTACGTCCAGCGCGAAGATTCCCAGAAACGCATAACGTATCCTCTTGTATGCACCGAACTGCAACTTGCGCGACACTCCGCCCAGCACCACCCAGACAACTGCCGAAAGCACCAGCCAGTACCAGCGGGGCATATCGCCGAAGTAACGTGCCAGCCAGAAGGCGGACAGGGCAATCAGCAGGTCGGACCAGAGTATCAGAAAATTCCGGCGGAATGCAGAGGACATAAACTTGTGTATTGGGTTGGAAAACGCAACTTACCTTACGAACCGGGAAACGTGCCCTATCTTACGAAACCGAGTATCACGGAACAAACCATCTCTATCTCTTCTTCCGTGATGTAAGGATGTACGGGCAGTGACAGCACCGTGTCGCAAAGCCGCTTTGCCGTAGGACAGCAATCTGTGGGGGCATTCAATGCCTTATAGGCAGTCTGCCCGTGCATAGGCGTGGGATAATAGACCATGGACGGAATGCCCTGCTCCTTGAGGCACGCCTGAAGTGCATCGCGCTCTTCCCTGCTATTGAGGCAAATGGTGTACTGCGCCCAACTCGAATAGTAGCCTTCGGGCGTGACAGGAGTCTTTACCCTGCCCGCCAGCAACCTGGTGTAGAGAGCGGCAGCCTTGTTAATGTCGCGCAACTCGTACTCGCGGAAAGCCTTGAACTTTATTTTCAGAATGGCGGCTTGCAAAGTGTCCAGACGCGAGTTCATGCCGATGCGCACATTGTCGTACTTGAACATGCCCTTGCCGTGCACCCGGTAGGAATCTGCCAGTGCGGCCCATTCGTCGTTGTCGGTAAACACCGCTCCGCCGTCGCCGTAACAGCCCAAAGGCTTGGCGGGGAAAAAGGAAGTGGTGGAGATGTCGCCGAAACTGCATGCACGCTTGTTGCCTATCATGCCGCCAAACCCCTGCGCACCGTCCTCAAGGATGAAAAGCCGGTGGGCATCGGCTATCTTACGGATAGCGGGATAGTTGGCGGGAAGGCCGAACAAATCGACGGTAATGATGACCTTGGGCGTCAGCCTGCCTTCCTCTATGGTACGGGCTATCTTCCGTTCCAAATCCGAGGCGTCCATATTGAACGTATCGCCATCCACATCCACAAAAACGGGTGTGGCCCCTTCCAGCGAGATGACCTCTGCCGAGGAAAAGAAAGTGAAGTCGGGCACGAATACGGCATCTCCCGCACCGATGTTCCATACTTTCAGGGCGAGGGTGAGCGCGTCCGTACCGTTGCCGCACGAAATGCAGTGTTTCACTCCTACATACTCCGCCAGCCCGGCTTCGAGCTCTTTCACGGGTTGGCCCATGATAAAGGCGCTTGATGCCGCTACTTCCATCATAGCGGCGTCTATGTCTTGCTTCAGTACGCTGTACTGTTTCTTTAAATCTCTGAATTGCATGATATAAACCTGTTTTATCGTAAATAATTCTGGTATGAGAATCGGGGACTTGAAACCTATCAAAAATCCGCCGACGGTACGGCAAGCAGGTTGCCGTTTTCCTCCTTGTACTTTCTGCCGCACGAACATGCAAGCGAAGCATCCAAGCGTGCGCCGCACTCACATACCCAGCCTATGCGGCGTGCCGGGACTCCCGCCATAAGCGCATAGTCCTGTACGTCTTTTGTTACTACGGCGCCCGCGGCGATGAGCGCGCTCCTGCCTACCGTATGCCCGCAGACCACGGTGGAGTTGGCTCCCAACGAAGCACCCTCTTTAATCAGGGTCTTGGCATATACGCCGTGTACGGGGAAATGCGCCCGTGGAGTAACGACGTTGGTAAACACGCAGGAAGGGCCGCAGAATACGTTGTCCTCCAGCTCCACGCCTTCGTAAACCGACACGTTGTTCTGGATGCGCACGCCGTTGCCCACCTTTACGTTATTCGCTATATTCACGTTCTGCCCCAGCGAACAGTTCTCTCCGATAACCGCTCCCTTCTGAATATGCGAGAAATGCCAGATTTTAGTTCCTTTTCCCACAGTTGCACCCTCGTCTACATAGCTGCTGGGGTGAACGAAACAGTCATTCTTGTTGTCCATTGCTTTCTATGATTTGTTGTACGGTTTCCAGTACTTTTACTACTTCATAACCTGCCTCTCCGCTGTTTATCCCGATGGTGGAGTCGAGATGCTCCACGAAGTACCTCAGTTCCTCTTCCAGGGGCATCTTCTTCTCGTAAGGGATGATTTCGTCCGGAGCTTCCACTTTGACGGGAACGCCGTTCTCGAAATCTATCCGCTTGTTGTAGAAACGGATTTCCTTCCCGTCCGCGGCATCGTCGAAGGAAAGCATGCCTTTACTGCCCGCCACCACCAGCAACTGCTGCTTGTAGGGGTGAAGCCAGGATACGTAGATGTGGGCATGCACGTTGCCGGGATATTCCAGTTGCACCAGCGTACTGTCGTACACCCTGTCCTGGAGAAACTTCGCTCCTTTTGCCTCTATCCTGCATGCCGAAGCGCCCGTGAGGTAGTCCAGCACCGAAATGTCGTGGGGCGCGAACGAGGGAAACACGCTTTCTTCCGTGCGCACCGTACCCAGGTTCAGCCGGTTGGAATAAAGGTAGAAAAGCTTGCCCAGCCTGCCGCTGTCTATCACCTCTTTTATCTTACGGTACGCCGGATGAAACAGCAGGACATGCCCCACCATCAGGCGCGCTCCCGTGCGTTGTGCCAGTTCCACCAGTTCGGCAGACTGCGCGGCGGTGAGCGTCATCGGCTTTTCCAGCATAACGTTCAGCCCTTTTTCCAGCAGTTTCCTGCCTGCCGGATAGTGAAGTTCCGCAGGAAGCGCAACCGTATATCCGTCGTAACCGCAGGCAATGGCTTCGTCCATGTCCGCATATCCCTTTATTCCGGGATACTGCTCCGTATACTCTTTCAGCCTGACGGCATCCGCCTCTACCACTGCGGCAAGGCAACCCAGCCCCGCCAATGTGCGGATGTGGTTCTTTCCCCACCTGCCGCCGCCGATAACACATATTTTTTTATCCATAAATAAGAAGAATATTTAAACTGGCTCTAAAGCACTTCGATGTTGGTTCTCACTGCAACCGCCTTCATCACGTTCTTCGTGTCGAAAACGGCGGGTGCATGCCGTTGTACAAAATCGTAATCGACATTGGTGTGTGCGGCGGTCACAACCACAAGGTCGGTATTCCGCAGCAGTCCGGCGGAGAGGGCGGCTTCGCCTTTATGCGATTTGCCGTGATACCGGTACTCGGAGATGTAAGGGTCGTAGAAGGTGACCGACGCCCCTGTTTTCTCCAGCTCCTCGATGACACGCAGGGCGGGACTCTCGCGGTAATCGTCTATATCCTGCTTGTATGCCACGCCGAGCACCAGCACTCTGGAGCCGTTCAATGCCTTGCGGTGGCGGTTGAGTATCTTGCCGCAACGCTCCACGGTGTATTCGGGCATGTGGTCGTTTATCATCATGGAAGCCTCTATCATCGATGTATGGAAGCCGTACTCGCGCGCCTTCCAGGTGAGATAATAGGGGTCCAGGGGAATGCAATGCCCGCCCAGCCCCGGTCCGGGATAGAATGCGGTGAAGCCGAAAGGCTTGGTCTTGGCTGCCTCTATCACTTCCCAAAGGTCGATGTCCATGCGGTTGCACAGGATGGCCAGCTCGTTAATCAGCCCAATGTTGATATTACGGTAGGTGTTCTCCAAAATCTTGGTCATCTCCGCCACGGCAGGCGAAGAAACGACGTGCACCTTATCGCCCAGCACAGCTCCGTACATGGCGGCAATCACATCCTGGGCGTCTTTGCCTACGGCGCCTACCACCTTCGGCGTGTTCTTGGTTTTGTAAACCGCGTTGCCGGGATCTACCCGTTCGGGCGAAAAGCCCAGATAGAAATCCTTGCCGCACTTCAAGCCCGACCCGCTCTCAAGAATCGGTTTTATAAGCTCTTCGGTAGTGCCGGGATAGGTTGTGGACTCCAGCACCACGATGGTGCCTGCGGTCAGATGCCCGGCTATTGATTTCGCCGAACTCTCCACATAGCTGATGTCCGGTTCCTGGTGCACATCCAAAGGCGTAGGCACACAGATGGCTACAAAGTCCACATCTTTTATAAAGGAAAAATCGGAAGTGGCGCTGAGCGTACCGTTCCGTACCAGCTGCGCCAGCTCCGCATCGACCACATCGCCGATATAGTTGTGTCCGGCATTCACCTGTTTCACTTTTTCTTCCTGCACGTCGAAGCCGATAGTCCTGAAACCTGCCTTGGCTTTCTCTACGGCAAGGGGCAGGCCCACATAGCCCAAGCCCACGACGCCTACCGTGATTTTTCTTTCCGCAATGCGGGAAAGGAGTTTTTCTTTCATTATTGTCTGTTTTTTAGATTAAAATACATGCAACCGGCTTATACGGTCCGAATGACAGGCGGCTATTCCGTCACTTCGCAATACCAGCGGGAAATGCGCATCATCACTCCTACACCGGCAAGCGTCTTTATGAAATAGTAGCCGCCGCGGGCACGATGCAGCTTACCCGTTATCCCGGCAAAGGGCCCGTGAATGATACGGACGTTCTTGCCGGGTTTCGCTTCGGCCTCTTCGTGCGTTATATATAAGGTGTCTTTAAAATCGGGGTCGCATAATATGCGGAACTCGGTCATCTGCTTGTCGGGTATCTCACAGGGATGCTTCGTTTCTTTGTCGCAAAGCACGCTGAAAGGAACATCGCACTCCTTAAGCATCGCAAGCGTTGCCTTGCGGCTCTCGTTTTTCTGTAAAAAGACCAGATTGTGAACTACCGGGACAAGCATTTTTCTTGTTTTCCCTTCTTTCTCCTTTTCAACATAGGTCATCGGAACAAAATGCACTTTCTTTCTCTCTTTTAAAAAATCACTGATTTTTAACTCCTGGCAGTTGAATGTGCGGACAGCATACCAGGGATTTTTTGTTGTTTGCTTGATTTGATCATCAAAATCGTCCATATCGGGCTTGATTATCTGTTAAAATCCACATGATGGAAAAATGTAAGTCCGATACGAAAAACTGTATTGCAACGGAAAGGATATGCAACGTTATCAGGCCGCGGAACACGCGAACCTTACAAGTCCGGCGAATACGCTATGATGACATGAATAGAAAAATAAAACCGTAAACAATACATGAAATAAAGAAGAAAATCAAGGAAAAATCGGGGCACAGCCACTGCCGTCCGCAACCGGGAAAGCCCCCGTTGCGGGCAGAACCATGCAAGAAAATATGTATCGGACTTAGGCTAAAAAAAGATAGACAACCCCTTCTCCCCGCCTTGTGGATATACGGCAGGAAAATGCGGTTATCAATAAGGATATAGCCTTTTTATACCACCTCTGTACAAGAGTGAGAACTCACAGAAATCGGAATAGAGCACTATAACGGCTGCGAAGATATGCAGATTAAATAAAATAAGCAAAAAAGAACTGCCTTTTTTTCAAGGCTGAAATATCTGTTCCAAGCCTTTTCCATGAGGGATACATGCGGCAACTGTTGATACTCAATATATTGAAAATTGTTGTACCTCTTGTACAGAGGAACGCTTCTTCAACACCTCATCCAAAAGCTTCTTATTGGCAGAATTCTGCTTTCCGTTCCCAATATCCTCCACATAAATCCGGGTAGTCTTTACATCGGTATGTCCGAGCGCCTGCGCTATGACAGACATGTCCACCGAGGACATGAAAGCCAGCGTAGCCCAGGTGTGGCGCGCCACGTACGAAGAGAGCGGCTTGTCTATCCCCGCCAGCTTTCCCAGAGTTTTCAGCGTCTTGTTATAATAGGAGAACTTGCGTTTGTACTCCCTGTACGCCGTATCTTCGTCCTGCGAAGTAAGAAAAGGGAACACATAGTCGCTGCCGTCCGACCGGTAACGGTTGATTATCTCCTGCATGCACGGCTCCAGCTTGATTTGCACCACCTGGTCGGTCTTGCGCCGGTGATACACAAGGATGCCGCCCTTTATCTGAGATTTCTTCAGGAAAGCCACATCCACAAAAGGCATGCCGCAGGCATAGAAGCAGAACAGGAACACGTCGCGCACCAGTTGCATAAACGAACCGGGCTTCACCTGCACGGCACGCAGCTTGTTGATATCCGCCTTCTCTATCGAACGTTTCCGGGTGCGGGAAATGCCCGTAAACACATTGCCGAAAGGTTCTTTCTGCTCCGTAAGCCCCTGCTCCACCGCCTTGTTGTAGACAGCACGCAAAGAGCGCATGTAGCAAGACAAGGTGTCCTTGCATATTCCCCTTCTCCGGAGCCATTCCCCGTAAGCGTCTATCAGCCTGCTGTCCACCTCGGCAAAGGAGATGTCCTTTTTGCCATGAAACGCAAGGAGCGAACGGAGCGCAGTGGCATAATTGCCCGCCGTACTGTGGCGGTGCATGAGACGGGTGCGCGCAATCTCCTCGCGGACAAACCCGGAGAAACTGCCGGAAACGGCGGGAGACTCTTCCTTTTTCCTTTTCCGGCACGGAGAGCCGCCGTCGCGCCGGATACTTATCTTGAATACAATACAGATTTTAAACATGACTTTTCATTTTAACGAGAATTAAACACAAACCGCCAAGTCCGTACAGCGCAAAATCCGTACAGGCCTTGCCAACGGCGAAAGTAATGGAAAAAGAATAAAAGTTCCCGGAGATTTTCATAACCCATATTTTTTTTGCAACTTTACACTCTCGAAAAGTAAAACGAATATCAACGATATGGAAAACAGAAGTTTAGTCACTATCGCCGAACACAGCAAAGAGAAATCCTCTATATGCTCAATATGGCGAAAGAGTTCGAGGCAAAACCCAACAGGCATCTGCTCGACGGTAAAGTTGTCGCCACCCTATTTTTCGAGCCGTCTACCCGCACCCGCTTAAGCTTTGAAACCGCCGCCAACCGGCTCGGTGCACGTGTCATCGGCTTTAGCGACCCCAAAGCTACCAGCTCGTCCAAAGGCGAGACACTGAAAGATACCATCAAGATGGTAAGCAACTACGCCGACATCATCGTGATGCGGCACTATCTGGAAGGAGCGGCACGCTATGCCAGCGAGGTAACCACAGTGCCCATCGTCAATGCCGGAGACGGAGCCAACCAGCATCCCTCGCAAACGATGCTCGACCTCTACTCCATCTACAAGACGCAAGGTACGCTGGAGAACCTGAACATCTACCTGGTAGGCGATTTGAAATACGGCCGCACCGTACACTCCCTGCTGATGGCCATGCGACACTTCAACCCCACCTTTCATTTCATCGCTCCCGAAGAACTGAAAATGCCGGAAGAGTACAAGATTTACTGCCGCGAACACGACATCAGATTCGTGGAGCACACCGACTTTACGGAAGAAATAATAGCCGATGCGGACATCCTTTACATGACCCGTGTGCAACGCGAACGCTTCACCGACCTCATGGAGTACGAACGCGTGAAGAATATCTATATCCTGCGCAACAAAATGCTGGAACATACCCGCCCCAACCTGCGCATCCTGCATCCGCTGCCCCGTGTCAACGAGATAGCCCTCGATGTGGACGACAACCCGAAGGCATATTATTTCCAGCAGGCGCAAAACGGACTTTATGCACGCGAAGCCATTCTGTGCGATGTGCTTGGCATTACGCTGGACGACGTTAAGTAAAGTATAAGGAAGTATATTACTGGTTTTATTTAGGAGACATGAAAAAACAAGAATTGCAGGTGGCCGCATTGGAAAACGGCACTGTCATCGACCATATACCCTCTGAGAAGCTGTTTACAGTAGTATCATTGCTGGGACTGGAGCAGATGAACAACAACATTACTATCGGTTTCAACCTCAAAAGCAAGAAGCTGGGAACAAAGGGTATCATCAAAATAGCGGATAAGTTCTTCTGCGACGATGAGATAAACCGCATTGCCGTAGTTGCCCCCAACGTAAAGCTGAACATCATCCGCGACTACGAAGTGGTGGAGAAACGTGAAGTGAAACTGCCCGACGAATTGCGCGGCATCGTAAAATGCGCCAATCCCAAGTGCATCACCAACAACGAACCGATGCCTACCCTATTTCATGTGGTGGACAAGGAGAACTGCGTAATCAAATGCCACTATTGCGAGAAAGAACAGACAAGAGAGGACATAGAGATAATCTGATGAAAGAAGACTGGAAACCGGGAACCATGATTTATCCGCTGCCCGCCGTACTGGTGAGCTGCGGAAGCACCCCGGAAGAATATAACATACTGACCGTTGCATGGACGGGAACCATTTGTACAAACCCGCCCATGTGCTACATTTCCGTGCGGCCGGAACGTCACTCCTACGACATCATCAAGCGCAACATGGAGTTTGTCATCAACCTGACAACCAAGGATATGGCGCGCGCCACCGACTGGTGCGGCGTACGTTCGGGCAAGAACTACAACAAATTCGAGGAGATGAAGCTGACACCCGGCAAAAGTACCGTTGTCAGCGCCCCGCTCATCGAGGAGTCTCCCTTGTGCATCGAGTGCAGGGTAAAGGAAATCGTCGCCCTTGGCTCGCACGACATGTTCATTGCCGATGTGGTGAATGTACGCGCCGACACCTCCCACCTGAATACGGAAACCGGAAAACTGGAGCTGGCAGAATCCAACCTGCTGGTCTACGTGCATGGCGGCTATTACGGACTGGGAGAGAAAATCGGGAAATTCGGCTGGTCGGTAGAGAAGAAAAAGTAATAAATAAAAATTGATTATGGGAAGAAGATGGTTACTTTTCGGGGTTTGTTTGCTGGCCTTCTCCACAGCCATGTGGGGACAACTGCCGGTTGTGCCCGGAACGGATAAACCGGAACACCCCCAGCACACCCACCGCCACGACCGGCGGGTGAACTTCGGTATCAAGGGCGGGTTTACCTCTTCGCTCTTCCTCGTATCGGATTTAGTGCTGAACGGTACTGTCATCGACGAGGTGCAGAATAACTATAAGATAGGTTATTTCGGCTCGTTCTTCATGCGGATAAACTTCAATCGCCACTTCCTGCAACCGGAACTGTCGTACACGATAAACCGCTGCAACATCACCTTCGAGAAGCCGCTGCCCGAAGACGCACCCGAAAGCAGCATACCCGAAATGGCCTCTATCACCTCGTCCATCCACAGCTTTGAGATTCCCGTAATCTACGGATACAACATCATTAAGGAAGGGCCTTACAGCCTTGCCGTATTCGGCGGACCGAAAATACGCTACATCTGGGACAGGCAGAGCAAGGTCACTTTCGAGAATTTCGACCAGCGGGACATCGAGGAGGAACTCTATCCGCTGAACGTCAGCCTCACCGCCGGCGTTGCCGTAACGATTTCCCGTATCTTCTTCGATTTCCGCTACGACATCGGACTGCACAACATTTCAAAGCGCATCAGCTACAAGCCGGTCTATGACGAAAATGCCGGCGAGGAAGTGCCTCTTGCCAACCAGATACGTTTTCACAGGCGGGAGAATGTTCTGAGTTTTTCGCTTGGCGTGTTCTTTTGACAGGAAATTTCTTACTTTTCTTACAGTTTATTCATTTATTTCTTCTAAATTTGTACGTTGTACGCTTAATAAGAGAATACAGTATTATCAAACCTATCTAATAAGCAAGAATGAAAAGAGACGATTTAATTTTCGATATCATCGAAAAAGAGCATCAACGTCAGCTCAAAGGTATTGAACTGATTGCATCAGAGAACTTCGTAAGTGATCAGGTTATGCAGGCAATGGGTTCCTGCCTCACCAACAAGTATGCAGAAGGTTATCCCGGCAAACGCTACTACGGCGGTTGCGAAGTCGTAGACCAAAGCGAACAGATTGCCATCGACCGCCTGAAACAGATTTTCGGCGCAGAATGGGCAAACGTACAGCCGCACTCAGGTGCACAGGCCAACGCTGCCGTATTCCTCGCAGTGCTGAACCCGGGCGACAAATTCATGGGCCTCAACCTTGCACACGGCGGTCACCTTTCTCACGGTTCGTCAGTGAATACTTCCGGCATTATCTACACTCCCTGCGAGTACAACCTCAATAAGGAAACAGGACGTGTGGACTATGACCAGATGGAAGAAGTGGCCCTGCGCGAGAAACCGAAAATGATTATCGGCGGCGGTTCTGCCTATTCACGCGAATGGGACTACAAACGCATGCGCGAAATAGCCGACAAGATAGGTGCTATCCTGATGGTAGACATGGCACACCCTGCCGGACTGATTGCCGCAGGCGAACTGGATAATCCCGTGAAATATGCCCATATCGTGACCTCTACCACCCATAAGACACTCCGCGGTCCTCGTGGCGGTGTCATCATGATGGGCAAGGACTTCCCCAACCCCTGGGGCAAGACACCGAAGGGCGAAATCAAGATGATGTCCCAATTGCTCGACTCTGCCGTATTCCCCGGCATTCAGGGCGGTCCGCTGGAGCATGTCATCGCTGCAAAAGCCGTTGCCTTCGGCGAAATTCTGCAACCGGAATGGAAAGAATATGCCAAACAGGTGAAGAAAAACGCCGCTACGCTGGCACAAGCCCTGATAGACCGTGGCTTTACCATCGTTTCCGGCGGTACGGACAATCACTCCATGCTGGTAGACCTGCGCAGCAAATATCCCGACCTGACAGGTAAGGTAGCCGAAAAGGCACTGGTATCTGCCGACATCACCGTGAACAAGAACATGGTTCCGTTCGATACCCGTTCCGCATTCCAGACCTCCGGTATCCGTCTGGGTACTCCCGCCATCACCACCCGCGGCGCCAAAGAAGACCTGATGCTGGAAATCGCTGAAATGATTGAGACCGTTCTCTCCAACGTAGAAAACGAACAGGTCATTGCCGACGTCCGCGCACGCGTAAATGCCAAGATGAAGGAATATCCGCTGTTCGCTTACTGATTATGAAATCGGGAAATAATAGTTTCTACAATAAAAAGTAAAAAAGATAAGCTGCGCAGTTCAAACAAACCTTGCGCAGCTTATTTTTTAATTCTCAATTTTCAATTCTCAATTTAAGAAGGTTCAGGAAAGCCCCTCTCTATATTGCCGTCCACTATGTCGATGTGCTCCGCTTGCGGCACTTTGGGCAGCCCCGGCATGCGGAGTATCTCACCGGCAATGGCAACGAGCATTTCCGCACCGTTGTTGATAACGATGTCCTTGATGTGGAACTCGAAGTTATTGACAGCGCCGTATATTTTGGGGTCGGCGGAGAAGGAGTATTGCGTCTTGGCTATGCAGACGGGATAATGTGCAATACCCATTTCTTCGATAAGCTTCATCATCTTGCGTGAAGCGCTGCTGTAGGTCACTACACTTGCGCCATAAAGGTTGCATGCCACTTTCTCTATCTTCTGCTGTACGGTATCGTTTTCCCCGTAAGTATATTGCAACGGGGCGGATGGCTTCTTTTCGATTGTTTCCACAACGAGGTTAGCCAAATCCACCGCACCTTCCCCACCCTCGGCAAAGGCATTGTTAATGGCGAAGCCCACTTTCAAATCCTCTTCGCAATGACGGCGGATAGCTTCTACTTCTTCGTCCGTATCACTGGCAAAACGGTTGAAGGCAACCACAACGGTCTGCCCGAAATAGCGCAGGTTACGGATGTGTTTGTCAAGATTGCCGAAGCCTTCCTTCAGTCCTTCCATGTTCGGCTCCTTAATGCGGTCGAGGCTGACACCGCCGTGCATCTTCAATCCCTGTGCAGTGGCAACGATAACGGTCAGTTTGGGTTGCAGACCGCTTTGCGGCATTTGATATTATAGAACTTCTCCGCTCCCAAGTCCGCACCGAAGCCGGCTTCCGTCACTACGTAATCGCCGAAGGTCATAGCCATTTTGGTAGCGAGAATGGAGTTGCAGCCATGCGCTATATTTGCGAACGGACCACCATGCACAAAAGCGGCTGTTCCTTCGGTGGTCTGTACCAGGTTGGGATGAATGGCGTCTTTCAGCAGTACGGTGACGGCGCCCGCCACACCTAAATCTTTCACTGTAAACGGCTTGCCCTCATAGTCAAAACCAAGTATGATATTCTCGATGCGTCTGCGGAGGTCTTCCGTATCCTTTGCCAGACAGAGAATTGCCATAATCTCCGATGCAGGCGTAATGTCGAAACCGGACTCCAGGGTAACCCCGTTGGTACGTGGTCCAAGTCCGGTAACAATGCTGCGCAGGGAGCGGTCGTTCACATCGAGCACACGCCGCCAGATAATTTCTTTCAGGCCGAATCCGTCCGCCTGATGCTGGTAGATATAGTTATCCAGCAAAGCGGAAATCATATTGTGAGCGGAAGTAATGGCATGGAAATCTCCTGTGAAATGTAAATTTATCTTCTCCATAGGAAGTACCTGCGCGTAGCCGCCGCCTGCCGCTCCGCCCTTCATGCCGAAGCACGGGCCCAGCGAGGGTTCACGCAAGGCTACGATGGCTTTCTTGCCTATCTTGTTCAGTCCCAATGCCAGGCCGATAGAGACCGTGGTTTTACCAATGCCTGCCTTTGTGGCCGTAATGGCGGTTACCAGAATCAGGTTGCTCTGTTTTACCTTCTCCTCGTCAATCAGGTGTTCGGGAATCTTGGCAATGTAGCGGCCGTAGTTCTCTACTTCTTCACGGGGAATGCCGACACTTTCGGCAACCTGCTTTATTTTCTTCAGTTCAATGCTGCGTGCTATTTCGATATCCGATTTCATATACAGGGTCTTTTCTTTAAATAACAACTTTGTTTTTTTGAAAGTTGCAAAAGTACAAAAAAGAAGGGAAAATGCTGGTATATGAAAAAGAATTTAGTATCAGCTTAACTACCCGAACAGGATTGGTTATCAAACAATCATTTGAACCGTGACGTATCCACTCCTTCCCGCTTCTTTTCCTTATAACCGCCGAATTTATATGTGAACGATACGCCCAACTCGCGGAAACAAGAGTAATGGTTGGTTACATTCTGCGTCTGGAAGCGGATGCGCGGAGAAATCTGCCCGGTCTCGAATATATCGTTGCAATACAGATTCAGGACAGCCTTTCCTTGGCAAAGCCATAGCGCAAGGCGGCATTTACATTGCCGGAAACAGGCAGGTCGTAAATTCCCTGAATCGCTTTGCTGTGCACAAATCCGGTGACGGTCAGCTTCAGGTCGGGCTTGGTGGAAAGGGTAAAGGTATTGTTCATTTGGGCAATGCCGTAACACTGCTTGCGGTCGAAGGGGATATCCCAAAAGTCGCTGTCTTTCTCGCGATGCCATATACCGATAAAGGTCAGGCGGGAATTCAACCAGTTCTTTACCTTAAAGGGCACTGATGCCTGTACGCCAAACTGTTGACGGTAGTCAAAGTTCAGGTATTTATAGATTTCAACCAGCCGTTGCGAGGACTGGTAAAGCGTCTGTACCGAGTAGTCCTTGGTGTGGCTGAACCAAGTGCTGAAGATATATTTGCTTTTCAAGATATAGTTCATTTGAAACTCATAGCTTTGCGCAGGTTTCAGCAGAGGGTTGCCGTGAATCTCGGAATATCCGCCGCCGATATAGGAAACGGCATCCTGCACGGCCCAATAGTCGGGATAGTGCTTATCGCTGCTCAGCGCAAGTTGCAGGATATGTCCGGGGGCAGGCATATAGTTCAGGTTGACGGTGGGATACCAATCCCACTGGTTCCAAACGGGCGTTTTATAACACTCCACAGCCAGCGAGGCATCCAGCGAGAGCTTATCGCCGAAACTCTTGCTGAAACCTGCATAGATGTTCAGCGTTTCTTCCCGTTTGCGGGATTTCATATTAGTGAAGTTACCGGCGGAATTACCGGCTGCCAACGAAGTTGTATTTTCATCTCCCAACTGTTCGCCGGTCTCCGGGTCGTAGTAATATTGGTAACTGTTGTCGATGCCGGTGGTATAGACAATACCGTAATTCAGTCCCCAGCCCTTGCCCAGGCTGTGTTCCTGCGCCAGAAACATTTTCCAGCGGTTGATGCGCTGGCAGTCCTGTGTAAAGAAGTCAAGCTCGTCGTTTTCCAGCAGGCGGCTGTTCAGCAACTGGTCGGACGGAGAACGGTAGTACGTGAACTCCACACCGGCTTTCATGCCGAAAGGCGTGGAATAGTCCAGCCGGCCGTTGTGAAGCCAGTCGGTACTGTTGCTCAACGTGGCGGACTGCTGCGAACCGTTGATATTCATCCGGTTGTGAGACGTTGTATAGTTGCCGTTATAGACAAAGCTCAACTGATGGTCTTTAGCGATAGTATAATCGGCTCCCACCCGGAAACTATGCGTATGCGAACGGCCGCGGCGTACCTCATCGGTTGCCATCGGGTACACCGAGCCATCCGCCAAAGCGTGCATAGCATCTTTGTCCGTCGTAGTGTAAGTACGGCCGTGTTTGTGCGAGTAAAGAAAATCCGTTGAGAATTTATTTCCGTTATATAACAGGCTGGCGCGCTCCTCAAAACCTTCGTAATGCTTCTGATTGTATTTGCCGTAGAGTTCGCCCTGCCAGGAAGAGGGACCGTCCGCGGTTTGCTTCAGTTGCACGTTGATAAGTGCGCCGCGCACCTGGTAGCGGGCGGGTGCGTTGTACATCACTTCGGCTTTTTCTATCCGGCTTGCGGGGATACTCCGCAACAGTGTGTAAAAGCTGTTCGACGCTGAGGGTGGTCACTTTTCCGTTCAGAATGACGGTGACACCCTGCCCTGCCAGTTGCAAGCCGCCGTTCATCTCGGTTACACCGGGAAGCTCCTTTACGGCATCGTAGGCATTGTCCACAGGCAGGTCGCGGATAAGCTGCGGCAAGTCATACACCAGTTTGCCTTGCGAGGCTTTGACTACGGGGCGTTCGCCGATAATCATCACTTCGGGCAGGCTTTGGTAGATACTGTCCAGGCGGGCATCCGAGGTAATGATGCTGTCGGCGCTGAGGGTACGTTCTCCGCCGGTGATTTCCTGGGCGGAGATGCCGGCACTAAAAAGGCTGATTACTGATAACAGATAAAATCGTTTCATACGTATTCGATGCTTTAATTTATTGTATTTGATGTTTTAGTTCGTTTTCACACCGCAAAGTACGGCATTACCCGCCCGACTTTGTGTTATCGCCTGCTTACCAAGTGTTATCTACTGTTACCGGAAGTGTTATTTAGTCTTATCGCACGATACACCGCACACCATAACTCCTTATCTTTGCCTGCACAAATATCAAGGAACCACCATGAAACTGCCTTTGAAATACATTGCCATACTCGTTATCCTGTCTTTGGCGGGTATCTTCTCCTACCAGGCCTACTGGCTCGGCGGGCTGTACCGCACCATGCGCAACGACCTGGAGCGCAACATCATAGAAGCCATGCGCATGAGCGACTATAACGAAATGATGCTGCGTGTGGAAAGGATGCGCAAGGACAGTGCCGACCATGGGACAGTGAGCGTATCCGCCGGATTCGAGAAAGACGGAACGCAAAACAAAACCTATGTACACAGCACCACCAGCATAGACCGCAACGGCCGGAAAGAAGAAACCTCCGACCAGCAGGTCATTCATCAAAAGAGCGACACCCTTTTGATGAGTATCTCGGACAATTCCTCCGTACAGGCTATTATCACCCGTGATGGCATCGCCGTCCCGGACTCCGACGATGTACTTTTCATAGAACGGAACAAAGACCGGAACAAGGCTCAATGGCTGAATGCCGATTCAGCCCAAAAGAAGCTGGAAGCCGCCATAAAAGACACCGATGTTCCGCCCCAGGCCGCACTGAGGGCAAACAGCGGGCTGGATGTTATTCTGCGCGACCAGAACAGCATGCTGGAACTCGCCACATATTTCCAGCGCGGCCTGCACTCCGGCCTGGATGTCATTTCCGACCCCGATGTCCTTGTATACGACAGCCTGCTCACCTTTCAGCTCAAAGACCGGGGCATCACGCTGCCCCACCGCCTGGAGCATATCTATACGAACGACAAAGCATCTCCCCATACGTTTACAGACACGCTTGCCGTGGCCGGTACTCCCGGATACGTTCCAAGCCCCGAAGCCAAGCTATACGAGTACGCTTTCGACATCAGTACCCATCAGAGCTACCGCCTTTGGATGGAACCCGTTACCCCGTTGGTGCTGAAGCAGATGTCGGGCATTCTGACTACCTCGTTCGTTATCCTCATCATCCTCTGCTTCGCGTTCTGGATACTTATCCGCACCATCTTGCAGCAAAAGACGCTGGAGGAGATGAAAAGCGACTTTACCAACAACATCACCCACGAACTGAAAACCCCTATCGCCGTAGCCTATGCCGCCAACGATGCCCTGCTGAACTTTAACCAGGCGGAAGAAAAGGCACAACGCGACAAGTATCTGCGCATCTGCCAGGAGCAGTTGCAACGGCTCAGCGGACTTGTCGAGCAGATACTCTCCATGAGCATGGAACGCCGCAAGACCTTCCGCCTGCATCCGGAACCGCTGTCCATGGAAAGCATTCTCGAACCGCTTATCGAGCAGCATAAACTGAAGGCGGAGAAGCCCGTGCATATCTCTACGGACATCGAGCCTGCCGGACTTACCCTCACGGCAGACCGTACGCACTTCAGCAACATCATCAGCAACCTGATTGACAATGCCATAAAATACTCGCCCGAAGCAGCGGACGTAAACATCCGTTGCCGGCAAACCGCCTCTGCCGGACAAGGAGAGTTTGTTGAAATCGCCATCAGTGACCGTGGAACAGGTATCGCTCCCGAAAAGCAGAGCCACATATTCGATAAGTTCTACCGCGTTCCCACCGGCAATCTGCACAACGTGAAGGGCTACGGCCTCGGTCTGTTCTATGTCAAGACCATGACCGAAAAGCACGGCGGAAGCGTAACGGTAAAGAGCGAACCGGGCAAAGGAAGCACGTTCACTCTGAGGTTTCCGAACGGATAAAAGGAGTACCCGCCCGTTTCCCCCGGAAGAAACTCCGGTTTCCCTTAAGGGGAACGCGCGTTTCCTTTAAAGGGAACTGTCGTTTCCCCTAATGGGAACGGAAGTTTCTCCCGGCGGAAACGGAAGTTTACTTAGGAGAAACAGGAATATATCCCCGGAGTACATACAGATATTACATAAACAAGAATAACAAGAAAGATAAGGATGTCATGGATAAAATAAAAGTATTGCTGGTTGAGGATGAAGAGACCCTCGCCATGATTATAAAGGACACGCTGGAAGGGCAAAGTTTCATTATCCACACCGCTGCCGACGGCGAGGAGGGGTTGCGCCTGTTCTTCGACCTGCGCCCCGATGTGCTGGTGGCAGACGTCATGATGCCCCGTATGGACGGCTTCGAAATGGTACGCCGCATCCGCCAGACCGACAAGCACACGCCGGTGCTTTTCCTCACTGCACGCTCTGCCATCAATGATGTTGTAGAGGGCTTTGAACTCGGCGCCAACGATTATCTGAAGAAACCTTTCGGTATGCAGGAACTGATTATCCGCATCAAGGCGCTGGCGGGCAAGGCTTTCAACTTTACGGAACCTGCTCCCAAAGAAGTCACCGACTTTGAAATAGGCAATTACCGGTTCAACCCCGTCACGCAACGGCTGTCGTATACAGGAACCGGTGCTGCTCCGCACGCCGATACGGAGATGGAACTCTCACACCGCGAATCGGAAATACTGAAGCGCCTCTGCGAGAACCGCAATCAGGTGGTCAATACCCAGAATGTACTGCTCGATCTTTGGGGAGACGACAGCTTCTTCAACTCCCGCAGCCTGCACGTATTCATAACGAAGCTGCGCCACAAGCTGGCGCAAGACGACCGCATACGCATCGTAAACGTGCGGGGGATAGGCTATAAACTGATAGTATAAAGAATAAGAAATAATATAAAGAAGTTTCAGAAAATTGACGGAAAGGATTATCTTTGTCTGAGAAGAAAACAATAACCGTGCCCAATCATGAAACAAGTTTGTTTTTTTATCATCGCCCTGCTGGCAAGTGCCGTTTCACTGCACGCCCAAACCGAAGCGAAGGGTGACAGCATACGCTCCCATAGCCTGCCCGAAGGGACGCCGCCCGAAGGGACATTCCTGCCCGAAACGAAGAATTATGACGGCTTTCTCCTGGATATGAGCCTCATGAGAATGGAAGCTCCCCGCCTGCCCCGGTTTACGTTGGAAATACCGGATGCAAGCAAAGACTACAGCCGGATATTCCGTCTCAACCCGGACGCAACCTACTCGCAGGGGCTTTCAAATGTGTTCTCGCTCACCAACGCCACCGTTTACAGCATGAATCCGTTTGGGCTGACGGGCTTCTGGTCATCGCCGGAGAACCTGCAAATGGGCAGCTTCAAACTGAAGAACGGAATGCGCATCAATACATACGGCGAGTACGACAAAGACGGCTGGAAAGTTCCCAACCGTTCGGCATTGCCGTGGGAGAAGAACAACTTCAAGGGAGCATTCGAAATGAAATCCGCCAACGGTGCATTCGGCATACGCATCGAAGTACAGCAGGGCAACCGGACGCCGTTCTAACCGTAAGCCTCACAGACTGATATAATCAGATACAGCGGTTCGACCCTAACTAAAGCATAAGATCCGGCTCCTCCAATCCTTTCTCCTTGCAGTACGCATATACTATTTCCAGAATGGCGTCTCCGTACTTCTCCACCCCTTTCTTCCCGAAATAAGGGATGCGGACAAGCATGTCCTTATCGGCAGGCAACAGGTTGCTGATACCCAAAATGGCCTTTTGCTGGATGACCGTGTAGACCGGCAGCCCCAAACGGGCTGCTTCCGTGTTTCTCCAAGCCACCAGGCGGTCGTATAGTTTGGGATGCAGTACGTCCGAAGGCACTTGAACGGAAGATGCTGCCGTTTCTTTCCTTTTGCGGTCCTGCATGTTCTTCTCCACCGTATCCAGCATGCCTCTCCGCTTCAGGTCCTCTTTGCCGGAGACAGCATGCTCGCCGATAGACAGTATGGCTTTCCGCTTCAAATACCCGGCTGTGCTGAATCCGCGTTCCGTTATGTATGCCAGCAGTCTGTTTTTCAACAGGAAAAGAGTATTCAAATCCTCTTTGGCTGCGTTCAGTTGCTTCTTCAGCACCTTATTATCCGTGGCAAGAGCGCGTGGCCCTATCAATACGGGATACAAAAGCGCCATTTCATCTTTAAAGTAACCGGCTCCCGCAACAATCCGCTCCTGCAGGGTTTCGTCCGCAGCATAGTCCTGTGCGGCGTCAATCAGGCGGTTGTACTGTATGCCGAACCTCTGCGCCACTTTTACCACCTTTTCGCGGAAACGCTCCGCCGCCTCTTTGTAGGCGGCAAGCTGCTTGGGATAGAGTTTATAAAGATGTTCATCGACCAGCCGTACATAGCGCTGCAACGCTTGTGCCAGCGGCAGGAAATCAAACAGTTCCGACAGCAGCCCGTGAAAATAGGCACGTTGCAGTGAATGGAAGCGGTTTTCGTCCGGTTCGTTCCGGCGGGCTTCTTCCGTAAACCGGTCTACGGCACGGTCGCTGATAACAGCCTTTGCCGAAAGCGGTGCGCTGAGCACCAGGCCTTCCAGCGTCTTGCAACGGCTCAGTGCCACATACGTCTGCCCATGTGCAAAGGATGCGCTGGCATCGATAATGGCACGCTCAAACGTAAGCCCCTGACTCTTGTGGATTGTAATGGCCCACGCCAGTTTCAGGGGAAACTGCCGGAAGGTGCCTTCAATATCTTCTACAATCTCCCTGCTCTCTTCGTCCAAGACGTATTTCGCATTTGCCCACTCCTCTTCCTGCAACAGGAAAGTATCCCCGCTGTCTTTGGCGCGTACCTCGATACTCTGGGCAGAGACGGAGGTTACCTCACCAATCATACCGTTGTAGTAGCGGTGCTCGCCGGACGAGTCGTTCTTCACGAACATCACCTGAGCACCTTCTTTCAGTTCGAGAACTTCGTCCGTGGGGTATGAATATTCGGGAAACTTCCCCTCGACAGTAGCGCGAAACGCATAGGTACGTCCCGGAAGCTGTTCCAGCTCGTAGCTGTTGATACGCTGCGCCTGATAGTTATGGGTGACCAGACGGATATATCCTTCCTCTTTCCGAGGCTGGAAACCGGGGATGTAGCGGCGGTTCAGCGTTTCCAGCACCTGCGGGTCGCAATGGTTCTCACGGATGCGGTTCAGCAGCTCCAGGAAGTCTCCGTCATTCTGCCGGTATACGGTCTTAAGCTCGATGGTGCAATATTCCGTCTGCTTCAGCGCGCGGCTGGAGAAGAAATAGGGAGTGTCGTAGTACTTGCTGAGCATCTGCCATTCCTCGTCTTTCACCACGGGAGCCAACTGCTGCAGGTCGCCAATCATCAGCAACTGCACACCGCCAAACGGTTTGTAGGGGTCGCGGTAGCGGCGGAGCATTTCATCTACCGCATCCAGCAGGTCGGCGCGTACCATACTGATTTCATCAATCACCAGCAGGTCCATGCTGCGTATGATATTGATTTTCTCCTTACCGAAACGGAAGCGGTAGCTTGCCTTTCCATTCGTGCTGAACGAGCTTTCGGGCACATAAGGCGCAAACGGAATCTGAAAGAACGAATGGATGGTAACACCGCCGGCATTGATGGCCGCTATGCCGGTGGGCGCAACGACTACCATACGTTTGGGACTTTCCTGCTTAAGCTTGCGCAAAAAAGTAGTTTTACCGGTTCCGGCTTTGCCTGTCAGAAGATGAGTGCCTGTGCTTTCGATGAATTGCCACGCAAGCGCTGATTCGGGGTTCTGCTCCATTGTTCTTTTCGGTTTATTTTAGAACGGTAAAGGTAGTACAAATAAACAAAGGAAAAGGAAAACCGGCTAATGTTTTTTGCCGCACGGACGGCATCCGTAAAAAAAGAGGTCATATCCTTTTGAGACATAACCTCTTATCCTTGTTTCCTGCCGGAAAAATTATTTCATACTGCCGCCAATGATGTCCAGCAGCTCATTCGTAATCGCCTGCTGGCGGCTCTTGTTGTATTGCTTCGTCAAGTCCTGAATCAGCTCATTGGCATTGTCCGTGGCAGCCTGCATGGCAAGCATACGTGCCGCGTGCTCGGAAGTGTTCGAATCCAAGAGGACCGTATAAATCTTCTGGCTCAACACTTTAGGAAGAAGCTCGGCCACCAATTGGGAAGCAGAGGGCTCTACAATATAATCATTGTTGAAACTGCTTTTTCCGACAGTCCCGGTTGCTTCTTCGGCTACCTTGCCCAAGTCGATGGGCAGATAGTTGTCTCTCGTCAGCACCTGCGAGCCCATAGACTTGAAATGATGATAAATCAGCTCCACCTTGTCGACGCGCCCTTCAAGGAACTCTTTCATCAGGAGTCCGGCAAGCTCGTAAGCCTGTACATACGAAGGCTTGTCGGCCATTTCCTGATAACTGCCTTGCGGCTCATATCCCAATTTCCTTACGGCTTCTTCCACTTTCTTGCCTACGGGATACACCAGGATATTCTCCTTGCCCAGCGACCGGTAGTCTTCCAGTGTACGCTCCAGCATCTTTGCCACGTTGGAGTTGAAAGCGCCGCATAAAGACGAATTGGACGAGAATGCCACAATTGCCACCTTCCCTACCGGACGCTCCTCGGTGTAGGGAGACTCTACCGTAACATCCGTACTCAGGAAGTTTGTCAGAATCTCGTTCAGCTTCCGTTGATAGGGCAGCATATTCTCAATCCGCCCCTGTGCCTTATGCAGCTTGGCGGACGCCACCATCTTCATCGCCGAAGTTATCTGACGCGTACTCTTGACGGAGCTTATTCTATTTTTTACCTCTTTCAGTGAAGCCATTTCATATAGTGATTAGGGGTTAGTGATTAGCGGTTAGGGGTTGCCGGATGCCTAACTGCCATCTACATAAATTGCTTGGCTGCCTTTGCCGCCGTCTCTTCTATCTTCTTGCAGACATTGTCATCGATGACACCCGACTTCAACACATCGAGCACCTCCATCTGATAATCTCTTTCGAGGAATTCGAGGAAACTGCGTTCAAACTCATTCACCTTGTCCAAAGGCACATCCTTCAGCAAACCGTGCGTGCCGCAATAAAGAATGGCAATCTGCTTCTCTACAGGCATCGGACTGTACTGGGGCTGTACCAGCAAACGGGTATTCTTCTGGCCCTTGTCGATGGTGAGCGCAGTAACCGGATCCATATCGCCGCTGAACTTGGTGAATGCTTCCAGTTCGCGATACTGTGCCTGGTCTATCTTCAACGTACCCGCCACCTTCTTCATTGCCTTAATCTGGGCGTTACCGCCTACACGGCTCACGGAGATACCTACGTCGATAGCCGGACGGTTGCCCTGGTTAAAGAGGTTGGTGTCGAGGAATATCTGCCCGTCGGTAATGGAGATTACGTTTGTAGGGATGTAAGCCGACACGTCGCCCGCCTGCGTTTCGATAATGGGAAGCGCCGTCAATGAGCCGCCGCCCTTCACTCTGCCTTTCAGGCTTTCGGGCAGGTCGTTCATCTCGCGTGCCACCTCTTCCTGGTTGATAATCTTCGCCGCACGCTCCAACAGACGGGAGTGCAGGTAGAAGATGTCGCCCGGATAGGCCTCACGTCCGGACGGACGGCGCAAAATCAAGGATACCTCACGATACGCCACAGCCTGCTTAGACAAGTCGTCATAGACAACCAACGCATGACGGCCGGTATCGCGGAAATACTCGCCGATTGCAGCGCCGGCAAACGGGGCGTAATACTGCAACGCAGCCGGATCGCCCGCCGTAGCTGCCACAACGATGGTGTAATCCATCGCACCGTTCTCGCGCAGCGTATTTACGATAGATGCTACCGTAGAACCTTTCTGGCCGATAGCTACGTAGATACAGTATACGGGGTCGCCTGCCTCGTAGTTGGCACGCTGGTTGATGATGGTATCGATGGCAATTGCGGTCTTACCCGTCTGACGGTCGCCGATAATCAGCTCACGCTGCCCGCGGCCGATAGGAATCATGGCATCGACAGCCTTCAGACCGGTCTGCAACGGCTGGTTTACCGGCTGACGGTAAATAACGCCCGGTGCTTTACGCTCCAACGGCATTTCGCAAAGCTCGCCGCCTATCAGTCCCTTGCCGTCCAACGGTTCGCCCAACGGGTCGATAACACGTCCCAACATACCCTCGCCTACCATAATGGAAGCGATACGCTTGGTACGTTTCACCACGAAGCCTTCCTTGATTTTATCCGTAGGGCCTAACAACACAGCACCTACGTTATCTTCTTCAAGGTTCATCACGATGGCTTTGATACCGTTGTCAAACTCCAGCAACTCGTTTGCTTCGGCATTACGCAATCCGTAGATACGCGCCACGCCATCGCTGACTTGCAGCACCGTACCGATTTCGTCCAGTTGCACGCGGGTGTCGATGCCTTCCAACTGTTTGCGCAGAATATCGGAGACTTCGCTTACTTTTATATTTTCAGACAACATTTTATTTAGCAATTAATGTTTAGTGATTAATGATCGGTATTCGGTTATATCACTAACCACTGTTATACAATTCTTCTGTTCTTATCAATGAACTGCTGTTTCACTCTCTTTAGCTGGGTAGCAATACTGGCATCCAGACGGAAATCGTTGATGTCGAATATAAATCCGCCTTCGATGGAAGGGTCAACATCGGTCTGTAACTCCATTTTGGCATGCAACAGATGGGAAGCGCTATTTCGGATGCGTTCCCAAATCTCACGACTTACGGGTACGGCAGTCGTCAGTTTCGCTACACCGATATGTCTGCTCTTTCTGTATAAGTCCAGATAGCTCAAACAGATATATTGCAGAAATGCCTCACGCCTGTTTTTTAATATCAGCGTAACGAAACGGGACAATTCCTGTCCGGCAGGAGCATCCCCCACTGCTGCGGTACAGATAAGCGAGAATTTCTCCTGTACCGGCAGTACAGGGTTCTCCAATGCCGCACGCAAATCAGGATGCTTCTCGAAACTCCTGCTCAACGTGCGCATTTCCGTATACAGCCTGTCTTCCGTACCCGTGCTCTTGGCATACTCCATGAGAGCCTTTGCATACCGCATCGAAACAATTCCTATATCCATTTTTCCAAAGATTAATGATTAGCGATTGGCCGTCAGCATTTCGTCCAGCATACGGTCAATCATTTCCATCTGGTCTTGCTCTTTGTCCAGATTATGACGGATTATCTTCTCCGCAATATCTACCGATAGTACAGCAACCTGACGGCGGATATCACGGATAGCTTCTTCCTTCTCTTGCTGAATCTGCTGTTTCACATCATCCAGCTCTTTCTGTGCAAGGGCTTCGGCATGTTTACGCGCCTCGACAATAATCTTGTCACGCTCGTGCATTGCTTCCCGCATGATGCGCCCCTGCTCCTTGTTTGCAGCAGCAATCAACGCATCACTCTCCTCTTTCAGTTTGGCGAGCTGGGCGTTTGCCTGACGTGCCACTTCCAGCGACTGGTCTATGTAGGCCCTACGCTCTTCCACCATTTTCGTAATGACGGGAAAGCCGTATTTGGCCAGTACCACAAAAACCACGCCGAATGAAAGGAGCATCCAGAACAGCAGACCACTATCAGGTAATAACAATGACATAATTTATTTTTTTTATAAGAAGAATACCAACAGACACACAACAACCGCCAACAATGCAACACCTTCAATCAAGGCGGCGGCAATAATCATGTTCATACGAATATCTCCCGATGCTTCCGGCTGGCGTGCAATGGCTTCCATGGCAGAACTACCAATCTTGCCAATACCCATACCTGCACCGATAACAGCCAAACCAGCACCCAGGGCAGCGCCCAATTTACTAACTCCAACACCTGCCGCAGCAGCTTGCAATAATACAGATAGTAACATAACTTTCAAATTTTAAATTGTTATTTTATTAATGTTTATATTCCAGATAATCTTATCAGTTTCTCATTTTACCGCCTTCTTCTCACCGGCTTTCTCCGTGTGCTCTTCCTGTGCCAGACCGATAAACACCGCCGACAGCATGGTAAATACATACGCCTGGATAAAGGCCACCAGCAATTCCAATCCGTTCATAAAGATATTGAACAGCACTGAAGCTACCGTCAGCGAACCGTTCAAGGCAGGTCCCATACTTGCCGATATGAATATCAGGCACGTAAGCACCAGCATTGCCATGTGTCCTGCCAGCATATTGGCAAAAAGACGTATCATCAAGGCAAACGGCTTCGTAAAGATTCCGAAGAACTCGATAAACGGCATCATGGGCACAGGCACTTTCAACCACCAGGGCACATCGGGCCAGAAAATATCTTTCCAATATGTCTTGGTTCCGAAAATATTAACGGCAAGGAATGTGCACACGGCCAGCACCATTGTAATTGCAATGTTACCGGTGACATTTGCCCCGCCCGGAAATACCGGAATCAATCCCATAAGGTTGTTTATGAAGATAAAGAAGAATGCAGTAAGCAAGTAAGGGGCAAACTTACGGTACTTCGGTCCTACACAGCTCTTTATGACATCATCATTCACCATCATAATGAACATCTCCATAAACCCGACGAAACCGCCCGGAGCCGCACTGTCCTGAGGATGCCTGCGATACCAGCGGGCAACGCTCAGTACAATGACTATCAATAATACACTGTTGATGAGCAATGCCAGCGTAACCTTCGTAATGGATATATCCCACGGACGCACCTCATTGCCTGCTGCATCGTGCTCCACCAGTTTTCCTTCGTACTTGCTGCCTTCCGGAGCAATGGAAAGTCCCTCGTAACTGCCTCCGTTCTCCTCCAGACGGGAAGAAAGGAATACGTGCCACCCCGTTGTGCCGCTATATACAATGACGGGCAACGGAATGATAACCTTCGTTTCTCCGAAATCGGTGATGTGCCATTCGTACGAATCGCCGATATGCCCGAACACGATTTCCTTTACGTCTACCGTATTCTCCTCTTGCTCGGCAGGAGTCACATCGTCACGTTGGGCCATGCTGTCGAGTTCGGCCACAAGGCCGTTTTGCGCTGCGGGAATACTGTCGGCCTGCATAGAAACGGCAGGTAATGACAACCCACATGCCAGCAATACTCCGGTTAGTATGTTACGCAATTGTTTCATTTTCTTGTCTCTTTTTCTTTTTCAGCTTCCGGTTCATTTCAAAAGTGAAGAAAAACCAGGAGTCATAAGTCAAATATATCAGATAGTTAGCGATGAACGTCAACAGGAACTCTTTTGCTTCCTCACGCACTGCAACGCAATACACCAGCATCACAATAATAGATGCAAGCATCCGCATAACACGCATCAGCAGATATATCTGCAACATCCGCCCCGGCATCCGGTAACGGCAGCTTTCAACCATGTTTATCATAAACACGCCGAAAACAAGGAAGAAGGCAGGTATCAGCGGATAACCGCCGAAATAGTGGTGCGGGAATACCGAATAATAAACCCATCCGCCTATGCCGCCCACCAATACCGTTAGAAGCGCCACTTGCCACAAATAGTTCCGTTTTGTTATACTCACATCAATCCGATTTAAGGTTGGTAATCAAAAAGAGTCAGTCTATACAAACCGAAACTCTGTTGCTGTTCATCTCTACAAAACCGCCATGAATATCCAGTGCACGTTCTTCGCCGTCTTTCGTTACATAAGCCAGCGTACCTGCTTTCAACGACGATACAATGGGTGCATGTTGCACCAGAATAGTAAACGAGCCAAGCGTACCCGGCAATGTTACACTATCTACTTCGCCTGTGAAGATTTCCTTTTCCGGCGATACAATATCCAAATGCAGTCCTTTCATCTTTATAGTCTACTGAATTTTTATTTCTTTGCCTGTTCCAGCAATTTCTTTCCTTTCTCTATTGCTTCCTCGATAGTGCCGACATTCAGGAAAGCCGGTTCGGGCAGATAATCGACTTCACCGTCCAGAATCATCTTAAACCCTTTAATGGTATCTTCTATAGAGACCATTGTACCGGGAACTCCGGTGAACTGTTCGGCCACAGCAAAAGGCTGTGACAAGAAACGTTGTACACGGCGGGCACGATTTACCAATGTGCGGTCGGCATCCGAAAGTTCTTCCATACCGAGGATAGAGATAATATCCTGCAACTCCTTGTTGCGTTGGAGAATCTGCTTTACGCGCTGGGCTACTTCGTAATGCTCCTGACCTACGATATGCGGGTCGAGAATACGAGAGGTGGACTCCAACGGGTCGACAGCCGGATAGATGCCAAGTTCGGTAATCTTACGGCTCAATACCGTTGTTGCATCCAAGTGCGTAAAAGTAGTGGCGGGTGCAGGGTCGGTCAGGTCATCGGCAGGAACATATACTGCCTGTACGGAAGTGATGGAACCGTTGCGTGTAGAAGTAATGCGTTCCTGCATAGCACCCATTTCCGTTGCAAGTGTAGGCTGATAACCTACGGCCGAAGGCATACGTCCCAACAGGGCAGACACCTCGGAACCGGCCTGGGTGAAACGGAATATATTATCAATGAAGAACAATATATCGCGCGGACCGTTCGTTTCAGACCCCATGTCACGGAAAGATTCGGCTACCGTCAAACCGGACAACGCAACCGACTGACGCGCACCCGGTGGCTCGTTCATCTGACCGAATATCAGGGATACCTGCGATTTGGCCACTTCGTCATAGTCCACTTTGGAAAGATCCCAATGACCTTCTTCCATTCCTTTCTTAAACTCTTCGCCATAGCGGATTACACCGGATTCAATCATCTCCCTCAGCAGGTCGTTACCTTCACGGGTACGCTCTCCCACTCCGGCAAACACGGAAAAACCGTTCTGCTTCTTGGCGATATTATTGATTAACTCCTGGATGAGTACAGTCTTGCCTACACCCGCACCACCGAACAGACCAATCTTACCGCCCTTACTGTATGGCTCCAGCAGGTCGATAACCTTGATACCCGTATAGAGTACCTCTTGTACGGTAGTCAAATCTTCAAATTTAGGGGGTTCGCGATGGATAGGATAAGCACCAGTACGGTCCAGTTCTTTCATTCCGTCAATAGAGTCTCCTACGACATTCATCAGACGGCCTTTGATTTGTTCTCCTATCGGCATAGTGATCGGTCCGCCCAACGGGTAAACTTTCATGCCTCTCTGCAGACCATCCGTACTATCCATAGCTACGGTTCTTACGGTGTTTTCACCAATGTGCTGCTGTACTTCCACAATCAGCCTTTTACCGTGATTCTTTCTTATTTCCAGTGCGTCGTGAATGCTTGGCAGCATCAGTTCTGCCTCTGTTCCTTCAAAATAGACGTCTACAACAGGTCCGATAACCTGAGAGATATGTCCAACAATCTGTGACATAAGCAATCTTTTTATATTCTATTTTCCTAATTATTTCCAGTAAAATTGTAAGTCGCTGCATGGAATCTTCCATCAGTCATGTCGCGTCTTTCATCGTCCAAATTCACTTGCTCTACTAACATTCGCGCCAGACTGTTTGTTCATTCAAAATAGTTACATAAACAACTTCGCAAATGTATAAACAAATCACGTCTAATTGTTCTCCTTAAAAGCATTTTTCTATAAATTATACGATTTTGAACGATTAATACTACAATGGGAACAATTTGTTCCACACATAATAACGTTGGTTAACAATCGGTAATGCACCTAATCATAAAAAGCCATCCGTATTCTCCTAAAAAATAAGCCCTGTCTCGCGACAAGGCTTATCACAACACAAACACAAAATAAAACACGACAAAACTACTATGCAATCTTACCTGTCTATGCCGGGGAGGCATATGTACTAATTACGGATATTCACATATACATAAGCAGCATCAGGCCGATTTGCATGTAATAAACAAATGCGGGGAAGCATTTGTTTATTTTCTGTATGTTAAAAAGTTTAAAATCATTATTCTTATTGAATGCCTCTCTCACGAAGCTTCAACTGCCAGTTCCATGCGGAGCGTAAAGTATCTTCAATACCTACTTCCGCTTTCCAGCCCAGCTCTTCGTTTGCCAGTTTCGGATCGGCCCACACCTTTACTATGTCTCCGGCACGGCGACCTACAATCTGGTAGTTCAGCTTCACACCGGTTGCCTTTTCAAACGCATTGATCAATTCCAATACGGAAAGACCGCGTCCGGTACCGATATTGAACACTTCCACTTTTTCCTTCTGTTTCTTCTCCAGAATACGGCGGATAGCTACAACATGAGCCTTTGCCAAATCCACCACATTGATGAAATCGCGGATACAGGAACCGTCAGGAGTATCGTAATCGTCACCGAATACACTCAATTTCTCACGGATACCGATAGCCGTCTGGGTGAGGTACGGTATCAGATTCTGCGGCACACCGTTAGGCAATTCACCGAGCAGTGCCGAAGGATGGGCGCCAATCGGGTTGAAGTAACGCAGCAGAATCGCATTGATGGGAGCACCGGAAGCAACCGTATCACGAACAATCTCTTCGTTGATTTGCTTCGTATTTCCGTACGGAGATTCCGCCTTCTTGATAGGAGCCTCTTCCGTTACGGGAAGATGGTCGGGCTGGCCGTATACAGTACAGGAAGAAGAGAATACAATGCCCTCTACTCCATGCTTCGGCATCAGTTCGAGCAGGTTTATCAAGGAAACCAAGTTGTTGCGGTAATAAAGCAACGGTTTTTCCACAGACTCTCCCACCGCCTTGCTTGCCGCAAAATGGATAATAGCCTTGATACCTTTATATTTAGCAAACACAGCGTCGAGACCGGCGTAATCCAGGCAATCCAATTTCTCGAATGCAGGACGGATGCCCGATACCTTTTCAATGTTGTCTACAACATCTGCGCTGGAGTTTGACAGATTATCGATAATAACGACTTCATAACCTGCGTTCTGAAGTTCTACCACAGTATGAGAACCAATATAGCCGGTTCCGCCTGTAACCAAGATTTTCTCTTTCATATTAATATAGATAATTTAGCTTTTAGGTTATCATTAGGCTACAAATGTAAGGAAATAAATTCATAAAGCACGTACATGACCGGTAAAAATTAATCAAAGAATATTCACCCCTGACCGTGTGCGATAACTTTGCCCATAAAAGACAAAGCGAAGAAACCACCCTCTTCTTTACAAAGAGAACCGGTTCTTCGCTTTAGCTTAAATTCAGAGTATATCTTAGAGCTTAACTACGCCGGAGAAGCCCATGAATGCCATAGCCAGCAAACCGGCAGTAATCAAAGCTATCGGAGTTCCCTGCATGCCCTTCGGCACGTTCACCAGACTCATCTGTTCGCGCAGACCTGCAAAGAGCGTCAGCGCCAGACCGAAGCCGATAGCCGTAGAGAATGCATAAACCACACCGGTCAGCAAATCATAATCTTTCTGGATAACGAGGATAGCCACACCGAGAATACAGCAGTTCGTTGTAATCAGAGGCAAGAACACACCTAAAGCCTGGTATAAAGAAGGAGATACTTTTTTCAGGATAATCTCCACCATCTGCACCAATGCGGCAATCACAAGGATAAAGGTGATGGTTTGAAGATAGCCCAGACCGAAAGCATCGAGCACAAACTTCTGAATGAGGAACGTTACGATTGTAGCAATAGTAAGCACGAATGCCACTGCTGCCGACATGCCCAACGCCGTCTCCACTTTCTTGGATACTCCCAAAAACGGACAGATACCCAGGAATTGCGACAACACAATGTTATTGACAAAGATTGCCGAGATAAATATCAATATATATTCCATAATATCAATTCTAATTATGAATTACAAATTATGCTTTCTTGAAGCTGTTAACCAACGCAATGAGGTATCCCAAAGCAATAAACGCACCCGGTGCAAGAACAAATACCAGCATACCGTATTCTTCGGGAAGAATCGTGAGGTTGAATATCTTGCCTGTGCCCAGGAATTCGCGGACAGCACCCAATAAAGTCAATGCAATAGTAAAACCTAATCCCATACCCAAACCGTCGAAGAAGGATGCCACCGGATTATTTTTGGCAGCAAAAGCCTCGGCACGACCCAGTACGATACAGTTTACCACAATCAGCGGAATAAACAAGCCCAGTGTCGCATAAAGTGCGGGAACGTAAGCCTGCATCACCATTTGCAGCAGTGTTACGAACGATGCGATTACAACAATGAAAGAAGGAATACGCACCATATCCGGAATAAGGTTCTTGATAGCGGAAATCACCACATTGGAACAGATAAGCACGAACATCGTTGCCAGTCCCATACCCATACCGTTGATAGCAGATGAAGTCGTACCCAATGTAGGACACATACCAAGCAGGAGTACAAACGTAGGATTCTCTTTTACAATCCCGTTCATCAATACTTTAAAATTATTCATATCTCTACTCCTTTCTTATTTAGCACTGACAGAATCAGTGAGTTCAACTTTAATAGTAGCTCCCGTAGCCGTATTTGCTCCGGCAGCCTCTTCCACATTCTTTTGAGTAGCTCCCGTAGCGCCGTCAGCGGTATTCTGACCTGCATAGGCAGCATATGCAACGTTTACGGCATTCAGGAATGCGCGTGAAGTAATGGTTGAAGCTGTAATGGCATCTACCTTACCGCCGTCCTTGCTTACTGTCAGAGAAGCTTCACCGGGATTCATACCTGTAATATCTCCCTTGTTTCCCTTCTTGAACCAGTCGGCAGCCTTGGAGCCCAATCCCGGAGTCTCCACATGCGACAGCAGCGAGTAATCGATAATCTTGCCTTCGGCATCGAAGCCTACCAATACCTTCAGCTCACCGCCAAAGCCCATGGAAGTCGCTTCGACAGCAGCACCGATGAATTTGCCTTCTTTAGTGGCGGGATATACAGCGTACTGGACGCCGTTTACCTCCTGAGTCTTTTTTTCGGCAATCGGGTCATTGTCAAAACCCGGAACCACAGCGCTGACAGCATCGCTCAACGTCTTGGCATTGGCCTGCGCAATAGGTTCTTTCGTCAGTTCATTTACATAAGCCAGCAATGCTACGGATATCGCAGTAACTCCCGTAAGCACCAGCAACATATTCTTTAAGGATGATTCTAACTTTTTCATTTCTTCTTCGCTACCTCCCCAAAGCGTTTAGGTTTAACATATGTGTTGATAAGCGGAGTAAACGCATTCATAATCAGAATAGCGAACGACATACCTTCGGGATATGCGCCGAACAGACGGATGATGACCGTGAGCAGACCGATACATACGCCGTAAATCAGCATTCCCTTATGGCTCATCGGAGAAGTTACATAATCCGTAGCCATGAAGATAGCACCCAGCATCAGACCACCGGACAGCAGTTGCACCACCGGAGATACATAGATTTCCGGATTAACCCAGTACATGATGCCGGAGAAAACGAATACCGTAGCCAAAATGGATACGGGGATGTGCCATGTAATAATCTTCTTCCACAACATATAGGCCAGTCCCAACAGCAGGGCCAATGCGCTGACTTCACCCAGACAACCGCCGTTATTACCGATCAGCAAGCTGAAAGATGAGGGAAGGTCGCTCAAAGACATGCCCGGAGCACCGCTGATTACACCTTTCATTATAGCCAACGGCGTAGCAGCCGTAGTGGCATCCGTGTAAGCGGTCAGTTGTCCTACGGCAGGCCATGTGGTCATCTGCACAGGGAACGACAGCAACAGGAACACACGTCCCGCCAATGCCGGGTTAAAAGGATTACAACCCAAACCTCCGAAAGACATCTTGCCTACACCGATAGCAAACAAGGCGCCCAGAATGATAATCCAGACAGGAAGGTTGGAAGGTAAGTTGAATGCCAGCAACACACCGGTGATAATAGCGGAACCGTCACAGATGGTTGTGGTTTCTTTCTTCATCAGAAATTTGCCGATAGCCCATTCAAAGAACAGACAGGCTGCTACGGAAGTAGCCGTAACAATCAGCGCGCCCAGTCCGAAAAAGTAAAGCGATACAAGAAATGCAGGAATCAATGCTATCAGCACGCCGTACATATTCTTCTGCACGCTGTCACCGCCGTGAACGTGGGGCGAAAGGGATACGATTAATTTATTCATAAGATTATACTAAATCAATTCTTTCATTTTTTTACCTGACGTGCACGTATCATCGCTCCTACCTTACCCTTACCCAAACGGATATAGTCCAGCAACGGACGGTTGGAAGGACAAGTGAACTGGCATGAGCCACACTCGATACACGACATGACATCTTCTTTCTCTACTCTTTCAAAATCGCCGTGAGCCGATACGGTAGCAAGCAAGTAGGGTTCCAGCCCCATAGGACAGGCACTCACACATTTGGCGCAACGGATACATGGCTGCGCCTCACCGCGCTTGGCTTCCTTATCGTTCATAATCAGGATACCGGAACTGCCTTTCGCAGTCGGCACATCCGTATTTACCAGCGCCTTGCCCATCATCGGACCGCCGCCGATAATCTTGCCCGTATCTTCGGGCAGACCGCCGCAAGCGTCAATCAACTGCTTCATCGGCGTACCGATACGTGCCAGGAAGTTGGAAGGCTTGGACAAAGACTTGCCGGTAACGGTAATGACACGCTCAAACAGCGGTTTATTCTTCTGAACAGCCTGATATACGGCAAATGCAGTACCTACATTCTGTACAACGGCACCCGTGGAGATAGGCAATGCACCGGCAGCGACCTGGCGACTGATAACAGCGTCTATCAACTGCTTTTCACCGCCTTGCGGGTACTGTACTTTCAAGGGCACAACCTCGATACCGGCATAGCCGGCAGCTACTTTCGTCATCAGCTGGATAGCATCGGGCTTATTATTCTCAATACCGATGAATGCCTTGTTCACCTTAACGGCTTTCATCAGGATAGAAACACCTACCATGATTTCTTCGGCATGCTCCAGCATCAACTGGTGGTCGGCAGTAAGATACGGCTCGCACTCCACGGCATTGATTATGACACATTCCGCCTTGAATGCAGGCGGCGGGCACAACTTCACCTGTGTAGGGAAACAAGCGCCTCCCAAACCTACGATACCGGCATCCGCAATCTTCTTCACGATTTCCTCGGCTGTGAGATTGCACTCTTTTACCAATGTATCGGTACGGTCTATGGTCTCTTCCCACTCATCCCCCTCTACATCAATGAATACAGCCGGTTTGGCGTATCCGCTGGCATCGACGATAGTGTCGATTTTTGCGACCTTTCCGCTGACAGACGAATGGATAGCCGCTGATACGAAGCCGCCGGGTTCGGCAATCTTTGTACCTACTTTCACAACATCACCTTTAGCAACGATAGGCTTTGCAGGAGCGCCGATATGCTGGCTCAACAAGATAACGGCTTTTGCCGGAATCTCTGCCTGTACGATAGGCTGATGTGCTGAAAGTTTATTTTCGTGTGGATGAACTCCACCGATTGAAAATGTCTTCAACATACAATTCTGTATTTTTAGTCGTTTAATTTCTTTTAATATTATGCTTCAGTTTTCGGAGTTTCCGGAGCAGCAGCAGTTTCAGAAGCTTTGGAAGTTTCCGCTGCTTTTTTAGGAGCTTCTGCGGGCTTTGCAGGAGTTTCCGCCGGCTTCTTGGCAGCTTCCGCAACTTTCTTCACCGGCTCTGCAGACTTAGAAGCAACAGCCTCTCCTTCCGCTTTCGGTTTACGCGGCGGGAAATTGAGGGCGATTATCGTACCTTGCGGACAAACTTCTTCGCATTTACGGCAAGACTTACATTTGTTCGGGTCAATGTATGCCAGATTGTTCTCCAGCGTAATTGCCTCGAACGGACATACCTTCACACACTTGCCACAGCCGATGCAGGCTACGGTACAGGCCTTACGGGCTACAGCACCCTTATCCTTGTTGACGCACTGCACATAAACGCGGCGGGATTTCTTGCCTTGCGGACGGATTTCGATAATATTTCTCGGACAAGCCTTGGCACATGCGCCGCAAGCGGTACACTTGCTTTCGTCCACCTCGGGAAGCCCGGTTTCGGGATTCATGCGGATAGCACCGAACTGGCAGGCAGACACACAGTCGCCACATCCCAAACAGCCAAAGCTGCATCCCGTTTCGCCACCGTAAAGAGAAGCTGCGATAGCACAGCTCTTCGCACCGTCGTATTGATTGACACGAGGACGGTTGGCACACGTTCCGTTACATCTTACCACTGCAACCATCGGTTCGGCAGCAGCAGCATCCAATCCCAGGATTTCGGCAACTTTCGTCATGACAGGCTGTCCGCCCACCGGACAAAGTTTACCTTCCAACGAACCTGCCTTGACGCAAGCATCGGCAAATCCGCTACAACCCGGGTAACCACATCCACCGCAGTTTGCCTGAGGCAGCACAGCTGCCACTTGTGCAATTCGCGGATCTTCATACACGGCAAATTTCTTGGAAGCCACGTAAAGAATAACCGCCGCAACCAGCGCTATGGCCCCCAATGAAATTACTGCAATCAGAATTACATTCATAAATTAGTTGTTTATTAATTATTTGTTTTATGTATTAGTTAGTTCATCGGTTTAATCGAGAAAGAGAACTTCTTTCCCAATCGCGACTTGTTCAGCCACAATATATAATAATAAGGTATAAGGAGCCCTAACGAACACAGTGCAGAGACCAGTTCGTCGTGCCACATAGCCATAAAAGCAAAAAGGGAAAAGATTAAAACAAGAAAAGGAAACACAAACGCAAGCAAAACCGCCATTACCCCCATAGACAATTCTCCGACAACCCATACACGGTCGCCGGGCTGATAAGAAGAACTTTCATCTATAACATCGATAAGCTTTTCTTTTGTATCGGCAGAACTGCAATGTCCCTTGATACTGCATGAAGCACATGCTGAAGTTTGAACAATCCTCACCTGAAGATGAGTGCCGTTTATGTTTTCCACAATACCCTGATGTCTTATAGTATCCGCCATTTTGCAAAGTGTGCATTACAAATCGCGGCAAATTTACGCATTATTTGCGAACTGCAAGGGATTAGACTGCTTTTTCTGTGTACGCAAACGCTCTTTTTCCTGTTTTTCGCAGTTTTTCGCTATTTTTTCTTCTGAAAAACAAAAAAAGAGAGCGCCCCGCTGTCATCGGCGGAGCGCTCCCTTTAATCATTCGCAACAGATATGGTTACCATTTGTAATTGATACCGAAGCTCAACAATTCCTTCACCTGGAAATAGCTGTCGCCTTCGGTAGGTTTGGCACTGTCATCAAAACGGGCATGCACATAAAGCTTGGTGGAGAGATAACGGTTCAGCACAAAATTAATGGTGTTTTCCCATTCAATACGTGTCCACTCGTAACTGGTCTGGAAGTCCAACCGTGAATCCAGAACGATAGAAGGTATGATAGTCCACGAAAGCGTAGGCTGTATTTGAGAACCGAAATTATGCTTGACGCACTTACCCTCGTCCAGGCCGAACTTCACTTCGTCCACCTCTTTATTGCCCACATAGCGCAACATATAGGTCAGCGGGGCGATAAAAACAGACAAGTTAAACTTTTCCTTTTTCAGCTTATAGTCCATACCGATACTGGACGACCAATCTGCGGGTGCAAAGAATGCTGAGACCAGCTCTTCGCTATTCGCCTTGTAACTATGGCAAAACTGTGTTTTAAATTCCGTAGTAATGGTATAATACCACTTGGATGCAGCCTGAATACCCAATTTGCTATAAAGGCGGAACTGGTCGGTGCTTACCAGGTAATCGTGGAACTCATCGGAAGGAGCTGAGTTGAAGCCGAACTTGGCATCCAGCATATTCTCCCACTGGAGTTTCTCCCTATCGTTATAGTTGGCAAACAACTGCAGGTTGGCAAGCAAGGAGTTCGTACTTTCACCGCCCTTATACCAGTTGTCGGAAATATAGTTTTGCGTAATCTGCAACGAACCGTTTCCACCGGTCACCCACCAGTTGGGCTTTTGTATCACGACTTCCGCCTCTTCTTTCACTCTTGCCATGTTCTCCTGGGCAAAGAGTTTCACCACGGAAGGCTTGGAAGAGATTTCCTTTTCGATATTGTCCTTGAAAAGTTTTTTCTTCTTAATCTCTTTCTCGGTCATTACCACCAAGTCCGGACGATTGACGTACGTATTCATCATCACGCGGTCTACAACCCTATTCGCATTCTCTTTCGACAAGAAGCTCAATGTATCGAACGGCAGGAGTTCTTTCGTCATCGCAGGTACCGTATCCGGCTTCTGGAAAGTCCAGCCAACCTGCGACAGGCGTTCCATAGGAGCATAATAATAAGTGGTGGGAACAAACATACGGTAATAGTCCGGATTGTATGCAATATACCGTTCGGGAGTAGCCGGATCGTTCAAATAATCCAACACACCGAAATATTTTTCATACAGCACGGAGACTGTATCCAGCCGGTACCCATTATCGCAGGGTTTCAGTTTCAATATCCAGTTCTGACTCCAAATACCCGACAATGTATCCGCATTCTCCGTTGCAGCCTGTTTTCTTGTACTCTTTGCAGCATTTTGGGCTATCACCGGAAAAGAAAGCAGTGCGGCAACCAATCCTATTAAAACACGTCTATTCCTCATACTTTTCTTAAAATCTATATTTGAACGCAAAATTAAATCAAAATGTTCAGATTACAAAAGGTGGAAAGTGAAAGTTTATCAGAACCTTATTACGCACAGATATTCCACTTTTTATAATTGTTTTCACCAAACTGTTATGTACTTCCTCTTTTTTTTCATAATTTTGCGCTTTAATTTTTAGAGAAAACATTTAAAACAGTATAGCTGTGGGAGAAACAAAGTATATTTTCGTCACCGGTGGCGTTGCCTCCTCATTGGGTAAAGGTATTATTTCGTCATCCATCGGTAAATTATTGCAAGCAAGAGGTTATAAAGTAACAATTCAGAAGTTCGACCCGTATATCAATATCGATCCGGGTACGCTGAATCCTTATGAACACGGAGAATGCTACGTAACGGTAGACGGCCATGAAGCCGATCTCGACCTGGGACACTACGAACGCTTCCTGGGTATCCAGACCACAAAGGCCAACAATATTACAACCGGACGTATCTACAAAAGCGTTATCGACAAAGAGCGCCGCGGCGATTATCTGGGAAAGACCATTCAGGTAATCCCTCACATTACGGATGAAATCAAGCGTAATGTAAAGCTGTTGGGCAACAAATATAAATTCGATTTCGTAATTACCGAAATCGGTGGCACGGTAGGCGACATCGAGTCTCTTCCGTACTTGGAAAGCATCCGCCAGTTGAAATGGGAACTGGGTAAAGACGCCTTGTGCGTACACCTTACTTATGTACCCTATCTTGCAGCAGCCGGCGAATTGAAAACCAAACCGACCCAGCACTCCGTAAAAGAGTTGCAAAGCGCCGGTATCCAGCCCGATGTGCTGGTACTCCGCACGGAACACGAGCTGAGCAACACCTTGCGCAAGAAAGTGGCCCTTTTCTGCAATGTAGACGAAAATGCCGTTGTACAGAGCATCGATGCACCTACTATCTACGAAGTGCCTATTCTGATGCAGGCTCAGGGACTGGACGAAACTATCCTGAAGAAAATGGGACTTCCCGTGGGCGATACTCCGGGACTGGGCCCGTGGCGCGCCTTCCTCGAACGCCGTCACAAGGCAGAAACGACCGAACCGGTACACATAGCACTGGTGGGCAAGTACGATTTGCAGGATGCCTACAAATCCATCCGCGAAGCCCTTTCACAAGCCGGAACATACAATGACCGCAAGGTATCCGTAGATTTCGTAAACAGCGAGAAGCTGACGGACGAAAACGTAGCGGAAGCATTGAAAGGCATGTCGGGCGTTCTCATCGGACCGGGTTTCGGCGAACGTGGCATTGCCGGAAAGTTCGTAGCCATCAAATATGCGCGTACGCACGATATTCCGACATTCGGTATCTGCCTGGGTATGCAATGCATTGCCATTGAATTTGCCCGCAACGTACTGGGATACGCTGATGCCAATTCGCGCGAAATGGATGAAAAGACACCGCACAACGTTATCGACATCATGGAAGAGCAGAAGTCCATTACCAATATGGGCGGCACGATGCGTCTGGGCGCTTACGAATGCGTATTGCAAGAAGGCAGCAAAGCATACGAGGCCTATGGCACGGAACACATACAGGAGCGCCACCGCCACCGCTATGAGTTCAACAACGCATATAAGGCAGAGTATGAAGCAGCCGGCATGCAGTGTACGGGCATCAATCCGGAATCGGACCTGGTGGAGATAGTAGAGATACCCGCCCTGAAATGGTTTATCGGAACCCAGTTCCACCCCGAATACAGCAGTACCGTACTGCACCCGCATCCGCTATTTGTAGCTTTCGTAAAGGCTGCGATTGAAAACGAAACAAAGTAATCATCACTAATTAATAATTGAAAATTCATAATTTGATTAAATGGATAAAAACACCATCACAGGCCTTGTCTTGATAGCAATCCTGTTAGTCGGATTCAGCTTTCTGAGCCGTCCGAGCAAGGAGCAACTGGCTGCACAGCAACGCTATTATGACTCCATAGCCCAAGTACAACAACGCGAAGCTGACCTGAAAGCAAAGGCGGAAGCTGCCTTGGCCAATGACAAAGAGGAACAGACGGCAGACTCTACCGTTCTCTTCTTCAACGCTCTTCAGGGAACCGACTCACAGGTTACAATACAAAACAATCTGGCAGAGCTGACAGTTGCCACCAAGGGCGGACGTATTTCGTCAGCTACGTTGAAAGAGTATATGGGACAGGACAAAAAGACACCTGTTACCCTATTCAGCGGCAACGACGCTTCCATGAACTTCCTTTTCTACAACAAGAAGGAAACCATACAGACGGAGAACTACTATTTTTCGGTAGTGAACCGTACGGACAGCACCGTAACCATGCGTTTGGCGGCAGACAGCGCCAGCTATATCGACTTTAAGTATGCCATGCACAATGACACCTATCTGGTAGACTTTACAATCGACGCCGTAGGTATGGCAAACAAGCTGGCAAACACCGACTATGTAGACATCGAATGGTCGCAGCGTGCACGTCAGATAGAAAAGGGATATACGTATGAGAACCGCCTGGCGGAACTGACCTATAAAATTACCGGAGACGGAACCGATTACCTGTCAGCCGGCAAGAACGATGAGAAAGAAGTGGCAGAACGCCTGGACTGGATTGCTTTCAAGAACCAGTTCTTCTCTTCCGTATTCCTTGCCGATGCCGACTTTGAGAAGACGAAGCTGAACTCAAAGCTGGAGACACAGGGAAGCGGCTACATCAAGGATTACTCTGCCGAAATGAGCACTGCTTTCGACCCGACCGGCAAAACTCCGACGCAACTGTTCTTCTACTTCGGTCCCAACCACTACAAAACGCTGACCGCACTCGATAAAGGACGCGAGGACAAGTGGGAGCTCAACCGCCTGGTATATCTGGGCTGGCCGTTAATCCGCTGGATAAACAAGTGGTTCACCATCAATATCTTCGACTGGCTGTCCAGCTGGGGATTGAGCATGGGTATCGTTCTGCTGCTGATGACATTGATTGTAAAGGCAGTGGTATTTCCCGCAACTTGGAAAACGTACATCTCCTCTGCCAAAATGCGTGTACTGAAACCGAAAATAGACGAAATAGGCAAGAAGTATCCCAAGCAGGAAGATGCCATGAAGAAACAGCAGGAAGTGATGGCGCTTTACAGCCAATACGGTGTGAGTCCGATGGGCGGCTGTCTGCCGATGCTGATTCAGTTCCCTATTCTAATGGCATTGTTTATGTTCGTGCCGAGTGCCATCGAGCTGCGCCAGCAAAGTTTCTTGTGGGCCGATGACTTGTCCACGTACGATGCGTTCATCAATTTCCCGTTCCATATTCCGTTCCTGGGCAGTCACCTCAGCCTTTTCTGCCTGCTGATGACAGTAACGAATATCCTGAACACCAAATTTATGATGCAGCAGCAGGACACAGGCGCCAACCCGCAAATGGCAGCCATGAAATGGATGTCGTACCTGATGCCCGTTATGTTCCTGTTTATATTGAACGACTATCCTTCGGGACTGAACTACTACTACTTCATTTCGACGCTTGTCAGTGTGGTAACTACCATCATCATGCGCAAAATGACGAATGAGGAAGCGCTTCTGGCACAACTGGAAGCGAACAGGAAAGATCCGAAGAAAATGAAAAAGACCGGCTTCGCTGCCCGCCTTGAAGCTATGCAGAAGCAACAGGAGCAGATGATGAAAGAAAAGCAGAACAGGAAATAAACTTCCGTTCAAGATATTTTCTTAGAAGGAAGCCGGACAATGCACTTTGCCCGGCTTCCTTTTCCTTTTTTCAAGTATATCAGGCTCCCAAAAGAGTTATCGAATGTATCCCAAAAACCTATTTATCGAATATGCAGACTAAATACACCTACAAAGAAATCTGGCTTATAGCCTACCCTATTCTCATCAGCCTGCTCATGGAGCAGATGATCGGCATGACAGACACTGCCTTCCTGGGACGCGTGGGCGAGATAGAATTAGGAGCATCCGCCATTGCAGGTATCTTCTACATAGTAATGTTCATGGTGGCATTCGGTTTCAGTATCGGAGCGCAAATTCTGATAGCACGGCGCAACGGCGAACAGCAATATAAAGAGATAGGCAACCTCTTCTACCAGGGAGTCTATTTCCAGTTGGGAATGGCAGCGGTTATGTTTGCCCTCTGTTACAGCTTCGCTCCGGTGATATTGAAACGGCTTGTCTCTTCCCAGCACATCTACGATGCGGCAATGAGCTACCTCAACTGGCGTGTATTCGGATTCTTTTTCTCCTTTACGGCAGTGATGTTCCGTGCGTTCTTTCTGGGAACGACACAGACCAAAACGCTGACGCTGAACTCAATCGTCATGGTATTGAGCAATGTCGTATTCAACTACATCCTGATATTCGGAAAATTCGGAGTGCCGCAGCTCGGCATTGCCGGAGCCGCCATAGGCTCGTCGCTGGCGGAATTGGTGTCATTGATATTCTTCATCCTCTACACCCGCTACCATATCGACATCCGCAAGTACGGACTGGACAAAATACCGGGTATCCGCTGGAACATACTCAAACGCATGCTCAACGTCTCTTTCTGGACGATGGTACAGAATTTCCTGTCACTCTCCACGTGGTTCCTGCTCTTCCTCTACGTAGAGCATCTGGGAGAACGTTCGCTGGCCGTTACCAACATCATCCGCAACGTATCGGGCATAATGTTCATGGTTATGATGGCATTCGCTTCGACCTGCGGGTCGCTTGTCAGCAACCTTATCGGAGCAGGACACACCGACTGCGTGCCCGGTACGATACGGCAGCATATCCGCATAGCCTATGCGTTCGTGTTGCCGCTTGCCGTGTTCTTTGCGCTGTGCCCCAAGCTGATACTGAGCGTGTACACGGATATGCCGGAACTGCAAGAGGCAGCCGTTCCCTCGCTTTGGGTACTTTGCTCCGCCTATCTGTTCCTCGTACCCGCCAACGTCTATTTCCAGTCCGTATCGGGAACCGGAAACACACGTACGGCCCTGGCCCTGGAGATGATAACACTGGTGGTTTATACCTGCTACATCACATACATCGTAGCTTATCTGAAACTGGACGTGGCATTTGCATGGACATCGGAAATTGTTTATTCCGTAGGAATTCTGGTGCTTTGCTACTTCTACATGAAGAAAGGGAAATGGAGTCTGAAGAAAATTTAAATTAATTTCCTATCTTCGTTACCGAAATAAATCTTCAAACATATATGAAACAATCAAACCTATTATTTATGTCGGCAGCAATGATGTTGGCATCCTGCGGCGGAACTAAAGACGCAGGACAGAATGGGACGCTTATCGAAAGATCGGATATAAAGATTGAAGGTAAGCGCATGACGCCCGAAGCGCTTTGGGCAATGGGCCGTATCGGCAGCGTAGCCGTATCGCCCGACGAGAAACAGATTGCTTACTCGGTAGCCTATTACAGCGTACCGGAAAACAAGAGCAACAACGAGTTGTTTGTCATGAATGCCGATGGCAGCAGCAACAGACAAATCACCCGCAACAGCTGGCAGGAAAGCCAACCCGTCTGGATTAAAGACGGCAAGAAAATCGCTTTCCTCTGCAACGAAAGCGGCAGCAGCCAGGTGTGGGGAGATGAATCCGGACGGTACGGAACGCAAACAGCTCACCCGGTACGAGGGAGACATCGAGGGATTCGCTTTCTCGCCCGACGGCAAGAAGCTGCTTTTCATCGCCCAGGTAAAAACCGTGCAGAGCACCGCCGACAAGCATCCCGACCTGCCCAAGGCAACCGGTATCATCGTTACCGACTTGATGTACAAGCATTGGGACGAATGGGTGACAACCGCTCCGCATCCCTTCGTTGCAGACTTCGACGGCAACGGCATCAGCAACGTACAGGATATTCTGGACGGCGAACCCTACGAAAGCCCGATGAAACCCTGGGGCGGTATCGAGCAACTGGCCTGGAGCCCTGCTTCGGACAAAGTGGCCTATACCTGCCGCAAAAAGACGGGACTGGCCTATGCCGTCTCCACCAATTCCGATATTTACATCTATGACCTTGCCACCGGGAAAACGGAAAACATCACCGAAGAGAACAAAGGGTACGATACCAATCCCCAATATTCGCCCGACGGCAAGTACATAGCCTGGCAGAGCATGGAACGCGACGGATACGAGGCAGACCTCAACCGCCTGTTCGTCATGGACCTTGCAACCGGAGAGAAGCGTTTCGTAAGCCGCGCCTTCGAATCCAACGTAGATGCTTTCTTGTGGAACAAAGACTCGCAAAGCATATACTTCATCGGCGTATGGCACGGTGAAACGCAGATTTACAACATCGGTCTTGCCGACAATGACAGCCTGAACCGACTTACCGACGGCATGCACGACTACGCCTCTCTCGCCCTTTGCGGTGACAAGCTCATTGCCAAGCGCCACTCCATGAGTATGGGAGATGAGATATACGCCGTAAACAATACACGCAACGGCAATGCTTTTGCCAAGGCCGAGCAACTGACATTCGAGAACAAGCAAATCTACGACCAACTGGAGATGGGTAAAGTAGAGGCCCGCTGGATGACGACCACCGACGGCAAGCAAATGCTGACCTGGGTTATCTACCCGCCCCAATTCGACCCGAACAAGAAGTACCCCACCCTGCTCTTCTGCGAGGGCGGACCTCAAAGCCCCGTCAGCCAGTTCTGGAGCTATCGCTGGAATTTCCAGATTATGGCTGCCAACGACTATATCATCGTAGCTCCCAACCGCCGCGGTCTTCCGGGCTTCGGTGTGGAGTGGAATGAAGCCATCAGCGGCGATTACGGCGGCCAGTGCATGAAAGACTACTTCACATCCATCGACGAAATGGCAAAAGAACCGTTTGTCGACAAAGACCGCCTGGGTTGTGTAGGCGCCAGCTTCGGCGGCTTCTCCGTTTACTGGCTTGCCGGACATCACGACAAACGCTTCAAGGCATTCATTGCCCACGACGGTATATTCAACATGGAAATGCAATACCTGGAGACAGAGGAAAAATGGTTTGCCAACTGGGATATGGGCGGCGCATACTGGGAAAAGGACAACGCTACAGCCCAACGTACATTTGCCAACTCCCCCCACCTCTTCGTAGACAAATGGGACACCCCTATCCTCTGCATTCATGGCGAAAAGGATTTCCGCATCCTTGCCAACCAGGCAATGGCTGCCTTTGACGCTGCTGTAATGCGCGGCGTTCCTGCCGAACTGCTTATCTATCCCGATGAGAACCACTGGGTGCTGAAACCGCAAAACGGCGTTCTGTGGCAGCGCACATTCTTTGAATGGCTGGATAAGTGGCTGAAGCCTGCAAAACAATAAAGAAAGCAGATAAAAAAAGAATATGAAAAAAGGAAGCCGACACATCGTTGCAGTGATGTTGCCGGCTTCCTTTTCTATGCCATGCCCTCGCTTGTCAGACCAGCACGCCCAATATCGGGAATGTCGCTCCCTGCATTGCGAAGCAGATGCCAAAGACACACGCACTTACAATCCAAAGAATGACCAACGTCCATTTCAGGCCGGAAACCATAGGCTGCCACTTGAATATCTGGCTGAATATCATCCAAACGAGGCTTACCAACGGAATACCCACTACCAGGATACCTGCAATATACATCACAATGGCCGATAACGGAGAAGCAGGCAATACTACATTAAAAGTAGGGAACATCGAGATAAGTGCTGCCCCACCGCCGATGGCCACCATTACGGCAGCAAAAAGCAGGGCTACGAACACCACTCCGAACACAAACAGCAGCGGACTGCAGATGATAGCGAATATCACCAGGCAGATTTTAAGGAACAGCCCCACCACCATAACCAGGGCATCGCCCAGTTTCTGCAGGAAAGTGCGAGGCTTGTCGGACCTCATATAATCGTTCACGCCGTTTGCCACCTTCTCAAAACCGCCGGTTACTGTCTTGCCTATATTATCCACCGTAACCGCCTCGCCCCGCATACTCAGTTTCTCGGCTGCCGTGCGGGCTTCCGGAACGATTATCCAGCAAATGATATAGGCGGGTATCAGGAGCTTGAATCCGAAAATCATGATTATTACAAGCACCAGACGCAACATCGTCACGTCCCAACCCCAATAGGCAGCCAATCCGCTCACCACACCGCCCAACATCTTATCGTCGGGATTGCGATAGAAATGGTGAGACACTTTCTCCGCAGTTGCGGAAGCGCCTGCACCTGTATTGCCGGCATGGTTGCTGCCGTCCCAACTGCCGCTTCCGGAATCGGCATCTCCTGCGTCAGGCTCCAGTTCTTCCGGTTTGCCCATGCGGGCAATCACTTCTTCCACATAGGCAATGGTAATCACCTGCGAACCCGCAACAAGCTTCTCCGTAAAAAGCTCGGAGATACGGCGTTCAATGTCATCGATTATCTCGTCTGCACCGGCTTCCTTACGGAAATGTATCTTCAAGTTGCTTAAATAATTATCCAAAAGGCGGTAGGCATCTTCATCGATATGGAAAACCGTTCCTCCTAAATTTACCGTTAATGTCTTTTTCATCGTTATATGTTTTTTATTTATTCTTTCATTACTCTTCAATAGCCCAACATGCTTCACGCTAATTGTTGGCAATATGATTGACCGTATCGCTCAGTTCGCGCCAGGACACCTCCAGCTCACCCAGAAAAGCCTCTCCTTTTGCGGTCAGCCTATAGTATTTGCGAGGCGGTCCCTGCGTGGACTCTATCCATTCGTAACTCAGCAAATCATCGTTCTTCAAACGGGTGAGCAGCGGATAGAGCGTACCTTCCACCACAATGAGCCGCGCTTCCTTCAGTTTCTGTATAATATCCGAAGCATAAGCCGGCTCTTTATGGAGCAACAGCATGATACAATATTCAAGCATGCCCTTGCGCATCTGCGACTTTACATTATTAACGTCCATAATTCGTATATGTTATTAAATGGTTTGACTGTTTACAACAAAAATGCCATACCTGCATCCTTTGTATGGCACAAATATATGTATTATCTTAGTACCTTGTATTGCAAAGTACCTTACATTAATATTATTTAAGAGTATATATGACCGGAGAGCAACCCGGGCTGTGCCTGTCGCACCTACAAAATCCCCGTTGATATGCCACAAATAATTACAGTTTAGTTTCTGTTTGAAACAAAGTATGCTATATTTGCATCATATTAATATAAACGCAGCAAAACATGTTTACCATCAGAAAAGCAACAAGCGCCGATTGCGGGTTAATCCATAAACTCGCCTGGCAGATATTTCCCGAAACTTACAAAGAAATTCTTTCGAAAGAACAAATCGAATATATGATGGAATGGATGTACTCCTTAGAGAGCATCCGCCAACAGATGGAAGAAGAAGGGCATGTGTACCTCATTGCCTGTGAGGAGTGCGAAGCGGCGGGTTATGTATCCGTACAGCAACAGGGAAAAGACCTGTTTCACCTGCAAAAGATTTATGTGCTTCCTTATTATCAGGGCGCACACTGCGGGAGTTTCCTGTTTCGCGAAGCTGTAAAATACATCAGGGATGTGCATCCCGCCCCGTGCATTATGGAGCTGAACGTAAACCGCAACAACAAAGCGGTAGGTTTTTACGAGCACATGGGGATGAAGAAATCCAGAGAGGGAGATTTTCCAATAGGAAACGGATACTATATGAACGACTACATCATGCAGTTGAAAATCGAAGAATAAGCAGCGGGCTGCATTATGGAATCCAAAGAGCTACACTACGTTTCCAAAGAGCTACATTACGTTTCTAAAGGGCTACATTATAACTGTAAAGGTCAACTCTGCAATTCCAAAGTTGACCTTTACGTTTTCTCTATTATTTCGCTACTCTCTCCAGCCATTTAACCATTGAGAGCATCACAATCATGGAAGCGCCTGTTGCACCCACGAAAACCAACCAGCATGCCCAGATTGGAACAGTGGTATAAAGGATACCGCCAACGAAAAGCAGCGAATTACCTACTGCCGTTGCAGCCAGCCAGCAACCCTGCATCAGACCCTGCAAATGAGGGGGAGCCACCTTGGACACGAAAGACAGTCCCAGCGGTGAGATGAACAACTCGGCAACCGTAAGGATGAAGTACAAACCTATCATAATCCACGGAGTCACACGGATGGCATTGATTTCGGCGGCACTCATCGTGCTCAACGCATCTTTGGCAGGCAAAGTGAACGAGAATATCATCAGGAACACGTATGCCAGTGCCGCAATACCCATACCGATGGCGCAATCTTCATCGGAGTGGACGGTTCTTTATCCTTTCTTCAATGCGCCGAACAGCCACATGATAAACGGAGTGAGGAATACCACAAAGAACGGGTTTACGCACTGGAAGATTTCAGCACCCTTGATACGGGTAAAGCCAAGGTCAATATCAATTACGCTCAAGTCTACATAGTCGCGTGCAAAGTAAGTCAGCGAATAACCGTTCTGGTGGAACGACAGCCAGAAGAAGATTACCACACCGAACACTGCGAACAGGGCATAAATACGCTGTTTGATTTCGGCTGCGCTCATCTTGATTTCTTCTTTGCTTACGGTAGCATTCTGTTCCTTGGCAGCTACAACCTTCTTTGCCGGGTCGGGGAAGCGGTTCTTGTTGACCAGGTAGATTACCAATGAAATCAACATGGCAACAATGGCAGCCATGAAAGCATATTGGAAACCGCGGTTAAACACATCCAGGTAGTTGTTGACAAACGCACCCATATCAGCCACATGGCTGCCGTCGAGCGTAACCTTGTCTGCCAGAGCCGTAAGATTCTCCATAGCCTGGGGAGCCATCTTGTCGCCCTCTTTAAGGAATTGGTGACAAAGTTCGGGCAAAGTGGCATCATAGTCGAAGTTGTTGACCTTCAGCCACCAGTTGCGCACACCGATAGCAATCCACGGAGCGAAGAAACCGCCGATGTTGATGAACATGTAGAATATCTGGAAACCGGAGTCGCGCAGGCTTGAGTACTTGGGATCATCGTACATCTGACCCACCAATGCCTGAAGATTACCCTTGAACAGACCGTTACCGAAAGCAATGACCAGAAGTCCGAAACAAGTCAGTCCCAGGTAAAGTCCCATGCTGGGAACAGGCGTAGGAGTAGGAATGGCAATAATCAGATAACCCACCGCCATCATCACCAGACCGGCAAGGATAGTGCCTTTGAAGTTTTTAGTCTTATCGGCAATGATACCGCCTGCCAATGCCAGAATATAGATAGATGCATAGAACGCGGAATAGATATATCCGGTAGTCGTTTCAGACAGCCCGAACTTCGCCGAGATAAACAGTGTAAGGATTGCCATCATAATATAGAAGCCGAAACGCTCTCCCATATTAGCCAAAGCGGCAGCAATCAAACCATTAGGGTGCTTGCTAAACATAAAAATAAGTTTTTGTAAATTAGTAATTAGTATTAGTTTATTTATATTTTTTGCAAATATATACTTTTCATTGAGATTTCCGGTAAGAAAACGAAATATCTCTTGCCGGAAATCAGGTTTTTAATATCCCTTTCACGAAAAAAGCCGGAAAAAGCATGCGAATAATTACACTATGATAATCTGTGCCGGAAAAAGCATTAAAATCACATAATCCCTCATGCCTACACAACTCATGCCTCGAAAAGCCTGCAAACCTCAGCGTGTACCTCCTTTATCAAATCCTTCGGATTGAGTTTGAGTTGCAACCCGCGCTGTCCGGCACTAATGTAGATATAGGAGAATTGCAGGCAGGTTTCGTGAATATAGGTAGGGAAAGGCTTTTTCATGCCGATAGGCGAACAACCGCCGCGGATATACCCCGTCAGCGGAAGCAGTTCCTTCATCGGGATAAGGTCGCACTTCTTGTTTCCGGACACCTTGGCGGCCAATTTCAGGTCTACTTCGTGCTCTCCGGGAATGACGCACACAAAATAACCGGTTTTATCGCCATGCAATATCAGTGTTTTAAATACCTGCTCTATATCCTCTCCCAAACTGGTAGCCACGTGTATGGCACTCAAATCTTTCTCATCCACCTCATAAGGAATGAGCTCGTAGGCAATCTTTGCCCTATCAAGCAGCCGGGCTGCATTTGTCTTGTTGATTTTATTTTCTTTCATCACAAACTATAATTGCAGACAGGCGAAAAGCATCCCGTTGCAGAAAGACGGTTTGCCGTCCGATGCCTTTCACCCGTCATCTTTCTTTCAGACTATTTTAAAGATGAAGTTCTTCTTTCAGGAACTTCGGGGTATATCCTTTCGTACTCATCGCCACCTCTTCGGGCGTGCCGCAAGAGAGAAGCTCTCCCCCCGCCCTTACCGCGGGTCCCATGTCAATGATGTAATCCGCCATTTTGATGACATCGAGGTTATGCTCGATAACGATGACCGTGTTGCCCTTATCGACCAATTTATTCAATACATTCATCAGGACGCGGATATCCTCAAAGTGCAGTCCGGTAGTAGGTTCGTCAAGAATATAAAGCGTCTTGCCCGTATCCCGCTTGGAGAGTTCGGTGGCCAACTTCACACGCTGGCTCTCGCCACCGGAGAGCGTGGTGGAAGACTGCCCCAGCTTGATATACCCCAGACCGACCTCCTGAATTACCTTAATCTTGTTCAATATCTGAGGTACGTTTTCAAAGAATTCCACAGCACGGTTTATCGTCATATCCAGTACGTCGGCAATGGACTTACCCTTGAAGCGCACTTCCAGCGTTTCGCGATTGTAACGCTTGCCATGGCAAACCTCACAAGGGACATATACATCGGGCAGGAAGTTCATCTCAATGGTTTTGTAACCGTTGCCCTGGCAGGCTTCACAACGTCCGCCGCTTACATTGAACGAGAAACGTCCCGCCTTGTATCCGCGGATTTTGGCTTCGGGCAGGCCGACAAACAGGTTGCGGATATCGGAAAAGACTCCCGTATATGTGGCAGGATTGGAGCGCGGAGTACGCCCCAGCGGCGACTGGTCTACATTCACCACCTTATCTATATACTCCAGTCCCTCGATACTGCCATACTCCAAGGGGTCCTGAAGCGAACGGTAAAACTTCTGCGAAAGGATGGGCTGAAGCGTTTCATTAATCAGTGTGGACTTTCCGCTGCCCGATACTCCCGTTATACAAATCAGTTTGCCGAGCGGGAACTCCACATCCACATTTTTCAGGTTATTGCCTCTTGCACCGCGCAGCCACAGGCTATGACCGTTGCCCTTGCGCCGTTCGGCAGGCACTTCAATGGCACATTCGCCGTTCAGATACCGGGAAGTCAGCGTATGCGTCCGCAACATCTGCTGCGGAGTACCGGCAAATACCACCTCGCCCCCCAGCCTGCCTGCCTTGGGGCCCATATCTATAACGTAATCGGCGGCAAGCATCATGTCTTTATCATGCTCCACCACAATCACGGAATTACCCATATCGCGCAACTCCTTCAACGAATGGATAAGCCGCAGATTATCGCGCTGGTGCAATCCGATGCTCGGCTCATCCAGTATATACAGCACGTTCACCAACTGCGAGCCTATCTGCGTAGCCAGCCGGATACGCTGGCTTTCGCCGCCGGAGAGGCTGACGGCGCTGCGGTCCAGAGACAGATAATCCAATCCCACATCCAGCAGGAATTTCAGGCGGGTACGGATTTCTTTCAATATTTCTACCGCAATCTGCTGCTGTTTCCTGCTAAGAAATTGGTCTACGTTCATCAGCCAGTCATACAACTCGTTGATGTCCATTGTGGAGAGTTCGTAGATGTTTTTATCGTGAATACGGAATGACAAGGCTTCCTTGTTCAACTTCGCTCCGTGGCATTCGGGACAGACAGCCGTCCTGGCAAATTGCTCCGCCCACTTCTGTGCCGTGGCAGACGCATCCTTTTCCTGCAACATCTGGATATACTTCACCACTCCCTCAAAAGTGACAAAGTAGTCGGAAGACGTACCGATAAGGGAGCTTTTTATCTTTATACGCTCATCCGAACCGTATAGAATCTCATCTATCGCATCGTCCGGCAGCTCCCTGACAGGAGTTTTCAGCGTAGCTTCATACTTCTCCAGCAATGCGGCAATCTGCCAGAATATCATGCTGTTCTTGGCTTTTCCCAAAGGAATGATGGCTCCTCCGCTGATGGAAAGCCCGCGGTCGGGGATAATCTTGTCTATATCAATCTGGCTCACCACACCCAAACCCTTACACTTGGGGCACGCCCCCTGCGGAGAATTGAAGGAGAAGTTATGGGGGGCAGGCTCGCGATAGGACAGTCCGGTGACAGGGCACATCAAACGCTTGCTGTAATGGCGCACGCTCTCGCTTTGGGCGTCAAGCACCATCAGCAGCCCGTCGCCCTGACGCATGGCAACGGCAACGCTGTTCTTCAGGCGGGTGTCGTCTTTATCCGCCACCACCAGTTTGTCGATTACCACTTCCACGTCATGGTTCTTGTAACGGTCCAGCTTCATGCCGGGCAATGCCTCGCGCACCTCGCCGTCCACACGGACATAGAGGTAGCCTTTCTTGCGAATCTGCTCGAACAGTTCCTTGTAGTGTCCCTTACGGTTGCGCACCAACGGGGCGAGGATGTAAATACGCTTCCCTTTATAATCGTTCAGGATAAGTTCGAGTATCTGCTCTTCGGTATATTTCACCATTTTCTCGCCGGAAAGATACGAATAGGCTTCGCCGGCACGGGCATACAGCAGGCGAAGATAATCGTATATCTCCGTTGTCGTACCCACGGTGGAACGCGGATTTTTATTGGTGGTCTTCTGTTCTATGGAAATCACCGGGCTCAGACCGGTAATCTTATCTACATCGGGACGCTCCAGATTGCCCAGAAAGTTACGGGCATAAGCGGAAAACGTTTCGATATAGCGGCGCTGGCCCTCGGCAAATATCGTATCGAATGCGAGGGACGACTTACCGCTTCCGCTCAGCCCGGTGATTACCGTAAGGCTGTTGCGGGGAATTTCCGCATCGATGTCTTTCAGGTTATGTACACGCGCTCCGTATACATTGATATATTCTGTTTCTTCTTGCATATTTTAATGAATGAATTTGTGCAAAAATAACGGTTTCCGACCGAATATCAGTCGAAAAGCGGTATTTTTCGGTTTTGAAATGCACAATATTATTTCTTAACGCAATCCTTTGGTTAAAATGGGACAATATTGTTAACTTTGCGGCTACTTTGGGAAATTGTAAACATAAACCAACGATTACTGAATGAAAACGATTAACCGTATTTTTTGTTCCCTGCTGCTTGCCGGCGCGTGCAGCCTCGGAACAAGCGCACAAGAAAACCAATCCTACTTTCTGCATACGATAGAAAAAGGCCAGAGCCTGTATTCCATTGCCAGCATGTACAACATCAGTCAGGCGGATATAGTAAAACTGAATCCGGGAAGCGACGACAAGATATACGTAGGCCGTACCCTGCGCATTCCGCGTACGGATGCCGGTTTGCAAAAGGAGACTTTCCATACCATAGCTCCCGGTGAAACCCTTTACCGGCTTACGGTGAAATACAATGTGTCCGCCAAAGCCATATGCGATGCCAACCCCGGACTGAGCGCCGATAACTTCCGCATCGGGCAGGTCATCCGCATTCCGTCGGCCACGGATGCGGCAGCCGCCACCGCAGACACGCAGACACTTTCGGGCATGCCCGCAGGCAACACTACCATTCAGGCCCCGGTACAATCCCGCTGCCGCGACATGCACAAGGTAAAACGCAAGGAAACGGTATTCAGCATCAGCCGCGAATACGGCATTACCGAAGCCGAACTCATAGCCGCCAATCCCGAATTGCGGGGCGAGAACAAGATAAAGAAAGGTTCGTTCCTCTGTATCCCCTATCCGTCCTCTCCTTCTGCAACGCAGCAGGATACACCCCGGCAGGCCGCACCGAGCGACAGCGAACTGTTCAGTGAAAACACAAAAAGCAGCAAGCGCATCAATGTCATCAAGGCTGCCGTAGTCCTTCCGTTCCTGCCCGACGGGGCAAGCAAAAGCGAGTCTGCCAAAATGGTGGAATATTACGAAGGATTCCTTATGGCGGTAGACAGCCTGAAGCGCACAGGCACTTCCATAGACCTTTATACTTACAGTACCGGTCCTGCCACATCCTCCCTGAACTCCATACTCGGCAAAAGCGAGATGAAGGACATGGATATTATCTTCGGCCCGTTGCACCAGCAGCACATCAAGCCTTTGGCCGATTTTGCCGACAAGCACGACATACGGCTGGTGATACCGTTTACGTCTAAAGACAATACCGTATTCCGCAATCCGTCGGTTTACCAAATCAATACTCCCCAATCCTACCTTTATTCGGAAGTGTACGACCACTTTGTCCGCCAGTTCCCCAACGCCAACGTTATCTTTATCGAGGCAAGCCAGGGAACCAAAGAGAAGGCGGACTTCATCAAGGGATTGAAAGAGGAGTTGCGCAACCGTTCCATACCTACAAAATCACTGAAAGAGGATGCTACCGTGGAGTCCTTGAAAGCCGTACTGCGTGCCGACCGCGAAAATATATTCATCCCCACTTCCGGAAGCAACATCACACTGATTAAGATACTGCCGCAACTGACACTGCTGGTACGCGAGACGCCCGACAGCCGCATACATCTGTTCGGCTATCCGGAATGGCAGACTTACACCAAAGACCATCTTGAAGCCTTCTTCGAACTGGATACATACTTCTACTCCTCGTTCTACACGAACAATCTGCTGCCGGCAGCCATTAACTTCACCAAGAGCTACCGCAAATGGTATGGCAAGGAGATGGACGAACGTTATCCCAAATTCGGCATGCTGGGTTTCGACACGGGCTACTTCTTCCTCAAAGGGCTGTCGCGCTACGGTTCGGGATTTGAAAAGAACCTGGACAAAATGGACCTTATTCCCATTCAGACCGGCTTCAAGTTCCAGCGTGTAAATAACTGGGGCGGATTTATCAACCGGAAAGTGTTCTTTGTACGCTTCACCAAGAATTTCGAACTGATAAAGCTCGACTTTGATTAAAGAAACGCCTTACAGCCATTTGGTTACAGTAATTCGCAATTGAAGAAAATGAAACTAAAAACAATTATAGGAACAGCACTCTTAGCAGGTACATGTGCTTTGCCGGCAAGCGCACAGATAGGCGAACAACGCCATAACTTTTCCGTGGGCATCAACGGCGGCATCAACCTGAATAGCGTAAGCTTCTCTCCCAGAGTCCGCCAGAACAACCTGATGGGTATCAACGGCGGAGTGACCGCCCGTTATATTTCCGAAAAGTACTTCAGTATGATATGCGGTGCGCAAATCGAGCTTAACTTCTCCCAACACGGTTGGGACGAATTTTATGAGGACTATCCCGAACTGCAATACACGCGGAAGATGAACTACCTGGAAATTCCCTTCCTCGCACATCTGGCATTCGGTAAGGACAAAGGTTTGCAGTTCTTCGTCCATGCCGGTCCGCAGATAGGCTTCTTTTTAGGAGACAGCTATACGATAAGCGGCGACTGGGACAACTACCCGGGACTGACCGTAGAACAGCATGACAAAGCCGTAGACAACAGGTTCGACTATGGCATTACGGGCGGAGCCGGCGTGGAACTCCGCACCAAAGCCGGAAATTTCCTGGTGGAAGGCAGATACTATTATGCCTTGTCCGACTTCTACAACAGTACCAAGAAGGACTACTTTTCCCGTTCGGCACACGGAGTCATCACCGCTAAAATCACTTATTTGTTCGATTTAAGGAAATAAAAAAAATAACGGTATAATCCGGATACAGAGATATAAAAAAAGCGGGGCGAGTGTTGAATGTAACACTCGCCCCGCTTTTTATACCGGACTGTCTGTCTTACCGGACAGACCTTTTCTCTTTATCTCAATCTGTCCGCAGCTTTCACCATCAGCTCATCACGATAGATAGCGCGGAAAGCCAGATAATTCAGTATGATACATACGGCAGGCAGGCATAGAGCCCATCCCAACTGGAAAGCCATTGCATTCAAATCGTTTTTCAGGATGAACATAAACGCGAAGAAAGCAATGTAATAACCTATCAGCAAAAGACTGCCGAACACCGTCATACGAACCTGCAACATACGGTTACGGAACAGGAATATGGTGCATAACGCAATAATCGCACTCAACAGCAGAATGCCGAACAAGCCCCATGTAGACTGGAAGTTTCCATCGGCCAAAGTCACGCCCAACGGCTTGAATACATGAGCCGCTATCCCATCCGGACCGATAAACTGTCCCACCGGCAAGCAAAGAGCCACAACCAGCAGGATAGCCACCAATAACAAATAAACGGATTGAATACGCTGTATCATTACTGCAATTTCTCTTTTTCCTTGGAAGGATTACGATAATATACCTTACCTTCAAGATATTCCTGAGTGGCAATCAATGTCGGTTTCGGCAACTTCTCATAATAACGGGAAATCTCAATCTGTTCGCGATTCTCGAATACCTCCTCAAGATTATCGTTGTAAGAAGCAAACTCGGCCAGCTTCTTGGAAAGGTCATTCTTGATTTCAACACTGATCTGATTGGCACGCTTACCAATAATCGCTACTGATTCATATACATTACCGGTATCCTCACACAACTCCATCATATCACGAGTCACCGTAGTAGTAGGAGCATTTGTCTTTCTGTAATCCATAAATTTCTATCTAAATTAATTTTATTCTACAACAATTGTTTCACTTCCTGTCAGTCCTTCAAAATCTTCTGCGCTTCCTTGAAGATGCGGTCGGCATCTTTCATGTATTTGCTTTCGGGAAACTCGTTCTTAAAGGCGTAATATTCGTCTACCGCTTCACGATAACGTTCCGCACGCTTGTCTTCCACACTATACACCGCCATTTCGTATTTGGCGCGCAGGATAAGGATGGACAAATCTTCACGCATATTGGTGTAAGGGTAATCCTTTAATGCGTTCTGTGCAGTGATAACGCAAGACTCATAATTATTTCCCAAATAATTTCCCAAATTATAATAGAGCTTGGCAGAGAGATATTCTTTCATAACCAGTTTGTCCTGCAAAGCGAATATCATGCTTTGGGCCTCGTCTTTCTTCGAGCTGTCAGGGAAATATTCGAGGAACATTTGCAGTTGCTGAATCGCACTGTATGTACCGGACTGGTCCAAACGGGGTTCCGGCGTATCCAGGAACAATGCTTTTCCGGCATGGAAACGCGCTAATTCGGTAAACGTACCGCGCGGGTACACATTATAGTATTGGGTAAATGTCTGCGCGGCAGTCTGATAATCTTTCTGGTTATAATAGCTCATACCCAGCATGTAAAGAGACTCTTCCGCTTTATCAGTACCTTTAAGAATGGCAATCAACTCGTTCAGCAACGTGGCAGCACGACTGTACTGGCCTTTTGCGAAGTAATTCTTTGCCGCTTCATACTTGTATTCGTAGTCTGTGCTTTTCAGCAACTTGTTGTATTCTCCGCATGAGGAGAGCAGCAGTGCTGCAAGCAAAGTTATAAGGACGTTCTTCTTCATTACTTTTATTCAAATAATGTGCAAAGATAGAGGTTCGCATCGAATTAAACAAAGATACGCACCTTAATTTTTCAAAAACACAGATGAATAGGGTATCCCTACTTTGGCACACTCCCTTTCATAACCTTCATACTGTCCTTTTTTTACAGTTTATACAAGTCGCTCGCAGCCAGCAAGTCCACCTTTTTCTCCGTCAATACCCGGATACAGTTTTCCATATCGTTGGGACGGATAATGACATTGGCAGTCTGCCCGTTGGCAAAGGAGTACATATATTCGATGAACACGCCTTCATCAGACAGGCAACGGAGCACCTTTGCCAATGAACCCGGAATGTTGGGACAACTGATTCCCACCACATCGGTCACATTGACGGCAAAATGATTATCCTTCAATGCCTTATACGCCTTATCAGGTTCGGAAACGATGCCGCGAAGAATACCAAAATCGGCATTCTCGGCTATGCAGAGTGCAGAGAGATTGACACCCTCTTTGGCAAGAACTTCCGTCACTTCCGTAAGGCGACCGGACTTGTTTTCCAAAAAAATAGAAAGTTGTTTTGCTACCATAAGTTTACTATTTTACGATTTACAATTTACGATTATCGATTACGCGCTTCGCTTTACCTACGCTGCGCTCGATGCTGCGCGGCTCTACAAGGCGGACATCCACGCCCAGACCCAGTACGCTTTGCAGGCGTGCGGTAAGCTTTTTCTTCAAAGCCAGCATCTTGTTGATTTCATCCGAGTAGTATTCCGGACGGACTTCCACTTGCAGTTCCATGGTATCCGTATTATTCTTACGGTCGACGAGCAACAGGTAATGCGGTTCGAATTCGGGCATTTCGAGAATGACGGATTCAATCTGCGTGGGGAATACATTCACGCCACGGATGATGAGCATATCATCGCTACGTCCGAGAATACGGTCCATACGCACCAGTGTACGGCCGCAGGGACATTTGTCGTAATGCAGGGCGGTAAGGTCTTTGGTGCGGTATCGCAGCAGCGGCATGCCCTCTTTGGTGAGGTGGGTAAACACCAGTTCGCCCGTCTCGCCCGGAGCAACCGGTTCAAGAGTGTTCGGGTCTACTATTTCGGGGAAATAATGGTCTTCGTTGAGATGCGTCCCATGCTGGCATTCGCACTCGTACCCCACGCCGGGACCTGCTATTTCGCTCAGCCCGTAAATATCATAAGCCTTTATTCCCAACTTCGCCTCGATGTCGCGGCGCATATTCTCCGTCCACGGCTCTGCACCGAATGCACCGAACTTCAGCTTGAACTCCTCGCGCGGGAAACCGGAGTCCTTAATGGCATCCGCCAGATACAACGCATAAGAGGGCGTGCAGCAAAGCACCGTCGAACCGAAATCGTGCATCAGTGTAATCTGTTTCTCCGTATTGCCGCTGGACATCGGAATGACGGATGCGCCGATATTCTCGGCACCGGCATGCGCACCCAGTCCGCCGGTAAAAAGTCCGTATCCGTAGGATATCTGGAAAATGTCCGAGCTGCCCGCACCGTATGCCGTAAAAGCACGCGAGAGGCATTCCGACCACGCCGACAGGTCTTTACGCGTATACCCCACTACGGTAGGTTTCCCCGTTGTTCCGGAAGATGCGTGAATACGGACTATCTGACTCATGGGAACGGCACAAAGCCCGAAAGGATAATTGTCGCGAAGGTCGTATTTGGTGGTAAAAGGAAGTTTCACGATATCATCGATGCTGTTGATGTCATCGGGGGTAATGCCCAGTTCCTGCATTTTCCTGCGATAGAAAGGAGTGTCATGATACACACGCTCCACTGTCTTTTTAAGACGAATGCCCTGGATTTTACGAAGACTTTCGCGGTCCATGCATTCGATACTCTCGTTCCAAATCATGTTTTTGTTGTATTACATTAATGGTTATTGTTAAATTGATACCGCAAAGTTATGTTTTACTTACTGATTTGCAAATTTTCAGTACGAAAAACTTCAATATTCTTCAAGAAGCAGATTTCATATACATTCCGTCTGTTTTCCGGCTTGACGATGCAAGGACTTACAATGGCAGCATTGTTTTTAGACCCATTAAGTTGCTTTATTTTCATTCCTTTCCTATCTTTGCCCGACAATACTGATGAAATGAATAAATTCGAGTTAACATCCGCCTACCGCCCCACCGGCGACCAGCCGGAAGCAATCGCACAGCTCACCGAAGGAGTGCTTGAGGGAGTTCCCGCACAGACCTTGCTGGGCGTAACCGGCTCCGGAAAGACATTCACCATTGCCAACGTCATAGCCAACATCAACAAGCCTACGCTCATATTGAGCCACAACAAGACGCTGGCGGCACAACTCTACAGCGAGTTCAAGGGATTCTTCCCGAACAACGCGGTGGAATATTACGTATCCTATTACGACTATTACCAGCCCGAAGCCTACCTGCCCTCTTCGGACACCTATATAGAAAAGGACCTCGCCATCAATGACGAAATAGACAAGCTGCGGCTTGCCGCCACTTCCGCCCTGCTTTCCGGACGCAAGGACGTGGTGGTGGTATCTTCCGTATCGTGCATTTACGGTATGGGAAATCCGGCGGATTTCTATAACAACGTAATCGAAGTGCAGCAGGGAAAAACCTACAGCCGCAACGTATTCCTGCGCCGTCTTGTAGACAGCCTCTACGTCCGCAACGACATCGACCTGAACCGCGGCAACTTCCGTGTAAAGGGCGATACCGTAGACATCTACCTTGCATACGCCGACAACCTTCTGCGCATCGTTTTCTGGGGAGACGAGGTGGACAGTATCGAAGAGGTAGACCCCGTGAGCGGTGTTACAATCGCCCGTTTCGATGCTTACAAGATATACCCCGCCAACCTCTTCATGACTACCAAAGAAGCCACCCTGCGCGCCATCCACGAGATAGAGGACGACTTGCACAAGCAGGTGCAGTGGTTCGAGAGCGAAGGCCGTCCTTTCGAGGCCAAGCGTCTGCAGGAGCGCGTTACCTACGACATGGAGATGCTGCGCGAACTGGGTCACTGCTCGGGCATAGAAAACTATTCGCGCTATTTCGACGGGCGTGCGGCGGGTACGCGGCCCTACTGTCTGCTGGATTTCTTTCCCGATGATTTTCTTATCGTCATTGACGAAAGTCACGTCAGCGTTCCGCAGATACGCGCCATGTACGGCGGCGACCGTGCCCGGAAGACAAACCTGGTGGAATACGGTTTCCGGCTTCCCGCCGCAATGGACAACCGCCCGCTGAAGTTCGAGGAATTCGAGTCGATGGCAAAGCAGGTGATATACGTCAGCGCCACCCCTGCCGACTACGAACTGATGCAATCCGAAGGCATCGTTGTGGAGCAGGTAATCCGTCCCACCGGTTTGCTGGACCCCATTATCGAAGTGCGTCCCAGCCACAACCAGATAGACGACCTGATGGAAGAAATCCAGTTGCGCATCGAACGCAACGAGCGCACCCTCGTCACCACGCTGACCAAGCGCATGGCGGAAGAGCTGACGGAGTATCTGCTCAACAACAGCGTAAAGTGCAACTACATACACAGCGACGTAGACACGCTGGAACGTGTAAAGATTATGAGCGACTTGCGCGAGGGCGAGTACGATGTACTTGTCGGTGTCAACCTTCTACGTGAGGGACTGGACTTGCCGGAAGTATCTCTTGTGGCTATTCTGGATGCCGACAAGGAGGGATTTCTCCGCTCCCACCGCTCGCTGACACAGACGGCGGGACGCGCCGCCCGTAACGTCAACGGCATGGTTATCATGTATGCCGACAAGATAACGGAAAGCATGCAGCTCACCATCGACGAAACCAACCGCCGCCGCGAGAAGCAGTTGAAATATAACGAGGAGCACGGCATCACCCCTCAGCAAATCAAGAAGGCAAAGAACCTCAACGTATTTGCCGGCACGGAAGGATTTGCCGAAGGTGGAACCGGCAAGGAAAAATCCCCGGCAACCGCGCCCCGTCCCTATGTGGAACAAGAGAGCAGCACCACGGTTGCCGCAGACCCGATTGTCCGGTACATGAGCCGCGCCCAACTCGAAAAGAGCATCGAGCGCACCAGGAAACTGATGCAGGAAGCCGCCAAGAAACTCGACTTCATCGAAGCCGCACAATACCGCGACGAAGTACTGAAAATGGAAGAACTGCTGAAAGAAAAAACGGAATAGAAGCTAAAAAGCCAGCCTGTATCAAACTGTTTGACGCTGCATTTGTTACTCTTTGCATATAACCCACTTAACAAACAAGATTATGAATAAAAAAAGAGGAACGGTAGCGCTGACAGCCTTGGCTGCCCTGTTTTCAGTAGCCATACAGCAAGCGGACGCATGCACGCGCGCCACTTACATCGGACCGGAAAATCTGGTTATCACAGGCCGTACGATGGACTGGAAAGAGGACATCATGAGCAATATCTACGTGTTTCCGCGAGGAATGCAACGGGCCGGCTACAATAAAGGCGAAACAGTGAAATGGACTTCAAAGTACGGCAGTGTCATTGCCACAGGCTATGATATAGGTACGTGCGACGGCATGAACGAGAAAGGACTGGTGGCCGGACTGCTGTTCCTGCCGGAGTCCGTATACGACCGTCCCGGAGACACCCGCCCCGTAATGGGCATCAGCATCTGGACGCAGTATGTACTCGACAACTTCGCCACCGTGCGCGAAGCCGTGGACGAACTGAAGAAGGAGACTTTCCGCATCGACGCTCCCCGAATGCCCAACGGCTCGGCTTCCACCCTTCATCTGGCTATTACGGACGAAACGGGGAATACCGCTATCCTGGAATATCTGGACGGGAAACTAAGCATCCACGAGGGCAAGGAATACCGGGTGATGACCAACTCGCCCAAGTACGAGTATCAATTGGTCGTCAACGACTATTGGAAGGAAGTCGGCGGATTACAGATGCTGCCCGGAACCAACCGCTCCAGCGACCGTTTTGTACGTGCGTCATTCTACATTCATGCCATTCCGCAGACAGCAGACGCGGCGATTGCAGTCCCCGGCGTATTGAGTGTGATGCGTAACGTATCCGTACCGTTCGGAATCACTACGCCCGACAAGCCTCACATCTCCTCCACGCGCTGGCGCTCAGTAGCCAATCAGAAAGATAAGGTATATTACTTTGAATCCACCCTTACTCCCAACCTCTTCTGGCTCGATTTGAAGAAGATGGATTTCAGCCCCCAAGCCAAGGTCAAGAAACTCTCGCTGACCAACGGAGAAGTCTATGCGGGAGATGCCGTAAAGGATTTGAAAGACAGTCCTTCTTTCACGTTCCTGTTCCAGACGCCGGTTCCCTGAGATAGAGGGTGTTCAAAATACTTTTAGACACGGATTTCACGGAAAAAGAACAAAAAACAGCAAGCAAATTTTAGTTTTGGCATACCCTTTTGTTAAAGATACATACAAAGGATTGCACCGTACAAATAAAAAGGTGCAGTCCTTTGTACATATCCCTGCTTTTCATGTTGTTCTTAACCTTTCTCATTATTTTTATGTGTAGTAGGATTCTATCGTCAAAAACAGCCGGAAACCCAAAGTTAGGAGATGCTTGTTATCATATTCTTGATAAATTTTGTATTTTTGCATTATAAATCAAGAATCAATTTGAATAAATATGACTGGTATCAAGCAAAGAGATGAGTTGCAATCTACAATTTGGAAAATTGCCAATGAGGTACGTGGAGCTGTTGATGGTTGGGATTTTAAGCAATTTGTCCTGGGAACTCTTTTTTATCGGTTTATCAGTGAAAACTTTACCAGTTACATTGAAGGCGGCGATGACAGTATCCATTATGCCGATATGTCGGACGATGTTATCACCACTGAGATAAAAGACGATGCAATCAAAACAAAAGGCTATTTCATTTATCCCAGCCAACTCTTTGTAAACATAGCAAAGAGCGCCTATATAAATCCTAATCTGAATACAGATTTAGCTGCGATTTTCGATGCGATAGAAGGATCGGCCAATGGGTATCCGTCCGAGCATGATATTAAGGGACTGTTTGCAGACTTTGATACTACAAGCAATCGTTTGGGGAACACGGTAGAAGAAAAGAACAAGCGTTTGGCTGCTGTTATCAAAGGAGTGGAGAGTTTGGACTTCGGCAACTTCGAAGACAATGAGATTGATCTTTTCGGTGATGCCTATGAGTTCTTGATTTCTAATTATGCCGCCAATGCGGGTAAATCGGGAGGTGAGTTCTTTACACCTCAGAACGTATCAAAACTGATAGCGCAATTAGCCCTGTCGGGACAAATCTCTGTCAACAAAATCTACGACCCGGCATGCGGCTCAGGCTCATTATTGCTCCAAGCAAAAAAACAGTTTGACGCCCATCTTATTGAAGAAGGCTTCTTCGGTCAGGAAATAAACCATACTACCTACAACCTGGCACGGATGAACATGTTTTTGCATAATATCAATTACGACAAATTCGACATTGCTTTGGGCGACACATTGATAAAGCCCCACTATGGCGATGAAAAGCCTTTCGATGCTATTGTCTCCAATCCGCCCTATTCTGTCAATTGGGTAGGCAGCGATGACCCTACACTCATCAACGACGACCGTTTTGCCCCTGCCGGCGTACTGGCTCCCAAGTCCAAGGCCGACTTTGCTTTCGTGTTGCATGCCCTCAGCTACCTTTCCGCCAGAGGACGGGCTGCTATTGTCTGTTTTCCGGGTATCTTCTACCGTGGCGGGGCCGAACAAAAGATAAGAAAGTATCTTGTAGACAATAACTTTATAGAAACCGTCATCTCTCTCCCGCCCAATCTATTTTACGGAACGAGTATAGCCGTAAATATCCTTGTGCTCTCCAAACACAAAACAGATACAAAGACACAATTCATCGATGCCAGCGGAGAGGAATTCTTTAAAAAAGAGACTAACAACAATGTCCTGACCGATGAACACATAGCAAAAATTATAGACCTATTCAATAAAAAGGAACCTGTGAAATATGTTGCTGCATCGGTAGATAACAGTAAAATAGAAGAAAACGGTTACAACCTCTCTGTAAGTTCTTATGTGGAAGCAGAAGACAAACGCGAAGTAATTGATATTGTTAAGCTGAATGCAGATATTGCCCGGACGGTGAAACGCGTTGATGCATTGCGTGCCGATATTGATGCCATTATAAGAGAAATAGAGGGGTAAGCCATGAATAGCGAAATAAACGAGACTATCGGACAATCTTCCTATAAGGAACTTGTTGAAGCCATTGGAAAGGCTTTGAGCGAAGGGCGCGACAAAGCTATCCAAACGGTAAATGCAACCTTGATAAAGACCAACTGGCAAATAGGGCACTATATTGTAGAGTACGAGCAGAAAGGAAAAGAACGTGCCGAATATGGGGCAGAGTTGTTGAACCGCCTATCGCATGACCTGACAGTTGCATACGGCAAAGGATTCAGCCGAAGCAACGTGTTTCAAATGAGGCAGTTCTATTTGGCGTTCCCAAAAATCCAAACACTGTCCGGACAATTGAGTTGGAGCCATTATCTGGAAATTCTAAAAGCAGGTAACGAACTTGAAATAAGCTTCTATACCAAGCAATGCGAAATCGAGAAATGGAGTGTGCGCGAGTTAAAGCGGCAAATGAAAAGCGGACTTTTTCAACGGTTGGCATTAAGCAGAAACAAAGAAGAAGTTCTGACATTGAGCAGACAAGGGCAAGAGATACAAAATCCGCAGGATATTGTGAAAGACCCTTTTGTATTAGAGTTTGTAGGCATCCCCGAAAAGCAAGTCTATTTGGAAGGCGAACTGGAAGATAGATTAATAGCCAATTTACAAGACTTTCTTTTGGAGCTTGGCAAAGGATTTGCCTTTATCGGGCGACAATATAAAATCAATATCGGTTCGCGACATTTTTATGTTGATTTGGTATTCTATCACCGTATTCTGAAATGTTTTGTGCTCATAGACCTAAAGCGTGGCGAAATTGAGCACAACGATATCGGACAAATGAATCTGTATCTAAACTATTTCAAGAAAGAAGAAAATACGGAAGGTGATAATGAACCGATAGGAATTGTTCTTGGAGCATACAAAGACAAAGTGCTGATTGAATATGCTACACAAGGCATTTCAAACCAACTGTTTGTAAGTAGGTATCAACTCTATTTACCTGATAAGAAACAATTGCAAGAAGAATTGCGTAAACTGATGGACTATGAATAATATAAAGAAATTATTGGAAGGTGTAGAGGTGGAGTGGAAGCCATTAGCATATTCTGAATACGGCGTAGCAGAATTAAGTCGAGGTCGTGTAATGTCAAAAGAATATTTAATCAACAATGCAGGAGAATATCCTGTATATAGTTCTCAAACAGCTAACAATGGTGAAATAGGAAAAATAAGAACTTTTGATTACGATGGAGAATATGTAACTTGGACAACTGACGGGGCAAATGCAGGTACAGTTTTTCATAGAACTAAAAAATTTTCTATAACAAATGTTTGTGGATTAATAAGAATAAAAAACACAAAAGTATTAAATTATAAATTCTTATTTTATTGGCTTTCAATTGAAGCTAAGAAATATGTATATTCAGGTATGGGAAACCCCAAACTAATGAGTAATCAAATTGCTAAAATACCTATCCCTATTCCACCTCTTGAAATTCAACAAGAGATTGTTCGTATTTTAGATAGTTTTTCAATGCTTACAGCGGAGCTGCAAGCGGAGCTGCAAGCGGAGCTGCAAGCGAGAAAATCCCAATATGAATATTATCGTAATCAACTACTCGCCTACCCTATGGAAGAGTCCGACCAGTCTTCACTACGTTCGAACCGGTCAGCCACTTCCATCCAAAATAGCGACAATTCAACACAACCATTATCCACATTGAATCCCCACACTGGCAATTCTGTTTTACAGCCGCGGGGTAAGGTGGAATGGAAAATGTTGGGGGAAATAGGGACATTTATTAGAGGAAACGGTTTACAGAAAAAGGATTTTATGGAAAACGGAGTTCCTTGTATTCATTATGGACAAATATATACGCACTATGGAACTTTCGCAACGAAAACCAAATCGTTTGTAAGCAAAGAAACAGCAAATAAATGTAAAAAAGCCCACAAAGGTGATTTGATTATCGCATCTACAAGTGAAAATGTAGAAGATGTAGGAAAGACAGTCGCTTGGTTAGGAGATGACGATGTTGCAATAAGCAATCATACTTTTATCTATTCCCATAATCAAAATCCTAAATATTTAGCCTATTTATTTCAAACCCAGGCTTTCTTGAAATATAAAAAAACAAAAGTTGTCGGGGTAAAAGTTATTGATATACCACAAAAAGCTTTAGAGAGTTTCTGTATCCCCATCCCCCCCCTCGAAGAGCAAGAACGTATAGTCTCTATTCTTGATAAGTTTGACACCCTCACAACCTCACTCACCGAAGGTCTTCCAAAAGAGATTGAATTACGTCAGAAGCAATACGAGTATTACCGTAATATGTTACTCTCATTTCCAAAGAATAATATAAAAGCTTAGTATGGGACAAACACTAACTGAAATAGCACAAACGCTCAAAGATGCGAATAAAAAAGTGCAGTTAATCTATGCTTTCAACGGTACAGGAAAAACGCGTCTGTCCAGAGAATTTAAAAGACTGATAGCACCCAAAAATACCGAAACAGAAGAGCTGGAAGACGCAAAAGCAAAAATACTTTACTACAATGCTTTTACGGAAGATTTGTTCTATTGGGACAATGACCTGAATGCCGACACCAACCGAAAACTAAAAATACAACCAAACAGTTTCACAGATTGGGTATTTCGTGATCAAGGGCAGGAAAACAATATAATAACCCATTTCCAGCATTATACCAGCGATAAGCTAATGCCTAAATTCAATGAAAGATTCAACGAAATAACGTTCTCTATTGCTGCGGGCAATGAGAATACGATTGATAATATAAAAATCTCAAAAGGTGAAGAGAGTTGCTTAATCTGGTGCGTATTTTATAGTTTGCTTGCACAAGTTGTTGAAGTTTTAAACATAGCAGAACCTGCAGATAGAGAAACGGATAAATTTAATGACTTAAAGTATATATTCATCGATGATCCGGTTAGCTCTTTAGATGAAAATCATCTAATTGAGCTGGCTGTTAATTTGGCAGATCTCATTAAGAAATCCAATGGGTTACAGTTTATCATTTCAACACATAATCCGTTGTTCTATAACGTGCTTCATAATGAGCTTAAAAACTTATTATATGACAATAATAGGAAAAAGGCCAGTTGCTACATGCTCAATAAGAAAGAAGACGGCACTTACGACATTCAAATGAAGAAAGGAGATTCAAACAAAAGTTTCTCATATCATCTCCATTTAATACAAACAATTCAAGATGACATTGCTACAAATAGCATTCAGAAATACCACTTTATGCTTCTGCGCAACCTCTACGAAAAAACAGCCAACTTCTTAGGCTATCCACATTGGTCTGATTTGCTGCCTGATGACAAACAAACCTATTATAATAGAGTTATTCAGTTTACAAGCCATTCCACATTGTCAAATGAAGTAGTACCGGAACCTACGGAACCGGAAAAACAAACGGTAAAATTCTTATTAAATCATCTTATTGAAAATAAGTACTGGAAGGAGGAACAACAATGATGCAATATAATACCATAGCGGAATTACAAAATTACATAGTTCTTGATAACTATGTAAAAAGTTCAATAGCATGCGAACCACCAGCCGGTTATCAGACGGAAGCCGCTTTGGAACGTGAACTCATAGATGATTTGAAGAATCAAGGCTACGAATATGTTCCGGAAATTACCTCTCCTGATGCTCTGTTAACCAACGCAAGGAAGCAACTGCAAACCCTGAATCAGGTTGTCTTTACAGATGCGGAATGGACACGATTCGTGGATGAATATCTGGATAAGCCCAACGACAGCCTTGTAGAGAAAGCAAAAAAGGTGCACGAGAACCATATCTATGACTTCGTATTTGACGATGGGCATATTCAAAATATTTATTTGGTAGATAAGACGAATATCACCCGCAACAAAGTGCAAGTGATTAATCAATTTGAACAGACCGGGACGCAAGCCAACCGTTATGACGTTACGGTTTTGGTAAACGGCCTGCCTATGGTGCAGATAGAACTGAAAAAACGGGGAGTAGCCATTCGTGAGGCTTTCAACCAAGTACACCGCTATAGCAAAGAAAGTTTCAACAGCGAAAGTTCCCTATATAAGTACCTTCAGATTTTTGTTATCTCCAACGGCACGGACACCCGTTATTTTGCCAATACGGTGAAACGAAACAAAAACAGTTTTGACTTTACGATGAATTGGGCAAAGGCGGACAATACGTTGATTAAAGACCTGAAAGATTTCACTGCAACGTTTTTTCAGAAGAATACGTTACTGCAAATACTGCTCACCTACTCCGTATTTGATACCAGCGACACGTTGCTCATTATGCGCCCCTACCAGATAGCCGCCACAGAACGTATTCTGTGGAAGATTAAAAGTGCCTATCAAACGAAGCAATGGGGAACGGCAGAAGGCGGTGGATACATTTGGCACACCACCGGTTCGGGTAAAACACTGACCAGTTTCAAGGTTGCCCGCCTTGCCACCGGGCTTGATTTCATTGATAAAGTATTCTTCGTTGTAGACCGCAAGGATTTGGATTATCAAACGATGAAAGAGTACCAAAGTTTCTCACCCGACAGCGTCAACGGCTCGGAAAGTACAGCAGGCCTGAAGCGAAACATCGATAAAGATGATAACAAGATTATCGTCACTACCATTCAGAAGTTGAACAACCTCATGAAAAGCGAGAGTAATCTGCCTATTTATCAGAAGCAGGTTGTATTCATCTTCGATGAGTGCCACCGTTCCCAATTCGGTGAAGCACAGAAGAACTTGAGGAAGAACTTCAAGAAATACTACCAATTTGGATTTACCGGTACTCCAATCTTTCCGGAAAATGCTTTGGGCACGGAAACTACCGCCAGCGTATTCGGTCGTGAGTTGCATTCGTATGTCATCACGGATGCTATCAGAGATGAGAAAGTGTTGAAATTTAAAGTAGACTACAACGATGTACGTCCACAGTTTAAAGCTTTGGAAGCGGAGCGCGATGAGGTTAAGTTAAGTGCAGCGGAAAACAGACATCTCTTGCTTCATCCCGACCGTATCAAAGAAATATCTCAATACATCCTACAGAATTTCAAGATAAAGACTCACAGGAATCAAGGAAACAATAAGGGATTTAATGCAATGTTCGCAGTGAACAGCGTGGAGGCAGCCAAGCTGTATTATGAAGAATTAAACAATCTGCAGGAAGGTAATGAAAAGCCGCTGAAGATAGCCACCATATTTTCTTTTGCACCTAACGAAGAACAAAATGCAGTGGGCGACATTGCTGAAGAGAACTTTGAACCCTCAGCCATGAGCAGCAGCGCCAAGGAGTTTTTGGCAAAGGCGATCAGTGATTATAACACTATGTTCAAAACCAGCTTCGGAGTAGACAGTAAGGAATTCCAAAACTACTACCGCGACTTGGCAAAAAGGGTAAAAAGCCAAGAAGTTGATTTGCTCATCGTTGTAGGTATGTTCCTCACCGGTTTTGACGCCCCCACTTTGAATACGCTGTTTGTTGATAAAAACTTGCGTTATCATGGTCTGATGCAGGCATTCTCACGTACCAACCGTATATATGATGCGACCAAGACTTTCGGCAATATCGTTACGTTCAGAGATTTGGAACAGGCTACAATAGACGCCATTACTACATTTGGCGATAAAAACACAAAGAACGTTGTGCTTGAAAAAAGCTATAATGAATATCTCAACGGATTCATAGACATTGCCACAGGCGAAGCGAAAAGAGGATATACGGAAGTAGTCAAAGATTTGACTGAAAGATTTCCCGACCCCAATGAAATAGTGACAGAAGCAGATAAAAAAGCTTTCGTGAAGCTATTCGGAGAGTATTTGCAGATAGAAAACATCCTGCAAAACTATGATGAATTTACGCATCTGAAAGCCCTGCAAAAAATAAACCGGGAGGACAGTACAGCCCTTGAAACATTCAAGAACACATACTTTCTGACTGATGAAGACATAGCAGCCATGCAGGACATCGATGTACTGAAAGAACGGACAGTACAGGATTATCGGTCAACATACAATGATATCCGGGATTGGTTCAGGCATGAAAGGGCAGGCAAAGCTCCCGAAAGCTCAAAAATAGATTGGGATGACGTAGTCTTTGAAATTGATTTACTCAAATCCCAGGAAATAAATCTTGACTATATTCTTGAATTAATTTTTGAGCACAACAAAAAGATGAAAGACAAGGTTGCATTGGTAGACGACGTACGCCGTGTGATTAGAGCAAGCATCGGGAATAGAGCCAAAGAAAGCCTGATAATTGATTTTATCAATGAAACAGACTTGGAACCGATTCAAGACAAAACCGGTGTCATAGCCGCTTTCTTCGCCTATGCCCAAGAGAAACAAAAAGAGGAAGCCAACACCCTGATAGCAGAAGAAAAACTGAATATAGAAGCTGCCAGACGATATATCCAAGCTTCCTTGAAACGAAAATATGCCAGCGAGAACGGCACCGACCTCAATGCTATTTTACCGAAGATGAGTCCACTTAATCCTCAATATCTGACGAAGAAACAAAGCGTATTCCAAAAGATTGTAGCTTTTATTGAGAAATTCAAGGATATTGGCGGACAAATATAAACATACCTACATGGAACTATTAGTATACAAAGCCTCAGCCGGTTCGGGCAAGACCTTCACACTGGCAGTGGAATACATCAAGCTTCTGATTCTCAATCCCCGCGCCTACCGGCAGATACTTGCCGTGACCTTTACCAACAAGGCTACGGCGGAAATGAAAGAGCGTATCCTGACGCAGCTCTACGGCATCTGGAAGGAAGACCCCGCATCGGATGCCTACCTGAAACGTATCAAAGAAGATTTGGCTAAGAAGCCGGAAACCGCCTCTCTTTCCGACAGGGAGTTGCGCCAACGCTCCGGAATGGCATTACAGTATATGCTGCACGACTACAGCCGCTTCCGCGTGGAAACAATCGACTCGTTTTTCCAGTCGGTCATGCGCAACCTTGCCCGCGAACTGGAACTCAGCCCCAACCTGAACATCGAGCTGAACAACGCCGAGGTGCTGAGCGATGCCGTAGACAGCATGATTGAAAAGCTCACCCCCTCTTCGCCCGTACTGGCCTGGCTGCTGGACTACATCAACGAACGCATTGCCGATGACAAACGCTGGAATGTGTCCAACGAAGTAAAAAGCTTCGGACGGAACATTTTCGACGAAAGCTACATAGAACGCGGCGAAGGATTGCGGTTCAAGCTGCGCTCTCCCGAAACGATAAAGCTCTATCGCGACGTACTGCGCGAAATGGAGACCGATGCACTGGAGCAGATGAAAGGCTTCTACGACCAGTTTGAAGGCGAGCTGGAAGGCCATGCCCTTGTACCCGAAGACCTGAAAGGCGGTGCACGCGGCATAGGCAGCTATTTCCGCAAGCTACGCGACGGACGGCTGGCGGATAAGGATGTCTTGAATGCCACCCTGCAAAACTGCCTGGCGGACGCCAAGAACTGGGCTACCAAGACATCTTCGCGCAAGGACGAGATTATCCGCCTTGCCGAAACCAGCCTGATGCCCCTGCTTCAGGATGCGGAAAGGTTCCGCCCGCAGAAGAACCGCACGATAAACAGTTGCCGCCTCTCGCTGCAACACCTCAACAAACTGCAACTGCTCAATCACATCGACGAAGAAGTACGCACCCTGAACCGCGAGCACAACCGGTTTCTGCTGTCCGACACCAATGCGCTACTGCACAAATTAGTGCACGAAGGCGACTCCTCTTTCGTATTCGAGAAGATAGGCGCCAACATCCGCAACGTAATGATAGACGAGTTCCAGGACACAAGCCGCATGCAATGGGACAACTTCCGCCTGCTGCTGCTCGAAGGGCTTTCGCAGGGAGCGGACAGCCTCATTGTGGGCGATGTGAAACAGTCCATATACCGCTGGCGGAATGGCGACTGGGGGATATTGAACAGCTTGGGAAGCGACCAGTCTAAAGTGCCACTCTGCGATGCTAAAGTGCCACTTTACGATGCTGAAGTGCCACTTTACGACGCTAAACCCCTACACTGCGAAAGCGGTGTCCAGCTCCCCTTCCCTTTCCCGGTGCGCGTGGAAACCTTGAAGACAAACCGTCGGAGCGAAACGAATGTCATCCACTTCAACAACCGCCTGTTTACCGCCGCAGTAGACTATCTGAACGCATTGCATCTGGAAGAGCTGAAGGAAGAGTGCATCCCCTTGAAACGCGCCTATGCCGATGTAGCCCAGGAGTCTCCCAAGACGGAAAACAAAGGCTATGTCAAAGTCTCCTTCCTGGAGCCCGATGAAGAACAGAACTACACGGAAAAGACCCTGTCGGCTATGGGCGAAGAAGTGCAAAGGCTGCTTTCGGAAGGCGTGAAGCTGAACGATATAACCATTCTTGTGCGCAAAAACAAGAACATACCGCCCATTGCGGATTACTTCGACAAAGAGCTGCACCTGCCCGTTGTATCGGACGAAGCGTTCCGCTTGGATGCCTCGCTTGCCATTTGCATGCTGATAGATGCCCTGCGCTACCTGTCCAATCCGGAAGAGAAGATAGCGAGAGCCTCGTTAATCACGAATTACAGTTTGCAGATTACCGGTAAGGGAGAAGCGGAAGCTCCCCTTGCAGCGCCTGCCGACTGGCACAAACTGCTGACCGCCGATGCAAGGACCGCGCTTCCCGCAGAGTTCGTCGCCCGTATGGACGAATTGCGCCTGATGCCTCTGTACGAACTGTTGGAAGAACTCTTCACACTGTTCGACATGGGGCGCATCGGAAAGCAGGACGCCTATCTGTTCTCTTTCTTCGATGCGGTGACAGAGTACCTACAAAACAACTCATCCGACCTCGACAGTTTCATCCGCTACTGGGACGAGACGCTTTGCAACAAAACCATTCCCAGCGGAGAAATGGACGGCATACGCATTTTCTCCATCCACAAGTCCAAGGGACTGGAGTTCCATACCGTGCTCATCCCCTTCTGCGACTGGAAACTGGAGAACGAAACATACAACCAACTGGTGTGGTGCACCGCCCCCGAAGCGCCTTACAATGCCATAGACCTTGTACCCGTCAACTACTCGTCCACAATGGCGGAGTCCGTTTACCGGCAAGATTACCTCAACGAGCGGTTGCAGTTGTGGGTGGATAACCTGAACCTGCTGTACGTGGCATTCACCCGTGCCGGAAAGAACCTTATCGTATGGAGCCGGAAAGACCAGAAAGGCACTATGTCCGAACTTCTCTCCGCCGCCCTGCCCCAAGTGGCCAAAGCGGAAGAAGGAGGTTGGGATGAAGAAGGGAGCATCTATGAAAGCGGAGCGGTATATCCGTCGGAAGAGGCGCTCCTTCACTGCGTTCGGAATGGAAAGGACAAGGATGCGGACACTCCGGACGGAAAAAACCGTACTGTAAACAAGCTTGCACAGAAGCCCGTCAAACTTCCGGTACATACGGAAAGCATGCGCCACGACATCGAATTCCGGCAGTCCAACCGTTCCGCCGACTTCATAGCCGGAGTGGACGAAGCCGAGTCCGGCCGGCGCTTTATCAACCGGGGGCGTCTGCTGCATACGCTGTTCTCCGCCATTGAAACGGAAGCGGACATCGACGATGCCGTCAACCGTCTGGTATTCGAAGGTATCATCGGCCGTGCCGAGACAGAGGAAGAGATACGGGAACTCACCCGCAAGGCATTTGCGCAACCGCAAATCAAGGACTGGTATTCGGGAACCTGGCAGTTGTTCAACGAATGCGACATCATCTGGCAGGAGAACGGAGAGCTCCGCAACCGCCGCCCCGACCGCGTAATGATGCGCGACGGCGCAATTGTGGTCGTAGACTTCAAGTTCGGCAAGCCCAACAAGAAATATAACAAACAGGTACAAGGGTATATGGAATTACTTGTCCGCATGGGATATGACGCCAATGCCATCAGCGGGTATCTGTGGTATGTAGAAGAAGAAATAATAGAGAAAGTATGAAAACATTCCTTCAATCAGTAGCCCAAGACCTATACTCCAAGATAGGGAACGACCTGTCGCGCACGGCAATCGTATTCCCCAACAAGCGTGCCAGCCTGTTCTTCAACGAATATCTGGCGGCTCAGAGCGACCGCCCGTTGTGGTCTCCCGCATATGTCAACATCAGCGAACTGTTCCGCAGCCTTTCGCCTCTGAAACCCGGCGACCCTATCCGGCTGGTGTGCGAACTGTACAAAGTGTTCCGCGAAGAAACGCACGGCGAAGAGCCTCTGGATGATTTCTATTTCTGGGGCGAGCTGCTTATCAGCGACTTCGACGATGCCGACAAGAACCTGGTAGATGCCGACAAGCTGTTCAGCAACCTGCAGGATTTGAAGAACATCATGGACGACTACGACTTCCTCGACCAGGAGCAGGAAGAAGCCATACAACAGTTTTTCCAGAACTTCTCCATCGACAAACGCACGCAACTCAAAGAGAAGTTCATCTCCCTTTGGGACAAGCTGGGAGACATCTACCGGCACTACCGGAAGAACCTCTCCGAACTGGGCATCGCGTACGAAGGCATGATGTACCGCCATGTAATAGAGGAGCTTGATACGGACCGGCTGCGCTACGACCGCTACGTCTTCGTGGGCTTCAACGTGCTGAACAAGGTAGAGACCCGCTTCTTCCAACGCCTGCAGGATGCGGGCAAAGCCATGTTCTACTGGGATTATGACGTGTTCTACACCCGCCTGCCCCACGAACAGCAACCGCCCTACGTGCACGAAGCGGGCGAATTTATCCTGCGCAACCTCAAGCTGTTTCCCAACCAACTGCCCGAAACTGCCTTCGATGTCCTGCGGCATCCCAAGAAAATACGTTTCATATCCGCTCCTACGGAGAATGCGCAGGCCCGCTACCTGCCCCAATGGGTGCGCACGGTCGTGAAAAGCGATACCGAGGCAAGCAAGGAGAAGGAAAACGCCATTGTGCTATGCAACGAGGCACTGTTGCTGCCCGTGCTGCACTCCATCCCGCCGGAAGTGGAGAACGTAAACATAACCATGGGATTTCCATTGGCGCAGACACCCGTATACAGCTATATCAATGCCCTTATGGAACTGCAAACCGCCGGCTACCGCAGGGATACGGGACGCTATACCTACGAAGCTACGCTTGCCGTACTGAAGCATCCCTACACCCGGCAACTGTCCGCCACGGCCGAAGACCTGGAGAAGCAACTCACCAAGGACAACCGCTTCTACCCTCTCCCGTCGGAGCTTAAAAAAGACGCTTTTCTCGAACAGGTATTCACCCCGCAGAACGGAACTGCTGCCATCTGCCGCTATCTCACCGAGCTGCTGCGCGAAGTGGCCGTCATATACCGTCAGGAGAAAGACGAAGAGGACATCTTCAACCAGCTCTACCGGGAGTCCCTATTCAAGGGCTACACCCTCATCAACCGCCTGCTCAGCCTGATAGAGAATGACGGGCTGAGCCTGCATACAGACACGCTGAAACGCCTGATGAACCGCCTGCTCACCGCCACCAACATCCCGTTTCACGGCGAGCCCGCCATCGGCATGCAGGTAATGGGCGTACTGGAAACGCGTAACCTCGACTTCCGCAACCTCATCATGCTGTCCCTCAACGAAGGGCAGCTCCCCAAGGCGGGCGGCGATTCGTCTTTCATCCCCTATAACCTGCGCAAGGCGTTCGGCATGACTACCATCGAGCATAAGAACTCCGTGTATGCCTACTACTTCTACCGCCTCATACAGCGTGCGGAGAACATTACCTTGCTGTACAATACGGCATCCGACGGACTGAACCGGGGTGAGATGTCGCGCTTCATGCTCCAGTTTCTCGTCGAGTCTCCCCACGACATCTCACGCCAATATCTGGAAGCCGGACAATCTCCCCAACAAAGCCTCAAGATTGAAATACGCAAAACGGACGAGGTACTGCAACGGATGTACAACGCATACGACATCCGCCGGCATCCCAACGCACTCTTTTCGCCTTCGGCACTTAACACCTACCTCGACTGTCGGCTCAGATTCTACTACCGCTACGTTGCTGGACTGAAAGCTCCCGACGAGGTAAGCGCAGAGATAGACTCCGCCCTGTTCGGAACCATCTTCCACCGTTCCGCCGAGCTGGTATACCAGGACCTCACGGCCAACGGAAAGGAGATACGCCGGGAAGACCTGGAGCAGTTGCTCCGCAACGACGTAAGGTTGCAGTCATACGTAGACACCGCTTTCAAGGAGGAGTTTTTCCATGTGCCTGCCGGTGAGCAACCCGAATACAACGGCACACAGCTTATCCACTCCAAAGTAATCGCATCCTATCTGCGGCAATTGTTCCGCAACGACCTGCAGTACGCCCCTTTCCGTATGGAAGGCATGGAACAAAAAGTAACGGAAACACTGGAGATAGAGACTCCTTCCGGAATGCTTCCGCTGAATATCGGCGGAACGATAGACCGTATGGACAGCAAAGGCGATACCCTGCGCATCGTGGACTACAAGACGGGTGGCACTCCCAAGACTCCCGAAAGCATAGAGCAGTTGTTTACCCCTGCCGACAACCGTCCGAACTACATCTTCCAGACTTTCCTGTATGCTGCCATTATGTGCCGCAAGCAAGGACTGAAGGTAGCTCCATCCCTGCTGTACATCCACCGTGCGGCATCCGAGAGTTACTCGCCCGTTATCGAGATGGGCGCACCGCGCCAGCCCAAAGTGCCGGTCAACAATTTTGCGTTTTATGAAGATGAGTTTCGCGAACGGCTATCAGCGCTCCTGCAGGAGATATACAATCCCGAAGAGCCTTTTACCCAGACGGAAGATGCGAAGAAATGCGAATACTGTGACTTTAAAAGACTGTGCAAGAAATAGAGGAGTACAATAAAACAATAGGGTAATTAAAGTAATAAAATCTGAGGAATCATATTGCAGCCAATATCACTTTAGCACCCTATTGTTTTATTGTCCTCTTTTTTATTTCTTCAACGGGATGGAAAAATAGAATGTCGACCCCTCTCCTTCCTTGGATGTAAACCACAGCTTACCGCCAATCTTCACTGCAAAATCCTGACACAGCAGCAATCCCAGTCCGGAGCCTTCTTCATTATTTGTGCCGAACGTACTGAAATGCGTATCTGTATGCAGCAGTTTCTGCTGTCCTTCTTCATCGATGCCGCAGCCGCTGTCTTTTACACTGACTACCACTGTATCTCCTTGCTCTTCCATCTTCACCAACACTTCCGAATTTTCGTTGCTGAATTTAATGGCATTGCTCAACAAGTTACGGACCACTGTTTTCAGCATGTCAATATCGGTTGACCATCATTTTTTCCGGTTTCATCTCACGGATGGTAATTTTCTTCAAACCTTGCCACCATACTGAAAATCATCAATCACACCGTCTGTCACTTCGACGAGGTCCACATCCTGATAAACCACGTTCAACTTACCGATTTGACTTTTTGTCCACTTCAACAGGTTATCCAGCAATGAAAACACATCTTCCGTTGTCCGGTTTGCCATCGTCAGCAGTTCGTACATTTCGGCGCCAATTTTCTCAGATGGCAAGTTCAATATCAGCATGTTCAGCACCATCTTGATAGAGCCCATCGGAGAACGCAGATCGTGGGCAATCACAGAATACAACTTGTCGCGCCCGGCAATAGTACGTTGCAGTTCTTCCGTCTTACTCAAAATCAACCGTTTGGCAGCTACCAAAGATATTTGGTGGGTAACACGGATAATCAATTCCTCCTTATTGAAAGGCTTAGAGATGAAGTCATTCGCGCCAACCTGAAACCCCTTCACAATATCTGCCGTACTATTCAGTGCGGTCAGAAAGATGATTGGAATATCAGCTGTATTCGGATTTGACTTTAAATGTTGAGCTACTTCAAAACCACTCATGTCCGGCATCATTACGTCAAGCAAAACCAAATCAGGATTTTCCTTTTCCACCTGTTCCAACGCTTGCCGCCCGTTACTTGCAGTAGCAATCGCGAATTTCTCATTTGTCAAAAGCACTTTCAACAATAAAACGTTTGACATCACATCGTCAACGATGAGAATCTTGTATTCGGAAGGATTTATTTCCATGTTCATCTTTCTATATTGTTTTTCCCGTTATCAAAATTACTATTTAGTTAGGAACGATATTCCTTAAAATACTCTATTATATACTGTAAACCCTCTTCCAGCTCTATAGTCGGTTCCCAGCCCAACTTTTCCTTTGCCAGAGTGATGTCCGGCTGACGCTGTTTGGGATCATCATGAGGCAGTGGCTTGAAAATCAGTTTCGACTTGGAATTCGTCAGCCTAATGACCTTTTCCGCCAGTTCCAATATGGAGAATTCATTCGGATTTCCCAAGTTTACCGGACCGATAAAATCGTCCTCCGTGTTCATCATCCGCACCATACCTTCTATACAGTCATCTACATATTGGAAACTTCGCGTCTGATTACCCGAACCGTATATCGTAATATCCTGGTTCTGCAATGCTTGAACCACGAAATTGGAAACCACCCGTCCGTCATTCGGCAACATCCGAGGACCGTACGTATTGAATATACGGATAATCTTGATCCGCACTCCATTCTGGCGGTGATAGTCCATAAACAATGTCTCGGCACAACGCTTCCCTTCATCATAACAAGAACGGAGGCCAATTGGATTTACATTTCCCCAATAACTTTCCACTTGGGGATGAATAACGGGGTCACCGTACACTTCGCTGGTAGAAGCCTGCAATATCTTGGCATTCGTCTTTTTGGCCAGTCCCAGCATATTGATGGCGCCCAATACAGAAGTCTTGATGGTTTAATGGCATCATATTGGTAGTGGATGGGAGAAGCAGGACAAGCCAGATTATAGATTTCGTCCACATCTGCCTCATAAGGGGTTTCCACATCATGCAGTACAAATTCAAAGCGGGGATTGCTCTTCAGATGAGTGATATTTCCTTCCGAACCGGTGAAAAGATTATCCAGACAAATCACCTGATGCCCGTCGTTTATCAATCGGGTACAAAGATGAGAACCTATAAAACCAGCACCGCCACTAACCAAAATTTTCTTCATGTAATGTTTTTTATAGTGCCTTAAAGCACATAGGACCTATTCTGTTTGTTTTGATGCTGACAAATGTAGGCGATTTGACTAAATTATGCAAGTTTGCAACGAAATATTTCACTTGTTAATGAATATAAAGAGGCAGATTAAAAAATCCACCCCTGAAATATTCATTTATTTATCCGCCACATACTCTTCTTTCTTATCCGGAATGCTGAAGTTCTTGTTCGCAAACAAGTCTGCCAGACCCGAAATTTGCTTTAAACGCAACACTTCGTCGCGATCCATTCCGATATTCTTCATTATCCATTCATCAGACATACCGGCTCTGTCCAATTCCGCAACAATATGGCACATCAACTCGATATTATGCGTACCACGGGCACGATTATGACGGATAGTGGACGCCATGCGGTTGGACAGCTCCTTGTCAATTACAACAACCGGCAGCAAGCCGTTTTCGCGCTGATAAATCCGCTTGGAAGTTTTCAATACCTGATAGCGGTGGTAGCCGTCCACCAGGATGTAGTTATCCTCTTCCTCATCATAGTAACAGACACAAGGCATGGTGAAACCATCTTCCCAGATGGAAAGCTCCAGAAGCTTCATTTCGGGCGGTGCCACTACATTCGGATTGTAATCGTTTGCTTGTATTTTCTCTATTGGAATTGCTTTTACATTATATACCGGACTCTTATCTACGCTCATAACATCATATTTTTGAATTGTTCCATTATCTTGTCTCTTTTGTATGTCTCTTCCTTGTTCAAGGCAAACCCCATGTACTTGCACGCGTGGTCGTTCTTCAGGATACAGATGCACATGCGCTTGTAGGTAGGGATTTCCCGGAATTCCGCGATGTCAATATCATCCAGATAATCCATGCGGACAGGTTTCTTGTTTGTCTTGTAATTCGTGGTATTTATCACTTCAATGGACACTCCTGCATCCCTCAGCTTCTGGATGGTCTCGTCAGCCAGACACCCCCTTTTGTACGCCAGAATTCAATGCTGACGGTAAGCTTTTTCAAGTAGTTCCTCCGGGTTTCTTCGGGCAAGGTGGAAAGCAGGAATTGCATAAAGCTCTTCCAGGTATACCCTTCGGGCAGTCGGACCGTCTGCCACCCCATAGCACGCGTCCCTCCGTAAATACCGGTAAAGTTCACCCCGTTGACCCGCCCTATCATTCTTCCCCAAGTATTCGGGTCGATGACACGATACAGCTTCAGGCTCTCTTGTGCCTCACAAAGAAAAGGGCTTGCCACACGCTGGCGTTCGATATTGACTCCGGCTTTATAATATAGGTCATACAAATGGTTATAGTCAAAGCCGAATTTGCCATTGGCCGTCCAGATATCCGTCGTCTTCCAATCATAAATGGGATAAGCATTGAAAATGTCATTGCCTATCTTCGAGGTCCAGCGGTAATTGTGGTACATCTGATACTTCCGGTTCAGATGGATGCTGCGCCAGCGGTTAAAACTCTCTTGCGTACGGATGCCTATGAGAAAGCAGGCACGCACTCCATCCTTCTTCTCATGCAGCCATTTGGCAAAGTCCATGAAAGTAACCGATGTCAATTCCTTACCCGCAGTTGTATTCGATATAACTTTCTCCAACAATAGCTTCAGCGTGCTTTCATTATTGTCCTCTACATAGTAGTTGTTAATGATACACTCTTTCTTCTTTTCTTCTACGGGTATAAAACCTATAACTTTCCTCTTTTCTACTGCCACAAACCAAACAAAATCTTCCGATGTACGAAACGGGTAGTTATAATTCTGCTTTAAGACATCGGGATTCATCACCAATGGCGCTACAAGCTCATATAGCCGCCTGTCTGTTCCCTTTAATTGTATAATTTGTATCATTCAGTATTATCGGTTTTATGTTTTGATTGTAAATTGTTCAAAGATAAATATTAAACTTTATGCCTTAAGTAATTTTTAAGCAGTTTTAAGAATAAAGATTCAAATTATCGTAATTTATTATTTTTATACAGAATTTGTAATTCACTGATAATCAATAGGAATAAAAGTGGCATTATTCAGTATACGACTGAACCTATTTAAGTATACGACCGAAATAGGATGAGTATACGACTGAAAGGCATTCAGTATACGGCCGAATGTTTCAGCATTTTAAACTATAAACTATTTTCAATAAAACAGTTGTGTATCAGAAAGGATTAAACAATCTTATTTCACCCATATTCTTGCATTTTTAACGATTAAGGTATTATTAATTAAATAAAATTTATACATTTGCACAGCTTTTAAAAGTAGCCCGAAATTCTTTTAATCTATTCCGTTTTTCCATAATATTGAATACATAAGTAAACAACAAAACAATTATAAACAGTAAAATTATGATGCTAAACACAAAGAAAAGACCGCTTATAGCTGCGGCCCTATTACTGACATCGTTCGGAATAACCACATCGTGCATCGATAACAGTTATGACCTGAACAAGGACATCGACATGACAATCAGTGCAGGTGGCGAACATCTGGCAATTCCCGTGGGATATACGGAGAAGATAACATTGGATAAAATCATCGAACTGGACGAGGGGGATGATTTGCAGATTGTGGATGGAGAATATCATCTGCTGAAAAAGGATAATATTGATGAGACGAATACGTCGGTAAAGCTGGTTACGGTTGAAGAATCGCTGAATCCAATAGAACCGATTAAAGTACTCAATAACCAGGAGTACGATATCAAACATGAAGTTCTGTTTGAGAATATAGGAACTGAAGATGTTATAGAAGCCCAAGCACATGGAATTGATAAAGCTGTGATAGAAATCGGCTCTTTAACAGCTGACACACCCACAAAACTAACCCTCAGCTTTAAGATTGAAACAACCAATACCATAATGTATGATCGTGTTACTATTGGTAACATGACAATTACATTCCCCGACTTTATAAAATTCGAAGGAGGACAAAGCGGGCTGAATGGTCAAACTCTTACTATTACCAATGAAATAATCTATAAGAACAATCCTACTTTTACAAAAAGCCTGTCTATAGCTAAATACTCATTTGGAGAGAAATACGGTGACGGGAATAAAATTAAAGAAGAGAATGGTGACCGGATTCTTAAAATAGAAGAAGAAAAGATAACAATAAAAACCAATGGCATTGTATATGGCGCCCAAGGTAGCGGTTCTTTAAGTATCACCCCCACAGTCACCCTTGCAGAAATGGCTGTAAGCGAAGTTTACGGCACCATCCAGCCTGACATCGACGTGAAGCCTACCGAAGTGGAACTGAACAATCTGCCCGACTTCCTGCAAGACGATGAAATAAGACTGGACATCACCAATCCTGTGTTCTCATTCAATGCCAACAATCCACTGAATACGGATGTAGAAATGGATGGTGTCCTGACCGGATATAAAGACGGTAAAGTAACCAAAATCGTAAAAATAGGAAGCGGTAACGGTGGTGCATCCATCACATTAAAACCCAGCGGAGACAAGCAACAGACAATTTCAATAGTACGTGATGAGCAAACGGTGGTTGAGGCAAATGCAACCAAAGTTGTCGTACCCAATCTGAATGATATTATCGAAACGATACCCGACCACATCAACGTTGAGCTAAAGCCGGCCGTAAAGACAGAACAGTATTACACCGTCAATTTAGGACAGGACTACACGCTGAACAGCGCATACGACATCGACATCCCCCTGAGCTTCGGCAGCAACCTGAAAATCGTGTATGAAGAAACACTCGATAACTTCGACCTCGACCTTGAAGATGTAGATATCAAAAAAGCCGTTCTTTCCATAAATGCCGTCAACACCATTCCTTTGGCAATGGAAATCAAGAACGACAACGTAAGCGCACTGGATGCCAACGGAAACGTGATAAAAGACATCGACGTAACCGTAGAGGGAACCATCACGGAAAGCAAAGACGGCAAGACCGAAGTTTCAAGCGCGCTCAATGTCAACTTGAACGAAACAGCGGAAGGCGCCATCAGCAAGCTGGACGGCCTGAAGCTGAAGATAACAGCTGTGCCCGGACAAGCCACCGATGTTCAGTTGCTAAGCACACAATGGATGCAGCTTAAAGACATGAAACTAAAAATTCCCAACGGTATCAAAGTAGATTTGAACTAACAGATATTATTTCATGCGATACAGACAAAAGATTCAACAATCATATATAACAAAACGAATGAAAACAAATGTTTTAGCGATTATACTGTCCGGAGCCGTAGCGACACTTGCAATCGGCGATGCGATGGCACAGACACAGAACAGCCGTTCAACCTATTTTCTGGAAGGAAGTACCTACCGTCACGAACTAAACCCCGCCTTTATGGGCGAACGCGGCTACGTCAGTTTTCCCGGCTTGGGCAATCTTACAATCGGCGCGCAATCCACAGGCGGCGTAGGCGACTTTATCTTCAAGAAAGCCAACGGCGACCTCACCACCTTATGAACGAGGAAGTGAGCAGCGCCGAATTCCTGAAAGGATTGCCCAAAAGGCTGAAAGTAGGTGTCAACGTAGACGAATCGATTCTTTCCTTAGGCTTCCACGCCTGGGGCGGTTTTAACACACTCGGCATCTCCGTAAAGTCCAATACCAACGTTTTCATGCCCGATGAACTTTTCAAGTTCATGAAAAACGGGGTAGCCAGCGAAACGGGAAGCAGCTACAACGTGAAGAACGTGAACATCGTATCTACCAACTATGCGGAAATTGCTTTCGGTCACTCACGCGAAATCAACGAACGCCTCACGGTAGGCGCCAAAGTAAAAGCGCTCGTGGGACTGGCAAAAGCAACCATGCACATTGACGAACTGAACATTCTCGCCTCTCAGGACCAATGGACCATCACCCCGAAAAATGCCGAGCTTTACATGTCTGCCAAAGGCCTCATCGTGCCCACCAAAGGCGAAACCGGCAACTATCAGGAAGACGACTATATCCTGGACGCCAACGGAGACAGAACCCCGATACTGAAAGACGGAACCGACGGACAGATTTCATACGATGACATCGATTTCGATACGGACAACCTCGGCCCCACAGGTTTCGGTATGGCTATTGATTTGGGAGCGACCTACAAACTGAATGACGAATGGACATTCTCCGCCTCCTTGCTCGACCTCGGTTTCATTTCATGGAAAAACACCACCAAAGGAACAATGAGCAAAGACTTCACGTTCGACGGTTTTAGTGACATCTCCGTGAAAGACGACGGAACCGACAACAACAAGAAACTGGACACCCAAGTGGACGAATTGGTAGATGACCTGGCAGATCTGGCAAAGTTTGATAAAGCGGGAGAAGGATTAAAGCGTACCACCGCCCTCGCAGCCACCCTGCACCTGGGCGCTCAATATACCCTACCCGCTTACGACCGTCTGAGCTTCGGCTTCCTCTCCACCACCCGCATGCAAGGCAAGCACTCATGGACGGAAGCACGCGTTTCGGCAAATGTTGCCCCTCTCTCCTGGTTTGAAGCATCGGTAAACTACGCCTTATCCAACTTCGGCTCCGATGCCGGCATCATGCTGAATTTTCACCCGCGAGGTTTCAACTTCTTCATCGGTGCAGATGTTCCCATGTGTAAATACGAACCGGCCTACTACGCTCCTATCAGCCGTGCAGCCGTCAACGTAAATATGGGTATCAACTTTACTTTCGGACCGAAGCACAAGCGTAAATACAAAACGGTAGAAACCCAATCACTCTGAATTTATCAACCAAAACAAGAAGAATATGAAAAAAATATATTGTCTGCTGTTTGCCATGCTGCCATTGGCTGCATGGGCAGGTGAGGTAAAAGTCACCAAGCCGGTACTGACTCTGGAAAACGATACGCTGACCCTGGACTTTAAGTTTAATATGGAAGCCGTAAAAGTCAACAGTACCCAGTCTTACGCCTTTACTCCGGTATTGTTTGCGGGAAAGAACTGCAAGACCTTGCCGCCTGTTGTCGTCACCGGTAAAAACAAGTTCAAGATGCGCCACAAAGACCGTAAGCTTGCCAGGAAAGGCGATTACAATGCGCCTTATACCATTATTAAAGGCAAGTCTGCCGACCGCCGGAACCTCGTGAACTATACTGTATGCCTCCCCTACGAAGAATGGATGAGCCAGGCGGATATGTGGATATTGCAGGAAGGCAGGAAAGACTGTCTGCTGGATTTACCCGAGATTCAGGTGATAGAACCGGTAGTTGTGGTAGAAGAGGAACCATTGCCGCAGAAAGGTTCCATCTGCGAACCCTGCATGAGCATGGTATCCTACCTCACCCCGACAGAAAAGCCGTTGAAAGTGCGCTCTGAACAAAACACCCTGTATATAGAATATGCAGCGGGCGGAACGGAATTCAAAGCCGATTTCAAAAACAACTCCGCTGAGCTTCAAAAGCTGAAGGAAACCCTGAACCCGCTGACCGAAGGCGACTTGGTTACTTTCAAAGCCATCAACATATGCGGCTATGCTTCACCCGACGGCTCTGCCAAGACCAACGACCGCGTAGCCACAAAACGCGCCGACTCTTTCTCCCTCTATCTCAGAGGAAGTTATCACTTCCCGGACAGCATACTGAACGTAACATCAGCCGGTGAAGACTGGGACAGCCTTGTCAAGATGCTTGAGGAAGACAAGCCCGACTATGCGGACAAAGCATTGGAAATAATCAATAAGTACACCAACCCCGATGTACGTGAAGCCAGACTGAAATCAGGACTGGGCAGCGCTTCCTACCGTGCCATGATGAATGAATATTATCCCCGCCTGCGTCGTCTGTCTATCGCCATAGATTACGAAATACGCGAAGTACGCAACTCCGAAGCCGCAACGTTAATTTACACCAATCCCAAGATGCTGAATCTGCAGGAAATGTACGGCGTAGCCAAGAACTTCCGGCCGGGAACGAAAGAATACAGGGAAGTGTACGAAATAGCCGCTACCAATTATCCCACAGATATTGTGGCAAATATCAACGCTGCCTCTGCCAACATCGTTTACGGTGACTTTGACCGCGCGCAGCAATACATAGAAAGGGTAAAAGACGATCCTCGTGCATGGAACAACCTGGGCGTGCTGGCATGGCTGTCGGGCGACAGTGAAATAGCAAAGGAATGGTTCACCAAAGCTTTGACCATAGAACCGGAAAAGGCACAGGAAAACTTGAATAAGATAAAGTAACATACACATCTTTGCGTAAAAGATAAAAGAGTTGCAATAACGGGACAGTTCCCTATATTGCAACTCTTTTTTTTAATATATCCTATATCGGCAACCTCTTTATTGTGCCTTTCTTACAACAGACAGCATTTTGCGTGCATAACACCATATTACGCAATAGGCAGCCAAAGGTACGATAAACGCCATCACCATTGTTGTATAATCCGCCACAAGCCCCATCAACAGCGGACCTACCACCCCGCCTACCGGAGACATCATCAGGAAAGAGGAAGCGCGCTTGGTATGGTTGCCCAACCCTCTTAGAGAAAGAGCGAAAATAGTAGGAAACATAATAGCCTCAAAAGCATATCCGCAGAGCAGTGCAACCAGCGACACCATGCCCACATCAAGCAACACCACAAGAGTAGTCACCACCGTTCCCGTAGCGCAAACCAGCAGCATCTTCTCCGCACGTACACGCCCCATAATCCAACTGCCAGCAAAACGTCCCAGCATAAATAATCCCAATCCGCCGAATGAAAGTACCAATGAGGCTTCACGGGCATTCATCCACCCCTGTTCCACTACATAATTAATGAAAAAACTATTAATGGAGATTTCCCCTATTTCGTAAGCAAACAGAGCCAGCAAACCAAAGATAAAGAGTTTATGCGACCACAGCCCTATTTCATGCCCGGCTTCATCCACCTCTGCCCTATGCTCTATTTCGGGTAACTTAATCTTCGAGAAAACCAACGCTACCAGCAGCACCACTATCCCCATGCCTACATAAGGCAGAGCCACATTACCCGCACTGCCGCTCCCATCTTCCGAAAACAAAAGCAGACCTGCCAGCACAGGAGCGCAAATACATCCCAGACCATTGAAGGACTGTGCAAAATTCAGGCGGCTGGCTGCCGTTTCCTTCGCCCCCAATTCCGTTGCATAAGGATTGGCAGCCGTTTCAAGGAATGTCAATCCACAACCGATGACAAAAAGGGCAAACAAGAACATATTGAATGACAGATAGTATTGCCCGGGAATAAACAGCAACGAACCGATACCGTACAGCAGCAACCCGAAAACCACTCCCCTGCGATACCCGAAACGGCTTATGAATAATCCCGCAGGAACAGCCATTACGAAATAGCCCATATACATCATCGCCTGGATAAAAGCCGAATGCGCCTTTGTTATATCCAGCAGTTCCTGAAAATGCTTATTCAGCACATCCAAAATGGCATGTGCAAATCCCCATAGGAAAAAGAGAGAAGTAATCAATATAAAAGGAACAAGGTATTGCTCCCCTACCAACGGTATCCGTTTCTGTTTCATAATCTAATAATTTCAGACAATCTGTGTCTATCAATAAATGCGGCCGCAAAGATAAGCAATAAAAAGGAGACAGCCCCATCCATACCACGTATCTTCAACTAAAACACATAAGAAAGGGATAACTGCCAATACCTGTTTTTGGATTCAAATACATCACCGTCAAATATCTGGTCTATGGCATCGTGCTTGTTTCCGCCGATATGATGTTTGGCAGATTGCGTCAGACCGATATTATAGTAACAGCTCAACATCAGGTGATTTACAATCTTAACACCGCCGCCAAGATTGATACCGACCTCAGTGGAACGCCAACCCATGGATGAGAGATCTTTGTCTATGACATCTACAGCTATATGGGCAAGCTTACGCCCCCAATTATCCTCATCTACCAAAAAAGAAAAAGAGGGTCCCACCCCCAGGAACAGGTCAAAATTGTCTGATATGCCCATCTCCCATTTCAGCTCAATAGGGATGTCAATACTTTGCGTTTTACATCGGTACTTGCACCGTTGGCAGTATTGGTAAGTTTCACACCGCGCTGCACATACAATAAGGAAAAGTCAAGAGCAAGACCATAAAAACCGGTCTGATATTGCAACATGGGACCTACCTGAAAACCGGTCTGATTCTCTTCCTTGATCTGACTACTCATTCCGTGAATATCCGCCTTGTTGCCAAGCACACCTGCTTTCAAGCCGAAATGCAAGCCTTGCGCCATGCCGGTAACCGGAAATAAACATGCCAATAGCGACAATAAACAAATTACTTTTTTCATTATCATTTACAAAATAGAATTATGGGAACAAAGGTATGGATTTCCGTCCGTAGTCCAAATTCTCGTACAGTTAACATTGCTCTTTTTGTTCTTTTTTAGCTGTATACAGTAAGATTAATATTGATATTTTCAGCAAAAGTATTCACTTTTTCCGATTAGCAGTCGATGAATGTTTTTTATACCATTTTTTATTTTCCAAACAATAAATATATTGCTACCTTCGTTTCTGCATTCGGACAAGGTTTTGTTTTTTTGGTTGAAAACATTAGGCAGAACCATGTACCGTACAATAAAATTATTAAACTAAAAAACGACTGTGCAAAGCCCGCATACAAATTTATCCGTAATGAAACTCTATATATTGATACAGCGATTTTTAGGGAGAAAGTATGTACATTATTTCGTACTTTTCTTTATCCTTATCTCCATTGCAGCAATCATCGGAAGTTCGTATGAGGAAATGGCCGCATACAGGTTACCTCTATTCGGAGTGACCTATGTATCCTCTTTCGTATTTTTAGTGGAGTACATAGCCCGTATCTTATCTGCACCGGCACTTTATCCCGGCAGAAAGGCTGTGAAAGCACGTCTGAAATACACATTCTCTTTCTATGGATTTGTAGATTTCGTAGCTGTGCTACCTTGTATCCTTACCTATATATATTGGGATACGGAAGTGGTGCATGTCATCATCCTGCCTTATATTTTTATCATTTTCAAACTGATACGGCACTCTCGTTCTTTCCGGATTATCGGCCGGGCGCTCTCAGCCGTAAAAAGAGGAACTTGAAACTGCATATACTGCAAGTTTCATCACTATCTGCTTTTCAGCCATCCTCATGTATTATATCGAAAGAGGTGCTCAGCCCGAAGTTTTCAAAAATATCGGAGACGGAATATGGTGGGCTATCATCACGTTTGCCACCGTAGGTTACGGAGACATTTATCCGGTTACGCCTTTAGGGAAGTTGTTGGGATGTATCATCTGCCTGGTAGGCGTGGCGATGGTAGCCATTCCTACCGGTATCATCAGTTCTTCTTTTATCAACATTATACAAAAAAAAGAAAAGGAAATTTCAAAATAACAACCTAACTGATTTTAAACTTATAATTATGATGAAAAAAAGTGTTTTAACCGTTTTATTTGCGCTGTTTTGCACGATGAGTTTTGCGCAATTGTCTTTCAATGTAAAAGCCGGTCTTAACCTCAGCAGCTATATCGGCGACAACTCGGACCACTCCAAATTCAAACCCGGAGTACGTCTTGGTGTCGGAATGGAATATCAGTTCACCGACATCATTTCCTTGCAACCTTCACTGTTTTTCTCGCAGAAAGGTGCAAAGTATTCGGAAGGATACAAAGGTATCGTGGATGCTGATGCAGATGTAAAAATCAACCAGCTTTATCTGGAACTCCCCATCAATGTACAATTCCGCTTCAACATTGCAAACAACACCAACTTAGTGGTTGCGACAGGACCATATCTTGCCTGTGGCGTAGGTGGAAAAGCTAAATTCGACGGCGAGGCCTCCATTGGCAATGTCGGTATAAATGCTGACGAGAAATTGACACATTCGGTGATGACGGACTTGGATACAACCGATTTGATGCAGGATGGAACATCGGACTAGGCGTAGAATTCGGACAAATTCTGGTAGGGCTCGACACCCAACTCGGATTTTGCAAGATCATGGATGGAAATGCCCCACACAATGCGAATATAGGCATTACCGTAGGATACAAATTTTAAAACTACTCTCTTTACATATTTCCTGTATAAACAAAGAGTCTGCTGTTAAAAAATGGCAGGCTCTTTGTCGTATATAATTATTAGCATCTTACCCGAATACTATTTTTTGTGCATATAGAATACATTCATGCTCAATTCTCATTAAATGCCTTTTAATAGCCATTCAAACAGCATTAAAAATGAATAACAAAATTGCCGTTATTCTTGCATTAGCAGATGTGAAATATTCACTAAACGATTTGGAAAAGCATTACAAGACGTTTTGCGGTTTATATATGGCCTTAAAAAAAAGACCCTGAATTTGCACCTGACATACTTCGTAGAAACGCTATATTCTGCTTCACCTCAAACAAACAAAAAAGCCCTAACTCCGTTGAGAATCAGAGCTTTTCCTAATTTTGCTTTCTTGAGAAGCGGTGCGTACGGGACTCGAACCCGTGACCCCATGCGTGACAGGCATGTATTCTAACCAACTGAACTAACGCACCATCATTTCATTTTATCATTGCTATCTCTCTCGATTGCGGTTGCAAAGGTAGGTGTTTTTTTTGAATCTGCAATAGTTTGAAAGAAAAAAAATATCTTTTTTTTCAACATCTGTTGATTATAAGAGATTTATGTTATCTTTGCATAGACAAAAAAAATAGAAACTATGAAAAATACCCCTATTGCACGTGAACTAATCGATAAAACCATCGAAGATTTTCATATTACTGATTTTGCCAAAGCCACTATCCGCGAAGTAAAAGCTATTGCAGCAAAAGCAGAAGCGGACTCCGGTGTGGAATTTATAAAAATGGAAATGGGAGTTCCCGGACTCCCACCCTCCTCCGTAGGTGTAAAGGCAGAAATTGAATCGCTACAAAAAGGAATAGCAAGCCTGTATCCGGATATTAACGGCTTGCCTGCATTGAAAGAAGAAGCATCCCGCTTTATCAAGGCATTCGTCAACGTAGACGTTGCACCGGAAGGATGCGTACCCGTTACAGGTTCCATGCAAGGAACTTTTGCCTCTTTCCTTACATGCAGCCAATGTGACGAGAAAAAAGACACAATCCTGTTTATCGACCCCGGTTTTCCCGTACAAAAGCAACAATTGGTTGTAATGGGACAAAAATATGAAACTTTCGATGTGTATGACTATCGTGGCTGCAAACTGAAAGAAAAGCTGAAAAGCTATCTCAAGAAAGGCAATATATCCGCCATTGTCTACTCCAATCCGAACAACCCCAGCTGGATATGCCTGAAAGAAGAGGAACTGCGTATCATCGGCGAACTTGCCACCCGGTATGATGTAATCGTACTGGAAGACCTTGCCTATTTCGCCATGGACTTCCGTCAAGACTTAAGCAAACCGTTCCATGCGCCCTACCAACCATCCGTAGCCCATTACACTGACCATTACATACTGCTCATATCCGGTTCCAAAGCATTCAGCTATGCAGGACAACGCATCGGGGTAAGCTGCATCTCGGACAAACTTTATCATCGGGCATATCCGGGACTGACACAACGTTACGGCGGCGGTACATTCGGCACAGTATTTATCCATCGTGTCCTGTACGCCCTTTCTTCCGGAACCAGCCACTCGGCGCAATACGCACTTGCAGCCATGCTGAAAGCCGCCAATGAAGGCAAATACAACTTCCTGGATGAAGTAAAAGTATATGGCGAACGTGCACGGCAGCTGAAAGAGATTTTCCTGCGCCATGGTTTCCATCTGGTATACGACAACGACCTTGGAGAGCCTGTAGCCGACGGATTTTACTTTACTATCGGTTATCCGGGCATGAGTAGCGGTGAACTTGCCAAAGAGCTGATGTACTACGGTGTAAGCGCCATTTCACTGGTGACCACCGGAAGCCATCAGGAAGGATTGCGTGCCTGCACTTCCTTTATCCAAGACCATCAATACGCCCAATTGGACGAACGTATGGCCGTCTTTGCAGAAAATCATCCTGTCAGGATAGGACATATATAATTTTTTACAGAGAATGAATGCGCCAAACTCTGACGACGCTTCATTCTCTGTAAAACTTTAAAACTCCCCGAAAAAACACTTTCCGGATAAAAATCAAACAGACTCCCATAAAAAAGAGAAAGATAATTTGCTCCTTTATAGAAAAATACTTAATTTGGGGGCATGTATACCAATGCAGACATATTCAAAATAGAAACTAACCATATAGTTCCTACACGAGGAAAAGTTCTTATTTCCGAACCTTTTCTGTGCGACTATATGTTCGGGCGGTCTGTTGTTTTACTGGCAGACCATACGCAAGACGGAACCATGGGACTTGTAATGAACAAGCCGTTACCTCTGTTCCTGAATGATTTACTAAGCGAAATCAACTGTCAGGAAGATATTCCTATCTATAAAGGCGGACCGATGAGCACCGATACCCTTTTCTATTTGCACACATTGGAAAATATAACAGACTCGCTCCCCATAGCCGACGGGCTCTACCTGAACGGTGACTTCACCGCTATCAAGCAATTTATAACAGAGGGTAATTCCATCAAAGGAAGAATACGTTTCTTTCTCGGTTATTCGGGCTGGGAACCCGGACAACTGAAAAAGGAAATAGAAGAGAACACCTGGCTGGTGGACAAAGCTGATATTCCCTCGCTCATGGATGAAAAAGCCTGCAGAAACTTGTGGAAAGATGCACTTAGCAAACTTGGCGGCAAATACGAAATGTGGTCACGTTTTCCGCAAATCCCCACTTTGAACTGACAGTAACCGGACAATCATCCGATTACCGGCTATCCTCTACCCGCCCCACACCATCGAGGCGAATACATTGCATCAAGACAACGTCCTTAAATTTGCCGCCTGCAAACCACCATTCCTTCAGCAGTCCGCATTGTACAAAGCCGCAAGAGCCGAACAAGCGCAAGCTCGCTTCATTGTCGGCAGCCACATGCACAACCAACTGTTTCAGAAATAAAAAGCCGAAAGCATAATCGCACAAAAGTCTCAAGGCATCGGAAGCGTACCCGTTGCCCTGATACTCCTTCCGTATCGCAATCCCCACCTCACCGCGGGAATGCATCGGTGCAAAATCCGTAATGTCAATAGTGCCCACCACGGCATTATCCTCGCGACGCACTATCATCATGCGGAGCTGACGGTCGGCAAACATATCACATTGCGAATTTTCCATGTATTGCCTCAGCACATACTTGGAATACGGTACCGAAAAGTTCGTAACATCCCACGTTTGCGGGTCATTCTCCATGGCATACATTATCTCCAAATCTTCCGGCTCCATAGCCCGAAGACGCACTGCAGCTCACATTTATTCAAAATAAGAAGGTTTCATCATTCTTTCTCTATATATGCAATTCCTTACGCAAACGATTTTCACCCGGCAGGCAGAACAGAGACGCAGTCAAGGCAATTAAAGCGCAAACAGCACTCCCTTTATTGCTCAGCATCATATAATAAGTAAGAAATCCTGCCAATACCGGCATGGCAAGCAGAGCCAGGCGCACCCCACTCCACAGTGCATACAGACGCAGCGCATCCGTAATGGCAACGACATCTATCTTCTTGGTCAGCATCCATGAAAAAAGCTTCAAGGAAACAGGCACCAACACAGCAGTAAGCAAAATCGTGACAGTCTCCGCAAAATACGCGGCACGCACGTCCCCTGCATAGGCACCTACCCATTCTCCGCCCGTTTCTCCAAATGTCACGAGAAATACGGGCAGCAGCCAGAAATATACAAACATCATTTTTGTGCGGGATACAACCCGCTTTATCTTTTCTTCCATACACTCGTTCTTTAAAGCCATATCACACCGCACCCGTAAACGGAGTACGGTTTACAATGCTGCGTCCAAGCGTTACCTCGTCCGCATATTCCAGTTCATCTCCCACAGAGATGCCGCGCGCTATCACGGACAGCTTCACTCCCAGCTTCTCCAGTTTGCGGTAAATATAAAAGTTGGTCGTATCACCTTCCATGGTGGTACTGAGGGCAAACACAACTTCCTTAACACCACCTGCAGCTTCACTTCATGCTTCAGCGTCACGATGGCATTGCCGAACGCTTCCACCACTGCCGTATCCTGGCGGAGCAGGTGAAGAACCAGCCTCATAGCCGTCTTGCGTCCCACTCCGGGCAACTTGGCAAACTCATTTACCGCCTTCTCCAATAATGTAGAGGGAAACTGTCCATTCATACTTAAAATTCTCCTATTGGCCACAAAGATAGTGCAAACCGAATGCAGAATAAAATGAACTCGTTCATTTTTTATGCTGAGGTGCAGCCTATCTTCTTCGCTTTCTGGACAAAGATAGTGCAAACTTATGAAATTAGTGCTACCTTTGCCACACGTAAAACCCCAAAAAGGCAACAAAATGGATATTACAAACGCTGAATTCGTCATCAGTAACACAGACGTGCGGAAATGCCCCGCCGGTACATTTCCCGAATATGCTTTCATCGGACGCTCCAACGTAGGAAAATCCAGTCTCATCAATATGCTGACCGGGAGAAAAGGGCTTGCCATGACCTCTGCCACACCGGGAAAGACCATGCTCATCAACCATTTCCTCATCAACAAGAGCTGGTACATTGTAGACCTTCCGGGATACGGCTATGCCAAACGGGGACAGAAAGGGCAGGAACAAATCAAACGTATTATAGAAAGTTATATACTGCAACGCGAACAGATGACTTGTCTGTTTGTTCTTATAGATAGCCGGCTGGCTCCCCAAGCCATCGACCTCGAGTTTACGGAATGGCTGGGCGAGAACGGAGTACCCTTTGCCATCGTTTTCACAAAAGCCGACAAACTGAAAGGCGGCAGACTGAACACCCACATCAACGAATACCTGGAACAGTTGAAGGAACAGTGGGAAGAGCTGCCTCCCTACTTCATCACCTCTTCTGAAAACCGCATGGGACGGAAAGAGCTGCTGGACTATATCGAAAGTATCAACAAAAGCCTGAATAGCAAACAATAGACATAAGTAAAATGAAAAGATTAGTTTTTTGGCAACTGTTTGTTGCCGCACTACTGCTGACCGGCAATAGTCACGCACAATCCATCAAGGATTTGTTCAACAAAGAAAATATAGAGAAGGCGGTAAATGCCGTGACCGGCAAGTCAACAGCGGATATGACCGGCACTTGGTCGTATACCGGCTCCGCCATTGAATTCGAATCGGACAACCTGCTGCAGAAAGCCGGCGGTGCCGTTGCCGCCACAGCCGCAGAAAAGAAACTGGACGAACAGCTTGCCAAAGTAGGCATCAAAGCCGGGCAAATGTCATTCACATTCAACGCCGACAGCACATTCAGCGCCAAAGTAGGGCAAAAGAGCATGAAGGGAAGCTACTCCTACAATGCATCCACCCAAAAGGTCAACTTGAAATTCGCCAAGCTGATAGGTATGAATGCCAAGGTCAACGCTACCTCCACAACTATGGACCTGCTGTTCGAATCGGACAAGCTACTGAAACTGATAACCTTCCTCTCCAGCAAAAGCAGCAACTCCACTCTGAAGAGTATCGGCTCGCTGGCCAACAGCTACGACGGAATGATGCTCGGATTCTCATTACAGAAACTGTAACAACAACTTCCATACAACAAAAAAATCCCGCAAGCACCGAACAATGCTTGCGGGATTTTTTTATCTGAAAAGAGCGGAAAACGAGACTCGAACTCGCGACCCTAACCTTGGCAAGGTTATGCTCTACCAACTGAGCTATTTCCGCATGGGATGACTCTCCTTTTTTGAGGAGTAAAGTGCCCAGAACAGGACTCGAACCTGCATGCCTCTCGACACACGCACCTGAAACGTGCGCGTCTACCAATTCCGCCACCTGGGCAATCTTCAATACAAAAGAGCGGAAAACGAGACTCGAACTCGCGACCCTAACCTTGGCAAGGTTATGCTCTACCAACTGAGCTATTTCCGCAATGTGCTATGTGAAGAGAAGGAGACTCGAACTCCCACGACATAATTGTCACTACCCCCTCAAAGTAGCGCGTCTACCAATTCCGCCATCTCTCCAACTTACTTTCAACAATTCAAAGAACACTGCTTTACCTTTGTGCCCAGAACAGGACTCGAACCTGCATGCCTCTCGACACACGCACCTGAAACGTGCGCGTCTACCAATTCCGCCACCTGGGCATAGGTAATTGCAATCATTTCATAGAAAGAGCGGAAAACGAGACTCGAACTCGCGACCCTAACCTTGGCAAGGTTATGCTCTACCAACTGAGCTATTTCCGCGTTTGCGGTTGCAAAGGTAGATATTTTCCTTAAACCTGCAAACATTCCGCAGACTTTTTTCACACAGAAAAGTGTACATTTTCGCCAGGCATACAAGCAGACTTTTGATTATCAACTCATTCGGTTGCGATAATCTTCGTAAGAAAATTTTCTGAATATCTCAGCTTTTCCCTCTTTTGTCCACATGGCAATGGCAGGATGATGGATTCCGTTGAACATATTCGTCTTTACCATGGTGTAATGTATCATGTCCTCAAAGATGATTCTCTCCCCTATCTGCAGCTCATGGTCGAAACTCCACAGTCCCATATAGTCGCCGCTCAAGCAGGAGTTTCCTCCAAGGCGATAGACGTAAGGGCCCGCATCGCCCATCTCCGCTCCACGCACTGCAGGCTGATAGGGCATCTCCAGACAATCCGGCATGTGGCACGTAAAGCTAACGTTGAGAATGGCGGTACGAATGCCGCGGTTTTCCACGATGTCCACTATCTCCGAGCTCAGCACACCGGTCTGCCAAGTAAAAGCGGAACCGGGCTCAAGAATGATTTGAAGATGTGGATAGCGCCCCTTCAAGCCCTGCAACAGACGGACAAGATGCTCTACATCATAATCCTTACGCGTCATCAGATGCCCGCCTCCTAAATTCAACCACTTAATCTGTGAGAACCAGCGGGAGAATTTTCCTTCCAAGTGCTCCAATGTGTGTTCCAGCTCGTAGGAAGAAGACTCGCAATGACAATGACAGTGAAAACCTTCAATACCCACCGGAAGTTCTTCGGGAAGCGGGTCGGCCATTACACCGAAGCGAGTACCGGGTGCGCAGGGATTATAAAGCTCCGTTTCCACCTCAGAGTATTCGGGATTGATACGGATACCGCAGGAAATGCCGCTTCCCTCCGCCACCACTACCGGATAAAAGCGGTGGAACTGCGAAAGCGAATTGAAAGTGATATGGCTGCTGCACCGCATTATCTCCGGAAAATCGGCCTCGGTATAGGCAGGCGAGTACGTATGTGCCTTACTTCCGAACTCCTCCAATGCCAGACGGGCTTCGTAGACAGAACTTGCCGTAGAGTGGTCTATATACTCCCTGAAAATGGGAAAGGAACGCCACATGGCAAATGATTTGAAAGCGAGGATTATCTCCACACCTGCGCGGTCGGCCACACTTTTTATCAGTGCGAGGTTCTTTCTCAGCAATCCTTCTTCCATAATATAGCAGGGAGAAGGGAAAAGGGAAAAGTCTTTATTTGTCATTTTATATATATTTTTTTTTACCATTTATGATTCCATCCTAATAAACACGCCACAAGGGGTTGACAAGCCCTCTCCAACGATTTAGTAAAACTTCGGAGAAGATTTACTAAATCGTCCTCCTCATTTTAGTAATTCTCCGGGGAATATTTAGTAAAACAGATGCCGCCCTTCTGCAAAGTCATTCTTGTAAACAATATTCATCACCCTATAACTTTGAAACGCGCGAAGCGCAGCAAAAGTTGTTTGTCTCCCGCATTCTTGAAGCGGATGGTGGCTTTCGCATTGTCTCCTTCGCCCTCCACTTTCAAAACTTCACCCAGGCCGAAACGTTCGTGCTCTATCAGTTGTCCCTGCTGTACACGGTTGGCAGACGCGCCGGCAGAAGGCGATGTACTTGCCGTATTTGCAGAAGGCGCCACCCGTTTCAGGTTACGTGGAACGGTCGGCGCAATAATCTGCTGCTTCGGCCGTACAGACACACGCTCTTTTCCTCCATACGGAGTATCTTCCTTATCAGGCGCAAAGCCTCTGGCGTTCTCCCTGCGGAAAACGGCAGCTTCCTCCTCTACCCTGCGGAACATTCCCGCATCCTGAGGCAGGCGCAGGAACCGTACGTCTATATCCTTCAGAAAACGGCTGGGACTGCCAAACTCCATCTTGCCGTACCGGAAACGCGTCTTTGCATACGATAGGAAACAGTGTTCTTCGGCACGTGTGATGGCTACATAGAACAGCCGCCGTTCTTCCTCCAATGCCCGGGGAGAGTCACCCACCATGCTGCTGGGAAAAAGATTCTCCTCCATCCCCACTACAAACACATTCTTGAACTCCAATCCCTTGGCCGAATGTACAGTCATCAGGGTTATCTTCTCATCGTCCCCATCCTTATCCGAATCCTGGTCGGTAAGAAGGGAAACTTCCGAAAGGAAGTCACCCAACAACACGTTAGGGTTTCCTTCCTCCTGCCGTTGGGCGCAAAAATCACTCATACCGTTCACCAGCTCCTCTATATTCTCCTTACGGCTCAGATTCTCGGGAGAGCTGTCTTGACACACATCATTGATGATGCCCGATTGGCGAATAATGTCAGCACCAATCTCGTAGGCATTCTTCTCCGCAGCATCTGTGATAAAGGCAGATATAAGTTCGCGGAATGCCTGCAACTTTCCCACCGTACCTTTATTGAAGTTCAAGCCATACGCCAACGGCTCACAAAGCACGGTCCACAAACTTACATTGTGCCCGGTGGCGGCAGCAATGATTTTTCCCACTGTCGTATCTCCGATACCCCGTGCAGGATAATTTGATAATACGTTTGAAAGCCTCTTCATCATTGGGATTCACTATCAGACGGAAGTAAGCAATAACATCTTTGATTTCCTTGCGTTGATAGAACGACAAGCCTCCGTAAATACGGTAAGGCATGCTGCGCTTGCGCATGGCTTCCTCAAAGACACGGCTCTGCGCATTGGTACGGTAGAGTATCGCAAAATCAGAGTAGGCATAGCGCTTTTCACGCCGCAGTTCAGCTATCTTATTCACCACAATATCCCCTTCTTCCACATCACTGTATGCCTGGTACACACCAATGGCCTCTCCCTTCTCCTTTTCCGAGAACACTTCCTTGCGTATCTGCCACTGGTTCTTTTCTATCAGGCTGTTGGCCGCGCGGACAATGGTCTGGGTGGAACGGTAATTCTGCTCCAGCTTGAAGACCTTCGTATCGGGATATACTTTCGTAAAGTAGAGAATATTGTCAATATCGGCACCACGGAAGGAGTAAATACTCTGTGCATCATCCCCCACCACACAGACATGCTGATGGTTCTTGGCAAGTTGCAGCACGATGCTGTGCTGTGCAAAATTGGTATCCTGATACTCATCCACCAGAATGTAACGGAACTGCTCCTGATAACGTGCCAACACCTCGGGGTGGTCTCGGAACAGCAGGAATGTGTAGAACAGCAAATCGTCGAAGTCCATCGCATCCGCCTGCCGGCAACGCTCCAATATCTCTGGTAGATGTCGCGAAGCGCCGGAACCTTGGCAGCACGGTCTCCTTCGTAAGCCTCCTTGTTGTTGGCATAGCCTGCCGGAGAAACCAGATGATTCTTGGCATTCGAGATACGCGCCTGCACCATCCCCGGCTTGTACACTTTCTCATCCAGCCCCATTTCCTTGATAATGGAACGTATCAAGCTTTTACTGTCTGCCGTATCGTAAATGGTAAACTGCGAAGTGAAGCCGATATGCCCGGCCTCGACATGCAGAATGCGCAGGAACATGGAGTGAAAGGTTCCCATCCACAGATGGCGCGCCCTCTCCGGCCCCACCTGACGGGCTATACGCTCCTTCATTTCGCGCGCCGCCTTGTTGGTAAAGGTCAATGCCAGAATGTTCCAAGGCTGGTAGCCATTCTCCAGCAGATAAGCAATCTTGTAGGTCAGCACGCGCGTCTTTCCCGAACCGGCACCGGCTATCACCAGTGACGGACCGTCATTGTATAACACCGCGTTCCGTTGTCCTTCGTTCAGTTCCTCTATATAATCGGGCATATCCGTATAATCTTAAAATGATGATATTTTTTCTTCCTTTGTTTTTACGGAGGCAAAGATAAAAAAAGCTTCGGAGACGTACGAACATTTCTATAGGTTATAGTGTTTATATAGTAAAGTTCCAAAATTAAATAATTGAAACTTATGAATACAATATTAACGATTTTAATGATAACAGTTATGACTTACGAAATGCCAAAACTTCCCTACACCAACAATGCACTGGAACCTGTAATCAGTCAGCAAACCATAGATTACCACTACGGTAAACATCTGCAAACCTATGTGAACAACCTCAACAACCTCGTTCCGGGAACGGAATTTGAAGGCAAAGACCTGGTAACCATTGTTGCCACAGCACCGGACGGTGCCATCTTCAACAATGCAGGACAAGTGTTGAACCACACATTATACTTCTTACAGTTTGCTCCGAAGCCTGCCCACAGCGAGCCTACCGGCAAGCTGGCAGAAGCCATCAAACGCGACTTAACTTTCTGTCATATCATCAATTACGGCTCTAAACACGCTCTAAACACCCAACGAAAAGCACAACAACATTCTCTAAACATTTGCGTTTATTACGCTCATTTTCCGTGCGGAATGAACGTACCTTTTAAAAATACAATAGGCGGTAAGCCTTTGTAAATGAAAAGCATACCACCTATTTTATTGAGCACCAGCTATATCGCGCTATTCCTCGATTGCAGCCTGCGCCGCGGTGAATGCAAAGTTTAACGTGCTGATTATCAAATAAAATCGTTAAGGGCTGGTCAACATCCGATATGCAGGTGTTCACACGTTATGCGCGTTCTGCACGTGGGCATTTAATCAGACAATCTTTTATGCTAAGATACTAACCTTTTTTTGGGGTATCAAGCTAACGTAAACCTTAAACCGATCTTGCCATACAAGTTTACACAGGAGTTTCTACCCAACTTTCTCTTTTAACCGAAAAAAAAGAAGAAGCAAGTTTATCTTGCTCCTCCCCTTCTTTATGTGTGAGTTCAATATCTTTTCTCGAAACGTTATTTTCCTGCCATTAGATACGAACAATACTTGCCAAGCAGGTTTGATAGTGGCAGATCATCTTTCAGGTAACGTTCTGCATCAAGTTTGAGCAATCTTTCACGAACCTGCTTCTTTCCTTTGAACAAAGCACAAAGGTATGGAATGCCTTTTTCTTCCGTGATGGTCACATCGGCAAAGAACTGAGTCAGATCTTCGGCATCATAGACGATGGAATAGCTTGGACGCTTTGCTCCAGGTATGTCTATAACCAGAATGTTCTTTTCGACCAAGTCTTGAATATCACGAATGGCTGTGTCCTTCGAGCATTTTGCCAACGATGCCCATGTCTTTGAAGTTATCTTCGACTCATAGCCATCGAGGAATAGATTCAGCATCTCTGTTTGACGCTCTGTCATAGGAATTGACGAAGCCTTCTGCCAGAAGAAACTCTTGTTCAGTATAGAAGTTACAATAGCTTCAGCTTCATCAAGTGCATCGATGAGCTTTTGAAGATACCATACCAACCATTCTGTTAGATCACCATCACCATGCTGCATTTTTTCCAGAATATCGTAATAGTGATTCTTGTCTTTATTGATCTGTGATGAGATATTATAGAAACGATAGTCGCTCTTCTCTCCACGAGCCAGCTGCATATCAGAAAGTATGCGAGCCAATCTTCCGTTGCCATCTTCAAATGGGTGGATGCTGACAAACCAAAAGTGGGCTACGGCAGAGCGAATGACGCTGCTGACCGGCTCTTCACTGTCAAACCATGCAAGGAAACGTTCCATCTCGCCTTCTACTCGGTCTGGTGAAGGGGCGATGTAGTGAATCTTCTCACGTCCAAACATACCACTGATAATATGCTCCTCGTTACTGCGGTACTTGCCGACCTCAATCTGACTGCCTTCGCTGAAACCAGACGGAAAGAACGCTGCTTGCCAAGCACATAGTTTTTCCTTGCTCAAAGGCTGGTCGTAGTTCTGAACCGCTTCGAGCATTACGTTTACAACCGAATCTATATAATGCGAAGGAGCTGTATACTTTACGTTCTCTATCCCCAGTCGTCTGGCGATTGAAGAACGTACATCATCTACATTCAAACGAATGCCCTCAATTTCTGACGAATAAACTACGTCATAGGTCAAGTTCTCTGCCATAGCTCTTAGCTTGCTATCAAGCCCCAACGAACTTAACCTTCCAAAGAGTAACCCTTGCTTGCGGCAAACCAACTCCTGAAGGAGCAACACCTGCGAAGCGTCCCAACGGAAGTCTGTCCAATTATCTCTTTCGTGTATATACATAATGAAAACTTTTAATGCTACATTATTCTGCGATTAACGTCGCAAATTCTGCGACAAAATTAAGCATTTTTTGTCGAATAACTAAAGAAGAGATAAAATAACGCAATTTTTGCGACGATTTAAGCTTTCTTTTGACTGATAGGAAAGTTTTGGAAGCAAAATCTACTTCTTGATCTTGATAAAATTATGTTGCAAAGGTACATGATTCTTCTTGCGACAATGCAAGGACATACCTACGGTTCATGAAGAAATCTCCACACCGTTGGGAAATAAAAAAACAAAGCACATGACAACAATCCAATCAATCCTGAGCCGACTGACCGAAGCTGTTAGCGGTACAGACAAGGAGCTCTACACAGAAGATAAGCTGAACAAGTTTGCAACCTTCTATCTCGACAAGTGGGATGAGAACACAAGCGAGGACGTTATTGCAGAGTCTTTCACTGATTTCTGGTGGGACACTGACAGGACTTGCAGAAGGTGCTCTATCTGTGGCAAACTGATGCGCGAAGGCTATTGCGTCGATATGGGTGCTGCCTACTACTGCTCAGATGAATGCCTTCATACCGAGTATTCCGAAGAGGAATGGGCAGTTGTGGTTTTGTCTTCTGTAAGATTCGCCAGTATTTTGGCTGAAGGTCATTCATCTGATGATAGACGAACCGTTCATCAAGGTCAAGAACCCTGATTATGTCGTTATAGTCGAATGTATCTGTCACGATTGATAGCATGATCTTCTTAATGGATTATTGTTTACACCAATACAGCTGTTGCTGCTGCACAAATCTGCCCGGCACAGTCGAGCTCACCATTTTCAAGCATGGTGACACCTATAGCTTCAGCCTCGGATTCATCATAAGCATCTACATATATTGAGACTTGTTCATCCAGGTCACTTATCAATTCTACCAAATATGTATTCATTACCTTAATCCTTTGAGGATATTTCATCGAGTTGTTCCTTCACCTTATACATTTCCAACCTTTCTTTCAGGAATTTGAAAATTGAAGGGTGAACAGAGAACTCATTTATCTTATTCCAACCATCGCCCAATGAACAAATCAACTCATTAACAAATGCTTCATCAGGAGTCTTATCGCAAACCAATTCTCGAACATGAACCTTATTGTCAATAGAGCTAAAATTGCCACTTGGATTTGGACCTGCACAATACATCCATGTATTGGGTGAATACTTCCAATAATGAACATTGACACAAGCACCCAGAGTTTCCTCTCGGCGAGAAGCTGTTCGGAAGTCCTGACCTTGCTTGATGTGGTACTCTTTAGTTATCAAGCGCATGAGATCCCTTGTAACTCCGTCTTCTTTTCCAATAATCTTAATATCCTTATAGAACTGATTGTGTAGAACACCATCCTTGTTTTCACGCATACGTTGCTGGCAAAATGTCTTTGCATCTACTGACTGCACATTGTCCATCAACAGTTGGTATGCTTCGGCTGGCACAATAGTGTCCTTTAATTCTTTCAAGGCACGAGTCATCTCATCTAATTCCGGGAAGATATACTCTTCGGTATCATAAATATTATACTTGACCCCATCCTTCTCGATACAATAGATAATATCCTTGTTATATCCCTTTTTAAAGTCAGGTATTTGATATTCGCGCATCTCGAAATTTGCGTCCAGTACAGAGATAACACCATCCTGTGGTATTTTTTTCTCAATATCTCTATAAGAAAGCTGACCATCATTATCAATAGTCATTTGAACAAAGTAGTAGTCCTTGCTTTTAACCTTACTTTCTGCATAGGTTATAACGCATCCCTTAAAACGCTCAATCATAGCTTGCGGCAAAGTCGATTGCAGACAGCTTTTCTTAATCAGAATTTGGCGAAAGATATTTTTGATTGTCGCATCATTTATCTCTGAACCTATCATTGAATCTTGAACAGGAATCAGCTTCTCCATTAGATCCAACTTCTCCTGAAGGCGATGTCTATCTTTTGACTTTCGTTTTGCAGTTGACAATTCAGCCTCTTGATCCTTATCTCCAACGATACGAATACAGATTCTATTCTTACCCTTGGTCTTGACGAAAGTACCTTCAAAGCCAGTCTTAAACAACTTGTTGATGTAAACTTTCGACTTGTCCTCTATCAAAGCACGACGTTCCTCTACGCCCTCTTCTTTGGTATGACATGAAATGTCTATCCAGGAAGAAGAAAGCATATTACGAACCAATTCATCTTCATTCTTAAACTCAGCTTCTTGCGACTGTAATAATTGAGGATCATTATAAACAACAGGATATACCGAAATGTATTTAGAGTATGTAGTCAAAAAATCATTCAGTACAGAAGAAATAATATAAGCCTGTGATTCCTCCAAATGGTCAATATCACTGAAATCCAAGAACGGAATACGATTTTTATTGTTCTTTCTGAATATGGAAGGATGATTATAATACTCTTTGGTTCCTTTCTTCTTTTGTGACGAGAAGTATATGCGTTCATCACCAAATTCCAGATGGTAAACTAAAGAATCCTTCTTCTTGGAATTTTCAACTTTATCAGCCTCAGCAAAGGTACTGGTATGGGCTTCAAGCAAACCACCATAGGCAAACTCCAACTGTAAACCAAGTTCTTCACCTTGCTTTTTACCTTTATTATACAGGCTACTACAAGTACCACAGATGAGCTTACCATGTGCGTAACTTAGAGTTTTGTCTCTATTTGGCATCATGGATAGCATCAGGTTAAGCATGTTGTGTGGATAAATTCCTTCCCTATAGTCCGGGGTATAACTGATTTGCTTTATCTTAACATTAACCTTTTCAAGCCGTTCTTGAAGCATGGCTGTAGTGATACTTTCCTTCTTTGCCGATGCAAAAAGGAATATGCGATGTTTGGTTGGGGCATCTGCATTTCCTTCTTTGACCATCTTATTGAACGCACAGACAGCACTATTAGGGCACAATCCTTCCAATTTACAATAAATACCTAAGTTGTTGCCAAAGTCATAGGCATTGGAGTATTCTATCTTGTACAAGTCGAAATCCTTCAGGAACTCATCCCAGAGGAAATGGACTTTTATATGATTGGTTCTTATCTTTTCCATAGTTGTTTACACGATGTTTAACTTTTCGAGGACTGCCTGAACGTTTTTGTCAAGGATAGCACCTGTCTCAACGTCAATCAGACCATTGATGATTGGCAGGTTCGCACCACCTTCAAGTTGTATGGTATGAGTAAATGAATAGTTGCCAGCATATCGAGGAACATTGACTACAATATAGCTACCACCACATTCTCGAATTTTTTGCTCCCAAGACTGGGCGTTGACATGCTGATTAAAGTCACTATCAGACATAAATTTCACATCCACATATAACTTATCATTGACTACCCAGTCAGCACGCTCCCAGATTTTTTCAGGAAGTGATCCTACATTACATGCTGCATTTTCAAGAATTGCCTTGAACACTTGCTCTCCAAAGTAACCTGTATATACCTGTTGAATAACTTGTGGCGAAATAACCCATGATTTACCTTTCCAAGACGTACAATATCCATTAGTCTCAAAGTATTGTCTGATGAACCCTTGCTTCATGATTGCATCCAGATGTACACTTGCATCTGAATAACTTCGATTTTTTGCTTGTGCTTCAACAGACTGGATATAGAACATTCGCATTGACGGGTCAATATCGTTTCTATCGTCAAACTCAGGATATTTCATTACATACTCACGTATCGAATGTAATCTTTCACGTATCTGACAGGCATACTTATCTGTACCCTTGAAACTTATACCGACCAACTCACTGATGTATCTATCTCTACGATGCTCATCATTGTTGAACGTAATATCCGATTCCTCCTCTTTGCCCTCAAAGCGGTCAATGATATTTTGATTTTCATTGATAGCTTTCAAAACATGTTTGAGCAGGTCTGTCTGTATCTCTGGTTTCTTTGCCGTTACCATAGAGTAAGCCATATCCTCACCAATAGCAATATGAACAGACTTATTGTAGATGGTTGAGCGAGTTATACGCCCCAAAGCTTGTACAGCCCATCGTAGGCAAAAAGCATCAAAAGCAGGAGTTTCTTTCAATGCAGCTTTGATTTGAATCTCTCGACCTTTCATGATTTCGCTCAGTTCATCAACAACACGGTGGTGTCTGCGTCGAAGCAATGCACGTTGGAAATCAGATTTTTCTTTGAGTTCTAATTGGTTGTCTGTGCCCAATATACTCAATGATATACAAGCCTTTAGATAGTCATCTACTTCAATCAGAGGGATAAAGTTTGTGGGCTTATCCATAATGATACCATCGAAATTGCATCGTGTATCTTTACGATCTTTGGTATTTGGAGCTTCCAGACAATGTTTTTTTCTGTATTTGCTATCCGTTTCAAACAGATAATTTACGCCCACTGCACCTGACTGGTAACATACGAAGCAGAACATCTTAAGTTTAGGATCTTCCTTCAACAACTTCTCTACTTCCTCCAAGTCTCTCTTGAAATGCTCTCCACTAAGGAAGCACACATTCAGTTTAGGATATATATCTGAATATCTGCGTGTGTTCCCATCATCAATGGCATGTTCATCCATTGAATCATTATCGAATTTTTCTCCACACTTGGTTATTCTTGCTTGTTGAAGAATGTTCAGTGCCTTCTTTATACCGATACTACTCTTACCCGTATATGAGAATGGCTGAAAATAGAGCCATGCCTTCGCGTCAGGATTTTCAATAAAATCCATATAGTGGCTCAGCATATTCACCATTCTGGCAGAATTGTTCTTATCAAAGGTGTTCTTGTCGGTAGAAACGAAGTCAAGACAATCTTTGACAGCTTGATTACATTTGCCAAGATACACCTCAATCTTTTCTTTTGGATTTGTGTTTTCCTCTTTATAAATTGAGAACTTTACGTCAGGATTGGCATAATTGAGGGCTATATAACCTTCAATTCTTCGCAATGCATCATTGTCAATCTTCTCAACCTTTACGCCTTGTTTGGTTATATAGTTGAAGTCGTAGTTGTGAACTGGACTCTGACTGTCAGCCGTAGCACTACACATGATTACTCGGTTATGGTTGACCATATCGAGCAACACGTTCTCAGGCATACACCTCATTTCGTGATAATCGAAACAACAAGAATAACGGTCATTGTCAAGAGAGTACACCTCTATGAAACTTATACCTTTATCATAGATAGATCTGCTCTCGACCTCCTGGTCTTTTGAGTGAGGAGTTTCAAAGTTTATTCCACAACGCAACTCTTGTAGAGCCTGACGGTATTCTGTATTACCTTCGTTTATACCCATATATTTAATAATATGGTCAAAGGCACGCTCACTCTCAAGATCTACAGAAGTCTCGTAGCTTTTCTTTTTACGGAGTTCATTCTCTATTCGAGCATACTCTTCCGCATGTTTATCTACTATCTGAACAAAAATCTTCAGGAAAAGAATGATACGATTTGCCGCAAACGATAGGGTGTTATCATTCTGGCTCTTCAACATTTGTTTTGGTTGAAGGTATGAGACATTCTCCTCTTTCTTGTTGTGGATGGACAATACGAAATTCTCTGCTGAAAATGTCTGGTCTTCATCATAAAAGATGAAATTGCCGCGATTGACATTCTCATTCAATTCCAAGCCACTAAGCATCTTCTGAGGAGCTATGTCATCAATCAGATATTCCTTCTTCTTTTTTATCGCTTTAAGCATTGCCTGAATATTGTCTTTATGTTCAACCCATTCAGGCATCCTTTGCATATCCAGAACCTCTTCATAGTGCTCGCAGATAAAATAGCACAAGCCCCAGAAATTAAAACGTCTTCTTCTACCACATTCACAATCGAAGAGACGTTTCATTGCAGCTTCCTTTACGCGGTCGGACTCATCAATAATGACAAGTGAGTCCTCGATATGCTTCCAATAAGGCTGTGTGCCCTTACGCACCAATTTAGGTGAAGCTGTTGTGTGCAGCTTGGATGCTGTCAACGCAACGATCTTACTCTTATAAAATAACAATTCTGGGTATAGTTCCTCCAATACTGAATATTCTCGAAGGATATGCGAGGCTATAACCTCGTCAGTTTCATTCTTATATTTCTGACGAATTGGAGTAAGAGCTTCTTTGCGCACTTTATCAATAAGACGCGAACGATTCTTTGCAATTTCCTCAGTAATTCCTTCTGTTACATCATTATAAGTATAAAGACGTTTCAAATTAGCAAAAGCCTTATCCCCTTGAAAAAGAGGATTTGCTTCCATCCTCTGAAGGATGGCAGGGTCAGTAAACGCTCGTTCCCATTGCTCTTCTTGCGAATAAACACGAAGAATATCATGCTTCTGAAGCTTGATACCGCTCCTGGTTAAATTCTTCCTTATGTCTTCGATTGTTGCATCCAACTGTTTCTTGGCATCTGTGACATAGAAGATACGACGGGCATCTTCTTTCTTCAATTCTTCTGCCATCAACAGGCATGAATTATATGTCTTACCAGAACCAGTAGGTAATGGTATCACAAATAGACCGCATTTAGGTTGTGCAGCCTTCAGCAGCTCTTCAAATATACAGTTTTTCAAATCCATATTTGGTTTAGTCTAAACTTCTTTGAAGGATTTAATTATTACGTTTGTTCTGTACAATACTTTTGAGTTCATCTACATCCATTGCCTCTTTTCTTCTGTGAACCATAGAATGGCAATTTGAGCATAAAGCGACAAGTTCTGATTGAGGAATCTCATGTTCTTCATCATATGTCGATATAGGACGTTTGTGATGAACTTCAAGGAAACCTTTGCCTCAGTTACACGACCTTCAACCTGTCGTTTCTCCGCTTCTTCCTCTGTCTCATCAATTGAAGCAACAAATAGGGTATTTTCTGCCGTTTATACTGCTTTATGAATGAGCAGAGCATGTAGAAAAAAGAACCGAGGCAAAAACCTGATTTCCAAGTCATTGCCTCGTATTTCACTAATTATCAGCATTCAAACTTTATTCCTCGATTGCCGCCTGTGCCGCTGCCAAAATAAGATACTTTTCAATGAGTTATATAATACTTCTCAACAATATTCGTTTATTCAATTTCTTCGTATCTGTCTATTATGATTAATGTTTTCGTCCATTTATCGAAGAACTCGCCGCTACCAGTCTTGATATATTACCCATTTAAGGCAAATAGATAAGCCACAATCAACACAAATACGAAAAACGATACTTTTAATCATCTTAAAGGTTTGAACGCTTTAAAACGGATTATTTACGTTCGTTCACCTGCTTTGATTTAATCAATTCATTGTAGATTGTATGGGCAAACTCCCCTGTGAAATATTCTGCCCAATTCTGATAAGTTAGGCAAATACCGGTTCGAGGGTCTTCATAATCCATGGTTTCCCATATATCTTCCAATTCTGCATAAACCTCATTGGGATTATTCCCAAGAGCGTCCACCACTTCTTCGGAATAACAGTTTACCAATGTATCTATCCAATCTCCACAATTATCACAACCATCTTTGTAGATAGCATTGAATGCGGCTTTTTTCAATTCATCCATAAAAGGCTCTGTTTTACAATATGGGTACTCTCCGTTCATTGCTTTTCTAATGTGCCGATATTTTTATGTTCAGGAGATAATTCTGTTAACCTACATTCGTTACCACCAAGCGCGGCTTCAAACATATAATCACTATTTGACAAAGTTATGCTTCTACCATTGCTTTTGCAGGAGAATACTCCCTTGTAATTTTCTGTCTCTGTATCTTGTTTGGAATATTTTTCTCCAATTGGCTCAGTACGTATTAGTGTAAATTTTTGAAGTTTACAATATGGATATCCGTTGACCGTAATAGCATTTTCTGATACTTCAATCACTCCGTAAGTTCCCTGCTTAAAAACATATTTATATACACAAGTTGCCTCAAACATTTTATCTGTTCTTTTTTCTGTTTTTATATACAGATCAGCTTCGGATTCTCGCATGATTAAGTCGTAAGTAGTTTCTGTCTTCACAGTGTAATCACCAGCTTCTATAGGCTCTCCTTTTCCTACTTCCACTTTTTCAAACTCAACATTATGCAATATGACATCAGAAAAAGAATCTTCCGGAGTAATAGCATCTATAGCCTCCATACTCAAAAATACACCCGAATAGCGTTCAGCGCCTTTCTCGTCATCTTCACTGCAAGCACATAACAGTAAAGAAGTAATAAGACATATTATTCCAACTATATATCTCATTTTTTTCCCTCTACTAACTTTTCATAAACCTTAATCAACCTCTCCTTTTCAGCCAACAATTCTTCCAAATGCTTCACTCGTTCTACAAGAATAGCATCTGTGCCTACAGACACGTTGCCCATCATCGAAGCAGGACTAAAATCGCCGTTTGTTTCAACTGTATTATTTGATAGTCTTGATACTTCATCATCAAAAAAAATTCGTATGTCAGCTTTTAATAGAAAAGCAATCTTCTCTAAGTCTGCCGCTTGAATCTTATTGTTTCTAATGCATCTATGTAGATTTTGTTCGCTCATTCCAACATCAGCAGCAAGTTTCTTTAATCCACCACCTCTGTTTTCGCTCAATTTTCTAACAATTTCTAAATTCATGATTTACAGGAACTTGAATTAGTCGACTAATATTTAATTTCGCATACACTAAATTTTATGACGAAAATATTTGTTCGCCACGAATAAATATATTAGTTTTGCACTATAAAGTTAAACAATAACCCATAAAAAACAAATAAAATGGCAGAAAATCAAGTAAAAGTACGTCCAACTTTAACGGATTTGGAAGTAGGTAAAACGGTTACTTTCCCCATTGAAAAGACTAAGAGCGTCCGTGCTCAGGCTTCCGATCTCGGACTTATCCTGAATCGTAAGTACCAGACAGAAACGGACCGAGAAAAGCGTATCATAACAGTAATCAGAATATCGTAATTTGTAATCATCATGAACAAATTTGTAAATATTTCACAACTGATACTATCCTGCATCATGCTTTTTGCGGTGGTTGTCAGCATTGTGGCACATATCATACTTGGAAACATCGCATCGTTCATTGGCTATCTTGTATCAGCTGTATTCATCTTTCTCACATGGAAACTGGTACGTATATCATGGATGGAGTTTCAAAATGAAAACAAATAACCTCTTAACTTACAATATCATGTCTATCAATTTCAAAAAATTAAATTCTCAAATCAAGCCTCTTAAACCGGAAGCAAGACACGTGGGCTACATCTTTATTGCTACAGACAAGCAAAAGAGAGAAAGTCTGGTTAACTCTATTGCCAAGCCCGGTTCTAAACGTTCCCTAATAAAAGTGCTTACATATTTCATTAAAACCGATGAAAATTATCGTGCAGAGTATTCACTTTAATCCGTAATCCTATGCTCACTATTGATTTTCCCGATAAATCCGTTACTTATGACACTTTCGTCCGCGATGTAGCGTCCTCTGTAGTCCGTATGCTTGCCGATACACACAATGACCCCGAAATGGTCAGCCAGCGAAAAGCATACGCTATGTTTGGGCGTGGCAATGTGGATAGATGGCGCAAGCAGGGTAAAATAACCCCCTGCAAGCGTCCGGGCAAAGTTGAATACCGCACAATCGAACTGCGTACACTACAAAGGTTACAACAAGACTATTTCAAATGATAAGGGAGGATAGCTCAGCGGATAGAGCGGCGGTACGTACCCAAATGGCCAAGATGCAGCAGGACACAGGTTCAAATCCTGTTCCTCCCACTATTTTTTCACTATTAAAAATCAAAGTAGATGAAAGCAATTCAGCTAAAATCAATCACGCTTCGCAACTGGCGTGGAGAAAAAGAAAGGACAACACAGTTCCATACAGATGGCACTGTTACACGTATCTGTGGTCGTAACGGTCTCGGCAAGTCCAGGCACATGGATGCGTTCTGTTGGCTGCTTTTCGGCAAGGACAGCAAAGACCGTAAAGACTTCAACTTGCGCACCACAGACGAAAAGGGCAATCCCCTACAGCATTGTGAATGCTCCGTAGAGGGAACATTAGTCGTTGATGGAACGGAAATTACCATCAAACGAGAGTATAAGGAGCAATGGGTCAAACCTCGTGGACAAGTAGAGGAAGTGTTCAAGGGGAATGTCACCGAATGCACATGGGACGGCGTACCTGTTCGTGTCAATGAGTATAAGGAACGTATAAATGCCGAAATCATTGATGAGAACCTTTTCAAGATGCTAACCAATACCGAGTATTTCCTATCGTTAAAACAAGATGTTCAACGTGAAGTGTTAATGTCCATTGCCGGAGCCAAAACAGACAACGAATTGGCGCAGGGAAATGCAGAATTTACCGCTCTCGTAGACATGTTGAGTGGCAAATCATTGGCGGATTATCGTCGGCAGATTGCCGCAGAGAAAAAACGTCTAAAAATGCAAGCGGATGAAATCAAGCCACGTATCGACCAAACGGACAAGATGAAACCAGAAGCCGAGGATTGGAACTCATTGGAAGAAATGCTCACCGACAAAAAGAAAGAGCTGGAAGAAATAAACGAACTTCTGCATTCTGAAGATGCTCGCAAGCAATCTGCCATCGATAAAAAAGCTGCGCTGAACCGTGAAAAACGGCAAATCGAACAGCAACAGAAGGATATTCTTGCCGCAGAAAGGAGAAGTCGTCAGGAGGAAGCCGATAAGCAGAACGAAACACGTAATGAAATCGAGAAAGAGTTGAAGAATATTCATTCCGAACGATCGGATTGCAATATAGACATTACCCGTGCAAAAGAACGCATCAAGTATTTGAACGAAGAAATAACTAGAACAACAAGCAGACTTGAAGAATTACGTTCCGAATGGGCATCCATTCGTGCCACACAGTACACCGGTGATAATATCTGTCCTCATTGCGGCCAGCCTTTACCCGACAATATGATACAAGACGCTCTCCAAAAGTTTGAAGAATATAAACAAAACAGGCTCAAAGAGAATCAATCACGTGGAAAATCCCTGTCGACACAAGTCGAATCATACCGAGAGGAATTAAACAGGCGTAATGAAGAACTTGTAGAGCATTCCAAAAAGATTACTGCCATTGACGAATGTATTGCAGGGCTGTATGATCGTCTGAAATCCACCCCGAAAGCAGCACCGTCCGCCATCAACGAAAACGAGCTGCCTGCGTATGCAGCAAACCTAAAACGTTTGGATGAGATAGAAAAAGAAATAGCAAATATCACATATACTCAGACAGATACCGAACTGTCCGAACGTGCCGAGTTGGTGAAATCTGCTATTAAGAACTTGGAAATCCAACTAAACAACCGTACCATTATCGCCAACTATGATAAAGAAATAGAGCGTCTTGAAAAGGAAGGTCGTGAACTCGCACAGAAGATAGCCGACATAGAGAAACGTGAATATATAGCTGCTAAGTTTGCCAAAGCTCGCATTGATGATTGTGAGAGCCGTTTGAACTCGCTGTTTGGCATGGTACACTGGAAACTTTTCGATACCACTCTTGACGGAAACGAATACGAAGTATGTATCCCTATAATTGATGGTGTGTCCTATGGTACGTGCAATACAGCAAAGCAAGTGAACGCAGGTATTGACATCACCAACACATTGGCAAGGCATTACGAAGTCTATGCTCCAATGTTCATTGACCGTGCCGAAAGCGTGAATACATTCATTGCTTCCAACGCACAAATGATATTCTTGCAGGTTACAACAGACAGTCAACTAACAGTAAAATAAATAGTTAAATCTTTAATTATTAGAATTATGAACGAAAGACAAATCACACCGGTTACACATCAAAGTAACGTTCCTGTTGGCATCAACTTCTTTGACCCGACAACCATTGAAACGCTCAACCGTTTCTCCACCATGTTTGCCAATTCCAGTCTTGTACCCGAAAGTTACCGCATTGGCGGTGTTGTTGGCGGTAAGACCGGAGAAGGACCTAAAAAAACGGTCTCTGAAGCCGAAGCAGTAGCCAACTGCGTAATCGCATTCGATGTGGCCACACGCATTGGCGCATCCCCTCTTATGGTAATGCAGAACTTGTACATTGTATATGGTCGCCCATCTTGGTCGTCCAAGTTCCTAATTGCCACTATCAATACTTGTGGACGCTTTGAACCACTGAAGTTTGAATTGACATCAAATGGAGTTTGCAATAACGGTGTGGCAAATGTCAAGTGTGTGGCATGGACTACTCCTAAAGGTGTTACGCATGATGAGAACGGAAAACCGGTTACATCAAAATCACCACTTGCCTTACGTGGTACAGCCGTTACCATACAAATGGCGATTGATGAGGGTTGGTATAGCAAAAACGGCAGCAAGTGGCGTACTATGCCCGAACAGATGTTACGTTACCGTGCCGCCTCGTTCTGGTGCTCTACATACTCACCGGAACTGTCAATGGGTATGCGTACCGTTGAAGAAAATGTAGAGGACGCCGATTATGTCGATGTTACAGAACAGGTTGCGAAAGAAATTTCCACGCAAGCCAACAAAGGCACTATCAGTTTTGATGATGCAGTAGCTCCGGTTTCCAACGAAGTTCCGGCAGGTGTTGACCCTGAAACAGGAGAAATTAAAGAGCCCCAAGGTGAAACAAGTACCGAAAACCAAGCCTCAACCGAGGATGATGGACCGGGCTATTAATCCTATTTGAAATGAAACTTCATGTGTTAGGTTCTTCATCATCAGGCAACTGTTACCTCTTCCAGTCTGAAAAGACTGGTGAGGTACTTGCAGTGGAAGCCGGAGTTAAGTTCAACAAAGTAAAAAAAGTTCTTGACTTCAATCTAAACAGCATTGTTGGTTGTATCGTCAGCCATGAGCATGGCGACCATGCCAAATGTGTGGGCGATTTTATAAACGCCTGCATACCTTGCTATATGAGTCAAGGCACAAAACATGCGCTTGGTTTCTCTTCCAGCTATTGGGCAAAAGGGCTGTTGCCATTCGAACAAGTTGTGATAAATGGATTTAGAGTGATACCGTTCCCTGTACAACATGATGCTGCGGAACCTTACGGATACCTCATCCGTCATGAAGAGTGCGGAACAGTGCTGTTTGCCACAGACACCTATTTCCTAAAATACAAATTTCCCGGTCTTAACAATGTAATGTTGGAGTGCAATTATAGCAAGGAAATTCTTGATGCAAATTTCACTGCCGGGCGCATTGACAAGAAACGCTACGAACGCACCATTAAGTCGCACATGTCCTATGATAACTGTCTCCTCACATTGCAAGCCAATGACCTGTCTCAAGTATGCAACATTCTACTCCTGCATCTGTCCGACAATAACAGCAATGCTACGGAGTTTATCCATGGAATAGAAAGATTATATCCAGAGATAGAAATAACAGCCGCTACAAATGGGCTTTCGTTAACATTTAACAAGAATCCCTATTAGCATTTGTGATTATGAGGAAAAATAATAGTAACCAGTAAATAAAGAAGTAATATGAGAATCTATTTTGATATAATATTTATTGTTTTGAATATCATCATTTTTGCTGTTAACTTTCATTTTGCTTTAGAATCCAAATCCTCTAAAGCATATACGTATGCCATTTTAGGAATGAGTTTTGCCATTGCAGCCATCGTCCTACTTCTATCTGCGGATTTAAATCAAGAATCATAATGAAAAAATCAGTTGAAAATACTCAATACAAAACTGAGAATTGTAGACCAAACAATAGTGATCTATCATTTTAATAAAAATAAAAACAATGAGAAAAATTGAGATCGTTGAACATGTTATCAACAATACGACTATTAGTCGCTCACAGGCTATTCAAGCCGTAGATTGTGCTTTTGATGCTATTGAGAAAGCACTTTGTAAAGGTGAAAGTGTCTATATACGTGGTTTTGGCACTATCAAGACTTATATCACAAAAGAAAGGAAAGCCCGTAATATCTACAAGAGAACAACGGTAATCATTCCGGCAAGACGAACAGTAAAACTTGTAGTCAGTAAACAACTCAAAGAAAAAATGAACTCATGATGCACACGTGGTTTGAATGTAAAATCCGTTATGAAAAGACAATGGATAACGGAATGAACAAGAAAGTAACAGAACCCTATCTGGTTGACGCGCTCAGCTTCACGGAAGCGGAAGCACGCATCATTGAAGAAATGACACCCTTTATTTCCGGTGAGTTTACAGTTTCCGACATTAAACGTGCCAACTATAGCGAGCTCTTTCCCTGTGAGGAAGACAGTGCCGACCGCTGGTTCAAGTGCAAGCTGTATTTCATTACCTCAGATGAAAAAAGTGGAGCAGAAAAAAAGACGGCTACCAACGTACTGGTACAAGCAGCCGACTTGCGTGATGCAGTAAATAAACTGGATGAGGGTATGAAAGGCACAATGGCCGACTACCAAATTGCATCGGTAGCGGAAACTGCCATTATGGACGTCTATCCATATGCCGCAGATGAGTCCATTACGGATACCATCAGTGAAAATGCCAATTCGCCTGTTGTACGAAATTTCATACAATCTCTCCCCGAAGGTTGCAGGACAACGATAACCGTTGGTGGGAAAAAAGTTGTAGTAGACAAGACCGGAAAGACACCATTGTTACACCCGAAAAGCAAAGCGACAATGACACTTGAGGAAATGCTTCAAATGGAAAGGAAACGAAAAAAGAAGCAAAAATATGACGATGAGGAACATCGCATACAATGCTCTTGCGTAAAGTGGTTCAATTTGAAGTATCCGAAGTTAAAAGGCCGGTTGTTTGCTGTGCCGAACGGAGGAAGACGTGATACTGTTACAGGTGGCAAATTGAAAGCTGAGGGCGTAACAGCCGGTGTATCCGATTTGATTCTGTTGAAAAGCAATCGTGATTATGGTGCGCTGCTCATTGAAATGAAAAAGAAAGGCGGCTATCAATCTCCATCACAAAAAGAATGGCAAAAGATAATATGTGAAAACGGAGAATACAAATATGTTCTGTGCTTTTCGCTAGATGATTTCATTCGTGAAGTGGATGATTATTTGAGAAATGAATTTTAAAAAAGTCAGATATGGCACGAACTTTTAAAAAAGGTCTTGACTATTTCCCTCTGGATATAGATATATTTAACGACCTTAAAATAAGAAAACTAATCAAGTATCAAGGTGGAAAAGCTATAACGGTATATGCTCTGCTGCTCTGCAATATCTACAAGAGTGGGTATTATATGAAGTGGGATAAAGAGTTGCCTTTCATTTGCTCGGAGCTTACGGGATTTGAGGAGGCATATATATCAGAAGTAATCAAAACCTGCCTGACACTGGGGTTGTTTTCAAAAGAATTGTTTGACGCTGAAAAAGTATTGACTTCTAAAGGTATTCAGGAAAGGTATAGTCGTATATGCGTACAGTGCCGTCGTGTTTGCTATATTGGGGATTATAACCTAATCGAGAAAAGAAAGCCCAAACAAACTGAAAAACTGCCACGAAAGAATGACAATCCACAAACGATACAAGGTAGTACAACAGTGCAAAACGAACTGCAATACGAGCCTTACTCCATGACTATCGATGAAGAAATTGCCGAACTGAAAAAAGACGAGTGTTGGCTTGACCAATTACAAGTGCTTCATGCAACGAATATTTCCTCTTTGCGCAGCAGTCTTGACGACTTCCGGGTGCAATGCCTGGCAGACGGGAAAGACCGGCATTCTTCCTTACAGGATGCCAAACAGCACTTCAACGCATGGTTGAGAATTGTAAATGATAAAAATAAAAGAAAAGATGATAAAGTTAGACCCGAAAGCAGAAATCAACGCAGAGGTAATCTTCTCAAATCTGATGAAGAGAAAACATATGGTAACTCGTTTTAGATTGCCATATACCGCCAAGCAAGTTTACGCTATGCTATATGAAGCGTGCCGGGTGGAAGTTGCTCATAGGCATAGGGAATTTAATGCCACCGAACAATACAAAAAGCACCTTTGGGACATTTCCAATTGGATTACATCGGAAGCCTCCACTTTCGGATTGTTCCTTTGCGGCGATGCCGGAAATGGGAAAACCACCATTCTGCGTGCATTGCAAAACCTTATAAACTACTTGCGCTCTGATGAGGGGTATAACAGCAATGCGGATGCATATCCGATACGCGGCTACATGATGGTATCGGCTAAAGAACTCGTCTTGCTGGCTAAAGCGTATAACAATCCCACACGCGACAACACCTCCGATGTGGCACGCTACAAAAGGCTGCGCCAAATCGAAATACTCGCAATCGACGAACTCGGCTCCGAACCGAAAGAAAGCATTCATTATGGCGATTACGTAACCGCCGCCATGGATATGCTGTCTTTTCGCTATGAAGAGCAGTTCTGTACGCTGGTCTCATCCAATCTTACGGCAAAGAAATTGCAGAATATTACGACGAACGAATTGCAGACCGTTTCCGTGAAATGATGCTAATCATCAATTTCGGCAATGAGCAGTCATTCAGAAAACAGTAAACTAATTAAAAACATTATGACGATGAATACAGATTATAGTTATTGTTCGGGCGTTACCTGCTCAATCCGCAAGAGTTGTAACGCTATTTGCCCGATCCACCCGATACACGTTTGCAATGGGTATGGCCAGCATACAATCCGGGAACAGACAAATGCAAGTACTATGAACCAACTAAAGTAGCAAAAACAAAAAATCCGTAATCATGGAAAAGAATAAGTTTACCCATGGTAGTTTGTTCAGCGGCATCGGTGGTCCGGAAATAGCTGCCGAGGAAATGGGCTGGAAAAATATGTTCCATTGTGAAATAAACCCGTTCGGGAGAAAAATACTTGATTATTGGTTCCCAAACAGCAAAAGTTATGAAGACATCACGAAAACAAATTTTACAGAGTGGCGTGGAAAAATCAATGTCCTCACCGGAGGTTTTCCCTGCCAGCCTTTTTCTTGCGCCGGACAGCGAAAGGGAGCGGAAGATGACCGCTACCTCTGGCCGGAAATGCTACGAGCGATACGGGAGATTCAGCCCGATTGGGTTGTTGGTGAAAACGTTGCTGGAATCCTCTCAATGGTACAACCCGGCAGTGAAACTGCGTTGGGACGTGAAGAATCTCTGTTCGGAGAGGTTGACCGAAAAAGAATATTGCATCGGCAGGAATACGTCGTCGAAACAGTGTGTAACGACCTTGAACGTGAAGGATATTTCGTCCAACCGGTTGTTATTCCGGCTTGTGCCGTCGGAGCGCCGCACAGAAGAGACCGTGTCTTCTTTATTTGCCCACCGTGCAGACGCAGGGGTTAAAGGTATGCAACGAAAATGGGAAGACAACATTCTATCCGGTAGGACTGCTTCCGACACCACGTGCCGTGGAAGTGGTGGAACACCCCATGAAAGCTGCTGCGAGAACGAAAGACAGAACGGGTACGAAACTCAACAACCTTTCGTCAGGGGCTGCGTTCGGGCTTCTTCCCACTCCGATGGCGAGCGATGCAACAACCGGAGCGATAATTGGAAAGAACGACCAATTTGTTACGACCAGAAACGGGACTCCGAGGAGAATCAATCAGAACGGACAGAACGGAAGCGTAGGACTTGCGAGAATGGTTCGGTTGCTTCCTACTCCCAATGCCCGGGAAGCGGACAAGTACAGCAAGAAATACAATCCGAACAGTCAAATGGGCACAGCTTTGACAGCAATGGCGGTGAATGGGATGCTCCCTACTCCAGCAGCGAGGGACTATCAACCCTCCGTTTCCCCACAAGCATTGAAAAGAAAAAATGGGAAAATGAGGACGGATGCTCTGTGCAACCTGCCGGTAATGTTAGGAGAGCATCATTCGCAGAACGGTGGAAAAACTTCCCAACTCAATCCCCTGTTTGTAGCCGAGATGATGGGATTTCCACCAGATTGGACGGTATTGCCTTTTCAAAGTGGCGGCAGGAATCGATAAAGGCATATGGCAATGCGATTGTCCCACAAGTAATGTATGAGATATTCCAAGCTATTCAAGAAACTTATAATCAATAATAACCATGGACAATTCAATTTATAAAAAATGCACAGAGTGCGGGCAAACAAAGCATATTTCAGAGTTCAGCAAATCATATCCTAACAGGTGTAAAACTTGTGTAGCAGAACACACGAGACAAATGAGAGCTGCTGAAAAACTTAAAGCTAAAGTAAAGGCTACCGGCGAGGTCATAGATGTTGAACCGTCAGGTACTATGCAGGTTTTATGCGGTTCATTCATAACGAAAGACGGTCGAAGAATGCCCGGAACAGCACTTGAATTTGAAAAAGCCATAGACTGGGAACAACGCAGATACGAGATTGCGAAAGAGATAATGAAAGGATTTTCAGCCAATTCACATAATCAGTGTGTGGATGCAAGTAGCGAAACGTTGTTGTTTGCGAAAGCTGCTACAACGAACTATCAGAAGAAGAAAAGAAAGATTATCAATTAGCAACCCATAAAGAATTTTAATGTATTTATCATATGGATGCAAAAACATTCTTTACCAAGGTAGTCCTGATGCGCAAAGCACAGAAAGACTATTTCAAGTGTCGCACCCAACAAAACTTGCGGAAATGCAAGGCACTTGAAACGGAAATTGACGGAGAAATTGAACGTGTAAATAGTATTACCGGAATTTCTTCCGTTTCCAAAGAACCCCGACAGACAAATTTATTCACTGATTAAATCATACAATATGAACTCAACTGTATTAAAAGAAATCATGGCATTCCTTTTCGGACGCAAATATTATGCCAACATTGTAGCAACAAAAGGAACAACAAAGCAAGAAATCTGTTCTTACATTTTTGCAACAAAAGAAGCCGCCAACCGGCATCGACTGGAAATCGAAACAACTCTGTCATTCCGGTTTGTCGAAACAGTTTCTTTCCGTTCACGCCGGATATATTTCGATTCGTCTGTAAAAAGTTAAACCATAATAATCTGTGAATCATTCTATTTTCGTATTATGATTATCAAAAAACTAAAAACATGGTGGCAGTCACGTAACTACTATGTGATTGCCGATGGTAACGACAATTCAATCACGCTATCCAAACGCTTGTTTCTCCATATCAAAGGTAAGGCGAAAAAGGGCGATGCAGCCCAAGTGTTTGTTTTCAGAATTGCCGGACAAGATTCTTTCGGCTTCACCGTCAATCCAAATATCGGACAACCGACTCAACTATGCGATATTCAATATAATGACAAGTATAAGTGCATAGGCTTTGAAAGTCTGTGCCCGTCGGTCGGTCTTATGCTTTATGAGCATGGGTTACCCGGTGATAGTATAGTCAAACTGTCTGTGTCTATACATCATACAAGCAAAGGTCTCATCTATTATCAAATTGAAAAGCCCAATGGAAAGTATATTAGGAAATACAAGAAAGGCTGATATAGTATTCTATTCTTCGGGAAGAATAGACATTACATCTCATATAGCCAAGCAACTTCATCTCTCGCGAGGTGATGTCCTGGATATTATGAGTGAGAACGGAGAATTATATCTTTATGTCAGATACCGCTCACCAACCGGCGGTCGGCATGAAGCATGTGTGTTTCCATCCAATAGGCAAGGGAAACATTTCAGAGCCTCATCTAAAAGGCTGTGCTCCGCCATACTTGATGTGTCGGGTGTAACAGACAAGGCGAGATTATGCGTTGGAGAGCCTAAGGAAAGCCAATATCATGGCACATTGCTACCAATCATTACCAAACTCCTTTTGTAAGAAAGATATGATTAAAGAAATAAAATACAACGGGTATTCTGCCAACCCATCGGACTATGAGTGCGCCGATGGGGACTTGGCAACATCGATAGGTGTTATTCCCGAAAACGGTGCACTTAAACCCATATTGCCGCCATCCGAAGTATTACAATTCAAAGGTGGTGATTCGGTTATGTATATTCATAAATCGGCTAACTTCAAGCACTATATCATCTTTAACAACAATTCTATCAGTTGGTGGAATGGTTCTGACGCACATCAGCCTGTTTTTCTTCGTTCATTTAACGAGGTATATCAGGTAACAGCTATTGGCAATACGCTTCTCATCTTGTCAACTGACGGTATGCATTATTTTCTATGGAAAGGAAATAATGACGGATATTTATATCTTGGTACAAAAATACCTGAATGCCCACTTTCATTTGGGTTGCAGGGTGAAATGGTTCGGACAGATGAGTTTTCAATATCATTTGATGCTATTAGTGAAGGCAGCATTTGGAATGAATTCTCTGATAACAATAAAACGCGAATTACAGACCAAGTACTTGCCCATATCAATAAATTTATTGCTGAAAGGTCTACAAATAAGGGCAAATTCATTTTTCCTTTCTTTGTAAGATACGCCTATCGGCTATACGATGGAACATTGACAATGCACTCGGCTCCGATTCTGATGATTGCTTCATCAGACCTTGCACCGCAAGTTTTTTGGACACACCTGACGGGAAAGGGAAAGTATACAGATGCACAACTTCGAATATGTGGAATGATACACGACCTTGATTGTGCCGTTGTTCTTCAGTCTCGCCTTGATATGCTTAAAAATTGGAAAGATATAGTTCGATCTGTTGATGTGTTTGTTTCAAAACCTATTTATACTTATGACCAAAACGGAAAATGTACAAGATTTGCACAATCGGAAAACTATAATTCTTATTGTGTATGCAAACATATAAATCAAGCAGCTTCTACCTCCAAATTTCCAATTCGTTATCAACATCATACATTCAATAAACTATATGCCTTTACATTTGACCCCAACGGACTGACTTATCCAAGTGGACGTTTGATGATTCCTCGTAGAAGTATTGATGATGTAAAAGAGGATATTCGTTCAACATCGCAATTCTACCTGCTTGAAAGTCTCCGTATTGAACAACTTTCCACTACACGTACAAAACTGGTAATCGAAGAAGATTATCTACAGTCATTGGTAACACGAGAAGTTATGACAGATGATTATGACAGTCATGATAAATTGCTTCCACATTATTCGTTTGTTTATAATTCAAGACTTAACATCGCAAACATTCAAAAAGAATTATATAACTTGTATAACACAGGAGCGATGATTACATATACCAACGGATATGTTGCTAATTTTGATGGAATGTCCCCTACTTATTTTGATGGAACAATGCCTGTTTCTGTATACTTCTATATCAAGCAGGATGGTCGGGACATAGTGGTCAATGGAGAATCTTATCAAGCGTCAATATTGGATCCGCCATTGCTGTTTTTGTTCTACCCTAATATAAACGCATACAAAGCAGTTATTGTGACGCATTATGGATTACCACAATATTATGAAGTGCCACTTGAACAGCACAAATTCCTTAACGGAGCTTTTTATTTTGCCGGTTGGGAAAATCCTCCGACAGGACTTAGTGATTATCCTACAGCAAGTCCCCGTGAACAGCGAATAATTGATTTACCGAACAAAATATACACATCGGAAATCAATAATCCATTTCACTTTCCGGTTCTCGGTATCAATACAATAGGTACTGGCACTATTCTTGGTATATCTTCGGCTGTAAAAGCTTTATCAGAGGGACAGTTCGGTCAGTTTCCACTTTATGCTTTTACATCAGAAGGTGTATGGGCCTTAGAAGTATCAAATACGGGATCATACTCAGCACGGCAACCTGTAACACGGGAGGTTTGTATAAATACGAACAGTATCACACAAATTGATAATGCAGTGCTGTTTGCCACCAATAGAGGTATTATGCTGATAAGTGGTTCTACTGTGCAGTGCATATCAGAAAGTTTAAATGCGGAAGATTTGTTTTCTATTTCTGATTTGCCAAGATCGGATAAACTTCTATCAGTTTATAATGGAAAAGCAAGCGAAAATGAACGAACGGCTCTTGACGATATTGCTATGATTCCGTTTTTTGATTTTCTTGCCGCTTGCCGGATGATATATGATTATACCAATCAGCATATCATTGTGTATAACCCGGCTGTACGCTATGCTTATGTGTTTTCGTTGAAGTCAAAGCTTTGGGGAATGATGCTGTCAGACATAGTGAACAATGTCAATTCGTATCCGGAAGCATTAGCAATGGCTGACGGAAACAGACTTGTGGATTTTTCTACATCATCTGCTGAAAACATAACGGCATTAGTGGTTACCCGCCCTTTCAAAATGGATGAGCCAGATGTGTTCAAGACGATAGATACCATCATTCAACGTGGATATTTTAAGTCGGGACATGTAGTACAAGTACTGTACGGTTCGAATGATTTGTTTAATTGGCATACTGTATGGAGCAGTACAGACAAATATATGCGTGGTTTCAGAGGAACACCGTACAAAGCATTTAGAATTGCACTCATTTGTACACTTGACAAATCCGAAAGCCTGTTAGGATTTAGTGTCCAGTTCAATCCCCGTATGCTCAACAGACTACGATAAATGAAACATATAGGTCAGTTATTTTTAAGGTTATCAGATTGTTTATAAGGAGAAAGAGCCGGTATGCGTGATGCACCCCGGCTCTTGTCTATTCTTAAAACGGTTTTAGTTTTCGTCTTATCTTGCCTTTTCGTGAAACAAGGGAAGTCTGTATCTTGATTCGGATATTTCGGGCTTTATCTTCCCAGTTGGCTTGGCTGCCTGGATTTGTTATGCTCATCCAGTCGGCAAGGACCTTGCAGACCATATATTCGTGTATCAGATGTTTTAGCAATTTCACGGTAGACAATGAAAAATTCACAGGCAAAACAAGGGTTATGAGGTATTCTTCCGGCACGGTCATAACATTATCAAGGGGTTCCTGCTTATCGGAAATTTCTTCTTTCGTATAAGGAAACAACATTTCCACGCATTCAGAATGCACGAGGTTAAGTATTCTCGTAACTCTGTCCACATTACCGTCCTGACCGATGTCGAATACTTGATGTCTGGCGTGTTCATCTTCCGCTTGCATAATGTCGCCCTCTACAAAAGAATAATTCTCCGCATCGTAAAGCAGTTCTTCCCTTTTAAATACAAGTGTTACCGCTTTTGTTTTAGACTGGCTGTTTTGACAATATACCATAGGCTTGAACATCAATTAATCATAAGTCGGTCTTTCCGGACGGCTGCGTTTGTAGAGTGCACGCTTCACGTTTTCAAGACTCACCCCGGAGTGTTGTATATACGCATTGGCATCTTCCGGACTGGTTATGGCAAACCACTCTCCAAGTGCCATATCTACAAGATATGAATGTATGCCATTTCCCAGTGCGTCCGCCGAAGCGTTGTTATAGTTAGACGGAAGCAAAAACTCCAATGAAAGTTTACCGTTATTATCTATCTCTTCATCCATCAGGTTATCGCTTGTTGTATTATCCTCATTGAGATACTCTCCAAGCAGACTTTTTAAAGAGGAAAAGGCATTGGCCAACGAACGACGTATCTGATAGCTGTTTTCATCGTCATCACTTGCTTGCATATTGGATGCGACTTGATAGCTCTTGCCGGCCGCTTCTCGTGCCTGTCCCGTCAAATACGCTTTGTTCTGAATATCATAGACAAGTTCTTTGACCTGTTGTGTCACGGTTAATGTTTTCTTATTTTCTGCCATAATATTTTGAATTAATGATTATTCGTATGTCGGGCGCATGGGCTTTCTTTTGAAAAATGCCTTACGCATTATATCCTCCATATAGGTAGCAGCTTCCGTTGCATATCCGGCAGCTTCTTCCTTATTGGTAAACGTGTACCACTTTGCAGTGACATTCATCACGAAGAATGAAAACAAGCTACGCTGCATACTTTCTTTTAGAGCTTCATCGAATGAATTCGACAGCCCCAACGAAAGCCTGTATTCACTGTCAGCTTCCGTTTCGTCAAGAAGCATTTTCTTTAAACTGTTGCATATGGTATTCTTACTCTCGCACCAAAAACGTTCAAGCATGCTTTTATCCTCATCCGTCGTAAATATACGATCGTAGGCAAGCTCATCATCCATTTTCGCACCGGTGTACGATGTGGTCTTTGCTACCTCTTCATATACTTTTTCCTTATTGACCGTTAATATAATATCTATCATAATCAGAAATCAAACAAATTATACGATAAACCTACACTAAGACATGGAGAAAATTGCGGCGTTTCTCTCAGTGTTATTCCATATCCTACCTGTAGACTGATACTGAACTTTTTCTTCTTGGGTTTGGGATAATTACCTGTTACGGTCATTATATCACGCCCGGCAAAAAGTATCAGGCTGTCAAGTTGTGGATGAAAGCCACTTACATAAGCCCGATATGTGTCTGTTTCATACATCTTCTGCGTAATGGGGATTTCAACCTCAACACTGTCTTTGTCTTTATTTGGAGGTTTAGTCGTATCTGCTACGTCCGGAGTCTGTTTCGTACTATCCGGTTTTGCAGTAGGAAGAATCTGCGTGATGTATTTAATAACGGTACTATCCTTGGGTACAGGCTTGTAATAGGGTATGGTATCGAAAACAGTTATTCTTGTGGTATCATTTATAGGTAACTTTTTATTCGATATGCAAAAACGCACATTAAAAAACAGTGATGTGAAAAATAATACCACAAACAATATTGCTACAATATCTTTAAACCATTTTACCATACTTCTGAATATATCTGGTTATTGCCTCTACATGGGTTTTAACAATAGCTTGTTTGCCTTCTTCGGAACAAAGGTACAGGACATCATCCTTGTTATCCTGAAAAAAGTTTTCCGTAAGTACAGCCGGGCATTTTGTCTTACTCAAAATATAGAAGTTTTCTTCCCAGTCAGGATCGTCGTCAGAATTATCTTTGCGTATTCTTTGACTGATAAAGTTTTTTTCAGCTTCTTCATACAAGAAAGTTGCCAGTTTATCAGCCTTTGTCTTGCCTTTCGATGTATAAGCGCTCCATCCTCTTGCGTTCATCCATTCTGCACCGTTTCCGGCAGCATTGCAGTGGATAGAAACAAGAACTACATTGGCCGTTCCATATCGTCCGCAAACTTCGTTTACACGCCTTGCACGTTCTGATAGTGGAACATCTACTGTTTCCCGAACAATGCGTTCGGTATCATAACCTCTTGCGGAAAGTTCATGTGCTATTCTATCTGCAATTTCACGTGCATAAGCATATTCACGCAACGAACCGTCAGGACTACGTTTTCCGGGAGTGTTTTCACCATGCCCGTTATCAATCAATATCTTCATACTTATTTATTTGGTTAATATTCACTTGGTGGGACGCGGTCTGCACAACCATGTTTATTGCATTTCCGGAATTCCAGTGCTTGATTCTGAACGGCAAGCTCGCTGTTCTTTTCGCTTAGCTCGCGGATAGCGTCACGATACTTGGTTATCTCGGCGTAAAGGTGGTCAATTTTGGCGTCCAGTTCGACAACTCGCTTTTCCTTCTTCTCGTACAATTCTTTCCATTCAGCAGCATAAGCTGTGATGTTATCTGCTTCGGTTTTTTCAGCCTCGGCATCTGCCTTTTTCTTTTTGCTTCTAAGCAATAACAAGGGCAATATAACTAATGTGATGAGCGAACCGACAACTTGGATAATCGTGCTTAGTTGTTCCATATTAAAGTTCCTTCTATTAGTTGTCCTATCATTGCTCCGGCTACTGTAAGACCAAAGTCAATCCAATCCCATCTACCGCCATGCACCTTGTCTTTATATTCCAAAGCACCTGCTGTCAAAACTCCGGCATACATTGCGGTAAACCAACCAAATGCAAAAATGCCGATAATCAGTCCTCCTATGAGGTGTTTCCACCTGTTACTCATTCCGAGCCATTCAATCAACTTTTTCATCGTTATTACTTTTTAAATTAAATACCGTCCAATCCACTTCATCCTTTTCTTTCCACCCTTCCTGAACAGTCTTTATCACATAGGCGCACGCTGCTTGGGAGAACGCAATAAAATCATCTGCATTCTCGAAAGTATGATAGATGGGCGTACCATCTTCCTGTTCATTGATTTTTAGAATAAGCGGATAAGGAATCTTTTCACTACGTTCTATAGCGGAAAAGTTTAATTGGTTTTCGGGTGAAAGATATACTGCTTTCCCGTTCCAGACAAAGCCGTTTATAATCTTTTCCTCCGTAGCCGTGTTTATAGCGGACACAACAAGTTCCTTGACTTCGGAAAGTGTGGGTTTATGGTCGAATGTATGCCGGTACTCCCAGCCATTCTCACTATTCTCATCATCTTTCCCGAAGCCATAAAACAGTATCCACTTGGAGCGTCCTGTACGTACAAGACAATCCTGCCGCTTCTTTGTGCCGTAAATCTTTTCCATTGCATGAATTTTGATTTACGACAAAGTAGCGGATACCGAGCGGATTAGTATGTTATCTTTTTCCCGTCAGGTAAAATTGTATTTTCGTTTGCCTCCGTCAAACATTTCACATTTGAGAACTGTTTCAAATGGAAAGCCGTCCTCAATATCGCTGATTTGGTCAAGAATACCTTTCATCTCAACCGATGCAGTAAAGAACTTTCCCCATTCTTGAGTCCTGGGATTGCGGAACGATACCAGATAACGGTCTTCCCCCTCTTTGGTGTCTATTCCTGTTTCAAAATCATGTATCTCAATTGGAATATTTACGATGTCGCTCAAACGCATAACCTTGCCGGGAAAGCGTTTTTTTCCATCTGCTGGAGTGTACGTAACACCCATTTCGGAAAATTTCTTCATGTTGTTCTTGGTAAGTATATAAAATAAATGTTTGCAATCTGCATGGCAGGCCATACCCTTGAATGAACCGATTATTTGCTGTCTCCGTTTCCGTGATTTAATCTTGGAAAGTTTTCGGGCTGCATTTACTTTTGTCCGTTTTCGTAGCAATGTATAGTCGCCGTAGTTGACAAAGCCAAGGGCATCCATACCGGAGGATATGGGAGCCACTTTTTCGCTTGGTTTTATTGTCAGCCCTATTTGAGCTGCTTCATAGTGTAGTTTGTCCCGCAATTTCCACAAATCACGTTTACTCTCACCGAGAATAAAGATGTCATCACAAAAACGGAAGTAATGTTTTGCACCATATTCATCAATCATCCGGTGATCAATATCATTATGGTAAAGGTTTCCAAAGAATTGTGAGGAACGCAGTCCTTTGCTTATGCCATGCTTCCCGTTGGGATATAGTGCTTTGACAAAATTTTCAAGAATAGGCAATAAGACAGGGTCTCCGACATATCGCCTGATTGTGGAGATTAATATATCATGGTCAATACTGTCATAATATCCTTTATAATCGCTTTGATAATAATAGTGTATATTGGGGTTCTCTGCCAATGTATCCTGCACCTGATGGAACAGACCATGCGGTCCGCGTCCTTGTATGGATGCAGCCGTTGTTTCTATCAATAGGGGTGAAAGATGCTTTTCCAACGGCTCCATAATCGCATTGCTTCCAATACGCTCTATGACTGACGGGGCTTGCACAATTCTTACTTTCGGTCCGTCATCCACAGTAAACGACTTGAGGTTCTTTATACGGAATGTGCCGTTACCTATCTGTTCTTTCAGCGCATCAAGTATCTTATGCTTGTTTTTTACATAACGGGCCATTCTTGGTGAACATTCAATGCCATCTATTACAGCTATCTCTCTTTGCCGATTTCCGCTTCGGGTATCTGCACTTCTCAGATTTGCCATGACACGCTTGAATGACCTTTCCAAATTCTCATCGGATATAATCTCCGGTATGAGATTATATAACGGATAACAGACCGCAGTTGCAGCTACGACCGGTTGGAATAAATCGTATATATCGCTGACCGCCTTCCGGTCTCGTGGGGAGTGGTCCAACCTCTCCCCACATGTGGTTAAAGATATGTTCCGGCTTTCCATTAATAAATATATATTATCATGCTGTTGCCGAGGCTCGAATCCCTCGGAGAATGGCGGTGGTAATCTCGTACCTGTGCAGGGTCTCCGATTAATTTAACCAACAGAATTTCAGACGCGCCCCGTAGTTCGTGTTCGAGTTCGATGAAGCGTTGTTCGCGTTCGCATAAGCGAGACCGCTGTTCGCATTCGAGTTGTTGCCGGACCGCAAAACACAACGGCGCGAGGGATTGTCCGCCTTTTATTTTTTTAAAGAGTTATGCTTCCTAAACCGGAAATACTCAAAGACGCCTTCATACCCATGGCCTTAAACACTCGCGCAATGGTGGAAAGGGTCAGATTACGTCCGCTTTCTATCTTGGATACTTGTGAACGCTGTACACCGATTTTTTGTGCCAATTCCTCTTGGGTCATGTTTTGGGATTTACGGGCTTTTTTTATGGCTTCCCCAATCAAAAATGATTGCAATTCAGCTTCATACTTATCCCTGTGCGGTGTACCGACCTCACCTATATGTTTATCCTTAACTTCATCAAGGGTATAAAATTTAATTGCTTCCATATACTTATTTTTTTGAGTTGAAATATAATATTCTGACGGCTTCCGCCTTGTTTATCTCTTTGCGTGGGGTCTTTTGTGTTTTCTTCACAAATCCATGCGTGGCAATGACCAACGTTTCCGCGTCGGTGTCCCAAAAAGCCAACAGACGATATTGAATACCTTTATACAGGGTGCGAAACTCCCAAATGTCAGTATCATCTAATTTCTTGAATAAATCTTTGTCCATATAACCATTGGCTACCTTATCTACATTATAGATAATTTTATCCTTAACATCTTGGCGCAGAGTGTCAAGAAATGCATCGGCTTCACTCGACATTATTACTTTGAATCTCGTTTTCAATTCCATATCTTATATCATTCACAATGCAAATATAGTGAAAATGTTCTATATATGGAACGTTTTACAGACAAAAATACAACCACATAAAAATTAGTTTCAAAAATCGACTCGCTTACGCGAGAAAAAGAAAGAGGGAGCAGCCTACGGCTCTCCCTCCAACGCTTTTTTCGAAATCGCGAGGTCCGCTCTATTCAATTATAACGAATTTTCCGCGGAAGGCCAGACGCGCCCCGTAGCTCGTGTTCGAGTTCGATGAAGCGTAGATCGCGTTCGCATAAGCGAGACCGCTGTTCGCATTCGAGAAGCAGCCGGACCGCAAAACACAACGGCCTCGGCTTCCACTTATCCAAAATCCTGCTGCATAATGTGTTACATACATACTTGTATCTCCCTTGTGTACTCTGCTGGGCAATACATCGCACTTGGCACCATGTACTATGCGCACGACACAATTTCCATTGGAAGCGTCAACTGTTTTAACAGTCCGTTCGGTTTTGTTTACGGGGTCATAAATATGCGCTGTATAATCTATTGGATATGAACTGTCGTTCTCCGTGCATTTTGCCTTGTAGAACGCTTCATAGCTCGGCACATTAAAAGCGATATAGTCCATCCATTCTGAAGCACAACCCACATAATGCTTCAATCCAAGTATGGAGTTGAGCGTATTGCCGGTATTATTGCTGTCAGCCATGCCAATGGAATCCAGTTTATTCAGAATGCTGTCATGTCCGCCATTGCCCACAACCGACTGTTCGTTGGTTGTTCCGCTCAAAGCCCACCATAGATTGCTAATCTCTTTATGCTGTTCGTAATCCTGCAACTGATAGCCAACTCCACGTAAGCGGCAGATGTTTTGGAAATCCTTTGCCGTGTAATTCAAACCGCCGATAGGCATCTCAATAGGATTACCCTCACTGTCGTATTTCCATTCGTTAGATGTAACGGACGTCCCGTTGCCTTTCTTCGAACGTATATCACCGGAAAGGCTGCGTGGCATCTTCAAACCGTCAACGGTAATAGGATATACACCGACCAGACTGTCGTTGTCGCCAACCGTGTGTTCGGTCCATTCAGGTTCTATGGCTTCAATACTGCTGCTGTCTACAACAAGGCACTCTATGTCGCCAATGTCACGGAAAGAAGTGAAATAAAACCATTTTGCACCGTTAGGTATGTCACAGAACACATAATCACCGATGTTGAAGTCAAAATAGGTATGGCTTACAGACATGATGAACGTACTGAGCACACGGTTGTTTTCGTCAGTGAACACGCCTCCAAGCCGGGCATGGTTCAGACCGGGCCATCTTACCTGCTTCATTCCTCTCACATCCATCTTGTAGCTGTTCGTATTGGATGCGGTGGTTATGACATCCTCGCCTATGACTTCACCGACAACAGCATCAATCGCATACACTCCGGTATTTTCCATATATAGCAATTCCGACAACAGGGATTTTCTGCTATGCAATGCAGTTGAGAGCGGTTCGGTCTCTGTTATAGAAGGGAAAAAATACTTTACTTGGTTCTTGTAGTCGTTCACTCCCTTGTACCAATGGTGCGGAGCATGCCAGAATATATCAAAGCCCTCTCCGGCGGCGTCCGTTATGTCAAAGCTGCTGCCGTTTTTCAGGTAGTTGAAATCCGTATCGCTTAACTGCACGCCTTCCATCTGGTTTTTCTTCGTGTTGAATGAGCATTTATAGGCATGGCATCCTTTCTTGATGGCAAGGGTATGCCCGCTTGGAATATATGTGTTGCCATAATCCGCCCCCGTCTTATTTTCGGGATTGCTATACTTCTCACACGAATCATTGTCTACCGTATCGCTGATTTTCACAATAGAGAACTGCGAATTATGAAGTTCAAGTTGGGGAAAATACCGGACAAGCTCTTCGATTTCGTTCTGCTCTATCAGTTCGACCAATATCCATCGTCCGGTTATTCCGCTACACTGTCCTTTTTCATCGTACGCATTACCATTCGCATCCAATCCTATAGCCCCACCGTTTTTTATGGAACGAAGCATTTCAACACTCGCCGTAGCATTTACGTTGGGAATACGGACGGTTTTCAATTCACTTGCATTGACCACCTGTTCCAACAGAGTCATCGTATCAATATACGGACATTCATTCACGAATATTTTTGTAACCTTACTGACACCACCAAGAGAAAGCCCGCCGGGATAAGTCAGATTAGGCAGATTGTTCAATACAAGTTCAGTGATAGTACCGGGAAGGGCAAGCGTACTTATCGGAGAAGTTTCAGCAAACGTTATTGCAGACAAAGAAGTATTATCGGCATGCACACTCTCCATTCGTGGACACTTTGAGCAATTGACGGTTATAATTTCCGTGTTTCGAATATCCAATGTAGTGAGAAACGGCATGTCTCCTAAATCCAAATTGGTAAGAAATCCGGTGTTTCCGGGCGACATTTTCCATTCCTTATGATTTTCACTACCGAGATACAGTTCCTGTAGCAACGACATTTTTGAAAGGGTATTCCCGAATTGAGGGTCAATACTTACTTCACTTAAATCTATCATGCTCATGCGGTCTGCCTGATATATGTACAGCATGATGTTTTCCCCATGCTGGAAATCTGTGAATGTACCGCTTTCCCCTGCCTTCAGAAAGATTCCCTGTGTAATGTTTCCACTATCGTTACCGATACCGAAATACCCACTCTTGGCCGCTTTAAATCTGATGACTGCACCTTCTTTTGCACCGATACGTCCACCAATATAACCGCTTTCCGCCTTGAAATCCCCACAGCGGTAGTATCCGTCACGGATGCGCCAGCGTTGTTCTATAAAAGCGGGAAGAGATGTCAGCCCCAGCCCTTGCAATGCATAGAAATAGAAGTCGTTATATCCTGTATATTTGATATACTTCCGTTCTCCGTCATAACTTGAAACAACTTTAGGCCATTTTTTCATTATCTGTTTTACAAAATAATAGTCAGCCCCCTTGGGAGAAAACGGTCCGGCACCGATTCCAAGTGTATCGGGAAGCGAACGCATCGTATCTGCTATTGCAGGCAATGTAATTGTATTGGCATTTTGGTCTACATCCATAGTCTGCTGACCACGTATATCATTCCAAAGCACGCTTCCTCTTCCGGCGTATGCACTGTTTGTCAGGTCACCGGGGTCAACTTCCGGGTCAATGGTTTGCCCGCCGTCATTATCCTTACCGTTACAGGTATCACAGTCATAAACTTTATTAAGATACATTCTTCGTGCTTCCATACCGTTTGCTCCGCTATAAACACCGTCCTTGACGCTGCAGCCGTCTTCAAGGAAGAACATCGGTTGCATGTTTTTCGCCTGTTGGTCGACAGCGGCAAGATAATCGGTGAAAAGATAATAGGAAACCAATGAGTACGGATTGATGTATTTCCACATCTCTGTCTTCCAAATTTCCTGCCATTTCCCTGCGAGTTCTTCCTTGGCATAATCGCAACTATCACAGAATTTCAGGACTTGATAAAGGTCATAAGGGACTTTCCGTCCCATAGCCAAGTCTATCTGTAGCTGGTCATCGTCTATCATGCATTCAAAGTACCTTGTCCACATCGGATAAGTATCCTGTCCGAGTTTGAGTTTCGTTACCCACGAGGACTCTGCGGTAGTAGGTTCCATCATATCTTCAACGCTGCCAACCCCTTGCCACCAGTTCATTCCATCATATGTGAGCAATTCGTAACCGCTTACCGGATTAAGGACCTTGCCTGTAATCTTCCACTTGCCGTTTTCCTGCTTCATCTCTCCGGCTTGTCGCGTCCACTCTCCCCGTTCGTATGACATAAACCGGTAGTCCTGTCCGCAATATAGGGAAAGAAGATAAAGCTTTTCTTTATCGGTGGTAATATCATTCTTAAAACGTGTTTCTATCTGGTCGAGGCTTTCGCCATTTTGTCCGAAATATTCCACAAAATCTCCATAGTTCACGCAGCCTTTATTGTAACCGGGAGTATCTTTAAACCCAAGCGCAACCTGTTCTCCCTTATCCTCTTTCCAGTTTCCTTTTGCATGAAACCATGCGTCTGTCAAGCTTTCCTGTGTAGCACGGAATGCGGCAATGGGATGATTGGCTGTCGAGTGATTCATTTCCAATCCCTTTAATGATATGTCACTCTTTGCCCAAGTTCCATCGAATGAACGCTGAGCGGGAGTCAGGTAATTACTTCCGAGTGCACGAAATGTGGCATTCATCAAACCGCACACACCGCAGTCGTTGGCATTGGAGCTGTCGGAATAATCCACTTTCACCGTTATTATTTTTACCGGAATAGAATCTTCGCCTACACGGACATAACCTATTTTCATCAGTTTATATGATATTTGAGCATCTTCACTGTCATAATCCGGATAAATAGGAGTTACCTCCCAACCATCATTCTTTTGAAGATAGAAACGGTCGTTCTTGATAGGCCGTTTTGCCGAAGTGGTTCCCTGCCTGCGCCATTGCACATTGATAGCCTTAAAACTTCTCCACGGCATAGTCGGATGATAATAGAACAACGTACATTTGAACTTCTTGCTTGTATCAATATCACCGTCAAACGTGTCAAAGGTTTGCTGGTCTGACACGACCACATAATAAGGTATGCCTTTTGCGGAAAGGGCTTCTATTGTCGGACGATTCTGTGTATCAAGCACATTCTCCGCTTCATACTCCTGTATCATTGCTGAAGTATCAGTCAACTTGCACAAATAGTTTCTAAAAGCTTGCGCCCATTCATAATGACTGTTGTAGGCAAGTACATAATACAAATACAGGTCTCCTTCCGTTCCGTCAAATGTTATGGTTTTTGAATTAAGGATAGCACCGCTATTACTGATATATCCTATACAGCCGACCTCTTCACCATTCAAATACAGTTTGATACAGGAATAATTGCTTCCCCCACGTGATACATAAATGGTAGATGGTTCTACAACTACGGCCATGGTAATTTTTTCACCTTGTCGGAATGAGCGTTCCACCAAAGCCGGTTGTCCGGTCTTGCAGTATATCGCAGCTTTATTTCCACAGACATAGAAACCGGCTCCGCTATCAGGGTCATAGCATTCTATCAGCTTTGAATCAGCTTCCTTGATATTTTTGGTGGCAAAGGCAAATTGGATGGCACATCCGCTCGTAGTTTCCACTGATGCGTTTCCAAAAGGATGGTAATCCAATATTTCAGCTGTTACATTTTCTGCAATACGCAAAGAACGCTCCTTAAGAAAGTCTACAAATCCGTTGCTTGACCAGTTTGCACCTCGTACATCCATTGTCACTCCGTTATGTGTGATAGTATGATCGCTCTCACTGTTGCTACGTGTAGAAAAATCATATCCGAACAAAGCACCGTCCTTGATCGCTATATCAATGGCACTCCCTTTTATCGTAACCTTGATTTCATTGGTGGATACACCGCCACTTTCGGCATGTACGGTAATACTTTGGCTTCCGTCCGTACTATATCCGCTTATCTGCTTGTTCACTGTAACCGTTTCGGCAATCATAGCTTCCACAGCTGTAACTTTCTCCTCGCTGTAGAAAACATCTACATGCGTTTCAGTCTTGCCGGGAGTATACGCAGCCACCTCTACGGTAAGGTTGTCATATAAACGTAACGTGCCGTTGTTCTTGTCATTGAACCTGATGGCGACGATGGGAGTATTACTGTTTTCGTCCACACACATGATAGCGGAATAGATGGTGTTTCCCTTTACTCCGGATTTCTTCTCCGTACCGTATATTCGTACAGGATATGCGCCATGCGAAAGTCTTTCTCCGCCACCGAATACATTTGTTGGATTGACAGAGATGCCTTTGGTATAACTGTCGCTTACCGTTGCTTCACCAAGTTTCTTCCATTCTCCATTATAGAACATCTCCACTACTGCAAGAATGGATGAAGTGTTATTAGGGAATTTATAGAATTGTCCGATATTTTTTGCCGGACCACCTGCAACAAGGATAGTATCACTTGTGTAATTCAAAGCCATGGGTTGTTCTACGGTAATATCCACAGCCATAATGGTAATGGCTTTTTTCTTGGTATTTCCATCCGAATCTGTAGCTTGCACAAAGAAGCTTTTGCTGGCGGCACTGCTGAAATAACTTGTGAAGTCAAGTTCAAACTTGTAATCGGTCGCACTTGCAGAGCCTACAGTGTTCATATCCTCACTGGATAATGTCAGTCCGGTGCCTGCATCAATAATAGTGATGTTACGAATGACACCAAGCACCTCGTTACCATCAGGATAGCTGACACTACGCAAAGCTACATTGATTTTTATCTCTGAGCCGAATGCCATAATAGGAGCGGCTTCCTCGAAATAGATAGACAATGTACTATCCTCACTGGAGCCGCCACCACCTCCATTTTTGGGTATTTTAAGCACAATATCCTCTATCTGTCCGCCATTCAGATTGGTGGCTTTGTAGTAAATGTAGTCTTCATCACTTTCTTCATCAAATCCGCCGATAGCTTTCTCCTGCATTATGTATGCCCCGCCTGTGGAAAGGGCATCTTTTCCTCCCTCTGCCGGTTTGTCGGATGTTTCCACCTTGCTTCCGCCACTGCCGAATGCTACCCACGGTTTCAGATCATCAGGGCTGATGTCACTCTTATCGCGTGTGAACTGATAGGCAAGCCATACAGGTGCGCCATTTTTATCACTTTCCGCAGTCTTGAATGTAAGGACGATACCGCTTTTCAAATAAGAGAACCCGCTTTCTTTCTCAAGGTCAACAACAGCTTTTATGGCTGTTCCCAAAGTATATTCTCCATCTCCGCAAAGGTCGTTCACGTTGATGGTGTTGCCTACGTTTCCACCACCGGAAGTCCCGAAATCCGTCCAGTTGTTTTCTTTACTCCAATCAGAGGTATTTGTCCATTGTTTTGAAACCCATCCGGCTTCTGTAAGGAATATCAAGACAACACCCGGAATCTGCAAAGCAGAAGCATATTCAGAAGTCGCACACCTGTCAAGTGCTACGGAAAATGTTATCTCCCTATCTGAAAGGTCAAACAGATGATTGACATTCACAACGCTACGCGATACGACTTGTTTATTGAGTGAAAGTATTGCCTTCTTGTTTTCTTCGACCTGCTTCATATCTTCCTGTAACTTCGCACCTTCATCACCGGGGAATGCAGTAGAGCTTGTATGTCCGAGAGCAAGGTCGGAGCCAATTGAAGTCAGTTGCTTACCGCTCCAACGATAACTTTTTCCATCTTCTTCACATAGAAAGACTTTGCCGGAAGAGGGTATTCGCCCGTTTGTACTTGCCGTACCGAAAACATCTGCATCCAACCAGTTGTTATAATAAGTAGCAGTCTCGGATTCTCCGATTGTCGGAACGTATGCAAGCACAAAGCAACCATGTTCCTTATCATATACAACTTTACAACCCTCATCGTTGGAATTTTTGTCTATGGATTCATTTTTTACAGTAATGCCTACGGAAATGCCATAAAAATCTACCACGTCATCAATGTATCCGGGCAAATGTCGGCTCGGTACTTTCCCTTGTTCGTCAAGAGGGGCGATTCCTCCGTTTTCACCTTTTGATTCTTTGAAAGAGTTCAGTTGGCTTCCAACTTCATTCGCCTTGTTGTTTGCCTTGTTTGCAGTATCCTTGGTCGTGTTTACTTGGTCTTGCAACGAGTTGACACTATCACCAAGCGTGGTGAGGTTGGTGTCTTGCGCTTTGTTGCGGGCTTCTATATCCGTAATGTCGTCCTGCAATTTGGTAATATCCTCTTGCAGTTTTTCTACGGCTTCGTTATACTGACCGCTGTCTATGGTCGGGTTGCCTCCACTCTGTCCGGTCGGAACCCATTCTCCGCCATCGCCCACATATATGGGAGCTGGTAAGGAAACACCCACAAGTGCCCACCATCCGTCATGTGGTAAAGGATAAGCCGCTTTCAGTTTTTCGATGGTCGTGAACAGTCCTTTGCTCACTCCCTTGATATTTTTTGCCTCAAGCCAGCCGTCCACCATTACGTTTCCTTTCAAGTGGGTCTTTCCCTGAACGGTCGCGTCACCACCTATCGCTGTATTGCGACCAACGGAGACATCACCGTCTATATGCTTTGATTCGTAACTCATATTAATACAGATTTAGCCAATTCGTTCAATGCGGCACTTTTTTCCGTATCGCCGAATGTCGTTAATACTAATGCAGCTATGGTATATATCACAGCATCATAACATTTCTCACAGATTTCTACCGCGCCATATTTGTCTATTTTCGGGTAAGGCAGATATACAGCACGGCTCACTTTCGCTTCTGTCGTTTTGCATGAATAAAATTCCATCACTCTTCCTTCCGGTCGTATGGATATGGCGCATACAGGCCGTTGACACGTTCCTCTTATGCCTTTAAATCGGGAAGACTGTTTTTCATATTCAGGGTCATCGGTGTTTATGGGATTAAATACCGCACGCTCCCAATCGTTCATTTGGAAAACGACAAAACGCATGAAATCTTCCGGCAGTAATATCCATCCGCTTTCATGCTCTTTCCAATATATGGCATCACCGAAGTTGTGTCCGCCGTCAAGCAAATAGGACGGTGCAGAGCTGTGCACACGCTTTACTGCTTCCAAAATCTTTGATGCAATGATGTCGTCAAGTGCAAGAGTGTCCACATCGCCTATAATCTTCAACGTATCGCTGTTCATGTTTTGGTCCAGGGCGGTGCGTACATCCTCCTGTATTTTGTTCTTCTGATATACAGCCATAAGCCCTTATCTTTATTCCAGACCTTCAAACTCAATTCCGTTTGCTGCTGCCTGCTCCATGATTGCCTTGGTCGAGCGCATGGAAGTGCGGCTGATACCGAAAGTGTCTGCAAGGTAATCTTTTGCACTTGCAATGTCGCTTACTTTGACTTTGCGAGATGTCGTATTGTTATCCCCTGCGTCTTCTTGCGGCATTTCGTCCTGTCTGCCGGTTTCGTTGGCAGGCGTGTCTTCACCATTGTGCGTACTTTCGGAATGAAGTTTTTCAGATGAACCGTTTTTAGACGCTTTTCCGGCTGTTTCTACTGTCTCGGATTGCCCGTGCACAGAATGAAGTTTGAACAGTTTGCCAAACTTGTAATGGTTCTCAACAGACTTCTGTATGTCCTCGTTGTCGGTAGTGAATACACTGCTTCCGTTTGACAATGGAACGAATGCGATATGCAGGTTCTTCTTGCTCGGAAGTACCACATTAATACTGATATTGGTATTCGCCTTGTAGGTTTTCGTAATCATATTCTTAAAAGTAAAAAGGGGACGGGACACCTTATCCCATCCCCGGTAATTAATAATTCTTTATGAACTCTTTATTATGCCGCATTTAAATCTTGGGCGGGTGCTTTAGCCAGTCTCATACGTGCATGTGCCTTTGCATAGCGCAGATACAGGCAGCTCACCTCTTGGATAACTACCGCATCGGTACGGCGGATACCGGCCTTTTGCAAGTCGAGTACGTTACGTGCCCAAGACACATGTGTTTTTTTGGAAAGATATTCCGGATCCATTGCAAAGCCGCAATCACTCATTCCGTTTACATCGAACAGTTCATGATGTATGGTCAATACTTCTCCGAAATCAGTATCCCAAGATTTGAATTTCAAGTTCCATACCTCCACGGTATCTTTCAAGCGGAATTTTTCGCTCTTTATCTTGGAGAATGCAGAGAGCATATCACTTCCACAAAATAAAATCTTACGCTTGTTACCGATGCCGGTACCAACAAAAAGGTCTTTGGTAATATCCACAAGGTTTTCATCGGTAATTATGGCGCATTTCTTGTCAGTATCCCATTCGCCCACCTCGATGTCCTTTCCGGCCATCCACCAGATACCACCTGTAAACCAAGTGTTCATGCCGTCCTTTGCAATGTGCTTGATAACCTGCTTCACACCGAACAGATAAGTATTTTCCATTGCGAGGCGCATATCATATACACCGTCTTCTTCAATGTCTGAGAAATTCCAGTTCACTTCTTTGGCGGCAATCTTGTCAAAAGTTGATTGCTCTACCTGAATCATGAAGTTCTGACAATACTGGGTTTCAGGCATAGGGATATTATTGAATCGTCCTGTCTGAACATCCAATTCCCCACATGCTTTTCCCATGCGTACAAGCGTTGTTCCTTGTGGAATTTCCGGAACAAGAATCGGCTGTTTGCTTGAATCATCCATTTTGCCATTTACGGCATACACTGTAGGAAGATTTGTTGAGCTGTCCTTTCCGCACACACAAAGCACGAGGTCCGGAACGTTGCTGTCATCTTCCGTATATTTCGTTCCGTCCGGTTTGGTGATGGCACTGACACCGACTACCCTAATGGTATCATCCAACGTGAACATATTCAAATCATCTACCGGCAACGACACGCTCGCACCGCTGAGCATAGCTTCCAGCTTTTTGTTGGTACTGCATTTGATTTCACGTGTACCCACGCTGTAATACTTCACTTCAAATGAATTGGTGGAGCTTGATTTTGCATAACGGCTGATTTGGTCAATTGGAGTAGCCATCGGACGGATTTTCACGATGCGTTTGTCCACATCACTCAAATAGAAATTTGAGTCACCGGTTTCACGCCCTCCTGTTTCAGTGGAAATACCGTCTGTTCCACCCGTACCGTCCGCACCGGCTGTTGTTTTACCCGCATCAGGCAGGTTCGATGCTTCTGCCATCATGACACCGCTTGATGCACCCGTCACAAACGCCAATATCATCAGCGTAATGCGACAAAAGAAACTCATTGTTTTCTTCATTGCTCGAAATTTTAAAAGTTAAAAATGTAATTGGTTTATATTTATCTGTTTATCGCCTTGCGTTTTTCACCGCCACGCTCCCAAATGTTCTGTGTACCATCATAACGCCCGATTGCACCGAGGTCAGGCATCTGTCGTGAACCGCCACTGCCACCACCGTTTTTACCGGCAAGGTCGGCTGTACCGTCATTTTTGCCTGCTTTGCGTAGTTTTTCTTCAATCTTGCTGTTGCGCCCCTTTACTTCACCCTCGTGTCCGGCAGCTTCCACATCGCTGTCGTGCCTGATTGCTTTTATGGCCATTTCTATACTTTCACGTGTAAACTTACCCATGATTCCGTCACGTACAATGCCTACAAGGAAATCCATTGCGCTGTCGATGTCCTCATCCGGCAATCCTTCTTCCTGTTGCATGGTTTCAAGGGTGGTCAGGGTTTCGTCGAGGTTCTTCTGATACTCTCCCTCGTACTCTTTCTCTTGGGCGATTCGTTCCGCAAATTCCTTGTTGGCGGTTGCAAGTGCCTCCTGCTTTTCGGGGTCTTCAAGTGCGGCCTTGAAATCATCCCCGAATTTGCGCACCATACCGATGATAGGGTCTTCGCCTTTTCTCCAGTCAGTAAGGAAAGCGGCACTTTGCGGGTTGCTTGCAAACAGGTCGGACAGCGCTTTTTCACGTTCCTTGTAACCGGACAATTCCTTGTCGTAACCATCGTAATCGTCATTGATTTGACCGAATAACGCTTCATCATCGGCAAATTCTCTGTCCGGATACTTTGCTTTCAATCGCTCTGTGTATCGCTCGCGATTGCTCTTAACTTCCGTATTATTAGGCATAATTCAAAAATTTAATTTATAGTCAGATTCTACAAGACAAAAATAGGCAGGGAAAGCAGAATGTCATGTTTATCTTTTTACGCTCCTATTGGTAACTTTGGTACTATAACGGGAAGAAAAATGAAGCATAAAGGAGCAGTTATGGAATACTCTATGGAGCGTATGAACGACTTGATGAGAGCATACGATGAATACATTTCATCGTGTGATTATATCCGTATGCCTGAAGTGTATAAAGTAATTGTAAACATGCCGTCCCGGAGGTTTTGGGTCAGCGATATTCGTGCAGCATTGGTCGTTTCCGTCATGATGAGGGGTGAGAACGATTTAAGCGGTATGCGGCCGTTGAAGAAAGAAATGTATGAGGAAATTCATACAAGGGTTGTCGCTCTCAAATCAGAATACCCGGAACTTACCATTTCTGAGCTGTGTGCTAAAGTGATTGCTCAACCCGCACCGAAATTCTACCTCACGCCGGGTAGTGCCAAGATGATGATATGCAAGGCTAAAAAACGATGGATGCAAGAAAAGTTGAGAAGATTACGGCTCTCCTGATTTCTGCCATGATTGTGTGTTTGTCATTTTCAAGAGAATGGGATTGGCAAACTGTCGGCATTTACGCTGGAAGTAATATGCCAGAACGCTTGCTGTATCCGTTTTTCCATACGAATATGTTTCATGCCTTGCTCAATTCATGGTGTTTATTATCGATTATTTTCATTTACGATATTGGGATAGGAAGATTGCTGTCAGCCTATATGATTGCTGTTACAGTTCCAGTTGATACCCTTGGATATTTCACGACAATGGATTCGCCAACGGTAGGATTGTCCGGATTGGTTTTCGCCCTGTTTGGTTCAATATCGTTTGAGGTATTACGTAAACGGTATTATCAGTTATGGATGCTGTTTTACCTTGTGGCAGGCTTCCTGTTTCCGGGCATAAATGCCGTATTGCATCTTTGGTGTTATGTATTGGGACTCATCATGGCTCTGCTAAACAAGCCTGTTAAAATCATGCACCATGAAAGATAAGGCCATCAAGGACATATTGACAGAGAATGAACGCCGCAATGCGATTGTATATGCAAAGTTCAATCCAATTACCGGAGAAGGTTCTGTCGGTAAACGTGTAAAGTGTACCATCAGTGACTTTCCTATACATACCCAGTGGTTACCGGAACGTATCATGAAAGTGCCGCTTGTACGCCAACTCATCGAAGCCGGTTCTATTTCCAAATTTCTCACGGACTACATGGGCGTGGAAGACAATCAGGATGATCGCTTGAAGGTCATAGAGCAGTTTGTACGAATACGCAGCCGCGAGGATTTTCCGTTTTGGGCGGCAACATTTGTCTATATCAAGGCCAAAGGCGGCGGTGAGGATGTCCTGTTTCGTCTGACAAGACCTCAACGGCGTTTTGTGGATCGGCTTGAGAAATTGCGTATTGCAGGGAAACCGATACGCATCATCCTGCTTAAAGCACGGCAATGGGGTGGTTCCACCACTTCACAGCTTTATATGGCATGGTTGCAGTTGCTTCACAAAACCGGCTTAAACTCACTTATCATTGCACATCAGGGCGCAGGCTCCGATGAAATCAAGGATATGTTCGACCGGATGATTAAAAGTTATCCTGTCGAAATGCTCTATAAAATTGATGAAGCCTACAATGAGAACGAGCCGAAGATTGTAGGAGTGGGAAAATCGGGAAGTATATCGCGTATTCCGCAGCGTAACTGCAAAATCAAGATTGGTACGGCTGAACGCCCGGATTCGTGTCGTGGCGGTGATTACAATCTTGTACATCTCTCCGAAGTGGGAATATGGAAGGCTACGGAGGGAAAGAAACCGGAAGACATTGTGCGCTCCGCCTGTTCGGGTATTCTCCTCAAGCCCTACACCATGATTGTTTATGAAAGCACAGCAAATGGCACCGGGAACTTCTTTCATCGCGAATATACTGCCGCAAAAAGAAGGGAAATCCCAGTTCGAGGCAATGTTCGTTTCATGGTTCGACATCGAGCAATATACACTCGCTTTTGATTCGGACAAAGAATGGGATTTTGCAGAATGGCTTTATCAGAATCGGGACAATGAAAATACAGATTCCGAACGTGAGGAATGCGGTAAGTATCTTTGGTCGCTGTGGGAAAAAGGTGCTACGCTCGAAGCTATCCATTGGTACATAGCCGAACGCAGGAAGTACAATGACCATGGGCAGATGGCTGCCGAATTTCCGTCTGATGATGTGGAAGCCTTCGTACATTCGGGAGCACGTGTGTTCGACAAATACAAGGTCGATGCAATGCGTAAGACCTGCAAGAAACCTAAATATGTCGGTGAAGTCTGTGCCGATGCGGATGAGGGCAAGAACGCTTTGCAGAACTTGCGTTTTGTGAAAGACAAACAGGGATTGTTGCATATTTGGGAGTTGCCGGAAACAGATGAAAAGGAAGTTGTTACAAATCGTTACCTCACGATTGTCGATGTGGGTGGACGTTCCAATAAAGCAGACTTCTCTGTTGTTCTTGTGCTTGACCGTCTGTTTATGATTGATGGTGGCAAGCCTGTCGTAGTGGCACAATGGTACGGACATTGCGACATCGACCAGCTTGCGTGGAAAGCGGCACAAATAGCGGCTTTTTATGACAATTCACTCTTGGTGATAGAAAGCAACACCTTGGAAACGCATGACAAGGAGCGGCAGGTAGATGGCGACCAGTCACAGTTCATCCTTAATCAAATCAAAGAGATTTACCCTAATCTCTATGCACGTGGTCAGTCCGAAGAAGCCGTACGCGAGGGATTGCCTACCAAATACGGCTTCCATACCAATGTCTCAACCAAACCAATGATTATATCAACCTTAGTCAAGGTTATTCGTGAGAATTTATACACAGAACGTGACGAACGTTGCCTGGACGAATATTTGTGTTACGAGAAAAAACCGAACGGAGCTTTCGGAGCGATTACCGGTAAACATGATGACTTGCTAATGACAAGAGCCATAGGCTTGCATATATGTTTCTTTGAAATGGAAATTCCAAAGATTGTGCTTCGTATCGGACGATTTGTTATCAAAAAGAAAAAAGCTGTTTCAGCAGCTACAATATAAGTTTAACTATAAAAACAAGGAACAATGAACATTTTCAGAAAAATCAGAGCTTCGCTTCGTTTACGTGAAGCAGTCAGACAGGCAGACGAAAAACACAAAGAAACTGGAGAACGTTACTACGTTATGCCTGCCGGTGGGAAAAAAGGTCAACTTATCATTATGGATAGAAAGAATTTCCGTAAGTTGAAACAGAAAGGCTACATCAATCATAATACGTTTGTGGGCGACCTTGAACGCGAATGCTTCTACTGCACGACTTATGGAAACGGTTCAGCTATGCTTCCTTCTGCTGTTATTGCATTGAAACGAAAACAGTATTTCTCATGGCTTGATTCATTTTCAAATACCAAAGAGAATGGGAAAGTACGGAAACATTGACGGTATAGCCACACTGACCAACGACCCGCTCGCACTTGACAATATCAATAAGTTCAAAGTTGGGGACCGGGTAATATGCAACGATAATGGTGTCATTGGTACGGTCAAGGAATTGGATATTCCGAATGAAGCCTGTGTTGTTGATTTCGACAATGGAGAGGAAGATGTCTGGATAGAGAAATTCCAACTGTCCAAAGAATAATAATAATTAGACATGAGGGTGTGCCAAATATCTTCAGTTGATACACCCTCATACTTTATCCGCTAAACATGGGCTTGTTTGATTCTTTTCTCGTTGCCTCTTGACCAAATATCATCTTCGGTTTGGCCATATGTCGCAAGTTGCTCTATTTCTCTCTTGTTGTTCCTGCCAAGGCTCAAACTCTATAATATCTCTCATAAGCCATGAATCCCACCGTCCTCTGAAACAGATACCCCGGTCATCAAGGTACACATCGGCTATGATTTTTCCGCTTGCATGTTCAGGTTGATTCGGGTTCTCGTTTATATGGTCGTATGAAATATTGTTTTCTTCCAACCACTTTTCTAATTTTTCAGTTTTCTTGCGTGTCGTAAATATGATGATAGTCCACCCGTTTTTCTTTAGGGTGGCTGTACCTGTATCTGCGTTCGGTATTATCTGCCCGAATACATCTTCACCCTGCCAACCTTTGCTGTAGTCATGTATGACACCGTCAAAGTCTATACAAATAGTTTTCTGTTCCATGATGTCGTTAAATTAAAATTATTACCTCATTGCATTGTTCAGTTTGTTCACGGCCTGCATATTCGCTCCTTGCTGCGCTTGCGCCATCAGTTCGGGAGAAAGACCGTCGGGCACTTTGCCCTGCTCCAACTGTTCCTTCTGTGATTTGATACTTTGCAACAATTCATCTGCAAACGGGAAATCTCCATGCTCAAGCAGCTGCTCTACACTGATTGCCTGAGACTGGTACAACTGCATAAGCATATCGTTAGCAAGATGCCTGTATGCCGGTGTTGAAGTGCTTTCGGTAATGCTTAAATCAAATTCTACATCACGTATTTTCTTCGGGTCATATTCGATTTGTGCACCACTCTTACCTGCAATATTGAAAACACGTTTGCTATCATAAAACTGCTGCATATTCTTCACATCCTTATATGCTCCGTCCACTACAAAACAACTGAAGCATTCAAGCAGGTCGAGCAATGACTTCGTGGCGTTTTCTGTCTGTTGGTTATAGTGCGATGCACTTTCACCGGAATACCCGGGCTTTCCTTGTAATGCGCCCGTAACTCCCGATATATCTTCAAAAAATTTGAGTTGCATATTAAGCAGTTCCGCAATGCCTATATTTGTGGAATTATTGGCCACCTGTTCCGGCACTTTTCCGCTTTTGCTCGGCTTGTATACGATGACACCGTTAAATTCTGTCCAGCTCTCTGCAATATCGTCAATGCTCACACCATCAGGCAAGCAATCTTCGGGCATCATCAGCACGCCTTTGGCACTCGCCCGCATTATCCAGTCATAGAGGGTTATCAATCGGTTGGTATATCGCTGTTGGTCGATTACATCAGCAACGAATGAATGGATTTCACCATCAATGAACGGATATGCCTTGAAAACATATGGATGGCTTCCATGCTCGTAAGGCGTTTCCCCCTCCCTCAATATGTCGCCAAAAGGAGAAAGGTAATAGAAATACCAATAATCGTCCACAAACCAAGTAGCTTTTATCAACGGAACCTCATCTTCCGGCATACCGGCTTCCTTGGCCATACGCATACGTTCTTCATTTTCAGTAAGCACCACTTGTGCGTAATCTTCTTCGTCTATTTTGAAAATATCGCCGTTTTGGTAGTCATGGCAACGGTATCTCGGTTTTTGCTCCTTGCGCCATATCTCTATCACACGGCATCGTCCTGGTTCGCTTGTGAATAGAAAATCGTAGTTTTCCAAGCGGCTATACCCGAAACGCTCCGCGTATGTGGCTATGTAATCTTTCCTTGCCGCCCACTTGTAAATGTCACGCAATTGTCTGTATTCCTGCGGACTTGATGCGAACTGTTCACACAACTGTCCGAAAGAAATGTCGTGAACTTCTCCAAGCACGGAAACATCCCAACCTCTGAAATCTCTCATGTTGTTGTCGATAAAGAAATTATTGGGTTGCACATAGTCCGTCCAACAATCCTCTTTTCCATTACGCCAACCGTACGATTTACGGTGAACGATAAAACCGCTTATCAGGAACTCTTCCATAGTTCGGGCATATACATCGTTCATTCGGTTAAGCTGCATGTTGCATTGAAGTATCGTACTCATCGTTTCACCAAGTTTCTGTTCATCCCGATCACGTGCGGTACAGGTCGGTTCTTTACTTTGGCTTCGATACACGCCAAGCACGCTTCGCACAAGCCTACGGATAAGGTTGTTTTTCAAAGGCACGTTGCCTTGACTTTTAATGTATTCTTCCTCGCTCATGGATTTTCCGTCCACACAAATCATATCGTCCCATTGGAAACCATAGGTATAGCGTTTGTTTCGCTCCCGGTCTTTCCGAAAGTCGTCCATCTGGCTCCAATAGTATTGTGCTTCCATAAGAATGTCAAATGCCCTGCGGTCACCATAACGTTTTACAGAAACAACAGTATCTATCTCGGCGGCATCATTTCTTCCCGGAGCTATACGGCTCATTGGCAGCAATTTTCTTTCGCTTTTATTTATATGCATATTTTTATCATTTTAATGATTGCGCGGAACAAATATACTGCTCCGGGCAATCATCCTATGTTTAACTATTTACGGGTTTTGTTCATTTCTTCTATCATTTCCTTTTTGAGTTCATTCAATTCAGCCTCAATATTCTTACGTTCCTCATCATCAACTGTGTCATTCAGTTCATTATAGAGGTCGTCAATATCCCTACGATAATCCTCAAAAATTTCATACCGCTCGTATTCGGGTGAATTGTAAAGGAAATCAATCTTTTCCGCATAGTCAAATATGTCGTTGTCGGTATCTTCCTCATAGTGCTTTAATCGGGATTTCAATCGGTCATGCTCCTCTTTCAATCGGAAATACTCATTGTTCACAGCCCTGTACTCGGTGCGTTCGTCCCCGGCTTTGACCAGTCTGTTTACCAACAAGAAGCTGCGAGGGTCGTACTCTCGGTTGTCTGTAATGGTTTCTGCGGTCTTGCTCAATTTGTCGATTGTTCCGAACACGCCACCGAAATAACCGTTCAGCATATATTCAATCTTTGCCGGATTAAAGTCAATCGTTCCTTTTGTATATGGGTCTCCACCCGTAGCTTCATTCATGGCATTGGCCAATCCGACAATGTATTTATTTGCGCTCTTATACGCCTTTGTCCATTCGGGCATATCTTTGTTGTAAGGTGTGTCTTTATAAAGTGGCATACCCGTCCAACTCTTTTCTGCAACGTAGGCTTCCCACAAGGGTTTGTAGGCACTCGGTACAAAGGCATTCAATCCTCCGCCGCCCTCCAAGAAATCAATAGGTAATATCTGTGTAGCCTGTCCTGTTATGGCTTCGGCAATTTCTTCGCCTGTAAGATGTTCCTTTCCGTTAAGAACGGAAATCATCAGTTCGCCCATGCCGTAAACAGCCCTGTATTCTACCGGAAGAGGAATTGATACCCAACTGTTTCCTGCCCTGAAAAGAATATTGCTGCGCCTTACATATTCGGGAAGATTATAGTATGCGTTCTTGTCATCATCGTCATCATCATCGCCACCCAAGTAGGCAACAATGGCACCAAGAAGGAACATCGCCGCAATACCTGTAAAAGCTTTGGCAGGATGGCGTTTCATCTGTCGTCCAAAGTTTGCCGTACCTTGAATGGCTGCATTCCAAAACACATAGCCGCTACGACCAAGTCCCGATACCAATGCACTGGCATTACCAGCCTTTGTCTGCCCTGTACTGTCATAGAATTTTGCTCCGCTGCCTTTCTTGTTGAAGTTTACGCTTATCTCCTTTGCATCATAGATGGCTCTGTCAATGCTCCTGCCCATTTCGCGTGATGTCATGAAAGCGGCAAAACGGGCGCAGTTCTCAACGGCTCGGTTGTACTCATCGAAACGTTCGCCCAACAAGTCCCATGCTTTTTTTACAGGAATCTTGCCGTTCGATTTTTTCAGTTCCCTGCGTATGTCGTTCTTATGTTGTTCAATGTCCCGGATATTGGCATAGCCTGTTTCTCCTCCGTTCATCATGAACTGATGAAACATCGCTTCCGTCTTGTTACTCATGTCAAGTGTCCCTTTGCGGTGCTTAGCCAAGAGTTGCTTTATTCTTACAGGGTTGGCATACATATAATTACGATGAAAACGCAGTGCGTAGTTCGGGCTTTCCCTTATCCAAGTCATGGTATTGGTGTATAGCATATCTCGCATGAAGTTCGATACAATGAAGTCTGGGTTACGTGTGGTATAGAACGCACTCAACTGTCGGTTGATATTTTCTCCTGCACGGAGAATAGCTCCGATTGCCCCCGACATATCATTGTCGGGATTTGTCTGTCCGTTCAGTGCCTGTGCTGCGCGAGGATTGCCGTTAATGGTAATCACATAGTCCCTGCCGCCACGTTTCACTACAATTTGGTGCTGCCTCATATCCCGGCTTTCCACAATACGGTAAGGAATATTCACGGTATCCTTGCCGTGCTTGTACCGGTCAGGATATTGTTGCGCCAATGACTCCATTTTAGTTTCAAAGTCCAGCATCTTCCGTTCTACCACTTCGGGAGTATCTGTACTGTCTATGTTGTCAGGAAACACTGGCTTCCATTCGTCGGCCACCGTATCGTATTCTACCCAAATGTCGCTCACACTGACAAGGTCGCTCGAATGGTTGAGGGCGAAATTAAGGAAACGCTGTTTTACCAATTTGTTCCGGTTGCCCTGCATGATAGCACCTTCTGCCATTGATTGCAGGTTGGCAAACGGGTCATCCGCTTTCGACCTGCGTCCTTCCGCTTTCTTGATAGGAGCATTGAATGCACTTTGCTTGTGCGTCAGATATGCGTATGCTTCAGAACTGGTCTTTTCGTCAAAACCACGTAGTGGAATGTAAAAATCATACATATCTGAAATCTTGTCAAAGGTCGCTTTGCTCATCATACCACATTCGTATGACTTTGAAAGTATTGCTTTGCTCGCGGCATTGACTTTTTTCCAAAGGTCGGTAGTGTCGTGTGCCTGTTCGTAATCGTTAACCATTATCTGTGCTTCCGTTTCGGCATCAGTAATATTATCCATACCTGTAAGGGCTGTAAGTCCGGCATAGTCGGTTTGGTCTGCATCGGTTGCTCCGTTATTGATTGCTTCATTACGCATATATGTATTGCGTTCAAGTCCGTGTTTCGCCATCATGTAATCAGTCAATTCCTCACGCTCTGCCTCAGTCCTGGCAAGTTTGGCAACCTCATCAAGCATGGGCTTGAACAGGGTGTGGGCAAATGCATCGGCTTCGGCTTTGTTCACACTTGACAGACGGTTTTCTCCCAAGTATGCGTTTTCAAATCCGTCCACATCCTCAATGTTTGTTTCCTTGCCAAGGATTGCAGTCATGGCTTCTTTCAAGCCGAGCATACTGTCCTGTAATGCTTCCCGTGATTGGAACATACCGCTTTTTACACGCCTTTCATAACGGTCACGAGCCAACTCCCTTTCATGTATTTCCGGGTCACCGGTACGGTATAGTGCATCATCACTTTCTGCAACAGTCAGATGATGTGGGTCGGAAACCGCATAATTTCCGACTTTCAGTTCATACTGCTTTGCCACATCAGCGGCTTCTCCCAATATGTTTCTGTATCTGCCCGGTTCCGCAAGGTTCTCGTAACTGCGCCACAAGATGTAGCGAAGTTCGTTATCCGATAAAGTAACCCCTCTGAAATCCTCAAAGCCTATCTTATGAAGCATATTCAGGAAGAAATCCTTTATCTGTTGCCACCAACTTGCGTTGATGTTCTCAAATTCGGTATCTTCTGCAAGCGAAGCCAGATATTCTTCAGTAGCCTTATGGAAATCCCAACCGTTTTTTGCAGCCATATCTACAATGCGTCTGCGTATGTTCTCATCGGCATTGTTGAATACATTATCAAGGAATGTATCAAAATGTTCTCCGAACAACTGGCGCAAACCATAGTGCGCCACAGCCTCATGCAGCAGTGTCTGCTCAACATCAAACGTACTTGTATGGTTGGGAATGACAATGGTTATCTTCCCTGTACTCTTCGAGTAGAAGCCTTTTGCACGCTGCTTCTTTCCATCCAAGACGGAAGCATCAGTAACAACCTCCACATTGTCAAGATGCAGTTTCTCTGCAAGGCTTTCCACACGTTCTGCCATTCTTTGGCGTTCACGCCGTGCAAATTCCCTCCGCTGCTTTGCCGTTCTCCTTGACTGGCTGAGCTGTTTTGCTATCGGATCATTCTCATAACTGACTTCATCATCGGTATATGCACCATCACCTTCGCGTTTTAATTCATCATCTTCTTCTGAGGTAGAAATATTATTTGCCGTTTCTACAGTGGCATCCATTTCAGCATACTTGGCTTCCTTTTCCTCCAACTCTTTTTTCATCAGTTCGGCATATTCCTCTAACTGTGCTTTCGCCTGTGCCAATTCTTCTTCATACTCGAATGGCTTGCCCTCTCTTGACAGGAGTTCTTTCAATTCGGCTTCATTATGTTTTTTGCTTCGCTCTCCGGCACTCAATATCTCGGCAAAATCCTTTCCTGTAATCACATTGTCTGTAATATCCTCAACGGCATTGCGAAGCAGGTTTTGGCGTACCGGCACATCTTCAATGCCGAGTTCAAGACAAGAGTAGGTCATTCTACGCTCAACATCATTGAAAAGTGTTGCACCGTCACTCATGGTTTTCCTTGCCAGTTTTGTTGTGACCACAAATGAAAAATCGCCTATCTGTATAATCAGTTCCCGTTTTTGTTCTCCTGAAATCTCACCGTCTTTCATCTGCTTCATTTCGGCAAGGACACTCTTGTTGTATTCCTTGAAAAAATCATCCATTGTATCAACAGAAGTAAAGCGATGTTTGCCGATTACAATCTCCTTGAATTGTCCATCGGGGAATGACGAGCGTACTGCCTCCAAGTACCTGCCGTTGTCCTCAATGCGCTTTTCCGCATCCTTGATAAAGGCTTTCAGTCTTGGCTTGGCATTATGGATATAGGTTTGGTCTGTTTCCCATTGCTTTTTGCGGCTTGCATACTTGCGCACATTCTTTTCCGCATTGTTTTTCAGCATGGCATATTCACTGCCAGAGAGCTGCGCAACGGTATCGCCAAACACATCTTCTTCCTCTTCAAGCACACGGTTGGTCATGCTGTTGTTCATCATCTGCTTGCCGTTCATGATACTGTCGGCAATCGCTCCCTTTGTTTTCAAGCGTTGGTAGGCGGTAACATCCAAACTGTCCTCAACTCCGAAACGCAAGATGCGTACAGGCTTGTTCATGTCCTTATGCAAATTTCCCTGTCGCAAAATGCGTCCGTTGCGCTGGGTATAGTCCATAGGACGGTTGGGCGCATCCAAATGTATCAGCGTGTGCAGTCGTTCCTGAATGTTCACGCCTGTACCGAGCGTAAAGGTTGAACCGAGAATCACGCGAACCTCACCACGGTTTACCTTTTCAAAGATTTCAAGTTTCTTCTTGACAGTCATTCCCGACCTCATTACTACAATCTCATCAGCAGGAACTCCCTCTGCGATCAGTTTATTTCTGATGTCATCATAAAGATTGAAGCCGCTCTGCTTATTTTGATAATTGTCGGCAAAAATGGCAACCGTACCTTTGTAGTCGGCTGTTTCTTTCAGTGAGCGCAAAGTCTGGCGCACGGCTTCATTGGTCTTGCTGTTTTGGTCGTCCTCTGCATCTGACTGCACCAATCGGGCATCCACGGCAGCAGCTTTGGCAATACCGTACATCGTGAGCGGAATATGGCTGTTCTCTTTCTTCTCTTTGCCGCTCATCTGCTCATAATGTTCAAGTTCGCTCTTTACGAACTTCATGATACTACGCAATGCACGTGTCTGTGGCAGATAGAGGTCTTGTGCCTTTCCTCCCTCCATTTCAGGTATTTTGTCCTTTACGCCACCGGCTTCTTTGGTAAGGACAGTATCGGACACTCCAGACCATATACGCACCAGTTCGGGCAGGTTCACGTATCCGGCAAAGCGATTGTTCTCCTTGAACTTTCCGCTTGTGGTGAATTCCAACATTTGCTGAATGTTACCGAAGTTGCGTACAAAGTCATCAAAGTAATAGATACCGTATTCTTTCATTGTATCGGCAGGCATGAGATAGCGCATGAACGTCCAAATCTCTGCAGCGGTATTGCTGATAGGCGTACCTGTGGCAAAGATTACGTTTCGTCCGTTGTTCTTTTCTAAAACAGCCTGTGTTTTCAAGAATACGCCTTGTGATTTTTTGCTGTATGACGGGTCCACACCTTTCACTCCACGCTGCATGGCAGTGGCAAATCCAAGGTGCTTGTATTCGTGGGCTTCATCCACAAGCAGGGCATCAATGCCCATGTCGTCAAAGTTCTCCACATCGTCAGTACGGCGGTCAAGCATTTCCATTGCCTTGACTTCTGCATTCTGCAAGGCTACGGCACGTTTTTTCTCATCGTTGGCGGTGCGTTTCTTTGAAGCATTGTCTGCAAGTCCGGCAAGCTGTTCCTCCAACAATTCGATTTCACGTTCGGCTTGCCGGGTAATCATGTTCTTTCCGTCCGGGTCTTCCTCTTTCATCTGTTCAAGAATGAGCATCTTCTCCTCAATCTTGTCCTGCACGAAAGTCATTTCTCTTTCCTCGCTGTCGGGAATAAATTCAAAGGTCGATTGCGGAACGACAATCATATCCCAGTCATTGTAGCGTATCTTGGCATAGAAGTTCTTTCTGCCCTCCGCACTTCGGTCTGCCTCTTCGAGTGTCAGTATCTTGGCATTCGGGTACAGTTCCTTTGCACTTGCAACAAATTGACCGACGGTGGCATTCTGCACTACAATCATCGGTTTGCGGGCAGTACCTAAACGGCGCATTTCCATCGCTGTGGAAATAAGGGTAAAGGTTTTTCCTGTTCCTACCTCATGGGCAAGTAACAACGGTTGCTGTGTGCCTCTCACGATGGCTCTGCCTTGATGAGGACGCATCTTGAATTTGTGTGAAGCACCTCCAAAATACTCCGGCACAAACTCGTCCGGTATGCTCATAGGCACAAAGTTGTTGAACATATCGTTATAGATACGTTCCATACGTTCCGACATTTCCGGGTCGCTTTGCATCTTCTGCCTTGCCCAGTCCTTGAAATCTTGACGGATTTCATCAATCTTGGCGGCACAAGCCTGTGTCGCTTCTTTATCGGTAATTGTTTCTGTCGTGCCGTCATAGTGTTTCTTGGTGGTGGAAACTGTAATGCTTCTGTTCTGAATAGCGGCTTCTATAAGGGTGTGTCCCATGATGGTTCGACCGAGCATTTCACTGGTTACGCCCATGGCACGGTTCTTTTCGTAGTTGGTAAAATATGGCTCTTTCATAAACCAAGTACCGCCTACTGCTGTAAAACGGACATCTACTTCCGTTCGTTCCTTTACGAAATCTTCATATAGTTTCGGGGCAATCCAAGAACTGCCGAGGGTAAAGTCAATCAAGTGTGCAGGTATTTCCATTGGCATAACTTCCTGCAACGCCTTGATGTTGCGGTCAAATTCTCCATTCTCGTTGTTTTCCTCTGCCTGACGCAGTTTTTCACGGATATTTCCGCTCAAGTACTGATACGATGCTTCTATCTGTCGGCTTACAGGATTTTCGAAACCGTAGCCGTTCTCGATGATTTCTTTCTTCACCTCCCCGATACCTGTACCAAGTTGTTCAGCGATGTAAGGTATATCCACACGGCCGAATTTGAAGATACTTGCAATGATACCGTCCTTGACATTGGCAGGGGTGGGTTCTTTCTCTTTTTCAACGACACGTTTTCTGAATACATCGGTCTTGTCAAATTTCTGTATCCGATTTCCTTTTCATCTGCCGTTTCTTCAAACTTTTCAAGGGCAAATACATTGGCATAGTCTACATCATTGCGGAGAAACGCAATGGCGGTGTTCTTGTTGAAGTGTCCGTATGTGCTGACAAAATCATCGTATGCCTTGTTGAGTTTGTCAAGCAAGGGTTTCAGCCCCTCATCGCTTTCATTCTCGGTCTGATAGGAAAGGACTTCTGCAAGGGCTTCCTTGATAGCGGTGTACGCCTCGAAACATTCCACTTTCGTATGCCCCTTTACCTTATTAGCATTTACTTCGAGGAGTTGTGCGCTTGCTGTCGAGTTGATGTACAGCTTTCCGTCTTTGACAAACACTTCGCCAATCTTCTTGCCGGGCATTGCATCAGTGATAACTTCTGTGTTACGCTCGCCAAATTCCTCCGCACGGAACGAGCGGACAAATTCAGCCAACATTTCTTCCTGCTTCTTATCCTGTTTAGGGTATAAGCCCTTGCTTGTCGGGCGGAATGTGTCGCCTTTCTCAAATGCAAAGTGCATTTCACCCGCCATGTTTTCGGGGTGTTCAATGAAATAGCGGTTGTAGTCCATCGAAAGCTGCTTGATGACCGGTGTTTCCTTGCCTTTTACCTTACGTGTTTCCCCGGTGTCATATTCAGCCATGCGCTCTCCGCTCACATCGCTTACATCAATGGCATGGGCAGACTTCTGTTCGTTCACACGCTTGCGAATAACAACGATGTCGGAGGTTACCCCTGTGCCACCGAAAGTCTTGTTGTGCATACGGAAAGCACCCACGAAATCTGCTCCTCCCTCGCTCACAATCCAATCACGGAGTTTCTTGCTGTTATCAAGCGTACCGTTGGATGTGATAAAGATACCCAAACCGCCCTCACGCAGTTTGCGCACATTCTTTGCAATACAGAAATCGTGTATGTTGTGGAATTTCTTCGACAGGTCTTTGTCGCCTGTGGTGTCGTTCACACGGAGTCCTGTAACGAAAGGAACATTGGTAATAGCCAAATCCACACTGCCGTTAGGTATGCGGGTCTGTTCAAAGCCCTGTATTTCCACTTTGGCATCAGGATAGAGGAGCGAGAGGATGCCTCCCGAAGTTCCGTCAATCTCTATGGCATGGATGTCACTACGCTCACTGATGTTTGTAGGCATCTGTCCCAAGATATTGCCGATACCGGCAGAACCTTCAAGAATGTTTCCACCATTGAAGCCCATTTGTTCGGCAATGTCCCAAAGCGTATCCACAACGTATGCCGGAGTGTAATAGGCACTATTTGCACTCATTACGGCCTCTTGATATGCCTTTTCACCAAGCAACTCACGGAGCTTCTTTGCAATGGGATTAGGAGCATACGATGTACCTTCGTTGAAAGCCTTGCCCAAGCCACCCCAGCCACTGAACTTGCGAAGAGTCTGCATCTGTTTTTCTGTAGCCCGTTCGCCGCTTTCAAGCAACTGTTTTGCCAGTTCGATAGCCTTGATATTGGCTTCGATACGGGCATCTACTGACGTCGGAGCGTGGTCTTTACCACGTTCCGAATGGTTGTTATGGGTATTCTTCTTCTCAGTTATGGCATCTGAAAGTCGAGGTCGCACAATCCTATTGACTGCATCGCTTGTTCTTTCTCCTTCGTTGTCAGTTCCTCTACCTGCTTGTTGTTCGCTTTCGCTACCTGTTTCAGTGCCTCTTGATAATCCTTGTCCGTGTCGATTACCGTTGGCTGACAATCCTTCGGAGCGTTCTGCATCAGTTCTCTGTAATCCATGTTCGTTGTTTTTATTGTTATCAATCAGATCGTCAAACAAGCCCAGTTCATTTGACTGCTGTGAATTTACTGCTTTTTTCTCATTCTTCTTACGTGCAGGGCGACTTTTTTTGATGCGTTCCTGTGCAATCTCTGCCTCTTGCTCCACCTCGGTCTCTCTTGTTACGGTTTCGGCGGTAGCAAGCGCATCAATACTTTTCTTATCGAAATTCGCCACATCGAATTGTTGTACCTCATCGTATGGAGTCATGTCTGCATCCAGTCCGTTCTCTGCCACCTCCGGCAAATCTCTCGCACCATTGTAAAATGCTTTAAGGTAAGGGCGTATGGCATCGCCCAAGTCTGCAATCATGGCCGTTGCATACTCGGCAAACTTACGTGAACCTTTCTCCAAATGGTAAACAGCCATCTCTGTTCCAATGGCAAGAATCTCAGGGTCTATACCTATATTCATTTGACCGAGCAACTTCTTACGCATACGCTCACGAAGTTCTGCATAACGCTCATCAGTAACAAGACGGTTACCACTCGCTTCAGTCTTTTTCTGCGAATTGTCTTGTTGTTGCTCACTCCGCATATCGTTGATAAGAGTTCGGACTTCATTAGCAAACTTATCTGCACTATCTTTAGTCAGGAAAATAATATTTCCTTCATGATAAACGTCTCCACCACGCTTCTCTCCTAAATCCATCACAGCCTGTTTTTCCGCATCAATCATCTTCATCAAAGTACGAACAGAATATCTGTTATCCATTTCCTTGTCAACAACGAAATCTGTCCTTTTGTCACGAATTTCATCCTTTGCCTTGCGATCAAGTTCTCGGGTCTTAATTTTATTTTCGAGCGAAATGCCAACTGCATCCAAAACTTCTTGCATACCGTTCTGAGGATTGCGAAGAATGTCTAACATTTCCTCTGGGCTGTTGGTTGTCTGACGAAAACGTGCATCACCAATAGGTATGGGACCGCTCACATCATCACGACTTAATGTAGTTTCCCCTGTTTCTTTATCAACAAAAACAGAGTATTGCCATATAGGAGTATATTCCTGCTTTTCCTCCTGCTTCGTGGCTTTCTGTTGTTGAGGTTCTGAAAACTGCACATTGCCGTCATTTACTTCTGACAAATCAGACAAAGACAAAGGTGGTTGTGATTGTGCATCGGTTGCATATTCTGCCAAGCGTTCAGCATCTTCCTTGCTCCGCATCATGAAGCCTTGCTTTTCCTTGTCCCACCAGCCTTTCAGTTGTTTGGCAAACATTGTGGTGTGCTTCCGAACAGTATCTCTTAATTTATTATTGAACTTCACAAGGTGCATATCCAACACCTTACCCCTTTTGGTGGTATATTGTGCCTGAGTAATGGTGTATGCAGCATCAGTCGGTGTTGTCGTTTCTTCATTGGAATTGTTTTGTTCCAATTTCCGCTGTTCAGTAAAGAGGTCGTTTATTTCGGAAATAATGCGGGCTTCCTCAAATATATCACTCTGACCATGTGCGGCTTCTTGTTCCTTGTGCAGTTCTTCAATGCGTGATTTGATTTCAGAAAGTCTGTCGACTTGTGTACTTGAACTCTGTTCCTCAACACTTTTGACTGATTTGTATTCAGCAAACGCTTTAGTCTTACGGTGGCTACTATCTATCCACTTCTCGAAATCCTCCAAGTTTACGGCAGTTACCACTGTCTTGTGATTATTTGCCCAGTCGCTGTCATAATTCGCGAAGTAAGCAGCCTCGGCATCGTCAGTCTCATTGAAACCAAGCATTACCTTATGCTCATCAAAGCTGCCGTCCTCATTATACTGGTCCACCACGAACACCCTGCGTCCGTTCCACCCGTCAATATCGTCAGAGAGGAACACGTCTATGTGGTCTCCATCCACGCCCTCCGTGCCACGAATGTAGCCGTAGGTGTTCTGCATGATCGTTTCCCACTTGTTGCCCTCTGTGTCTATTCCACTACGAACGGATCCTTTCGGGTTCTCAATGGTGATATTGAATGTACCAACCTGCACATGACCTTTCTTATAATTGCCTGCTTCTTTCTGTTTCTCCGTAGGAGTAGTATCGGTTTCTTTCTCTGCCACTGCAACAGCATTGGCTAAAGACAAAGATGCATCAATATAATTAAGAACATCCAATAAATCTCCGAATGTTTGACCGTCATACTCATAAGCGCTACCTATATAATTACCTTTCGTATCAGGTGCATCAACTTTTATAACTTTATGAGTACCATCAACAATAATTGTCTGTTTATAAGTATCGCCATACTTTCCGCTTTCAATCCAATCATCTTCTTGAACTTCAATACGTCTTGCTATTTTTGCACTAAGTTGATTGTCAGTATCATCAGAAAACAGCATTTCTTCTTGTGATAAAGAAGATTCTATTTCGCTTTGTCCACCAATGCTTTCAGTTCTTCCTGTATCATCAGTTGTCCCATTTCTGTTCTCAACTCGTTCTCTTGGCGCAAGAGTTCCATTGCTTCCTTGCTGCCCTCGTTGGCTTGTTGCAGTATCGCCAACCAATACATTGCTTCGTTGTTGTCCATTGTAATCTAAATTAAATGTTTCTTTAATAGCCTGTACGAGCGTCCGAGGGGTATTGTCCGGTTGTTCGAACAGAGTTTCTTCCTGTGTACCTTGTATAAGGTCATAAATCTTGCCGAATGTATTTTGAATGAAGCTTTGGCTTTCACCTTTATACATTGCGGCCAAATGCAGGACAAAGTTACTGAATTTATCAGCAGGGAGATAACTTTCCCCAGTGACATCATCCATTTGATACTGGCGTTTCCAACTTTCTACGGCAGTACGTGCTTCCTTGAAGTTCTTTGCCTCTGCAAACATTTTATCTTGGGACAAAGCATAGTAAGCACGAACGGAATTCTGTATCTCATCTACCATTCGTTCACTGTTCGGACTATCATAATCACGAAAAGCAGTGGCAAGAATAGCTTTTTGTGCTTTTACCGGTAATACGTTGAACATTTCCTCCAACCGTGTACTACCGTCCTTGAATATGCTTTGATACATGATACCACGCAAATCATTCTTGGATTCGGGAGTCAAGTTACCCTTGCTGTCAAACGCACTCTTGTATTGTGTGGGAGTAATGAAACCTCTTTGGCTCATCCATTTCAAAACATTAGCACCATTGGAATCCACAAGTCCGGCAAATGACATTTCATCATCCGAAGTCCTAAGCAGCAAGTTGGCAAACGAACGCATTTCGGCTCCCATGCGCTGCAAGGCGTTTTTAGGTTTGATGCGTTCAACACCTCCACTTTCTGTGTCCTGTGCCACATACTGGCCAAGACGGATAGCCTCTGCATCGTCCACATCAACCATGTTCACAAGGACAGGATGCTCCATAGCCTCAATGTCTTCTGCTTGTAATCCAAATTCTTCCGCATGGTCTTTCAGATACTGCTTGTAAAGAGCCGCCTGTTCCGGATGGTTCTCCCACATGATACGAAGTGCGTCACTTCGGTTATTGCCCTGTATGGCTTCGCCCCGTGCGTTCACGGTAGGTGCGCCTGTATAGGCGGTAACAGAAGATGTGATTTCTTCGGGGCGTATGTTTCCGGCAATCTTTCGTGCAGACAATACACTTGCCTCGTCATTCCGTTCTTTTGGCTGCGCTTCGTCAATAAAGTGCAGAGGGTTGCGCACGCCTTGAATATGGCTCGGTTGCAACAAGTTTACATCAATCACGGCTACACGACCACCTACAATGGCATCATCACTGAATTTTACGGATACCTCCTTTCCCTGCAATGCCTGTACAGGCTCTTGTCTGTCTATCTTATGACCGTTCATGCGTCTGTAACCTCTTGCCCGTGCATCCTGCGGCTTGTCGTCCACCATGTCCGGCACTCCGTTCAGGGCTTCACGCTCGATGCGTTCCGCTTCCTCACGTTCGGCACGTAACTTTTCTTCTTCTGCCTTTCGCAATGCGGCTGCTTCATCGGCAATACGTCTGCGTTCATCATCCGCTTCCATTTTTCTGCGTTTGGCGGTACCGGCTATCTTCTGCCAAACGAGCAATTCCTGTTTGGCTGCATCAATCGCCGCTTTGCGTTCTTTCTCGGAAGCAATCTTTTCGGCAATGGAGTTGCCACCTTTCGATTTGGCTTTCTCCAACTTCTTCAAGGCTTCTTCCTTGTCGGCAACCATTCCATCGGCTACGGTCTGTGCCATATCCTCATCACCCTCAGTCTGCTCCACAATGGCATCCCAAGCTGTGTCGCTGTCGGCCTGCTCATATAGTGGATTTCCCTGCTCATCCTTTGGTATTCTCTGCATGGCAGGAATATTTTGAGGGGCATTGTTATCATTTTCGGGAATATTTTCCGCACCATTGTTGCTCTCATTCTCGACAGGGCGTTCAAACGCTACTCCGTTATGCTCCAACAACATATTGTCAAGTTCATCACGGGTAAACAGGTTCACACGCTTGCCGTTGATAGGGGCTTCGGTAAATACCTCATACTTGCCATCCGCATCAGCATCTGCTGTGATATTGCCACGGACGGTAACGCCGTTCTCATCGGTAAGCGAAACAATGTCATTGAGGGCGTATTGTGGTCTTTCAGCCTCTTGCATCTCCTGTTTCCGTTCGGCATTCTCAATGGTTCTCTGCTGCTCGAACTGCGCCACACGTGCCAAATTTGCCGCATCAGCCTGTTGCTGTATGGTTTCTTTTGCCAACGGGAAGATGTTCACGCCGTCCGAAACGTTAACTGTGCCGTCCCCATTATCCACAATACCGTCCTCGTTGGCTATAATCTGTACTTGCATCTGTGAACCATCCTGTCCGGTAATAGTATAGGCATCACCCGGATTGAATGTAACCTTACCGTCTATCTTATCAGCCGCTTCACGTGCGAACTGCTCCACAATGGCTTGTTCTGCCAATTCTTTTTGCTCGTTAGGGTCTTGCGATTCATCAAGAGACAATACTGCATCAGGTGATACTTGTTCAAGTGCGCCGGTTTCCGAATCGCGAATGATGATGCTGTTGTCCGAATCAGTTACGCTCACACCGCTACCATCGTCATAAGGTACAAGCTTGCCACTGATTACATACACCTTCCGCTCATCCTGCTTCATCGTTGCCCCCTGTATCATGCCGGTATTACGGTTCACACGTGCATCTATCATTGAGTTGCTCTGCTCGATACGACCGTCTATATCATCACGTACACGTTGTATCATGCCGTTATACACCTGCTTGGCATTAATATAATCGATTACGGAAACCTTATCTTCATCATTCCATTGTTCGTTGCCATTCACAAACTCTAATGTGGCAATCGGATTTTCTTCAATCATTGCAAACATGCTCTCATCCACGAGGTCTGCAACCCTTGCACGCTGATACTCATACATGTTCTTTGCATCGTTCATCTCCTGCGAAGAAATGATATTATACCCGTCGAGATAACTGTCATTTGCTTGTTGTACACTTTCGTTTCGGTTGCCGCCACGTGATTGAGCCATAGAAGCAAGGTTAAATCCTCGCAAATTCAACGAGCGTTCCATATAATCCAGAACGGCAGCTTTCTCATTGATGGTAAAATCTTTATCACCGGCAATAAGTTCCGCAACTTCACCGATATTCTCATTGGTAGTAAGGTCAAGCGTCGCCTTTAATGGCTCCCATACCTCTTTGCCGAGTAATTCATTCACTTTTGCGTCCGCTTTATTTACACCATGCTTCATGGAAGTATAATTTGCAGCAGACAAAGTATGTTTTCCTGCGCCCATCAATCCCATAGAGAGTGCCATGCCTCCCCAAATGTCACCATGAAATTGGCCACTGGCAAACAAATTGGTACGTGTACCGTCCGGATTCTGTTGATAGGCATCATCAAGATTGAGCATGGTGCGCCACAGTTGTCCATAGTATTCTTCCGAAACCTCACCGACATAATCACTCATACCCATTTTGTTGAACATCTGATGAGTTTGTCCCATGATACCGTTCAACGCACTTGCGTCAGCCTTTGAAAGCACTGCACCGATACGTTTTGCACCTACAACATTGGCGAGTTTGCTCATATTCCCAAGAGTAAAGACCGGATCAAGATGTGCACCGAACATTTCCGAATAATTCTCAATGATGGCATTGGCTTCACTTTGCCAAATGGCATCCCCCCAAGTCTTGTCGTTGGAAAAATCATAGTTGCCGTTCTCATCAACAACCACATCACCCAGTTTACGGTCAATAATGTCAGCAGTAGTTTTCCCTGCCTGTACTGTATTGGCCATAAGTGGAGCGCGTACAAGCAAATCATCTGCAGTTGTACCGAGTGCTTTGATGGTCCAGTCGGTTGCATACCGTCCCAAACCTTTGGCTCCATTTTCTTTGATATAGGACTTGAAACCCTGCTGAGCCATTTTTTCAGCCGTTTCTTTGCTTATAACCTTTGTTGCAAGTCTGGTACTTCCTTTGGAGAAAGAGGACAATCCGTTAAATCCTCCACCTGTCAATACGAAATCCAGCATGAAGGACGGCATATAGCCTGTCATTACACCTGCTCTGTTCCAAAAATCTGCATTTCCGCTGTATCTTTCCTCTGCTTGTTGCTTCTCATGGATTGCGCCCATCATTGCATCATGCGCTTCACGTTCACCCTCTGTGGCATTTTCTTTTTTCAGTTCATCGGCATTCATCATCGTAAATGCGTCACGCATATCACCCATACCGAAATCCCACGTGCGCACATCACCCATAGTGCGACCGAAACCACGCCAAAAGCCTACATCTACACCGTTTTCACGGTCTTTCTGTTCTTCAAGGTTCTTAATCAGTTCCTCTGTTTCACGAATGGCTACGGATAACGCACGGTTTTCCTTGTCAGATTGTTGGCGGGGCGTATAAGTGGCAGCTCCCAGTATGGCAGCGAGAGGGGCTTTGTTGTTTTCTGTCTCTTCTGCCCATTCCTTGTGTACTTCTGATGCTCTTTCCTCTTGCTTGGCTTTCAACTCCTGCAACCGGAGGTTTGCCTTGCGCAACTGTCCGCCTATGGACATATCGGCAGCTTGGCGGTACTGAAAGCTTTCCATGTCAGCCAATGACTTGCTGTAATAACGATTTCCGGCAGGAGTGAGGAACGTTTTCTCCAACTTCCCACTTTCAGGATTGAATATCATCTTTCCCTCTTTGGTCTGCAAGCCGGGATTTATCCCATATTCCTGCATATTGTCTATGCGTTCGTTGAATGTTTGTGTATGGGATTTCACATCGTTCATAATACGGTCGGTTTCGGTCAACATCGCTACTTTCTCCTTTTCTGTAGGTCGCCATGTCTGTTCATTAGCAGGTGAAATGGGTTCTTCAACCGTTCCGGAAGCACTGTTTCCCGATTGTTGCGATGAGGTTCGTTCCTTTCCAAACCCTATATTGCTTTCAAATTCTTCAAACGGCTCCATATCATAACCATCTTTTACAAGAGCGTCGTAAGCCGCTTTACGTTTGGTTGAATCTAACAGGTTCTTGCGAAAATCTTCTTCGCTCTCCATGTCGTAACCATCAGAAACAAACGTATCATACAGTTTTTTTATCTTATCCTTTTCTTCAGGCATAGTATTTTATTTATGATGTTGGACTTTTCTTTTTATTATCGGCCGTTGGACTTTTTTTCTGTGGCTTAGAAGAATGTCCTTTACCGGGCTTTGTCGTTTCAGATGTCTTGACGGTTTTCCCTCTTCCACTTTTGACCTCGGTGGTCGAAGCCTGAGTTTCTTCGTTCCATGTTCCATTGTCTATGGCGTTCTGACGCATGGCTTCATACGAGTGTGCAAAATGCTTGTTACCATCGCTGTCATACCACGGATATTCTCCGGCCTTTCCACTGCCACCACCTCGGTTGTAATATTCTGCTCTGGCATTGGATGCGGAAGCGGAAGCCTTTGAAGCACCAGCTTTAGCCTTTTCGGTTTCAAGCCTTGCCTTTTCAAGTTCTTCTGCATATTTTGCTTCAATTCCTTTGCGTTTGGCTTCAGCTTCGGATGCGGATATTTTATTGCCTTGCAGTTGGAGATTCAATTCAAACATCTGCCTGTCGCGTTCCTCTTTGGCATCGTTCCGTATGCGGTTATAATCGTCAAGACCAAGCTGCCTTTGCCACTTACGTTCACGGTCATCCCTTTCTTCATCAGCGATTCTTGCCCTCATCAGCCCCTCATAATATTCTTTCTCCTTGCCTTCACGTTCTTTCATCAGCTTGTCATATCTCACTTTGGTACGTTCTGACATGGTATTCTTACCGGTATACATATTTGGAGCGTACTGCGTGGTGAAGAACAAGTTCGAGAGTGCCGATATACCATCACCAATGGCTGCGAATATCTGTTCACGTTTCTGCTTCTTCTTTTCTTTAGCAAGTTCCTCGTCCGTTGGCGGTTTATAGGGATTGAGTTTTTTGTACAATTCAGCGTATGAGAGACTGCCACCGTTCACATCGGCTTGTTTGGCCGGAGGTGCAGCGACCGTTTCAGATTGGGAGCCGGTAACGGCAGGAGCCGCAGCTGCTTGTTGTTCCGTCCATTTCTGTGTACCCTTTGCCGGGGATGATACGGAAGGAGCGTCTTGCTGCTGTTCGTGCCATTCCTTAGAGCCTTTGGGCGGAGGCGTACCACCTCCGTTTCCTAAAATATCATCCATTGTTGCCATATTGAAATAGTTTAGAAAGGCATTTGACTTACCGCGTTAGTTACTCCTTGTACAGCTCCCGATATGGCATTGGCCTTGCCTTGCTCAATGGCGTTAAGCTGTTCCACTAAAGCATTGTCGTTTTGCATATAAGTGGCTTCGATATTGTCCTTACGTGCTTCTGCATCAGCGGCAATCTGTGATGTTGCATCGGCAAGAGCCTTGTTGTTCGCTTCTTTGGCCGCTGCCACACTTTCATCAGTACCGCCCATGACGGCTGCACTACCGGCAGCGGCTTTGTTACGTTGTTTTATACTCTCTTCAGTTTGCGTAAGGATGCGTTGTGCATCAGCCCGCTGAGTGGCATCCTCGTTGTACCGCCTGTCGTACCAGTCCTGATTCTTTTGCCGTTGAGCCTCAACATTACGTTTTGCTTTCTTCATGGCCTTGGATGCCTTGATCCCACCGAAAATGCTGCCTGCAGCACCTATGGCACTTCCTATTAAACCCATAAGACTTTATTTGATTATTAAAAGTTATACCTTGCGTGCGAAAGTAAGCCGTTATCTTCGCATCATCATTTTATCTTTTTACATACAAATCATTATGGCAATAGGAAAAAAGACTGGAGGGCGGCAAAAAGGTACGCCCAACAAAATAACGGCACTGGCAAAAGGGATGATTGAGAAATGGCTTGAAGCGCACAACACTATACCCGAAGGAGATGTGACGCCACTAATAATGCAGGACTTCATGGAACTTGACCCCAAAGACAGGGTGAAAGTGTCGACAGAGTTCATTAAAATCATCATGCCTAAGAATATCAGCATAGACGATGGCGAGGTCAAACTCACCATTGAGGACAAGCTTGTCAAACTTGCCGGAGAAGAAGACGAGGAAGAATAATCTATTACCCTCTACTTTAGATTGTCTTCATGTCAAGGGAACCCCAACCCGAAAAGGGGACGATTTTACTGATTTGCTTTGAAGCGATGTTCGAGAGAATGTCGCTTTTTTCATGTCCGGACCGTAAAATTTCTTCGGAAGAAAAGGGCATTTCTTCCGAAGAAATAGCAATAAATGTACAATTATACCCCATTTCTTCGGATTTCTTCGGAAGATATTGCCTTAATTGTACAGAAAAGGGGTATTTCTTCGGAAAAAACACGCATAAATGTACATTCTTGTACAGATTGAATTTTTTATGCGAAAATCAGCTCAAAAGCACCTCAAAAATCTTCTGAAATGGCTGAAATGAGCTATTTTTTGACATAATTTCAGAAGATATTACATTTATTTCTTCGGAAGAAATAACCATAAATGTACAGAAAAGGGGTATTTCTTCGGAGGAAACAGCCATAAATGTACATTTCTTCGGAAGAAAAGGGTATTTCTTCGGAAGAAATAGCAATAAATGTACAATTATATCCCATTTCTTCGGAAGATATACCATAAAATAAATATATATATCTACTACTACATCTACCGCGCGTGCGTGCGCACGTGAAGAAATTTTCGATTTTAGGGCAAGAATAAAAATTGAATAAAAAAGAAAGCCTACAAAGAAAAATACCTTGCAGGCTTATATCATTTCGTGAAGTCACAAAAAAAATCAGAATCCTTTCCCTTTCTGCCGTTGGTACACCACCGTCTGGTCTTTGTCGAGGTTGACGATTTTGAACATCACCATTGAACGGTTCGGAATATCATCCGGCAGCATAGTTACGAGCCGGGCAATCACCTCGTCCACATTGTTGAAGCCTACATCGGTCAGTTCCGCCACCTTTTGCCCGTTGTGGTATGCAGCCGCATTCACCATATAGCGGTATGACAAGCGGAAATGCACATCCTCCTGTTTCTGCTCACGTACAGAAGCCTTACCGGAGAAGAAAATGAAATCAATTACTTTCTCGTTCAGTTCCCAAGCAGGGGAGAAGTCAATCTTGATATACCCTCGTGTTACGTTGTGTCCATTGCTATGGTTCATGCCAAACGCCACTTCCGAGATAGAGGCACGTACATCATTCTGAGCTACTGTTCCCCATGTATGCCGGAACGTGTAAGCCGAATACCACTCTTCCTTTGGCATTCCCATAGCCTTGCATAATTGCCTTATCCCACTGTTGACATTGGCGCAAAAACTGTCCGATGTAGTCATGCGCTGATAGAAATTGAACAAACGCTCATCATCTTTTGCCGTGTTCATGTACTTTTCAAATAGCGGCTGGATGATTGCTGGCACCCGCATTTCCATATACGCACCATCCGCACGGAACTTCTTCGTTTTGGCCCGTTGGTAGTGGATAATTCCGTTCCGGTAATCCTGCTTTCTTAGATTGTACAGATCAATCGTGTTGATTCCTGCAAGGCAAAGCACCATCATAGCAACATCACGCCCGAACTCCGTCTGTGGATATTTCATCTTACTTTCCGGCAGAGGGAATGAAAAGAACTCCCGACATGCTTCGGGGGTAATGGCAAGCTTCTCCGCACGATCAGCCGTTGGTATTTCCACTTTCACCCATGGGTTGACTTTGATACGGATTATACCGTTATCGTAATCGTTGTACTCCAACATGGCGGCTTTAAATACCTGACGCATACAGATTGGATACATTTCCTTTGCCCTATGCGTCTGTTCAAGCGACTTTATCCATTTGTTCACCTGCGTAGAGGTCAACTGAGCGAACATCACTTGGTTGGTTCCGATGAACCGTTCCAGATGTTGTAGGGCAAGCTTGTAGTTCTTGGCATTCCTTTCCTGCCCACGGTCAATCATTCTGTCGATATGCACTCTCGCATAATCCGAAAAACAAATATCGTCATTGCCGTTCGTAAGAAAATCCACCACTTCCTTGACCGTCCAATGTTCAATGTCTTTTTTGTTGAGCCGCTCGTTATATTCCACTATCCGCCCGGCACAATACTGAAGCACGTAGGGGTCTTCGATTTCTTTCGCTCTGGAAAGTTCTTTCTTCGTGACCATCTTGTCGGTCTTCATGAATTGTGTCCCCCTATGGTGGGTAACTCTGATATAAACCGGATAAAATCCGTCCTTGCGTTCTTTTTGAACACACGCTTTAAATGTTGCCATATCGTTCTATGTCTTTATTATGTTATTATTTAAATTTATTCCAAACAGCTTCCAATGTCTTAACTTTCTGTAATATCATCAATTACGGCTCTAAACACGCTCTAAACACCCAACGAAAAGCACAACAACATTCTCTAAACATTTGCGTTTATTACGCTCATTTTCCGTGCGGAATGAACGTACCTTTTAAAAATACAATAGGCGGTAAGCCTTTGTAAATGAAAAGCATACCGCCTATTTTATTGAGTATCAGCTATATCGTGCTATTCCTCGATTGCCGCCTGTGCCGCCGCAAGTCTTGCAATAGGCACGCGGAACGGAGAACAGCTCACATAATTCAGCCCCACCTTGTGGCAGAACTTCACGGAAGAAGGCTCACCGCCATGCTCGCCGCAGATACCGCACTTCAGGTCCGGACGGATGGCACGGCCCTTTTCGGTAGCCATACGTACCAACTGCCCTACTCCATTCTGGTCGAGCACCTGGAACGGGTCTACTTTCAGAATCTTCTTTTCCAGATAAATAGGCAGGAAGGAAGCGATGTCGTCGCGTGAGTATCCGAAGGTCATCTGCGTCAGGTCGTTTGTACCGAATGAGAAGAATTCGGCGGAAGAAGCGATGCGGTCGGCCGTAAGAGCAGCACGCGGGATTTCAATCATTGTACCTACCTTGAACTCGATACTGTCGCCTGCTTCGGCAAACAACTTGGCAGCTTCGGCACGGATAACCTCTTCCTGCTGCTTGAACTCGTACAGGATACCGGTCAGCGGAACCATGATTTCGGGATGTGTCTCAACGCCCTCTTTCTTCAGTTCCAGAGCAGCGCCGAGGATGGCACGCGTCTGCATCTGCGTGATTTCCGGATACGTATTGCCCAAGCGGCAACCGCGGTGGCCCAGCATCGGGTTATGTTCGCAAAGCGCTTCCACACGCTGCTGGATATACTGCAAGCTTACGCCCATGGTATCCGCCATTTCCTGCTGCCCCTTCAAATCGTGGGGAACGAATTCGTGCAAAGGAGGGTCGAGCAGACGCACGGTTACCGGGCAACCTTCCATAGCCTTGAAGATGCCCTTGAAGTCTGCCTGCTGGTACGGCAGAATCTTAGACAACGCCTTGCGACGTCCTTCCGCGTTTTCCGCCAGAATCATTTCGCGCATCGCCTTGATTTTCTCACCTTCGAAGAACATGTGTTCCGTACGGCACAGACCGATGCCCACTGCCCCGAAGTTGCGTGCCACCTGTGCATCGTGCGGCGTATCGGCATTGGTGCGTACCTGCAATTTCGTATATTTATCGGCCAGCTGCATCAGTTCGGCAAAATCACCGGACAGCTCGGCGGCCTTCGTTTCCACTTTTCCTTTGTAAACCTCGCCGGTACTACCGTTCAGAGAGATGAAGTCGCCTTCTTTCAACACAACGCCGTCCACCTCTACCGTGCGTGCCTTGTAGTCGATGTTCAACGCTCCCGCACCGGATACGCAGCACTTACCCATGCCGCGAGCCACAACGGCAGCGTGCGAAGTCATACCGCCACGTGCGGTCAGGATGCCTTCGGCAACGGCCATACCCGCCAAATCTTCCGGAGAAGTTTCGATACGCACCATTACCACGCGCTTGCCGGCAGCGTGCCATTCGGCAGCATCATCGGCAAAGAACACAATCTGGCCGCAGGCCGCGCCCGGAGAAGCCGGCAAACCGCGGGTAAGAACCTTCGCCTGCTTCAAGGCCGCCTTGTCGAATACGGGGTGAAGCAGTTCGTCCAGCTTGTTGGGTTCGCAACGCAACAGCGCCGTCTTTTCGTCAATCATACCCTGGTGGAGCAAATCCATGGCTATCTTCACCATGGCGGCTCCGGTACGCTTGCCGTTACGTGTCTGGAGGAACCAGAGCTTGCCTTCCTGCACGGTGAACTCCATGTCCTGCATATCCTTATAGTGGTTTTCCAGCTTCGTCTGCAAAGCATCCAGCTCCTTGTAGATTTCGGGCATCGCCTCTTCCATGGAAGGATACTTGGCGGCACGCTCCTCTTCGCTTACGCCGGCAAGTTCCGCCCAGCGTCTGGAGCCGATAATGGTAATCTGCTGCGGGGTACGGATACCTGCCACAACGTCCTCGCCCTGTGCGTTAATCAGATATTCGCCGTTAAAGAGGTCTTCGCCCGTGGCGGCATCGCGGCTGAAGCAGACTCCCGTGGCGGAAGTGTCGCCCATATTGCCGAACACCATTGCCTGCACGCTTACGGCAGTACCCCACTCATCGGGAATTCCTTCCATTTTGCGGTAGAGGATGGCGCGCTCGTTCATCCATGAGTTGAACACGGCGCAGACAGCACCCCACAGCTGTTCGTAGGCGCAGGTGGGGAAATCCTTTCCGGTCTGCTGCTTGACGGCAGCCTTGAAGCGCTTGACAAGCTCCTTGAGGTCTTCCACTTCCAGTTCGTTGTCCAGTTTCACGCCTTTGGCATGTTTCACCTCTTCTATAATGGCCTCGAACGGGTCTACATCTTCCTTGTTCACCGGCTTCATGCCCAGCACCACGTCACCGTACATCTGTACGAAACGGCGGTAGGAGTCCCATGCAAAGCGGGGGTTGCCCGTCTTGCGAATCAGCCCTTCCACCACTTCATCGTTCAGGCCGAGGTTAAGAATCGTATCCATCATGCCCGGCATGGAAGCGCGTGCGCCCGAACGGACGGACACCAGCAGTGGGTTTTCCACATCGCCGAATTTGGAGCGCATCAGTGTCTCCACGTGCGCGATGGCGTTTTCCACTTCCTGTTTCAACAGGGCAACGACTTTTTCCTGCCCCATTTCATAATATTCTGTGCAAACTTCTGTCGTGATTGTGAAGCCCGGAGGAACCGGAACTCCGATAAGGTTCATCTCTGCCAGGTTGGCTCCCTTACCCCCCAAAAGGTTTCTCATGCCGGCTTTTCCTTCTGCCTGGCCGTTACCAAAGGTGTAAACTCTTTTTTTGTCCATAATATCAATTTAAAGTTTCTGATTGTGATTTCTTCATTTTTTCTGCTCGCAAATCTAAGTATATTTCGCAGACTAGAAAACTTTTTGAGAAAAAACTTTAAGTCAAAATGCAATTTCGAGATTGCAAAATTTAATATTCCCATTCATAGAGAGAAATTACGGAAAAATACCTATTTTTGCCGTTGAATTTATTATACTGGTGTAAAAGTGGCAAGAAAGAGAAAAGAACTTCCCCTGTTGGAAAAGGTGGAAATTACGGATGTGGCTGCCGAAGGAAAAGCCATCGCGAAGGTCAATGATTTGGTAATTTTCGTACCGTACGTCGTTCCGGGCGACGTTGTAGACCTGCAAATCAAGAGAAAAAAGCATCATTATGCCGAGGCGGAAGCGGTGAAGTTTCACCAATACTCACCGGTAAGAGCCGTTCCGTTCTGTCAGCACTACGGTGTATGCGGCGGCTGCAAATGGCAGGTGCTCCCCTATTCGGAACAGATAAGATACAAGCAGAAGCAGGTAACGGACAACCTTACCCGCATCGGAAAAGTGGAGCTCCCGGAAATATCGCCGATACTCGGTTCCGCAAAAACGGAGTTCTACCGCAACAAGCTTGAGTTTACTTTCTCCAACAAGCGCTGGCTCACGGCGGAAGAGGTCCGGCAGAATGTGGTGTACGAGCAGATGAATGCGGTAGGCTTCCACATTCCCAACGCCTTCGACAAGGTACTGGCCATCGAGAAGTGCTGGCTGCAGAACGACATATCCAACCGCATCCGCAACGCCGTGCGCGACTATGCCTACGAGCACAACTATCCGTTCATTAACCTGCGCACGCACGAAGGGATGCTGCGCAATATGATTGTGCGCACTTCCACCACCGGCGAGCTGATGGTTATCCTCATCTGCAAGATTGAGAAGGACGAGGAGATGGCGCTGTTCAAACAGTTGTTGCAGTACGTAGCGGACACTTTCCCCGAAATCACGTCACTGCTATACATTATTAATAATAAGTGCAACGACACCATTACCGACCTCGACGTGCACACGTTCAAAGGCAAAGACCATATCTTCGAGGAGATGGAAGGCCTGCGCTTCAAGGTGGGTCCCAAGTCGTTCTACCAGACCAACTCCGAGCAGGCATACACTTTGTACAAAGTGGCCCGCAACTTCGCAGGGCTCACCGGCAACGAGCTGGTTTACGACCTTTATACCGGCACGGGAACCATCGCCAACTTCGTGTCCGGACAAGCGCGCCAGGTCATCGGCATCGAATATGTGCCCGAAGCCATCGAGGACGCCAAGGTCAACTCGGAAATCAACGGCATCAGGAACACGCTGTTTTTTGCCGGCGACATGAAGGACATGCTGACACAGGACTTTATCAACGAGTACGGGCGTCCGGATGTAATCATCACCGACCCTCCTCGTGCGGGTATGCACCAGGATGTGGTGGATGTTATCCTGTTTGCAGAGCCGAAACGCATTGTGTATGTAAGCTGCAATCCCGCCACGCAGGCAAGGGACTTACAACTGCTCGATGCCAAATACCGGGTGAAGGCCGTCCAGCCGGTGGATATGTTCCCGCATACGCATCATGTGGAAAACGTGGTGCTGCTTGAGTTGAAAAATCCGGCGGAAAAAGCAGAGGACTGAGGCAGCTCTTCGGGAACGTGAAAGTATAAGGGGCTACTTCGGGAATGTGAGTATCACTTTGGGAAATTTAAAGGGCTACTTTAGGAACGTGAAGTGCTACTTAGGAAACCGAAACAGAGATTGGCAACCGGAAGCCGTACTCCCGAAAAGCGGTACGGCATTTTGGTAAGCCGATGCAAAGCCTTGTTTTAGAATTGAATCATTAATCGCAAATTATTATCCTCGTGGCAAAAGAAAGAATTATAGCAAGAGCCCGCACGCAATATACGGACTATATGGTAAAAGAGCCTATGGAGCTGATGGAATTTCTGGCAGCGAAAATGCCGGATGCCAGCCGCACCAAGCTGAAGGCATTGTTGAGCAAGCGGGTTGTATATGTAGACAGCGTCATCACAACGCAGTACAACTTCCCGCTGAAGCCGGGTATGAAAGTCCAGATCAGCCGTGAGAAAGGACGCAAGGAGTTCAACAACAAATTACTGAAAATCGTATACGAAGATGCTTACCTCATCGTGGTGGAGAAGATGCAGGGATTGCTGTCCGTCAATACGGAAAGGCAGAAAGAGCGTACCGCCTACACCATTCTGAACGAATATGTGCAGCGTTCGGGCAGGCAGCACCGCGTGTACATCGTGCATCGCCTGGACCGCGACACCTCGGGACTGCTGATGTTTGCCAAAGACGAAAAGACGCAGAATACGCTGCGCGACAACTGGCACAACATCGTAACCGACCGCCGCTATGTAGCCGTCGTTGCAGGTGAAATGGAAAACAATGCCGGCATGGTGCGCTCATGGCTCACCGACCGCAAGCTGTACGTATATTCCAGCCCCACGGACGATGGCGGCAAGGAAGCAATCACCCACTACCGCACCATCAAACGCGCCAACGGCTTCTCGCTCGTGGAACTGATGCTGGAGACGGGACGCAAAAACCAAATCCGCGTGCACATGCAGGACCTGGGACATCCCATCATTGGCGACGGACGCTACGGACTGGAAGAAATAAATCCTATCGGACGACTGGCGCTGCACGCCTTCAAGCTGTGCTTCCGCCATCCTGTCACCGGAGAGCTGATGCAGTTTGAAACGCCGTATCCGGGAGAGTTCAAGAAGCTGTTTCTGAAGAAATAAAGAAATCAAAAGGGTTACAAAAGCCGCTTATCAATCAATCGAGGGGGATGTCAATACTAAAGCCCGCTTACTGTCTGATGATTTTTAGGCACGGATTACGCGGATTTACACAGAAAAATAATAAAGAAAATCCGTGAAATCCGTGAAATCCGTGAAATCCGCGTAATCCGTGCCTAAAAAAAATTATCAAGAGTGTTTTAACACCCTCACTTGCCTATTCTCAGGATGTCCGGACATCCATATTCTTAATATTGCCTTTCCAGCATGACAGGCCCATCCATGTGCCCGTCCACGTATAATACGCCGGACAGTCTGTCTCCCGCAACATATACGTCGTAGATTTCCAGCAAAGGATAATTGTAACCGTAGTCCAGCCGCAGAATCCTGCCGTGGATGTCCCAGCGGAAAGGCAGGCTGAATGCCACCTCTCCATACGGATCGTTGTAATACGCCTGCTCATCTCTTCCCAGCCCGTTGCCTTCAAAGTAGAGCCCGCTTTCCAACGGAGAATTATAGGCATCGGCAAAGCCTAAGTCTCCTACCCAGATACCGCCCGGCAGGGTATCGTAAATGTAGTAATCCTCACCGTCGTCCGGTTCGCACGAACTCAGGCCCAAGGCCAGCGTGCACAGGAACAATATGTTCAAAAACTTTCTCATCTTTCTCATTTCCAATTCTGATTAACCATATATCTGGAAGCAGTCAGCATCATGATTTCACCGTCCAGCTTTCCGGACAGGTAATGCTCGCGCACCCATACGTTCTCAAAGATTTTCACATCGCCCGAACCGTAGTTCAGTATCAGTCCCTCGCGTGAGTTGTCAATCCATTTCCAGGTAAAGTCATGGGTATCTGTTTTCGTATTACCGGTAGTGGTTACGATAAAGGTCTCTTTTCCGGAAAGGACTTCCTTACCGCCCTGCTTCCCTTTGGTGAATTCCAGGATGTGCCTGCACGCCCCTCCTTCCGTGTCGTACTCCTCTACCCAACTGTCGCTGCACAGCTTCTCGTCGCTGTTTTGTATCGTATAGTAGTTATCATCCCCGCAAGAAGCCAGCCCCGCAGTCATTACACACAACAACAGTATCTTCATTAAGTTCAAAATCTTCATATATATCGAGTTTAGTTAATATTTTACGGGCAAACTTACGCAAAAATAATGATATGTTTAATACCTGGACTGGAATTTCTTATAGAAGATAACGAATAAGATGAAACCCGTCAGCGCAAAGGGCACGCCTGCCAAAGCCGGATAGCGGTATCCGCCGCCAAGAGCCAGACCGCCTACGTATGCCCCGATGGCGTTGCCCAGGTTGAATGCCATCTGTACGCAAGCGCCGCCCAGCATCTCACCCCCGGGGGCCACGCGGATAATCAGCACCTGCTCCGGACTGGACACCGCAAACAAGCCCGCCGTACAGAGCGCCATCAATATGGCGGAACACCACGGATGGGGCGAAAGGAAAAATATCAGCAGCAGCACAATGCAAATCATGCCTTGCACCACCATGCCCACCCTGCCCGGAGTGTATTTGTCGGAAAGCCGTCCGCTCACCAGATTGCCCACCACCATGCCAAAGCCTGCCAGCATCATTAATGCCGTGACACTTCCGGCGCTGAATCCCGATACATTCGTCAGCAACGGCGTGATGTAACTATACCAGCAGAACACGCCGCCATTGCCCAAAGCCGTCGCCCCCAATATCAGCCAGGGAGCGGGAGTCTTCAGGAAACGGAACTGTCCCTTGAATCCGGTATCTTTCAGTCCCTCCACCGCAGGAACCCACCGCCATATATAATAAAGGACTATCACTCCCCAGCAGGCCACCAGCAAGAACGTGACACGCCACGAGAGTGTATGGCTCAGGGAAGTGCCCAGCGGAACGCCGAACAGATTGGCAACCGTCATGCCCGCTATCATAATGGATACGGCCTCGGAGCTTCTCCCCTCGTCCGCCAGCTTGCCCGCCACAATGGAAGCGACTCCGAAATACGCCCCGTGCGGCAAACCCGAAATGAAACGCGCCGCCAGCAGCGACCAGTAGCCGGTGGCCATCGCAGCCCCCAGATTTCCTACCAGCATTAAAGCCATCAATGCCAGCAGGATATGCTTCAACGGACGCTTGCGCGCTAAAATCAACATGGGAGCACCGGCACATACGCCCAGTGCATAGGCGGAAATGAAATGTCCGGCAACCGGAATGCCGATGTTCAAATCGGCGGCAACATAGGGCAAAATACCCATCATCGTAAACTCGGCAATGCCCAATCCCAAGGTGCCGAACGCTAATGCAATAAGACTCTTCTTCATTCGAAAAAATACAACCTGTGAAACAAACTTTTTACCGCCGCAAAAGT